>Ga0315314_1000093_pt1 | contig 124225 bp, 132 predicted proteins | sample TDP9_MG_FD_203631 | JGI IMG/M metagenome (GOLD analysis project Ga0315314, IMG submission 203631) | Freshwater sediment microbial communities from Lake Towuti, South Sulawesi, Indonesia - TDP9 | ecosystem: Environmental > Aquatic > Freshwater > Lake > Sediment | place: Indonesia: South...
TCTTCTTTAAGTCTCCTAAGCCGATGTCGGAGCCCAGCAATGTCACGTTTTCGTAATCTAATTCAGCGGGTTCGTTGTCTGTGTCTGTTATCACGTTGCCGCAGGTCATGTTGCATTGGGGACAGCCACGCTGGGAAACCTTGACCTTTTCCATGGCGAAACCGCCGATAGCGTCCGCTTGGTCGAAAACGCCTTCCCTATAATTGCATGTTGGTAAACAACTGTTTTCTTGACTCCACTCAATCGTTGACATTGTGCCCTGTCGTTTCCAGAACTTGTAGTTGGGCTTGGCTAGGACCTCCTTATAGCCTTCCATGCCGAGTTTCTTGAGCTCTGCAATATCTGAGGCTGGCAACTCTTTTGTTCCTTTGATGGCGACTGCCTTCAGGTTTTTGGAACCCATGACGGCGCCTATTCCAGGTCTGCCTCCGCCCCTGCCTTCTTGAGAAACAACGTTTGCGTATTTGACCATGTTTTCTCCAGCCTGTCCAATCGAGACCACGCCTGTCACGTCTCCATACTTCTTCTTCAAGTCCTTCTCGGTTTCAAAAATTCCTAAACCCCAGTAGTCTTTGGCGTCTAAGAACTCGGTTTTGTCATCTTCAACCTTCACGATTGTTGGTTTCTCAGCCTTGCCCTCGAAAACTAGAGCTTCGTATCCAGCCTTTCGCATCATCAAGCAAGCCCACGTGCCTATGTTGCCGTCGCCATAACCACCTGTCAAAGGACTCTTAGCCGCCACAACCAGTTTGCCGCTGCTGGGCAACGAGACACCTGTTAACGGACCAGTCGCAAAAATCAAGCGGTTGTCTGGTGAGAAGGCATCTACGCCGGGTTTCAACTCGTCCCAAAGGATTTTTGCCGCAAAGCCTCTTCCACCTAGCCAGTTTAAGGCGAATTTGGAGTCGAATTTTTGTGTTGCGGTTTTTCGTTTAGTTAGGCTGATCCTTAAAATCTTGCCTGTCCAACCCTTCACAATCTGCACAATCCTTTTTGTGAGAAATCTACATATTCTCGCCTACGAGTATTTGATGTTTTTGCACATAGCAAATAGCAGAAAAGTGATCAGGGAGGAATAATCTTCCCTGTTCATTAATGGTCAAATTGCAAGCCGGTCGAAGCTCTTCCAGACCGTTTTTTGCGTCTTTTCTCACTAGATTTTCTGGAAAACGTTCCAAAAAACTTTGAAATTTACAAAAACGGGAAAAGAAATTCTTTTCTATTCTATAATATCATAAAAAATATAACTATTTTATGACATAAGTTATAGGCACTGAGAGAGTGGAGAAAATGAGAAGAAAAATTCAGGTCTTCATCTTATTGGCAACCACGTTAACTTTAGCGGTTCTAGCTAGCTCGGCATTTGTAAACCTGAGTTACGAGCAGCCAGTGCCTACGCTTCCAACGTTGGATCCATTGACTATACCGAAATACGTGAACCAGCTGGTTATTCCGCCAGTCTACGTCCCAACTAATATTACAGATAAGAAGGGCAACCTGATCCGCCAAGATTTCACCGTCGATGTGACACAGTTCTATCAGCAAATACTGCCAACTGCTGACGCATTAGGTAATCCTACAGGATTCCCGATGACGAAGGTTTGGGGTTACGGAGGCATGGCAAAAGACGCAGTGACCGAAGCGCCATTAGGCTACGTCAGGCACTCGCCCGCAGCCACTTTTGAAGCTATAAGAGGCGTTCCAATCAAAGTGAAGTGGGTGAACAACCTCGGAACGAAAAAATACCCACTGCCTCACATGTTTCCGGTTGATCCCACACTTCACTGGGCAAACCCAAACAACATGATGATGCCGATGCCCCCATTCGAACCTTATCCACCCGGATATCCAGAAGCCCAAACTCCTGTACCAATAGTCACGCACTTGCACGGGGGAGAAGTGCCCTCAGCCTTTGACGGAGGCCCAGACGAATGGTTCACTCCAAACGGGATTCAAGGGCCAGGATACAGTACTTACGAACGCACCGATCGTAATGCAGCGGTCTATTACTATCCCAACAAGCAATTGCCTACTACCCTCTGGTATCACGACCACGCCCTAGGCATCACACGCATCAACGTAATGTCTGGTTTGGCAGGCTTCTACCTCCTTAGAGAGTACGATACTACAATAGATTCCATTGCTCCATTACTGCCTAAAGGCAAATACGAGATTCCACTAGCAATTCAAGACCGATCATTCAATACAGACGGGTCTATGTGGGTTGCAACAGCAGGCGTTAACCCTGATATTCATCCTTACTGGGACCCTGAGTTCTTTGGCAACACAATAATGGTTAACGGCAGAGTCTGGCCAAACTTGTACGTTGAGCCACGACAGTATCGCTTCCGCGTCTTGGACGGTTCCAACGCCCGCTTCTACAACCTCTTCTTCGTAGACCAAACGACTATGATGAACCTTCCGTTCACCCAGATAGGCAGTGACGGCGGCTACCTCCCAATGCCGGCGACACTCACAGCGCTTACCATCGCGCCAAGCGAAAGAGCCGACATCCTCGTCGACTTTTCAGGCCTAGCCCTAGGAACAAAAATCATCCTCAGAAACAATGCAAAGGCACCTTTCCCTGGCGGTGCTGCAGCTGATCCACAAACTGTTGGCCAGATCATGCAATTCACGGTCGTAAGCGGGTCAACAACTCCTCCAGCTGCTCTGCCAACAACACTCAACACTATTCCTATGTTGATTCCTGATGCCCGGAGTAGGACCTTGACCCTCATTGAGGTTATGGCTGCGCTTGGGCCGAAGATGGTGCTTCTTGATGGGCAAGAATGGTCAGCCCAAATCTCCGAGATGCCGCAAGTGGGATCTACGGAGGACTGGTACATCATTAACCCGACAGAAGACGCACATCCCATACACCTTCACTTGGTACAGTTCCAAGCTATCAGTCGTCAAAAATTCAACGTTGGTAACTACTTAGCCGATTGGATGGCGCTAAACGGTATGCCCCCTTTCATGGGTCCAACCCAAAACGTACTGCTCGCTAACTACCTAGTTGGCGCGCCTAAACCCCCAGAGCCCAACGAAATGGGATGGAAGGACACAAACATAATGTACCCTGGCGAAGTCACCACCATACGAGTTAGGTTCGCACCCCAAAACGCAGTCGGTGCTGCACCTGGAGTAAACCTGTATCCCTTCAATCCCACTGTTGGACCAGGATACGTCTGGCACTGCCATATTCTCGAGCACGAAGACAACGAGATGATGCGCCCATACAAAGTTACACCATAAATTACATCAAAGAGCGAAAGAAGAACAAATCTCTCCCCATTTTTTTATTTTCCATTCAATTAAAGGGTTAGTTCTCTTTCTCAAGGCATGAAACAAATTTTGTATTGCATTTAAGATTGTGAATGAAAGACTTAATTGTCAAGGGTACATAACCAAAAAGGCTATACTAGGAGATGACCAATTTGAGCAAACCTGAGAAGATGACTCCCAAAGTGGCTAAAGTAGCCATTATCGGCGCTGGAAAGATGGGTGAGGGCATAATCGCTGGACTCCTCAAATCGGGCGTTTACACTCCCGAACAGATTCGCGCTTACGAAATCAATGAAGACCGAGCCAAATACATAACCAAAACATACAAGGTAGAATGCGTAAGCAATATCAAAAGGGCAGTGGATTTCGCAGACCTCAACATAATCGCTGTAAAACCAGCCGATGTAGCTAAGATCCTTGAACAAATCGCGCCTGTAATGAAAGCTGGTAAAATTCTTGTGTCAATCGCGGCTGGCGTAACTCTGGATTTCTACAGAAAACACTTGCCAAAGCATGTTCCTGTCATTCGGGTCATGCCCAACATGGCTGTTCTGGTTCGGGAAGGCATGGTCACGGTTTGCCCATCTGAAAATGTTACCAAGGAACAGTTGAAGACAACAACTGACATGCTGAGCCTAATTGGACTTGTCAGGCGGCTCGATGAGAAGTATTTGAACCTAGCCACGGGACTTGTTGGAAGCGGACCAGCATACATCTACCTCATAATAGACGCCCTAGCAGACGCAGGCGTCAGACTCGGCTTACCAAAAGACGTCTCAACAGTGCTCGCCGCTCAAACCACTCTAGGCGCAGCCAAGATGGTGGTGGAAACAGGTGAACACCCAGCCAAACTCAAGGACATGGTAGTCACACCAGCGGGTACAACCATTGAAGGATTGCTGGAACTGGAACGCTACGGGTTGAGGGCAGTAATCATCTCTGCTGTTACCAAGGCTGCAGAAAGAGCCAAGGAACTGGCACCAGCCTAAAGAAAAGCAAATCTGTGCAAACCAGGGCACCGTTTTTCAGTTTATTGAACAATTCGCAGAAGAAAGGCAAATTTGAGGGAAAAGTTTGAATATGAAAACCCTTATTGATTAAGAGTTTACGTGGGAAAGCAACATGCGGTTAATTCAGGATGTCAAAGGGGTTTCCAAACTTATCCTTATCATATTGTTGATAATCGATTTTGTTCTGGGCGCGCTCTTAATGTACATTTGGAATATGGGTTTTTATGCGCCTCAAGAGTTTCGTCTTCCCAGCCAATCAAACGTAACCATGGAGAGGGTTGAGTTCGACGCCCAAAACGCCAATTTCTTCGATGTCGACATCCTCAACCCCTCTTATTCTCGTTCACTTGTCCAAATAGACCAATTTTTAGTGTCTACTATCGACGGCGTTTTACACGACACAAAGAGCACTGTTCCCAGTCTTCCCTATAGACTCGCTCCTGGCAATGCTCAGAGCTTTAGGGTTTCTTGGGATTGGCTAAACTATATGGGTCAAAACGTGAAGGTTATCGCATTTATCGCAGACGGGTCCGGGGCTACTGGACAAGGCAGAGTACCGTTTATGAACCTGACTGTTGCCAGCGTAAACTTTGATCCACTAGTTAGCGCGGCAAACTTCACTGTCACGGTTCAGTCTAAGGGTTCTGACTCATTCATGAACATAACTAAGATCAACCTTAGCCAAGAACTTGTTGGTACTTCGCCCTCTTTACCATTCACTCTCGATCGAGACGCCTCTGCGACTTTCACGATTGTTAGAGTTTGGTCGGATGTGCAGGGCAAAAACGCCACAATAAGTGTAGAAACATCGCAAGGGTTCACTGCACAATTTAGTTTAGTCGTTCCCGAGGTTGTAAGGATTTCAAGCGTTGTTTTCAACGCTACTGATACTAGCCGCTTCAACCTGACCGTTCGAAACGTTGCAACGTCGCAAATCAGCCTAAACATTTCACGAATAAGGGTTGTCGTCAACGGAGAATCAATCGTCATTACAGACGTGGTTCCGCCGCTTCCATACATACTTCAACCCAATTCTGAAGTCTTGCTAGTGTGCTCTTGGAATTGGAGTGATTATAAAGGCAAGGACGCTAAAGCAATGATTACCGTTTATACAGAACAAGACTTTTTTGTGTCCACTCAGGTTTCCATTCCTTAGCCTAAGCTTTCTCACATGAGCTCTATGAACTGCCCTATCCTTTGAGCCAACGCCTTCTTGTACGCAACGTTTGCTGTAACCGCGTCTTGAATTGCCAGGCCTGTAGAAGTGAAAACGGTTACCTCGTCTGAAGATGTTCTGCCCTTCTTCATACCAGCAACGATCTCGCCAATTTCACCCCACAAATCCTTAGGTTTAATAATCTCCTGCTTCAGAGGAACGTTGATTTCGCCGCTGTGACACGCCTGCTCCCAATCGTCGACAACAATCTTTGCCCGCTTCAAAATGTTTGGATCCAACTCTTGTTTGCCAGGTGCGTCAGCGCCAATACAGTTTATGTGTGTGCCAGGTGTAATCCAATCGTTCAGAGCAATAGGCGCGGTTGAAGGTGTGCTCGTCACCACTATGTCGGCTTCTTTAACGGCGCTTTCCGTCCTCTCTACTGGAACCATTTGGTCAACATTCTTGCACACAGTTTTCATTTCTTCTATGAATGCTTGTGTTGTTTCTTTGGTTCGACTCCAAACCCTAACCTCCTCAAGCCTCTCGTAAAGAGCACACAAAGCCATCAACTGTGTTCTTGATTGAGCGCCTGCGCCCACGAAACCCACAACCTTCGAGTCTTTTCGCGCCAAGTATTTGGCTGCCACTCCTCCAGCAGCGCCTGTGCCGATGTCGGTTATCCAAGTGCCCCCCATTATGGCGATTGGCGCTCCATTCTTGGGATCTATGGCGATGAGGGTAGCCATAACTGTTGGCAGATTATGTTTGGATCGATTTTCTGGGTGCACGTTGACGACCTTAACGGCGGCTATATCTAGCCCTTCAAGGTAAGAGGGCATTACTCTCAGGTCGCCGCTGTAGTTTTTGAAGAAAATATAGGGTTTTGGAGGCATCTGCACACGGGTCAAGCCTTTTTCTGCGAACGCTAATTCTACGGCTTCCATGACTTCTTGAGTCGATAAGAGTCGTTTCACATCTTTTTCTGTTAAGAATAAAATTCTCACGGGTCATTCACCTTAACAATCAGTGTCCTTTAATCGGACCTCTAAGCGTTATGCTAACATAGCAGATTAAATTTTTGCTTGTTTTTCATCTTGACTGTGAATGTTGATGAACTTAGTGAACGTAGCGGAGTTGTAGAATCGAGGCAAGTTTTTTTAGAAGTTCAGAACAACAACACAACTGGGCATTGATATGTTTCCGGTCACAGAACGCGTACAAACTATCGAATACGCTATTCGCGACGTTATAGTGCTTGCAAAAAAATTGGAGAAGAAGGGCAAGGAGATTGTTTACCTCAACATAGGCGACCCCGTGAAATATGATTTTGACACGCCCAATCATATCAAGCAGGCTTTGAGGGAGGCGGTTGAAGAAGGTGCTAACTGGTATTCTCCTTCAGAGGGCTTGCCTGAGCTTAGAGAAGCAGTCTGTGAGAAAGAGAAGAAAGTCAACGGAGTTGAAATCACGCCTGAAAATGTTATCGTTACGCAGGGAATCTCTGAAGGCATCCAGATGTTGATGGCTGCCATCGTCGAGAAGGGCGACGAAGTTCTTGTTCCGGGTCCAGCCTATCCACCATACATTTCATACGTAAGATTCTTTGGAGGCAAACCCGTTTCCTACAGAACGATTGAAGAAAACGGTTGGCAACCAGACATCCGCGATCTTCAGTCGAAAATCACCCGCAAAACTCGTGGAATCGTTGTCATCAATCCCAACAACCCCTGTGGTGCCCTTTACAGTGAAAAAACCGTCAAAGAAATCGTAGGTTTGGCTGGCGAACACAAGCTTTTCCTTATTTCAGATGAAATCTACGACAGAATCGTTTTCAAAGAAGGGTTTGTTAGTGCGGCTCACATAGCCAAAGATGTGCCTGTTATCGGAATGAACGGTTTTTCGAAAACATATCTCATGACTGGTTGGCGATTGGGCTACATGTACTTCTATGACCCGGAGGGAAAGTTGAAGAAACTAATAGAATGCGTGGGTAAAGAAACACGGATACGACTCTGCGCTAACACTCCTGTTCAGAAAGCCGGTGTTGCTGCTCTTAAGGGTGCGCAAGGGCACATCGTGGAGATGGTGAAGAAACTTCGTGAAAGGCGAGACTACTCATGGAAACGACTCAATGAAATGAAGGGGATCAGCTGCACCAAGCCTGAAGGCGCCTTCTATGTATTCCCAAAAGTCGAAGAAGTTGACGCAAGGTGGAAGACCGACGAAGAGTTTGCCCGTCAACTTCTAGAGGTAACGGGAGTTCTTATTGTACACGGGTCTGGATTTGACCCGACTTACGGGTTTGGGCATTTTCGAGCCGTGATACTGCCGCCGATTGAAACTTTGGAGAAAGCGTTTGACCTGATGGAGAGGTTTATGTCGAAAAAAGAAAAATGATGAAGGTTTAGCGAATCGGTGTTCCTTCCTTCCGGCTTCTCACCATTTTGTCGAATTCTTGCATCAAACGTTTGGTGATGGGCCCAGGTTTTCCATCGCCTATAATTCTTTTGTTTACCTCTATGACCGGAGCGATCTCTGCGGCTGTCCCTGTTAAGAAAACCTCGTCAGCTATGAATAACTCGTTGGGTGTAATATTTCTCTCCAACATGGGATATCCCAGCTTTTCTACGAGCCCCATGACCACATTCCTTGTTATTCCACGGAGCGCGCCTGTTGCAGTAGGCGGCGTGATCACTCTTCCTTCCTTTACTATGAACACGTTCTCGGCTACTCCCTCGCAGACAAACCCTGTTTTGTCCAAGCAGATGGCTTCGTCCACGCCAGCGATGTTGGATTCCAGTTTTGCCAGTATGCTGTTCAAGTAGTTAAGAGATTTCACTTCGTGAGTGGTTGAGTCGACTGGATCCCTTTTCACCCATGCAATCATGGTTGTAATCCCCTTTTCCTTCTTTTCCTTGGAATGCAATGAAATTGTTGGCTCGGTTATTACAATAATTGTGGGTTTAGAGCATTTTCGTGGGTCGAGTCCTAGGTCGCCGGCTCCTCTTGTGACAACAAGGCGAATGTAAGCGTCTTTTAGCCTGTTCTTTTTGAGCGTGTCCAAGACAGCCCGTGTCATCTTATCCTTGCTTATCGGAATTCGCAGCATAATCGTGTGCGCCGATGTGTAAAGGCGGTCAATATGCTCCTTTAGCTTGAAAACGACGCCCTCGTAGGCGCGTATGCCTTCGAACACGCCGTCTCCGTAGAGCAAGCCGTGGTCGTAAACAGAGATTTTTGCTTCGGGTTTGTGATAAAACTTGCCATCAATATAAATGAATAGTTCTTGCTTTGCCACATTCCATCACTTCTGTGTAGAATACTGTATGCAACCGTAGGTGCGCTTTTATGCTTTTTGTAAAACAGTTCGGGCAGATTCGTCCACATTATGGCATGTTAAAGCCGCGCATACTCTCTGGCTACAAACACGAAACCAAGGCCAGTCGTGATTATTAGAAGTATTCCCCCGATGTTAATAAGGAATAGACTTGCGCTCCAGAATACTACGAGGGTAGTGACCCATGAAGGCAGAGCGTTTAGGGGACCTGCCCAAGGCGATTTCCAAACGATGTCCCAAAGACTCATCGAAAGAATAAGCGAACCCACAAACAGTCCAAGTCCATAAACCAACGCCACTAGCAAGATTGAAGCGTGTGCTAGAGGGCGCTGTTCTCTTTTTGCTCCAGCGATTGAGTTTATGAAGGCTGCCGCTGGGCATAGTATCACTACTATGGCTTCTAGAGCTAGCAGAGACATGAAAGGACCGTTGAAAGGTATCTCCCAATCGAATACAAGCTGGAATATCTGGATGTTGAACAAGCCGTAAGCGAGCAAAATGCCGCCTACGATTCCTGAGATTGAGCCTGCGATTTTGAAACGTGAGTTGGGCACCATGTAGGTTGCCGCACCAAGCATAGCAAGTATGGGCGCTACTAACAACGAAAAGCTTGCGAGGTTTTGACTCGGAAGTAGCAGGGTTGAACCAATGCCCAAGCATAACAAATAGAAGGATGCCAAAAGTGCGCCCAGAAGCGCTTTGTCCTTCGTTGGTTTGCCTTCAAAGAACCTCACTCCGCTGTGCACGATAACAATGCCTAAACTTGACGAAACCGCTGAAGCCATCATGAACAATATTCTGCCAGATATAGCAGCTATGTTGGCTTGTGAAGAAATTGGAATCGTTGACCAGAAATAACCTAGCAGAATCATGACAGGTATGTTAACTATGACGTATCCCACACCCAGCATCGTGAGGGCTGAGAGAACCAGCTTTCGAAGAGTCAACTCAATGCCAACAATTCGAGTTTCGACTCGTTGCGGAATGCTGAGCCTAGGAGTCTCGACCTTGATTTCCTCTGCTTTTTGCATGGATGGGTTTCTAACTGTCTATTCTATTTAACATGTATGAACACAGAGTATGTATCATTTGTAAATGTCTGAATTCAGAATCTAAATCGGACGTGACTTTATTCAATAGACTAGAACAGTGGTCTCTTAGACAGGCATCGGGGAAGGGACAATGGCAGAAAAGGTTTGTCATCCGTCGCTTCTCTTATCTCTTTTATCAACGCTTTAAGTTGCATAGTTCTAATCTTTCTCAGCTTTCTATCACGAACTGGAAGAACACCTGAATCCATCTCTCTCTGCCCTATAACTAGCACGTAGTTTATCCATTCGGTTTCCGCCTCTCTCACCTTCTTCTGCATCGTTAAGGGACGGTCGTCCACATCTGCACGTATACAGTTTTTCTCCAAAGTATCAGCTATTTTTTCGGCCTGTTTCACGAATTTGTCAGAGACTGGGATAACTCTAACCTGTGTGGGTGCCAGCCACAGTGGTAATATGGGCACCTTTCCCTGTTGTTGTTCTCTGTAGGCTTTTTCCAGCAGTGCGTAGACGCATCTCTCTATAGAGCCGCTGGGGCTACAATGCAGTATAAGCGGGCGTTTTTTCTTTCCTTCCTCGTCCTTGTAGCTTATGTCGTATCGTTCAGCGTTTTCGATGTCGAGCTGGTCTGTAGACAGCGCCGAAGCCTTGTCCAAGTTGTCGACGAAGTTGAATTCCCACTTCAGAATCCAGTAGGAGTATCTTTTAGGCAACAGTTCGATCAGAGCGGGTCTTTTGAAGCGCCTAACGAATGACACAATAAAGCTTTTGTTTTTCTCGTAGAAGTCGTTTGTAAACCGCACTCCCAATTCGTAGTCTTTTTCGCTGAACTCTAAGCCGTCTTTCATGTTCTTCAAGCATAAATCGTATCTAGTCATGAATTCTTTCTTCGCTTGCTCCAGGTCAGCACACATAGCGTGGCAATCTGGCATAGTAAATGCTCGCAGTCTTCTCAGCCCAACCAATTCTCCGCTCTGTTCTCTCCTGAAACTGTATCGAGTCAACTCGTAGATTCGGAAGGGCAACTGCCTGTATGAAATCTGAGTGTCGTGGGTCATCAGAAACTGACCGAAACACGCGGCGAACCTAAGGAAAAGGTCTTTGTCTTCGGACCGTACAACGTACTGTCGGGCTGGAAACCTTTCTATGTAGGCGGCTAAGCTTGGATGGTTGAGGTCGTACATAACTGGGGTTTCGACTTCCATGGCACCATATTCGGTTACTGTTTGCGTTACGAATCTTTCAAGCAACGCCTTGACTAAACGCCCCTTAGGTGGCCAACGGAAATTCCCCGGGTCGCTTCCAAACTCGTAGTCTGTTAGTCCAAGTTTCTTCATCAAAGTTACATGGGGTGGAACCTGCTGAACCCCACGCACCTTTGCCATTTCATATTTGGCAAACTTTTCCAACATCTCGTGTCCTTTGAAGTCAAATTTTTCTACTGGCGTCATTTTTCCGTTGGGTTCCATGATAAACCATGTTGACTTTAACGTTTCTTCAGCCTTAACAGCCTCTGAAACTCTTTCCTCCTCCTTCTTTTCGGCTGGTGCAATCACTCGTAATTGTTCGGCTAAAGGATGACCCTTGATAGACAGCGAGAACTGCTTGTTCCAGCCGAAAGGGCTTCGGTAGGTTTCGATGCCCACTTCTTTTGCGAATTTTTCCATAGCCTTCAGAATTTTCAGGGCGGTCGTGGGCTTCGCCAAGTTGCTGCTCAAATGGGCGTAAGGATAAATGAGAATTTTCCTTGCTTTCAACTTTTGAAGCGTTTGTTTAACTTCGCTTATCGCCTTCTTAGCAACCGCTTCGTCGTCGCCTTCTTCGACGCAGGTGAACAAAACAACTAAGTCTTCGAGTTTGGTAGCCTTTTTCTCTGCTTCCTCAGCTATAGCCACTTCTTTCTTTATGGGCTTGTACTCGATGAAATCCGAGTGCAACTGAAGTATTCTCATACGGTTTAGCCTCTGCCTGGTGCTCCGTGTCTCCACTTTTCAAGCGTACGGTCTTTCTTGGTCTCCTTCTTGAATTCTTTATAATGTTCCTTACAGAGGTATGCTCGCCTAACATCACCCACCTTCAGTTGAGTAGTCTTCACCTTGTCAACTGGTAGCGAACGAATTGCGTCGTTGCTGCATCCGGTCACGCTGCATTTTATGCCTTTTGCCACACGTCCCATGAATGATCACTGCCCCGATCTGGTCTTGCTTTAGTTTTTCGTCTGTTTCTCATATATCTCCTTAGCCCTCTCATAAGTCTCTTCCCTCTGTCCAAACCTTTCAGGTCCCACACCTTCCACAACAAACGATGCAGAAGCTGAGCCAACGCAAGCGCACCAAAGCGGTTCTTTCCCACGAATGTATTCGGCTAGGAAGGCTCCTATGTAAGCGTCTCCTGCACCTGTTGGGTCTAAAACGATTTTTGATGCACATGCTGGGATGTTATAGAATTTGTTATCGAGGAGCATTGAAGACCCGTGAATGCCTTTCGTGACAATAACTATCTTTACTCCAAACTCACTTATTTTTCTCATTGCAAGACGCAGGTTTGTGGTTTCCGTTACTGCTTCTATTTCGTCTTGCGACGACTTGAAAACGTCAACTGACTTCAGCACAGATTTTCCTCGCCAACTTTTTAACCTCACATTGCCCTCTCTGTCGAAACCTCGAACAAACCCCTGCGGGTCAAAAGATAGCATACTCTTTGCCTTTCGTAGTTTGAGAACCAACTCTTCAGAAATTTCGTTGGCTATGGGCGCTACGTGCACTGCGCTGACTTGCAAGAAATCGGGCAAATCACTTGCTGAAATTGATGGGGCACGAGCCTTCAACTGCAGTGTTCGTTTCCAGTCTTTTTGATACTTGATAACAAACTTTGTGGTTGAGGCGCCCTTGACCCGCTTCAATCCAGACAAATCTATCCCGTTGTTTTTGAGCCACTTAACATAGTTGTTCGAGAAGTCTTCGCCCACCTTCGATATCACCGAAACCCTTGCTCCGAGTTTAGCAGCAGCCGCCGAAACATAGGTTGGCGGTCCACCCAAAGTTGGCTTAGGAGAAGCAATTCTAGGCGAAAGAATACAATCGATTGCAAAGTGTCCAACTGTGACTATGTCAAACACTGTTCTGCCTCATTGCTTGTTAATGGCAACATGCTTGAAGGAAAGACATATAAGAGTAGTTATTAACTCGCTTAACATTCAGAAAAGCATGAGGATGACACTCAATTGCCAGTGAAGAGAAAAAGCCGTGGAAGAGCCAAAGGAGGCAAGGGAAGAAGCGATCTGGTTCAATGCAGCGCATGTGGCGCCCTGGTTCCAGCAGACAAGGCGAAAAAGATTTCGCGTCCTGTAACGCTGGTTGATCCCACTCTTGCTCGAGAGCTTCGGCAGAGAGGTGCCTATATACCTGGGCATGTGGAAACCAAGTATTACTGCGTTTCGTGTGCTGTTCACCGTGGGGTGGTCAAGGTAAGGGCTCGAGACGATCGAAGACGGGCTTGGAGACGACCCCGATACTACTAAACAATCGGTGTGGTTGCTGCCTCTTTCTTTTTAGACGCCTTTCTGAAGTAAACTGCTCTCTGTAGCACTGTAAGGTTTGTTAGCACAGCGAGCAGAAGCATACTCCAACGTAATGCGTGGGACTCTAGCCACAGTAGGTTTAGGAAACTTGCAGCCGCCAATATGATGATGCGTTCAGCGCGTTCGGCAACGCCCACTGTCTCCATCTGAACACCAGCTGCTTCAGCTCGGGCGCGACTGTAACTGACAAGCAAGGAACCCATCAAGGCGGCTAATCCAAAGAAGAACCATAATGGCTCGGTTGTTAACCAGCCTAAAATAACGCCGATCAAGACAAAGGCGTCGGCGTAACGATCAAGAAGCGAATCGAGGAAGCCACCGAACAGGGTAACTTCTCCGTAAAGCCTAGCTAGGACACCGTCTAACGCGTCGAAGAAGCCTGAAATCAACAGGAAAAAAGCAGCGAATAGTAACATTGTGGCTTCAAACTGTGACCTCCAGTATAGGAAAGCTGAAAGCAAAGCCGACAGCACTCCAAGCAGGCTTACATGATTGGGAGTCAAGCCAAGACGGTGTGCAATTCTGGCTTCGCTGACCATCAACAGCTGAATTCGTTCTTTCAGTTTGGTGAGCAAATCTCGGGGTTCACCGCGTAGAGATGTATTGTCAAAATGTTTATTTGAGTTTTCAGAGTAAAAGGCATGTCCAAGGGATTAGGCATGGCAAAGACCATTTGGCCTTTCGTTGAATGGACTGAAATAATTGGAGCGAAGGGTCAAGAAGAACTAAATGTGGTTGAAGAAGTCATTATCGGAGAAGACGCAACAAAACTGGATTCGGGAATCATAAAGGTTGAAATCTTCAGCACATGCTTTAAACCTTTCATGTTGTCCGCTAAGGGAAACAAACTTGTAGGCATTTTGGCAGAGAATAGAAAAGGCGAATACTTCTATTCAGCTTTCTTTGAGGATGTAAAAGAAGGAGAAAAGAAAAAATTTAAAGTAGCTGTTAAGGGAGAATCAACTATCCCCGTAATTAAGAAGGATGGGTATTACAGCAACTTCGCCTGGAACACCAAACACGTTGAGAGGGTAGCGTTCCCAAAAGGCACAGCTATTCTTTCAGCTATTCCCAAAGGCTATCGAATAGAGACGTTTAAGGGAAGGCCATGCGTAGTGTGGAGAAGAGACGGGAAATACTGGGGCGATGTCCAGGTGAAGTTAGCTTTACCTTCTTCTACATCAAGGAGAAAACAGTCTTGATTGATGTAACACCCTTACAGATAAATGGCAAAACAGCGCTAGGCTTGAAAGTGGAGTTACCCGAGTCTCCTGCTCCACTTGTAATGATAATAGCCCGCCTAGGTTTCGTTTGCTGCGGTTTCTTAAACATAGAAGCCGCGGAAAAACTGAACGTGGCAGCAGCCATGGTCAGCGGAGTGAAGAGCTTCGACGACGTGCTCAACGCAGAGGTTAGAGCCGCAACATCCAAGGCTCAAACCTTAGGGATAAAAGCTGGCATGAAAGGAAAAGAAGCCTTGAAACTGCTCCTGTAGGGAAAACTTTCTGTAAGCGTTATTCTAACTTTTTGTTTTCGACCGATTACCCATGCTAATGTAGATTAAAACGAGAGCCACTATGATGACATTCACTATGATGACTATCTGCAGCATTGATGAGATGTTGACTAAGGACCTAAGTGGGCTGTTTACTACCATTTTAGAAAACTCAGTTAGGGGTGGAAGTATCCAGGGGTCAGTTTTGTGGATGCCGAGGAACGCGAAGATGAATTCTATGACGCTTTCTTTACCTGCCAATGTGCCGCCTATGCTCCCACCAACAGTCACAAATGCAAAACCTATCAGACCAATTAGCGGATAAAAGAACTGCAGAACTCGGTTACTCCAGATTTTCTCGTCGCCAAACTTCAGGCGGATTGCGAGGAAATCAACCCAAAACGTGAAGGCGAAAATAACAATCATAACTTTGTTCTGAACTATGGTCGATTGAAGAATCGCGCCGGGCGTATAAAGGATGGTTCCAGACACTGCAGAAGCTATAATTCCAATGGTTCCCCCCAAGGCTGCGATAAAGGCTACGTTTTCCGAAATTCGAGCAATTTTTTGAAGAAACTCGTCGGAGAAGAACCACCCGACCACTGGAATTTTGGGCACAATGCTTACGAGAAACCGAACTATCACGGCGATAACGGCTAGCATGAGCATTCCCTCATGCATAGAAACCGTTATTGAGTGAACTCCACTCCAGTCGACCATCTACTTGTGCTCCTCCTTTTGGTGTTCCTTTTCCTTTCCTGCCATTTTTCTCGTACCGAATTCAATGATCAGATAGGAGATAAGAGCGATTAATATGATTCCGAGGAAAATTTGGTTCAGCCAAGCTAGCAAAGTGGGTTCGTTGCGCATTGCCATTATGAGATTCACTGAAGCCAATGTTGCAAACAATATGATTAATAGCCCAATGAAGTTGCTTGACATTAGTTCACCCTTTCCGACTCTTTAACAGCGTTGCTCCAGTGATTATTGAGCTTAGGGAAATAACGTTTCCTGGAATAGAAGAGTAACCAACCTGTAAGGGAACTACACCGTTCCATGGGAAAGAAGCCACGCCCAAAACAATCAACGAAAACGCAAGGGTGTGGTCCGAACGATTTGATATTACTCTCCATGTGATTATGTAAGCTGCAAAAGACATAAGATAGAAACTGACGGCATACCATTGGTAACCAGAATAACCGAAACCCCAATAGAAGACGTCTCTTATCACAAAATTGATAAGACCGTCCTTATAGCCGTCCCAAGCAAATGGGAGGAAAAACGCTGGAACAAACAAAAACAACGAAAGCCTAAACGAAAGTGAAGAGTTCTTCACTGAAGTTTGCAGAAAAAGAATGGCTACCGTGGACATGGCTGCGAGAAACATCAGAACATGAGGCGCATAGGTGCCCAAGAGTGCTAGCTCACTTGGAAACACCAAACCAATGTTGTTTTGACTCCAGAAGAACATGGGTTCTAAAAACACCGTGACGAAGGCTAGACCTATCAAGACAAAAACGATAGATAGCCATTTCAATTTGTTCTGAGTGCGAAGTTTTAAGGCGAACCAGAAACTGGTGCCCGAGAGTGCAACAAGATAGACTAGATTGAATGCAAGTTGCAAAAAGACGTTGACGATGCCTATCCCAATGAGGGCTGTGAGTTGAAAATCCACGTAAAGCAAAACAACCACGACGGCCAGCACAATGTGTGCAGCAAAGAAGCGGGAAAGCGTAGGGTCAGAAACAACAGGCTTCTGAGCAAAGCATACACTTCTGATAAACAATATGAGACCCACTGCTTGGGCGAGAAAGAAAATAGGCTTAGGATACACGTCTAGCGGATATGGTGCACGAACCATGAAAGAATACATGAGCCTAACAAAAGTGTCTAGAAAGTTCAACACTCCAACTGCGAATGAAAAAGAGACAAAAAGGGTAGGAGGTTTGAGCCACATGCTACTGTTCATTGAGTTTTCCTCGGAAGTCATCGGTTGTTTTTAGTGTCTCTTGTTCTAAGCGCCTATTAGGATTGTGCGTGCAATGGGTGTAGCCGACCTGTGGCTAGTTGTTCCTCCGCTGCTGCCTCCGCCATTGGTATCCCAAGCGATGACAAGACTGTAGGTGCTACCGACCGCCCAATTTATGTCGCCGCCAGTGGCATCGCCGCTGTTTAGAGGCTTCTTCAACTCAATGGTTACAAGGTTTCCAGCACCCACGTTGATTGCGCCTTTACCGTTCTGTGTGACATCGACCACGATGGGTCCAGTGCCATCGTATTTTATGTCTTTATAGCCGTTTGCCGCATAAGAGTCGTGCCCAAAGAGTGCTCCGTCAGCACCGGCGTCCATGCATCCAGTTGCGCCCAGTTGGAAGGCTACCCATGGGTTGTTTGAGTCCGCTGTAAACTGCAAGGCTAGGTACAGGTTGGTTCCGTCGTTCTTGACCCAAACGCTTGCGGTGCCTGATGGAGTGATTGGAACATTTGTGTATGACTTGGCGTCGTTCCACTCTGTCCCTATGGTGCCATCAATGCTCGCATCGTCGATTGCTGCGCCCTTCTGTGCGATAAGGTCGGCTCCTCCAGCACCAGCGATTATAACGTTGACGTTAATGACTAATACTCCTGTGATGGCTAGATGGGGGTCAATGTCTACGTCGTAGCCTTTTGTTTGACCCCCGCTTAGGTTTATGTCGACCTTGTATTTCTGAGAGTCAATTATGACTTCAATGTAACCAGAGTAGGCATTACTGGGGTCTTTGTTTTTTACGTAAACAGTCAACTCGTGAAGTTTACCCTCGTTGTCATAGCGGAAGTCGCCAACGCGGTCCACGACAACTTTTGTCTCATCGTACTGGAAGGCGAAGCGTCCAGCCGAAAAGAAGAACGATTGGACGATGATGTTGATGGCTGAAGCCAAGAAGAGGCTGTTGGCGAGTATGAGTCCGATTATGGTCCATAATAGGATTCTTCTAGTTTTCAAACGTGTTTTCCTCCTGTCTTTCTTGTTTTAGGCTTTTGTATTAGTGTTATAGGAATCATAATTATAATCCAGATATTAAGCTTTCTAGAAGATTTCTCTAGACATTCTCTCCAGAGACAATAAAAAAGAAACCCCTCTTTTCAGTCGACTTTTCACGACTGTTAATTTCTTCTGGAAAAATCCATCATAAATCTTATAAATAGTACTTTTTTGAAAACAATTCGCACTTAGAACAATCTTACATACACATTTTCGTCAAAAACTGATTACTTTCTTCTTTATGATTATAGAAATCTCATAAAAAAGTCCTTTTTTAGGAAATCAATTCGCTGGCCCCATATACTATGCTACTGAAATCAAACTTGAAAAAAGAGGGCATGTATCTTGAAGATGTCTAAGGCATTGACGTTCCTCGTGATAGGCACATTCCTAACAGCATACACAGGGATGTTCATCGTATCGGCACAGACAGACATAATTGCGAAATACTCAACCAACATTCCAACAATAAACGGAAGTGTAGCCCCAGGTGAGTGGGATGACGCCACTGAATACACCATAACGCTAGCGAGCATCACAGATTCGGTTAGGTTCAAGCATGATGGAACAAACCTCTACACATTGTTGAAAGTGCAAGACAGCACAACAAGCAATTTCGTTGATCCTTCGACACCGCGCGATTGGGCTGGAATAGACTTCGACAGAAACAATGACGGCTCCACAATGGGAAGCGAGACTAGTCCAGACGATGTCGAGTTCGCTAACTACTATGTGAACGGAGGCGAAGATTGGTGGCTAGGTGGCATAAACGGTCCAAGAAACAGTGACACTAACACTGGTGGCGTCAATAATGTGATGGCAGCCTATGGAGGCTCAGTCTCTGGGTACACATATTGGGAGTTTAAGAAGACACTGAATTCCGGTGACACCAATGGCTATGATATTGCGCTGAACCCCGACAGCACGGGATACGGGTTAAACAGCATAAAAATAATGTTTGCCTATGAAAATGACGGCACTGGAAGGCATGCCACATGCTCTGGCTGGTACACATTGGCACTTGAGCCATCGACTCCTTCGCCAGGATGGATTGAAGGAACGGTCATCGACGCCTCAACGAGTGCAGCCATCGTGGGCGCAACTGTAACGGCAAACGGCTATTCTGATACCACTGACGCAGTTGGATACTACAAGATCGCCAGTTTACCAGCTGGAACCTACACGGTCACAGCCTCAGCAACGGGGTATGAGAGTTCGTTAACATCGGCAACAGTGTTGTCTGGTCAAGGAACTACAGTAAACTTCGCATTGACATCTGCTCCATCTGCTCCAATCTATAGAGTCGATTTAGTGAGACGCAGCGCTTGGAAGAAAGTGGGCGACTTCAGTGTTATCCTTTATGCCATAGTCAAAAACGTCGGCACCGTGGGAACATACGGTAAGGTTAAGTTCACTTTAACCAGTTCAATGGGGACTGAGACGGTTGAAACAGCGCCAATATGGTTAGATCCAGGTCAGATGTATGGTCACGAGAGTGAAGCCAGATACACTACCACATGGGCAGCTCCTGGATTTGGTGTATATAACGTGTCAGCAGAATCTTGGTCCGACTCGGACGGAGACCTTGCAACTGGAGACTGGACCGATAGTCTCGATGGGCCAAAGACTTTCACAATAAGGATATGAGTATCCAAGCACAAAACTAACAATCCATTATCTCCCCCTTTTTTTGTGAACCTTCAGGTCTGCGCTACATTGAGTCATTTTGAAGTCTTCTTAGAGCACTTTAGTGGTGGGCCGGGCAGGACTTGAACCTGCGACCTTCGCCGTGTAAGGGCGACGTCCAAACCAAGCTAGACGACCGGCCCATTTGTTGCTCATCTTTAGTAGTTGACTCCGTCTTGATAAAAGAGTAATGGCTTTTTTCTGTTTTGAAGACTCGGCGTCTATTGATTATCTTCCGTGTCTCGCGTTTCGGCGGTCTCTCTCTTCTCTCTTTCTCCAATCCTTCTTTCGCTGAGTCTCTATGAAAGTTTTCATGCGTCCCTCGCCGGAGAAGTGTTCCGGGTTGAACTCTGCTCTGTACCTATTGATTTCTTGGTAGAACTTCTCATAGTCCATTTCATTTTTGGACAGGGCTTCCATTATCTCGTTCAGTTTAGTCCTAGCCTCTTGCGATGCGTTTTTGTCCCAAGCGCCAGAATAAATGAGATAAGCCGCGTGGAATCTAAAATCAGAGGGTCGGTCAATCAACAGTTTGGACACGGCTGTGCTTGCGGTCGACTCATCCTTGCTGTTTGGTTCTTGGGTCATAAGGCTCTAGGCTCAACTGGTGAATACTGCAATGGTAAAGCAACATTATAAAGCTTTTTTACGGCAACGTGCACGAAACACACAAATAACCATACAACAAAACAAATCTGGGCTATCATCAGCGGGGTTGCCCTAGCCTGGTAGGGGGCAGAACAGCGCCTAAAAGCGCAAGTCTAAGCCTGCTAAGCCTGTGGTCCTAACTGGGCCGCGCGGGTTCAAATCCCGCACCCCGCGCCATTGCTTGAGAAAGTTTCCAGAGTCGAATCGAGAGGACAAAGTTTAATTTATTGGCGACATTATGCCTAACAGCCGTGGAGGTGCATCAGTCATCATCATTCCCGTTCGTTGTTTCAGCTGCGGCAGCTTAATCGGTGACAAGTGGGAGGACTTCGCCAGACGGGTTAAGGAGGGCGAAGACTCGGGTAAAGTTTTGGACAGCTTGGGCGTCAAGCGTTATTGTTGCCGCCGCATGCTGCTTTCACACGTGGAAGTAATCGACGAGATTCTGAAGTTTTACGAAGAGGCGAGCAAGAGAAAACTTGCCCGAACAAACCAGTAAGCGAGGACAACATGCGTGTCTACGCTGGTCAGGAGGGTAGCCGCTCGCAAGGTTTTCAACATTCGAGGAGAAGAAACGATTGAAGTTGACGTGATTACTGAAAATGGATTGGGAAGAGCCTCCGCCCCTGCTGGAGCAAGCCGAGGCAAGGGCGAGGTCACTCCTTATCCAAAGGGTGGAGTGGACGCGGGCATAAGAAAGGTTGAACGGGTTATCGCCCCTAAGCTTGTTGGAGCAGATGCCCAGAGGCAGGGAGAAATCGACCTCTTGCTCCACGAGATAGACGGAACCCAAGACTTCAGCAACATTGGAGGTAATACTTCTTATGCTGTTTCCTTAGCCGTAGCCGAGGCTGCTGCCTGCTCGTTGGGGGTTCCCCTCTTCAAACACTTGGCTGGGCGCCTCGCCTGTGAACTACCGTACCCATTGGGAAACGTTCTAGGAGGAGGAAAGCACGCTCGTGCAAAAGCACCCGACATCCAAGAATTCTTGGTCTTACCCGTCAAAATAAATTCTTTTTCGAAAGCTGCCAAAACAAACGTTTTGGTACATCATAAAGTTGGAGCCTCCTTAGTTCAGAAGGACCCAACGTTCACTGGCGGTAGAACCGACGAGGGAGCATGGGCGCCCAACCTGAAAAGCGAAGACGCATTAGAAATAGTTGTTAAAGCTAGCGAAGAGGTTAACGAAGAGACTGGAATTCAGTGTAGAGTCGGCTTGGACATGGCTTCTTCAGCCCTTTGGAATCCCGAACAAAAATGTTATTTTTACAGTCGAGATCGCGTCAAACGAGACTCAGGGGAACAGTTGGACTTTGTGCTGGGTCTCATCAAAAAATATGATTTGGGGTATGTGGAAGACCCGTTCCACGAAGACGACTTTTCAAGCTTCGCCGAACTTACAAGAAAGGTTAAGAATTGCCTAGTCTGCGGCGACGACTTATTCGTTACGAACAAGAAGCGGTTGACAAAGGGAATAAAAATGGATGCCGCAAACGCTACTATAATAAAGGGTAATCAGGTTGGAACACTCACAGACGCTTGGGAGGCAACCCTGTTGGCGCAGAAGGCAGAATACGTGACTGTTATGTCGCATAGGTCTGGAGAAACCACGGAAGCGCACATAGCGCATTTAGCCGTAGCCTTCAGATGTCCCGTGATTAAGGCTGGCGTCGTTGAAGGTGCGCGTGTGGCAATTATTAATGAACTCATACGGATAGAAGAAACTGTTGGAGAAAGAGCTAAAATGGCTAATCTTGCATTATAAGGAGAAGAATCAGCATGTCAGAAGAAGAGAAGAAAGAGGAAGAAAAGCCAACAACAGAAAAAGATGCATCTCCTGGCGAAGTTGATACTCCAGCAGCGACAACCGAGACTGAAATCCCCATAGAAGGTGAGCTTCTGCTGCCCCAAGACACTTTGCTTTCGGCGGGAATCCACATTGGAACAAGAATGAAAACCAAAGACATGGATCCCTTTATCTACAGGGTTCGACCTGACGGACTCTTTGTCTTAGATGTGAAGAAAACCGATGAACGCATCAGAATCGCAGCTAAATTCTTAGCTAGGTTCGAACCATCCAAAGTTGTTGGGGTTGCGGCGAGATTGTATGGGCGAGAACCCGTAAGAAAATTCTGTGAGGTTACAGGCGCCACCCCCATAATTGGGCGTTTCATCCCAGGCATGCTCTCTAACCCGCTTTATTCGGGGCGCATCGAGCCGAACGCTGTGATTGTTTCTGACCCTAAGGCTGATGTTCAAGCTGTTAAAGAGGCAGGCGCCATCGGCGTGCCGGTCATAGCCTTATGCAGCACTGACAACGAGTTTGCAGGCGTGGACTTTGTCATTCCAACCAACAACAAGGGCAGACGAGCCTTGGCAGTGGTCTATTGGCTTCTTGCCAGACAAATACTGCGTGAAAGAGGAACTCTCCCACCAGACGGAAGTCCAACGGTTTCGATTGACGACTTCGAGGTTAAACTGGCAAAGGAAGAATAACAACGAAAAGAGGACGCAGATTTGAAGATTAGGCGCCCATATGTAGCAGGACAGTTTTATGCAGGTTCTCAGAAATCGTTGAAGGCGCAGATAGAGCAATGCTTCAAACATGAACTGGGACCGGGAGCGCTACCCAAGGTTGCAGACAAAAGACTTGAGAAGATTGTAGGGTTAGTTAGCCCCCACGCTGGCTACATGTATTCTGGGCCAGTGGCAGCTCATGGATACCATCGGCTTGCCCAAGAAGGCAGACCCGACGTTGTTGTGTTGTTTGGGCCTAATCACAGTGGGAGTGGAAGCGCACTTGCTTTGATGAAGGAGGGGTTTTGGCGCACGCCTCTTGGCGATGTGGAAATCGACACGGCAACCGCTGATTTGATTTTACGTGCCTCTAACATTATTGATGTGGACGACTCTGCGCACGCGTTTGAACACTCCATTGAGGTGCAGTTGCCATTTCTTCAGTTTCTCTACGGGTCTTCATTCAAGTTCGTTCCCATTTGCTTCCTCATGCAGGATTTGCAGTCTAGTCGCGAAGTGGGCTCGGCAGTGGCAAAAGCGTTGGGTGGTAAGAACGCGGTTGTGATTGCCTCCACTGATATGACTCATTATGAGCCGCAGCGGATGGCGGAGAAGAAAGACAAAGCAGCAATAGAAGCCATGATTAAACTCGATGAAGAAGAGCTCAACTCCACAATTGAGGCTTACAACATGTCCATGTGTGGCTACGGACCCACAATGGCAACAATAACGGCGGCGAAAGCATTAGGCGCCAAAAAAGCCGAGTTGTTGTGCTACAAGACCAGCGGAGATGTGGTCGGTGACTATTCCGCGGTTGTCGGCTACGCTTCTCTCATGTTTACAAAATAGTCGTGGTGTGCCTTTTTTGAAGAAGGAGGCCGTAACCGCTTCGGCGCCTGCCAAGGTTATACTATTCGGTGAACACTTCGTTGTCTACGGCGAACCCGCGATAGTACTGGCAATCGACAAACGGGCTTACGCCTCTGCGCAGTTGAGAAAGGATAAACAAATATTCATAAACTCCATTGACCTAGGCGTTGCGGGCATGTTTAATGGAGAAGAATTTCAAGCAGAGAAAGGCGGCAACAGAGCTCGTCAAGAACTTGAACCTATAAAAAAAGCTGTGCAGCAGGTTCTGAAAAAAGCTGAAAGAGAAGTAGGTGTAAACGTGAGAATCAATTCTGATATTGCTGTTTCTGCTGGTTTGGGGTCGTCTGCCGCGGTTGTAACCGCAACCATACTAGCAGTGAGCAATCTCTTAGGAATTAAACTTCCTCGAGACCAAATCTTTCACATGGCTTACGAGTCTGAGCGCATTGTCCACGGCACTCCTTCTGGCATCGACCCAGCCATCTCAACCTATGGTGGCACGCTTCAATTTCAAAAAGACAAAGGTTTTACTTCATTAAACGTGCAAGCAAACATACCATTAGTAGTGGGCAACACCAAAGTGGAGCGCTCCACAGGCGAACTCGTTGCCAAAGTGCGCCATATAAGAGAACGTTACCCCATCGTCATCGACCCAATAATTAGAACAGGCGGAAAAATCGCCCTTAAGGCTGTTGAAGCACTGGAAAAAGGCGACCTACCAACAGTTGGAGAATTGATGAACATAAACCACGCATTACTGTGCGCCGTTGGCGTGTCCCATGAGTCTCTCGAACGCTTAATCCACGCGGCGAGAAAAAGCGGCGCCTTAGGAGCCAAACTGACGGGTGGTGGAGGAGGCGGATGCATGATAGCCTTGGCTGAACCTGGCAAATTGAAACGGGTTGTCAGAGCAATCGTACAAGTCGGGGGCACCGCCTTCATCGCTCAAAAAACTGATTCAGGTGTGAGAATTGAGCGTTAAACCAATTGTTTTGAAACTGGGCGGCTCAGTGATAACTCGCAAAGAGAAGCCCTTGACAGCTGATCATCGAGCGATAAAACGACTCGCAAATGAGATTTCCTCTGCCCTCCAATCTAATCCCTTAGTTGTGGTTCACGGCGGCGGCTCATTTGGGCACCCGCTGGCTAAGCGCTACGCCATAAAGGAAGGTTACAGAAACAAGGCTTCACAAGCTCTAGGATTCGCCATGACGCATCAAGCAATGGTCACATTAAACAAACTAGTGGTAGACGCCTTAATACAACAAAAAGTCCCAGCGGTTGCGGTGTCGCCCTCCTCCTGCGTTGTCACCAAGACGGGTCGAATACTCAGTATGTCAGAAGAACCCTTGAAGAAACTGCTTAAGATGGGATTCGTGCCAGTCCTATATGGAGATGCTGTCCTCGATTCTGACATGGGCTTCACCATACTCTCTGGAGACCAACTCATAGCCTACCTAGCCCCGCGCCTCTACGCAGAACGCATCGTAGTGGGCATTGACGTCGACGGCTTATATACAGCCGACCCGAAAAGAGACTCTTCAGCGAGGCTGCTCAGCCACATTACCCTGAAAGAGTTGAAGGCTATGCGGCAACAAATAGAAGAGGCAAAGGTTATAGACGTAACCGGCGGCATGCTGGGTAAAATTGAAGAATTGATTCCCACAATCGAACATGGCGTAGCGGTTTTCATCGTGAACGCCGCAAAGCCAAAGAACGTTTACAAGGCTCTTATGGGTGAACAAGTCAGAGGCACCCTCATAGAGAAGGGATGAAAACACATGTCTAAGAGAATAAGTGGAAGAAAGTTAGATCACCTTGAGATTTGCCTAGAAGAAGACGTTCAAGCACGTAAGGTAACCACTGGCTTCGAAGAAATCTATCTTGTGCACAGGGCGTTGCCCGAGGTTGAACGCAGCAAGATTGATTTGTCGACAACCGTTTTCAACCACAAATTTTCTGCACCTCTCATCATTGAATCCATGACTGGTGGCGTTCAGAAAGCCACAAAAATCAACGCTGCCATTGCCCGCACGGTTGAGAAACTTGGCTTGGGCATGGGTGTTGGCAGTCAGCGTGCAGCCATCGAAGACCCGAGGTTGGAACGAACGTTTACGGTTGCTAGGGAGGAGGCGCCTCATGCCTTCATTATGGCTAATATCGGTGGAGCCCAACTCGTCAGGGGATACGGTGTCAAAGAAGCCAAGAAGGCTGTGAGGATGCTGCAAGCCGATGCGTTGATTGTTCATCTCAACCCATTGCAGGAGGCGGTGCAGCCTGAGGGTGAAACCAGTTACGCTGGGCTTCTGGGCAAGATTGAAGAAATCGTTCAGGCGTTGGATGTGCCAGTGATAGTTAAGGAGACGGGCGCTGGAATAGCGGCTGAGGACGCTAGGAAACTCGAGTCTATAGGCGTGGCTGGCATCGATGTTGCTGGCGCTGGTGGAACAAGCTGGGCTGCGGTGGAGTCTCATCGGGCGAAGCTTCAGGGAGATGAGTTTCATCAACGCCTGGGTGAAGCCTTCTGGGATTGGGGCATACCAACTGCCGCCAGCCTCATTGAGACAACACAATGGGTTCGCACCCCAGTCATTGCTTCGGGTGGAATACGCTCTGGAATAGATGTGGCTAAAGCCTTGGTTTTGGGAGCCAGCTTAGCCGGTATGGCGACTCCAGTTTTAGACCCTGCGTTTCATGGGGCAGAGGAGGTTGAGAAAAAACTGAGGTTAGTCATTGAGGAACTGAGAAACACTATGTTCCTAGTGGGAGCGAGTTCTGTTCAAAAGATGGCGAGGGTGTCTGCGATAATGACTGGAAAGATGGCTGATTGGTTGCTTATGCGGGGAATCGAGCCTCAAAAATACGCGAGGCGCAGTCTGTAACAAGGGTGAGGTGAAAATAAACAGATGAAAAAGGAAGATGTGGAGAAACTGCTTGAAGAAAAGGCTTCACTTATTGATAAAGCGATTGAAAAATACATTCCTAGAGAATTCGACAAAAACTCTGTTGTTTTCTCGCTGAGTCCTCCGAGATACGAATACAACTTAGCTGCCTTAAACAAGACCGTGGCTGAACCCTTGTGGAATTTTCTGGACAGAGGCGGCAAACGTTGGCGTCCTTCACTTTTTCTCTTAGTTGTTGAAGCCTTGGGCAAAGACTCTGAGGAGTTCTTGGATTTTGCCATCATCCCCGAGGTTGTTCACAACGGGACTATTATGGCTGATGACGTAGAGGACAATTCAGAGTTGAGAAGGGGCAAAGCCTGCACTCACAGATTGTTCGGTCTAGACGTGGCTGTGAACGTTTCCAACGCCATGTACTATTTGCCTCTTCTATCTCTACTCAAGAATCGTAATCGCCTCTCAGATGAGAAAGTGGGTAAAATCTATCATATTTACGTGCAAGAAATGATTAACCTCAGCTTCGGTCAAGCAACGGACATAGCTTGGCATAAGGGCTTAGCTGACGCTGACAAGATTTCTGAGAAGCAGTATCTGCAGATGTGCGCCTACAAGACTGGAACCTTAGCCAGGATGGCGGCGAAGATTGCGGCTGTGCTGTGCGACGCCAGCGAAGACACGGTTGAACGCTTGGGAAGGTTTGCCGAGGCAGTGGGCGTAGCCTTCCAGATTCAAGACGACATCCTCGACCTGAGCAGCAGTGAATTCGCTGAGAAGAAGGGTGGAAGGGGGCAAGACATAACCGAGGGCAAACGAAGCCTGGTCGTCATTCATACGCTCGAGAAAGCCAAGCCGAAGGATAGGAAGCGGTTGATTGAAATCCTGAACATGCACACAAAAAATCGAAGGCTGAGGAATGAAGCCATACGCATCATGAAAAAACACGATTCTATCACTTATGCAAAAGAATTCGCTAGAAGAATGGTTTCTGAAAGTTGGAAAGAAGTAGATAGGCTGTTGCAACCTTCCGAAGCCAAGGAGAAACTGAGAGGCTTCGTCACTTACTTGGTTGAAAGGAAAATCTAGTTGTAAGAGCCCATCGACATTGATCGCCAACCAAGACATTGAGATCCTAAGAAAGATAGCTCTTTTGAACGCGCTTCACTATAGTGGAAAGGCACAGTTTCAACCCGTTCTCGGAAAACTGCTCACTGAAAGACCCCAGCTTAAAGCCAAGATTAAGGAAGTCGCGACCACAGTAAACAAAATTGTTCGAGAGGTTAACAAGCTTTCGTTGGAAGAACAGAGGCGAATTGTTGAAGAGAAGTGGCCCGAAGCCCTAGTTAAGGAGAAGGTTGAAGCCGAAAGAGTGTTGCCCCCTCTTCCCAACGTGGAAAAATACAAGCAAGTTGTAACACGCTTTGCGCCCAACCCAGACTGTATGCTGCACTTGGGCAACGCACGGGCTATTGTGCTCTGCGATGAATACGCCAAGATGTATAAGGGCGCTCTTCGTCTACGGTTTGAAGACACAGACCCGAGGTTGAAGAGGTCGGCGCTGCCTTTCTACGATGCCATACGCGAAGACTTGAAGTGGCTGGGCGCCAAATGGGATTTAGAAATCATTCAGAGCGACCGCTTGCCCATATACTACGAGCATGCTGAGAAGCTTCTCAAAAACGGAAGCGCATACGTCTGCACATGCGCTCGAGAAAGCTTTCGAAAGCTTGTGTTGGCTAAGAAGCCGTGCCCATGTCGAGACCTGTTGCCTACAGAGCAGTTGACCCGCTGGAAACACATGTTGAATGGCACCTACAAAGAGGGGAAGGCTGTTGTGCGGATAAAAACCGACTTGAACAATCCAAATCCTGCGGTTCGGGACTGGCCTGCGCTGAGAATCATTAATCCGAAGAGGTTTCCTCATCCCCGAGTGGGCACTAAATATCGAGTTTGGCCTCTCTACAATTTTTCGACTGGTATAGACGACCACCTGATGGGCGTAACTCACATCATTAGGGGAAAGGAGCATCTCACCAACCAAACTCGACAAGAGTACATGTACCGCCATTTCGGATGGAAGTATCCTGAAGCCATTCATCACGGCAGAATGAAAATCGCTGGCGGCTTGCTCAGCAAGTCAAAAATTGTTGAGGGCGTGCGAGTGGGAGCCTTCCGGGGTTGGGACGACCCTCGATTAGCCACGTTTCTGGCTTTGAAAAAACGGGGAATACTGCCTGAAACCATAAGGCGACTGATTATTGAGGTGGGTCCCAAAACCGTTGATGTCACCTTAAGCTGGGACAACTTATACGCTATAAATCGCAAACTCATCGACCCTTTGGCTAACCGCTACTTCTTTGTGCGCGACCCTAGAAAAATCATAGTGAAGCAAGTTTCGAGAGCGGTTACCGTGAAAACGCGGCTGCATCCTGAGCATCCTGAAAGAGGCTTCCGTGTCTTTAAAATCAAGCCGAAGGATGGTGAAGCCGCCTTTTGGATTTCGAGCCAAGACACCAATAAAATGAAGGAAGGCAATATCATACGTTTCATGGGACTCTTCAACATCCAAATCGAAAACGTGCAAACAGGCGTAATGGAAGCCGTTTATCACAGCAAGTCACATGAGCAAGCAAAGAAAGTGGGCGCCCCTCTGATTCACTGGATTCCCACAGAAACTGGCATTCCATGCGAGGTGGTTATGCCAGACGCCACAACCGCCCGAGGCATAGCCGAAGACACGTGCAGACAACTGAGACCAAACGACATCATCCAGTTCGAGCGCTTCGGCTTCGTAAGAGTTGACAGCGTAGACTGGAAACTCGCAGCGTACTACGCTCACAGATAGGCCTGACTGATTTATTTAGAGACAAAAAAGGCTGTTCTAGGAAGAACTTTCCTTAACCATAACTATGAATTCTTCACTGGCGCCTTCTTCTTTAAAACCCACTTTCTCGAAGACATGACGAGCTCTCAAGTTAGAAGGTTCCACATGCAGTTGTATCCTCTTCAAGTCTAATTCTTTGAACCCTATCCTAAGGAGCAGATTCAAGGCTTCTGTGCCATAGCCCTTGCCCCATTGCGCCTTCTCTCCAATGAACACAGCTGCTTCCGCCACACGTCTAATCCAATCAATATCTCGAAGCGCAATCGTCCCAATAAGTCTCAGCGTGCTCTTTACCTCAACGCCTAACACCAAGTCACTAGAACTGACCTTGAAAGCCTCAATTTGCTCCAATCTCTCCTTAACCGAAGGAACATGTTCCGCGCCTACCATAACGGCAACTTCAGGATCTCGAAGCCAACTCACATAAGGAACAGCATCCGCTTCAATCATTGAACGCAAACAAACAAGCCTTCCACAACGCTTGCGCTTAAGCAACAATCCAATCCAAATCAAAATGAACTGCACCCCTCTTTTAGAACTTACGCCATACCAGCCTCTATTCGAAGCCTATTTGAATCCTAAAAAGACAGCACTAGACGACCCTATACCCATCTCTACATCTTTCATTCAATACATTTCATATTTGGAGCCTATTAGGATCCAAATAGAGGGGCTAGGTCACGCTTGCGCACACACACGCAAAAACGAATACACAACACCAACATCACAACAAAGCTTATATCACACCAAAGCGACTCTCCTCAACAAGAGCTTAGTCCAACAGAACCAAGCAAAAAACGGCTTCTGCCGACGAAGCTTAGTTCTGCCAGACAAGCCAAATTCCGCGATAAGGACGAAAAGAACACATGCCCAAAAGGCCCAAAACCAACGCATAAAGATGAGAAAGGAGGAAAATTTTGAAAATCAAAGACCTACGAGACGGAATGAAACGTATCGACATCGAAGCCAAGATCGTGGGCAAAGAAGCCACAAGAGAAGTTCTATCAAGATACAAGGATGTAGTACATCGAGTAGCAAACGCCACAATCAGCGACGAAACAGGCACAATAAAACTAACACTATGGAACGACCAAATAGACCAAGTTAACATAAACGACAACATCAAAATCGAAAACGGCTACATAACAACCTTCAGAGGCGAGATGCAGCTAAACGTTGGCAGATACGGAAAACTCAGCGTCTTATAACAAGCACAAAGCGTCCGAGTCAAGGAAAAAATCGAAAGCAGCAATGAGAGGTGAAAAAAGATGGAATATGAAAGAAGAGAGAGAAGAGGCGGCTACGGAAGAAGAGAAGGAGGAAGAGGCTTCGGACCAAGGTTTCCACCCAAACCAGTTGAAATCGGCAAAGAATACGACGTGGAGATCCAAGAGATCAGCCGAAGGGGCGAAGGCATAGCCAGAATAAAGGGGTTAGTCTGCTTTGTCCCCAACACCAAGTCCGGCGACAAAGTCAAAATCAGGGTAACAAGGATAAGCCGAAGATTCTGCGAAGCCGAAGTAGTGGGAAAAGCTGAAGCCAAAGCTGAAGGCGAAACCGCCGAAGTAGAAGAAGAGGCAGAAGAAGAAACCGGAACTGAGGCAGAAACTGAATAGCTCAGCTTCGAATAGCTCAGCTTCTATTGACTCACCCGTTTTCAAACTTTATTGTGTGAAAGAGGGCAAGCAGTTAAAGCTCCAAACTGTCAACTCAACAGACGCATGGATGTTTCATAAACCTTTATGTTCCGCCTAGTCAATTGAGCTACGAAAGATTCTGGGTTAACACAAACCTCGGGAGGCAAAGCTCCTCTAGCTGATATCTCTCCTTTAGCTATCATTTGCGCAGCGATTGAAGCAGGGACTCCCACGTCATATTGGGAGCAACTCGCCCCCCACTCTTTCTTGGCTTGGAAAACCACATCCATAGTGTAAACCACCTTCTGTTTTTTCTTTTCACCAACAACTTGAACTCTTGTGGCTTCATAATCATCTGGAATTACGCCTTCAGGGTAACCTAACAGTTTTTTCTCAGTCAGCACTGCCATCAAGAAGTCGCGTGGAACAATTTCGGTGTTCTTGAACTTTATCGGCTCTGTGTCAGCAACGCCCATGTCTACAAGAAGTTTATTTTGGAGAAAACCTGGACCACCTTCTTTCCAGCTAACGTTTCTTACACCTTTGTCTTTAAAGGAGATAGGCAAAGTAGCAACTTCCGAATGAATTGTTGTGTACACGTCGGTGGTTCCCACAGGGTCGGGAAAATCAACTGTTTCTTTCAGTGACAGGGGCGGGACCTCTCTAAATCTGCCATTCTCGAATATGATTGCGTTCAAGGTCATCTCGTCCATAAGAGTTGGTAATGACCACGTTACCACAACAGGTGGCGCCCCCTTCGTAAAGTCTCTCCAACCGTCTCGAATCAAAATAGTTTCAACCGAATCCAGCTTATCCACTAAGTATTTTACTAGAATATTTGTCACTCCAGGCATTGCGCCCATGCCCAAGAGCGCGGTTAGCCCAGCCTTTCTGAATTTCTCGCTTAGTTTCAACTGTTTCCTTGTTATGTGAAAGAGACCTCCAAGGTCAAGGTAGTGCACACGAGCTGCCAACGCGGCTTTCATTACATCAATGTTGAAATAATACTGCACTGCATTGATGACAACATCTGAACCCATAAATACTGCAACCATCTCTTTTGGCTTTGACGCATCAGCTGACGCAACTGAAACCTTTTTGCTCTTTGTCTTGTCGGCAACCTGTTTGGCCTTGTCAGTATTGCGAGCAGCAATCACTACTTCCGAAACTTCACGACTCTCCACTAGGTCTCTGACTGCGCATTGCCCGGTCAGCCCTGTGCCACCTAAAACCACAATTTTCATGTGCTCAAACCGCCCGGCGTTTATGTTGCAAAATACTTTTAACTTTGATTCCATTTTAAAGTTTTTGAGAAGGTGTGGTAGGGAGCCTCAATAGGAGATGCCCGCTGAAGTAGAGCTGATAAATGTCACAAAACGTTTTAGTGATGTTGTGGCCGTGGACAACGTGTCTTTTGACGTAGAGAAGAATGAATTCTTTTCACTGCTGGGTCCAAGTGGATGTGGCAAAACTACCACATTGAGGATGATCGCCGGATTAGAAGAGCCCGACCAAGGAATGATTAAACTTCGAGGAAGCATCGTAAACAACGTTCCAGCATACAAAAGGCATATTGGGCTGGTCTTTCAGCATCTCGCTCTTTTCCCGCATATGAACGTCTACGACAACATCGCTTTTGGCTTAAAGATGCAAAAATTTCCCAAAAATGAGTTCAGCGATAGGATTCACAAAATGCTTGAGATTATGGACATGCCTCCTGAAACTTTTGCAAAGAGGAGGGTGAAACAACTCAGCGGAGGGCAACAACAGAGAGTGGCGATGGCTAGAGCCTTGGTAACAGAACCAACCGTTTTGCTGTTAGATGAGCCCCTTGGTCCCTTAGACCTCAAGATAAGGCAACGCATGCAGATTGAACTAAAAAGAATCCAAAGGCGGGTTGGCACCACTTTCATTTACGTTACTCACGATCAAGGTGAAGCGTTAACAATGTCCGATAGAATCGCGGTCATGGACAAAGGTAAAGTTGTGCAGATAGGCGAGGCAAGAGAAATTTACGAGAAACCTAAAACAAAGTTCGTAGCTGGGTTCATCGGCGAAACAAACTTCATGGAAGGCGTCTGTAAGTCATGCGTGTGTTTTGAAGCGAAGAATCTGCCTTCGCAAATAAAAGCAGACATACCGGACGATTTTGTCGAGAAACAAGCACTATTGTGTATTCGGCCTGAGAAGATATTTGTGGGTAAAAACCTGAAGGGAGTTGAAAATGTCTTCGAAGGAACGATCGAAGATTACACGTATTTGGGCGCATTCGTTTTTCTTAAGGTTCGATTGACCGAGGACATTGTGTTGAGGGCTCAGGTGCAGGTGGCTGAGGATTCCTTGGCTTATTTTGAAGTTGGCGACAAGATCCAGATAGGATGGCAGAAAGACAACGCATCAGTTATTCCTTTGGAATAGGTGCACGCTGCATGTCTCTTATGGAGTCTCTCCTAGATAGATTTAGGCGAAGAAAGAAAATAATACCGTTTGTTTTGTTGTCTCTTCCCCTCATTTTTCTCATTGTATTTTTCTTCGCGCCTCTTGGGATCAGCCTTCTTTACAGCGTGGGCATGGTCATTCAGAGGGGTCGAGTTTTCAGCCTTGTTCCTGATTTCACTTTGGTTCATTACGTTAAAACCTTTGATCCGCGTTACATGTTCATTTTTGGGCGTTCTTTGTTAATTGCAGGGCTAACAACGGTTTTGTGTTTTGTGTTAGGCTATCCGGTTGCGTACACAATTGCCTTGAAGATGCGGCGTTTTAGAAGTGCCTTGATGATTTTGGTGATACTGCCGTATTGGGTTAGTTTCCTTCTCCGAATATACGCCTTAATGAATATTCTACGCTTCCTTGACATCAATCTTTTGGAAAAAATGGGGATACCACTCATGGGTTCCATCTGGGCTGTATTGTTGGGAATGTTTTATGACTACGTTCCATTCATGATACTACCTCTTTACGCTTCTATAGAGAAACTTGATGTATCAGTTCTCGAAGCGTCCAAGACACTAGGTGCAGGTCCAATCAGGACTTTTTTTCACGTGACCCTTCCCATGACTGCTCCAGGAGTTGCTGCGGGTGCAGTCTTGGTGTTCGTTCCAAGCGTTGGTGAATTCTTGGTTCCATATTTCCTTGGAGGCGTCAACGAGTACATGCTCGGCAATCTCGTTTGGGATATGTTCATGGAAGTCCGGAATTGGTGGCTTGGAAGCGCTATCTCAACTGTAATGTTGACCTTTGTGCTTGTCATAGTTTTGGTTTACATGAGATATGGTGGAGGCGAGATGGCGTTTTGAAATTGGGCGATCTCGCTCTCAAAGTTTTCACTTTACTAATTTTCGCCCTGATCTACGGACCAATAATCGTAATGGCAATTTTCTCTTTTAACAACTCCCCTTTACTAGGAGACTGGCGAGGTTTTACTCTGGATTGGTACTCTGAACTTTTCCAAAGCGGTGAGATTTGGCAAGCGCTTTACAACAGCGTGGCGGTGGCAGCTATCGTGGCAATAGTTTCAGTTGTTTTCGGCACCTTAACAGCGTTAGCCATGACAAGGTACTCCTTTAAGGGGAAAACAACAGTTGATAGTCTTCTGTATGTTCCAATGATCATTCCTGAAATCGCTGAGGCTCTTACTTTGCTTCTTTTCTATCTCTGGATTGGTTGGGGATTAGGTTTGGGCTTCGCAACTGTCCTTATAGGCCATATAGCATACGACATCTCCTTTGCTTTTGTTGTGGTTCGAGCAAGAATGTCAGGTTTTGATCGTTCTTTAGAGGAAGCAGCACAGACCTTGGGAGCCAATGAGATTCAAACATTTTTCAGAATAACTTTGCCGATTCTAATGCCAGGAATTATTGCGGGCGGTCTCCTTGCCTTCACTCTGTCATACGACGACTTTTATAAAAGTGCCTTCACAACTGGTCCGGGCTTTGAAACGCTTCCTCTAAGGATCTGGTCGATGGCACAGAGAGGCGGCGTTAGACCCGAGCTAAATGCTTTAACTACTGTCGCATTTGGGATTTCAATTTCTCTCGCACTGCTCTATCAATGGTTCAGCAGAAAATAGCTGGAAAAAAGGTTTTGAGGTTTTTTAGCCCGTTGGCGCTATTTTTACCGATGTCCAAACTTCCTCTAATCTAAGCCTCTCTTCATCGGTGTACATTTTTCCAAGCTCAAACTTCGCAAGTTGCTCTGGTGTTGGATATAGTCCGGGGTCGTTAACAACTGGTTTTGGAATAAGATTTTCATTGGCAACCTTGTTTGGATTGGCATAGTGTATAGTCTCGGTGTTGATTGCAGCGACAAGAGGGTCCGACATGAAGTTGATCCAGGCATGCGCAGCTACAGGATGCAACACACCTTTGGGAATAATCATGTTGTCAATCCACCACACGCCCCCTTCTTCGGGGAGAACAAAACGTAGGTTTGGGTTTGTGTCTTTAGATACATAAAGGTCCCCGTTCCAGACGTGTGAAATCCAGAACTTTGAGGTTTCTGGGTTGGTTAACATTGGAATATATAGGTCTGCGCCGGCGTATTTCAGTAAATATTTTTTCTGTTGAATCAGCAGGTTTTTTGCCTGTTCTAAATGGGTAGGATCCACATCGTTGGTGGAGTAGCCTAGATACACAAGAGCCGCTGGAATGGTTTCATACAAGTCGTCAAGCATCGTTATCTTGCCTTTATACTTTTCTAGAAAGCCGTTCGGTCTGAAATCAAACAGTTGTTCCCATCCAGTTATGGGATCCGTGACCAGTCGAGAGTCGTAGCCTATGCCCGTTGTTCCCCACATGTATGGGACGCTATACTGATTCTCAACATCAAACGATTGGTTTTTGAACCTTTCGTCAATGTATTGAAAATTGGGTATAAGCCGATGATCTAAAGGTTCGATTAGGTTGTCTCGAATGGCCATTCCGACAAAAGAATCAGCCATTACGACTACGTCGTATCCGCTGGCTCCAGTAGACAATTTGGTCCAGACTTCTTCGTCGCTCTCAAAAGTTTTGTATATAACTTTTTGGACACCGTAAGCCTTCTTGAAAAGTTCAATAACATATTCATTGATGTACCAGCTCCAGTTAAAGATTCTGACCTCCTCTTCAACAGGCGGCAAACCCAACTGGTCTTGAAGTCTTTTAATCTCATTTATCAACTGTTCTTCTCGGCTTCTCGACATCAAACCCGTTAGATAGCTGCCTAATATATCGCCAACAGCCAAACCGATAACCGTGGAAATCCCAATCATAATAAGAAGTTTTCTGCTAACCATTTTGGGTCCATTCCTTCTGTTGACTTGAAATCATATAACTTTTTAGGTACTATCTGAAATCCCTTAGAAACTTACGAAATCTTTGCGACTTTCAATCCATCTTTCTCGCAACTAGTAGGTTGTGGAACAGTCCCCTTATTGATGAAACTACCTGTAATCGATGAGCGTGAGTGTTGAGGAGAAATAGTGCAGTGGCTTTGGTCTGAAGCAGCATATCAAGCACAAGAGACAAAAACTTATAGGTCTTACTAAAGTCCGCCAATTCGATAAGTTGAGAAAGCTCGTCGAACACTAGAAAAACGTTCTCTTCAACATATGTTTCTAAAACTTGTTTAAGGGAATCTCCAATCAGAGCAATGTCCTTAGCGGGCAGAATGACCTCATTTTCAGAGACCAGTTTGGGAGTCGAGGTTGATAGCGACATTAAGAAGAATCTGATCGAGCTCTGCTTGGCTAAAGACGTTCGGACAGGGCTTGTGCCATTAGTGAAAATGCTCGCAGATCATTTTATTCCTCTTGACCAAATCGCAGACGATATAGGATTGCCAATAAGAGCGTTTGCTCCTCTTGCTAAACAAGAAGTAGAAGAGACAACTTAGCTGTCTTCCCAAAATTCCTTCCCTTTTTCATGACAAATAAGTTAACAGTATCCTCTTAGCCTCAGCCCGTTCTCCAAGTTCTTTCTTGATTGCCCTATCCTTATCAAAAATACCATCCGGCTTGTAAAACTCGGTTAGGCTTCTCAGGAGTAGAACGCCCTTTCTTTCGTATTTTTGAACGTCGATTCCGTGCTCTTTAAGCTTAATTCTAACGGTTTGAAGTTCATCATCCCGATAAGTGTAGTTGACTAGATCACCGTTCTCTATGCCCTCTCGAATGAATGCCGAAAAGATTTTCATTTTATCCATGGCTGATGTGTATGTTACAACTGCCACTTCACCCTCTCTAATGTTGAGTGGGGAACTTGGGGATTTAGCTCGAAAAGGAGAAAAAGACCGTTTAAGCTTTAATTGAGGAGAGCTGGGAAGAGACGAAATTGACATCAGAGATCCTTAGTTAAAGTTTTCGAATTCCCTAATATTTGATATTTCTGAATTTGAAGTCAACATTTAAACGCGTAGAGCAATTTTATCTCTAGCTTCAGGATTCTCCACATTTGTGATAGTTAGGAGGTAAGCCCCTTATTATTCCGTCCCTTTAGTTTATAATACCTGTCTAACATTATTTCTAATTCTCTTTTCTTAACTACATGACCCCTTGATGCTCCGTTCATGAGGGGTTCCTTTACAAACCTCGTTGGAAGAGCATCATCTTTCGGGCCCGCCCCTTCTCTGACATTAAACCTCATAACCATGTCGCCTATCCTTCTAGCTATCAAAAGCAAATCTAACTTACTTATTTCAACACCTGTGACTAGAGAATGTATCTTCTCGAGTTCTTCCCAGAGTATAGGACCAATGGTTGGCAAAGCCACGAACCTGCAGAACACCATGGAGTCGATTAAATCGTAAAAGTCTTCTTGTTCTTTAACCATATCTGCTTGTCCTTTGTAAGAGAGTCTATCGACTGCACCGCCTCCGAAGGGGTGCAATCCTGTTAAGTTGGGTCGGTGGGCCATGTGTCTTAAATGACAGGCACCTCGGCAAGAGACAGCGTAAGCTAAGGCAACGCCTTTCAGACCCCTTGGATCGTAGCCCGGAGGCTCTAAGCCTTTAACATGAACTGCAAGACTCTGTGCGTTGTTTCCGATAATCTCAGAAGCTCTTTTAACTCCCTCAGCAAGGGTTGCTCCGAAACCTTTCAGATACACAATTTTTTCTAGAATACTTACTATTGCATCTGAGTTCCCGAAGGCTAGCTCTATTCCATCAGTGTCCTTTTCTGTTATGATTCCTTTTTCATAGCATTCCATGGCAAAGGCTATGCTGTTACCAGCTGATATGGTGTCCATTCCAAGCTTGTCGCAAATCTCGTTAGCCTTGGCTATTGCCTCTAGATTGTCGTTTCCACAGAGTGAACCAAAGGCGAAAAGTGTTTCATATTCGGGACCCTCTACCAACGTTCCGGCATATGGCCCAGTTGATACTCTAGATATCTTGCCGCAAGCAACCGGACAACCGAAACAAGACTTGTTTGATATGACCAGTTTCTTTTTCATTGTTTCGGCGCTGATGCTTTCGTATCCTTCGAACTCGCCATCTCTCCAATTCCTTGTAGGCAAGGTTCCTGTTGTGTTAGTTAGGCCTATAATGGCTGGAGTACCGTATTCTCTAAAGGATTTCAAATGTTCTCTAACTTTAGAGACTAATTCTTTCTTAAATTCTTCGAATCCTTCTGGCTCTGCGACGTCTGTGGAGCCGCCACCTCTGGCTCCTATTGCTTTCAGGTTTTTGGAGCCCATCACCGCGCCTGCACCGCACCTTCCGAATTGTCTGCCTTTGGCGTGATTAATGCAGGCGTATTTCACCAAATTCTCGCCGGCGGGACCAATGGAAAGGACTTGAAATCTTTCGCCTTGGTCTTTTTTGACTATTTCTTCGGTTTGGAAAGTGTCCTTTCTCCATAAATGGTCAGCTTTCTTAATGTCAATTTGGTCATCATCGATTAGAACGTAAACAGGTTTCTCCGCCTTGCCCTGAATCACGAGAGCGTCGTATCCAGCATACTTCATTTGCGCGGCGAAGTAGCCTCCGCAATATGATTCTCCGAACATGCTTGTTAAGGGCGATTTGAAAATGAGTCCAAACTTAGCGGCACCTGGCAAGAGAGTTCCGTTAACTGGTCCCGTTACAAAGATTAGCATGTTTGCTGGGTCGAAGGGACTAATCTTGGCGGGCATCTCTTCAGAAAGTATCTTGGCGCCTATTCCTTTACCTCCAATAACCTCTTTGCATAGACTCTCATCTAGAGCTTCTGTTCGTGCTGTTCTCTTGGTCAAATTAATGCGCAGAATTCTTCCTTTGTAACCCTTCAACATTGTGCCTCGGAACCGTTTGGAATGATTTGGCATGTGAAGAGGATAACAGTGCTAGATCAAGCATTTATTCTTAATGATGCTTCGTGTACCTCTATCCCTCTTTTTTCAAGTTCGGTCAGAAATGGTTTTGGCTCGAGGCACTCTGGTGGAACAACCCCTTTGGTTTTTATTTCGCCTTTCGCAAGCATCACGGCGCCAATGGCTGGCGGAGTGCCTGTCAAATAAGCTGTTGCGGTTACTCCATATTTTTCATAGGCTTCTTGATGGCTCATGAAAGTGTAGGCTAGGGCATGTCTTTTTTTTCCCGCTTTTTCACCTTTTATCTCGACTGCAATGCAAGAGAACCCCTCGACCTTGCCAGCTAAATCTGCTGGTTTGGGAAGCAGTGAAAGTAAGACGTCTTTTGGTGCTATCTTCAAACCTTTCACTTCGATTGGTTCTTTGCTTGTGAGATTGAGTTGCTTCAGAATTTTCAACATTTCTACAGTTTGGGGAGAAAGAGCGAGTTTGAAATCTGCGTATCGTATGCCTTTGTGGATAAACTGAGGGAGGGTTTCGGGTTCTTCGTGGTCCACATAGTAAACGGGCAGAGGACCAACGGGGTCTGGAAATGGGTAAACTTCTTTTCCGCTTAGCGGAGACAACCTGAGAAAAGAGCCGTCTTTGTATATCTGAGGAAGGTTTAAGACTTCGTCGATAAGCACATCTGGCGAAAATAAACAAGGGAAAGCAAACTCCTTGCTGACTGCAGTGTCGCCGTCTCTTATGCGAATCTCGTCAACGTGGTCCATTTTATCAGTTAAATATCGGGCAAAAATGTTAGACATGCCAGGGTCAGCGCCTAAACCCATTATGGCTGTTAGGTCCGCGGCTTTCCATGCGTCACTAAGTTTAAGTTGATTTCGAACCGCGTCAAAAGGTATGTCGCTGGCAAGATCTATGTAATGCACATTGTTTTCCAGGGCTACATCCATAACTGACAAATTGTACTTGGGCAGAGCAGCGTTTATAACTACGTCTGTTTTCATAGCCTTTATCAAGTCTTTTCGCTTGCTTGCGTCGACTTTGAGTGGAGACACTTTGTGGCTGTTCAGCTTTTTTGCGAGCTTTTTTGCTCTTTCTAAAGCTATGTCTCCAAGAACAACTTTCGACACTTCGGAGCTACTAGCGAGATGAGTGGCTATGACCGTCCCTACTGCTCCGGCACCTAGCAATAGAATCTGCATTGTTTTTTCCAGCTAAATTGCATATTAGATATCAAGCTTTATATCAGTCCTTTAAATGATTGGTCAAGAGTTGACAGTACTTTATCCATTTGTTGTTTGTTTATGACCAAGGGTGGCTGTATTCTGATTACGTTGCCCTTTACGCCGCCGTGACCAATTAAAACACCTTTTTCTCGGCATTGGTCTCTTATCTTAACTGTTTCTTCAGCGGCTGGAGTCTTAGTTTTCTGGTCTCTTACAAGTTCTACTCCAATAATCAGGCCTTTTCCACGCACTTCTCCGATGATATTGTAGTCTTCCTTCATTTCATTTAATCGTTTTATCAGGTATTTGCCCTTGTCTGCTGCTTGCTGTGGTAGTTTTTCTTTTACCATGTATTCCATGTTGGCAAGAGCGGCTGCACATGATACGGGATTTCCCCCGAAGGTTGATAAGTGGTCCCCAGCCTCAAAGGAGTTGCCTATATCTTCTCTGGCTGTGCAAGCCCCTAAGGGGAATCCGTCTGCTATTCCCTTAGCCATTGTTACTATGTCTGGGTTGACCCCGTAATGCGTGATTCCGAACATTTTACCTGTTCTGGCAAATCCTGTCTGAACTTCGTCGTCAATGAACAAGATGCCATGTTTGTCTAGGATTTTTTTGACTTCCTTGAAATAATCGTTTGGTGGAACTATGATGCCGCCTTCGCCTAAGATTGGTTCAGCAATGAAGGCGGCGACGCAGTTGGAGGTTGAGTAGTTTATTGTATCTTCAATCGTTTTTGCGCATTGAAGGGCACAGTCTGGGTATTCTTGACCTAGAGTGCATCTGTAGCAGTATGGAGCTGGCGCGAAGGCTATGCCGCTCATGTAGGGTCCCATGGAATAGTGCTTGCGGCTGGCTTGCCCGGTCAATGTGAGTGTTCCAAGTGTTCTGCCGTGGAAAGAGCACATGAGAGCTATTATTTCGTGTTTGTTGGTGAATTTTCTTGCAACTTTTATGGCGCATTCGATGGCTTCTGCGCCGCTGTTGCTGAAGAAGGTTTTTTGAAGTTTTGGAGGTAGTATCTCTGTGAGTTTTGCTGCGAGTTGGGCTGCTTGAACTGTGTGGTATACGTAGTTGCAGACGTGGATTAATTGTTTGGCTTGTTTTGTTGCTGCTTCTACTACGTGTGGGTTGCAGTGTCCGGCGTTTACTACTGAGATGCCTGACCAACAGTCTATGTATTCTTTTCCTTCGATGTCTTTAACGGTGGCGCCTTTTCCTTCGATTAGTACTATTGGTTCGAGTTTTTTGACGCAGCTGGTCATTATGTATTTTTTGTATTTGTTTATGATGTCGGTTGTTGATGGTTTCATTTTGTTCCTCGGTTGATTACGAATTTGTTATTGTATTTAAGATTAATTATGTAGTGTTGCGGGAGTGGTTTTATCTGGTGTGTATGGTGAATGTTGGAAGGGTTGAGTGAAATCATTTTTTGTGTGTGCGCTGGGTTAGCCTAGCCCCTCTATTTGGTCCTATTAGGCTTCTATTAGGCGCTGTGATGTGTTTTGGGGTATCAATTTAAATGGAAAAAAGGCTGAGAACGTGTGGTCTGGAGGTTGTGATTGTATGGTGGTTTTGTCTGAGGTTCAGGGCGATTATGGTGGGCTTAAGCTTTTTATCGATGGGAGATGGGTTGGTTCGGAGTCAACGTATGTGCAGCCTGTGATGAATCCTGCTAAGGATCAAGTCATAGCTGAGGTGCCTTTTGCCTTGAGAGAAGAAGTTCATGAGGCTGTTGAAGCCGCGCAGAACGCCTTTGAAAAATGGAGGGAGCTTCCAGTAACAACTCGTGCAGGATACATTTACAAGCTTAGGCAAAAGTTTGATGAGCATTTTGAGGAAGTCTCCAGAATCACTACGCAGAACCATGGAAAAATAATAGACGAAAGCAGGGGCGAAGCTAGAAGGCTGGTTGAAAATATTGAGACTGCGTGTGCTGTGGCTTACACCTTAGCCAAAGGGGAGCAGCTTGATCAAATTGCCACGGGAATCGATGAGACTTTGGTGAAAGAGCCTTTAGGCGCCTTTGCGATAACTGGACCCTTTAATTTTCCTGCCCTCGCTCCTTTTTGGTTTATTCCAATAGCCATGGCTGTGGGCTGCACCGTGATTGTGAAGCCAAGTGAAATAACGCCGCTCCCGTTGCAGTGGTGCACAAAAATTGTTGAAGAGGCTGGTATACCGCCTGGTGTTTTTAACTTGGTTCATGGGAGTAAAGAGGTGAACGAAGCCTTGATAGCGCACAAAGGCGTAAGGGGCGTGTGTTTTGTAGGCTCAACACCAGTGGCTAAACACATTTACAAGCTAGCTGGTGAGCATGGGAAAAGAGCCTTGTGCCAAGCTGGTGCCAAGAACTTTGTTGTAGTAATGCCAGATGCCGACGTGGATAAGGCGATTCCTGCTTTGATGGCTTCATTTTTCGGTAATACTGGGCAGCGTTGTCTATCTGGGGCTAATTTGATTGCTGTGGGCGATGCATATGAGCAGCTTAAAGGAAGATTTGTCCAGACTGCCTCGAACCTAAGAATTGGATACGGATTGGATGAAACCATTGAAATGGGACCGCTGGTTTCTAAAAAGGCTAGAGAGCGTGTTCTGGGCTTTGTTGAAAGAGGAATCGATGAAGGAGCCAAGCTTATACTGGATGGAAGAAATGCAAAGGTGCCGGAGTATCCCAACGGATACTTTTTGGGCGCATCAATCTTCGATGATGTATCGCTTGATATGGCGATTGCCAAAGAAGAAATATTTGGACCTGTAGTCTGCGTCATCAGAGCCAAAAACCTCGACGAAGCTATAGAAATGATTAACAGGAAAACAAACTATGGAAACGCAGCGTGCATATTTACTTCAAGCGGCAGGCATGCTCGAGAGTTTAGACGCAGAGTTGAGGCTGGAAACATAGGAATAAACATTGGGATACCTGCACCAATGGCTTTCTTCCCGTTTGCTGGTCAGAGAGAATCATTCTTCGGAGTGCTTCACGGTCAGATAGATTGTGTAGACTTCTTTACGGATAAGAAAGTAATAGCAGCAAGGTGGTAAAAATCATTGGCTGAAGGGGATAGACACAACTTTGCTGCTCTTATTAGTCTCTTGATGCAATTTGAAAACAAGCTTATAGGATTCTATGAGGCAACTGCTAAAAAAACAAAGCAGACTAAGCTGAAGTCTCTTTTAAACAGTTACAGTGAAAGGAATAGGGAGCATAGGGACAAAATGGAGAAGGCTCAACGGGAAACTGTCATTGAAATGGCTTTGGAACCCATAATGGGCTTGAGGCTGAATGAACGCTTGGCTCAAATCGACACAACTATCAAAGACGAAAAAATGGACAGTGTTGAAAAAGCTATAATGCTGGAAAAAATGATGCAGAAACTTTACGCTGAGGCTTCTTCCAAGGTCATGAATATATCTGCTGAATTAAGTGAATTATTGAGACAATTGTCCCAAGAAAGCGTGAATCGAGAGGCTGAGTTAGCGAGCAATCGCTAGAGTTTAACTATAGAATAATTGTTAGGATAAGTTTTTTAATCTTCATAAGACTCACCAGATATGAGAGGGGAGATGCCCTAAAATGAATATTAAAGCAAGAGCGTTGCTACTTGCGAGTTTAATCCTGCTTGTGACACTATTCAGCGTATATCCGCATTCATCTTTAATAAGCACCAGTTCTGGCACGGTTTCACAGTATACGCCTCAATCTGCTTCCCCTGAGCGAACCCTGGCCTTCAAGTGGTATAGTTTCTTTGATGTTCCCATAAAGCCCGATGTGTGGGCTCGTCGAGAAGCGAGATATGGTGGCAAGGACAAGCTCATAAGCGCGACTTATCCGGTTGTCTACCTTTGGCAACCAGAACTTGGGTGGAATTACTTCTACACATCTGCTAGGTTGAAAGCAACTGCGAGAGAACTGCCCGAGATTTGGGTAGACCAACCTGAGTTTCTTCCATATAACTTGTTGGGAGCACTTGAACTAGGAGTATCAGGCGGAACGGCTGAGATAAAGAATTGGTACTTAGACTACATGGACGAGGCAAGAAGAGCTGAATTGAAATTCCCTCCTGGATCCTGGGATGGGTACAACACGGAGTTAAAAGGGGATGTCGTCATGGACAAGAGTGCAACGAAGAAGATTCTAGGAATAACTGAGGCTCAATACCAATCGTTAAAAGCCGATCCCGCAGGCTGGTGGGCAGCAAATGAGAATAATGTGGAAACTGCTTGGAGCACATGGTTGCACGATGAGGACACAAGACTGAATATATTTCCGTTTTTCGAGTATCCATTTACAGACTGGCCTGGGAGGTACACGGATTATCTTTCTCTGTCCTATGATGCAGGGCTTGATCAAGTCACCTTGACCATGGATATGATCACATGGGGCATGGAGTGTCTTCTAGCCAGATGGTTCCAAGAAACTTTCATGCCCGGCTATGAATGGTGGTGGGACGACTTCAAATTCAACGCCACAATCGGTCCCAGCCTAACAAACATCGATATGGACACGGCTGTACAATGGGCCATGTACATGTGGAGCTACAATGACACGAGATTCGCTGACCCGGTCTGGGTTTGGGAAGCAGTTCGAGGAGACATCCCAGACGTGGCCTATGAAAAAGGGGTTACAACATCCCCCGCATATCCATACTATCGCAAGACATACTATGTTGTGGCGCCTGGCAACGAATGGTATGACAGATATGGTGACTACGATTACACGCCTTCGGCTTTTAACCTCAAACAAGGAGAAACATTAACTTTTGATTGGAGCAACGTATACCAGAAAGGCCCAATTTGGGGATACAAACAACAACCGTGGGGTCTTGGACAAAAACCTATTGACGCACTACTCAATGTTTCTGGCAACCTTAAACTCTCAGTAGAAACATCTGAACCTTACGGGGATTGGGGCAATTTTCCCAGCCAAATTAACTATGATTTAGCTGACAAAACTGTAACCTATACGGGTCCAATCAACATGACAGAACTTTCATTTAACAACATCCGAAGCCAATGGGCAAGACTGGCAGACCCTAGGTATCCTAACGGGCTCTTGCCCTGGGGCGAACCCTTCCTAGAATTCCGATTAGTCCAACACGACATAGCAGTAAGCAGCGTCACGCCGTCGGTCACTGACGCATCCATCGGCCAAACCGTAGACATCGACGTCACTGTCGTGAACTTTGGAACAACTCCAGAAACGTTCAGCGTCACCGCCTACTATGATTCAACCCCCATAGGAACCAAAACAGTAACTTCCCTAGGCTCTGGACAAAGCACAACCCTCACGTTCAACTGGGACACCACAGGAGTAGCCAAGGGCAACTACAAAATAAAGGCTACCGCAGGACCTGTTTCAGGCGAAACTTACACCGCAGACAACACTTTACAAGACGGAACAGTAAGAATAGCCGAACTCCACGATGTCGCTGTTACCAGTGTAAGCGCTTCTCCCCCCTCAGTGGTTGTCGGCGACAACGTAACCATCACCGCTGTAGTCAAAAACATAGGTGTATCAACAGAAACCTTCGACGTAACCGCATACGCCAACACAACCAACGTCGGAACAAAAACAGTAGCCTCTCTAGGCTCAGAGCAAAGCCAGACGCTCACCTTCAAATGGAACACCACCGGCATGGCTACAGGACGCTACACCATAAAGGCTGTAGCAAGCACCGTCCCAGGCGAAACATCCACACTCGACAACACCTACATCGACGGCGAAGTCACGGTTAAGCTGCCAACCGCCCACGACATCGTAGTCATGAGCGTAACCGCAGCGCCGACAACAGTAACAACTGGAGAAGACGTAAACATCGAGGCTGTGGTAAAAAACGACGGCACCTCCACAGAAAGCTTCAACGTCACCACCTTCTACAACTCCACTCAAATTCAAAAACAACTCGTCAGCAACCTTCAACCCGACGCCAACGTCACTCTAAGCTTCGTATGGAGCACAACTGGCGTGGATAGCGGCAACTATGTAATAAAGGTCAGCGCTGACGAAATTCCAGGCGAAATCTACGTGGAAGACAACACATACGTTAACGGCATTATTACAGTTAGAGCAATCGTCCACGATGTTGCGGTTATAGGAGTCTCCGCCTCTCCCCCAACAGTAAACATCGGTGAAAACGTAGCAATCGTAGTGACAGTCAAGAACAAAGGCACCGCCACTGAAACCTTCGACGTAACCGCATTCTATGATGGCAACGCCATCGAAACCAAATCAATAACAAGCTTGGCGCCCAACGACACAAGCACCCCAATCTTCACATGGGTCACAGCAGGCGTGGCTGAGGGCAACTACACAATTAAGGCTGTGGCAATAGCGGTTCCAGGCGAAACATCCACACTCGACAACACGTACATTAACGGTCAAGTCGTTGTGAGGATTCCACCGGTTCGCGATATTGCGGTCATCAGTGTTTCTGCCTCTCCCACGACCGTGAACATCGGCGACAACGTGACAATAACTGTGGTCGTGAAGAACAATGGAACGATTGCAGAAACGACTTCTATTACGGTCTACAGAAATCTCACTATAATAGCAACGAGACCGGACGTCAGTCTTGGTGCAAGCGAAGAAAAAACGTTAACGTTTAGTTGGAACACAACTGGCGTGGCTGAAGGCAAGTACACGATAAAGGCTACAGCAGCCACTGTGCCAGGAGAAACGGATTCTGCCGACAATACATACGTTGACGGAACGATTACCTTGACGCAGCCTTCACCACCCCCAGGACCAGCTGGGCTCCCGTTAGAAATCATTGGGCTAATCATAGGTGTAGTCATTGTCATCGGGGTTGTAGCAGCAGCGTACCTCTACCGTCGAAGAAAGAAACCTTCGACTAGTCCTCCACCATAAAACTCGCATCAAAACTCGACTAGATTTCCAACATCCTTTTTCTGCTTCTCTTTTTTGAGATGGCTGTCTTCTCTTTAAGAGGAAGCGCGAAAGCTTTTATATTCTGACCTAAAACTCACCTTCATGAAACTCTCCAAATCAAAACGGCTCTACGAAGAGGCAAAAAAATATCTGCCAGGCGGCTGCTCATCAGCCGCACGAGTCGGAAGCTGGTATGACCCGCATCCAGTTTACATAGAAAGGGGCAAGGGCTCCAGATTTTGGGACGCCGACGGGAACGAATACATCGACTACCTTGCTGGCTTCGGGGCATTAATCTTAGGACATTGTCACCCAAAAATTATGAACGCAATTAGAAACCAAACAAATGCTGGCGCCATGTTTGGGACCCCAACAGAGCTTGAACTGAAGGTTGCAAAGAAATTCTGCTCTCTTGTTCCCTGCGCGGACATGGTTGCCTTCTGCAACAGCGGAACCGAGGCTACAATGAACGCTATCCGCATAGCACGAGCATACACGGGTAGAACAAAGATAATCAAATTCGAAGGTCACTACCACGGGCATCATGATTATGTTCTTTTTAGTGTGGTCACGTTTCCTCCGCTCTCTGGTTCGCAATGGTCCCCGTACAAACTGCCATACTGGCCAGGGATACCTGAAGAGGTCAGTCGCACAGTGTTGGTGGCTCCTTGGAACGATTTAGAATCGCTTGAGAGGATTTTGAAGAAAAATGCAAGTGATGTAGCGGCTATCATAATGGAGCCGATAATGGCAAACAATGGGGTCATTATGCCCAAGGACGGCTACCTAAAAGGAGTCAAAGAACTTGCCGAGAAGTACGATGTTTTGTTGATTTTTGATGAAGTCTTCACAGGGTTTAGAATATCACTAGGTGGGGCGCAAGAATACTACAACGTGAAGCCAGACTTGGCTACCTTTGCAAAAGCGTTGGGTGGCGGCGCACCCATTGCGGCGGTCGCTGGCGTAAAGGAAGTTATGAGCGAAGTTGGACCGGGAAAAATTCCGTTTGTTGGCACCTATAACGCCAGTCCGATAGCGTTAGCAGCTTCTTCAGCAACCTTGGAACAGCTTTCCTTCAACGATGGAGCAGCTCTGAAGAATATGAGGTCAACTGGAAAGAAACTTATGAACGGCTTAAAAGAAATCCTGGAGTCAAAAGGGCACGAAGCCTGTGTTCAAGGACCAGGCGTAATGTTCCAAATATTCTTCACAAAACTTGAAGAAATATCCAATTACAGAGAGTTTTTGCCCACAACAGTTGACTTCACCAAGTTCAAACGGTTCCGCGACGCAATGCTGCACAAAGGGGTGTTGTTCCATCCTGACCCGGGTGAGAGAATTATGCTAAGTGCAGTCCATACTTCAAGAGACGTTAACAGAACTCTCCAAATTGCGGAAGAAGTGCTCAGAGAACTTCCCAAAGAAACCGTGACAATACTACTCTGACAACCACTGATTCCCAAAACTAGCTGCACTTAAACCCTTTACTCTTGTATTTAGACTTCTGTTTTACTTCCTTCTAATATCTCTTGCTAACTCAGCTAATCCAAGTCTGTTCAGAGTTTCTTTGGTTGGAACACCATTACTTGACCAACCGCGCAGTTGGTAGTACTCGTCCAGCATCTTTTCGAAAGATTCTCTCGTTACCACTTGTCCCTTTGACGGCCCGCTTTTTAGAGGAACCTCGACGATTCTGGCAGGTACTGTGTCATCTTTTCTTGAGAATCCCTCTCTCACGTTGAAGACACGGATCAGATTCCAGATTCTCTCTCCTATTAACTTGAACTCTTCTTCGGTCGCTTTCTTTCCAGTCGCCAAAGTGTAGAAGCGGACCATGGTGGGATAGCCAATACCGTAGAAATCGCAGAAGATTAAGCTCCACTTAATGCTGTTTAAGTTCTGGTCGCCTATACATAATTCAGCTTTCTTCTCGATAGTGAATGGGTTGAGGTCGCCGAAAGCGTCGTAGGACACAGGCCAAGCTCTGAGGTGACATGCTCCTCTGTCAGAGGTAGCGTAGGCGAGGGCCATTCCAAAAGTTCCCCGCGGGTCATAGGCAGGATACTCTAACCCTTTTACTTCTAAGGCGAAACGTTCACTGCCTTTGCCGATTTTTTTGGAAGTCGCTTTCACTCCCTCAGCCAGAATGTTGCCTATCCCTTTTCTGAACGCTATAATTTTGGGAATCTCAAGGTATGCTTCAACAGACCCGAAACTAAGATTCAAACCACTAGTGTCCTTTTTGGGAATAATTCCTTTCTCAAAACATTCCATAAGGAACGCTGTGGTGTTCCCGGTGGAAATGGTGTCGAGGCCGTAGTCGTCACATAAGTCGTTAAACTTCATTATGGCTCCTAAATCGCCAACGCCACAATTGGAGCCTGTCATCGCCAGAGTCTCATACTCAGGACCCTCGATAGTTAAGCCTTCAAATGGTCCACTGCGCACTCCTGTAATGTTTCTGCAAGCAACGGGGCAGCGGTAACAGGCCGTTTTCTTAACAAAGACATTTTCTTTTATGACGTCCCAGTCTATTTTATCTGCGTGCTCAAATACACCATCCTGATAGTTTCTTGTTGGCAATAGCCCTGCCGCATTAGAGCTGTACACATAATACGGCGTGCCCATGGTTTTGGTGGACTCCATAGCCGGGTTTTCCACAATTTCCTTCCTGACGGTTTCTTTGACAAATTCTTTCCAACTTTCAGGATTGTGAACCTCAGGCTTTTTTGTCCCCCGAACGACTATGGCTTTCAAATTTTTCGAACCCATTACGCATCCAGTTCCACCGCGTCCAGCTTGATGGTGGAGTTCTAAGGTGATACAAGCAAATTTCACAAGGTTTTCTCCAGCTGGACCGATCGCAGCAATTTTTACCTTCTTATCTCCTATTTCTTTCTGGATTAAGTCAGAGGTTTCGTAAACACCCTTCCCCTTGAGATGCTCTGCCGCTTTTATTTCTGCTTCGCCGTCATCTATGAATAAATAGCATAATTTCTTAGATTTTCCGCGTATGATTATTCCATCAAAGCCAGCAAACTTAATCTCTGCCATGAAATTTCCTCCGAAATAGCTGTCCAGAAAAGTGTTTGTTGCGGGGGATTTCGTCACGACAACACCTTTTGCGGCTGCTGGGGGATGAGGGTCCGTACCTGTCACTGGACCTGTCATAACAATTAAGACATTTTCCTTAGAAAGCGGATCTGTTTTGGGTTTTAAAGATTCATAAAGGTATTTAGCGGCTAAACCCTTGCCGCCAATGAACATGTCAGCCCATTTCAGGTTCAAAGGTTCAACACGTGTTTTATGATCTGACAAATCCACTTGGAGAATTTTCCCAGTATAACCCTTCATTAAAGATTCCTCGGATTCATTACACACTATGATGTATTACTAGGACATTTTTTAAGAAAAGAGTATCGGAAGCGCACGTAGAAATTCAGTGAAAGACTGTCCAACTGAAAAGGAGGTTGTATAACTAGGCTTTGCCCTGAAGGCGCAGTGCAGAGGCGGTTTGCAGCGTTATCTGAGCAGGCATTTTTGCCTCGCTTTCCAACAGATTTTTGTTGAAGTACTCTTGCACGTAAATGTTAAACCTTGGGGTTCCCTTCCACTTCTTCTTGAAGTCTTCCAACCCGGGACTACAAGCCCACCCGATGTCCAGCCACTCAAACCTTTGTTCTTTTGCGTACACGATTTCTTTGTGCATTATAAAGTCTGCTAATGAGGGATAGTCTAAGTAGAATCCCAGTGGAGTAGCCATAGTGTTGTCCAAAAAGTCGACCACGTCAAACCCGATAAGCACGTTTTCCAAAAACACGTTGAAAAGCTTGGCTGTTTGGCTCTTACCAACATAATTCTGAAGCCTTAAAAAGAGTTGATAATCCCAAAGATTGTAATTCCTTTTAGAAATGTGCGAAGCCATAATAAACGAGTGAGCCGGCGTTATCTCCTTGCCCACAGCAAGCGAGTATCCCCGCTTTATGGCATTTTTAACTCGATATCTAAGACAATCGTAAGAGCCTCCTCGAAGGTTTTCATCAAACTCGTCGAGTCTAATCTGATAGTCCCTGTCAGAAAAGGAGTTTTCACAAAAATAGTCGCCAATCGTTAGCTCCAGTTTTTCAGGTGAAGCAGCCCTAATTTTCTTGGGCGCAAATTCAGCCAGTGAAGCTTTTAGACATTCTGACTTATCTGTGCAAGTTTTTTCAGGACCATTGAGCTCGAAGAGCGTGAGCCACAACATTCTACTCATTGGGTCGTGGTAGACGAGGTAAGTGTCTTCGTAGATGTGGGGGTCGCCGTAAACTTGTGCGTTTAGTGTGATTAAATGTTCATCGAAGTATCCGCGTTTTTGATAGCGAGGCACGTCGTCTTCGGTAAGTCTCTTCACTTCAAGGGTAGCCTCAAATTTCTTAAAAGTGTTGTATGAGTCTTGTTTTAAATATCTTTTGGTTGCACGTGCCAAAATCAAAATTCAAAAACTAGTCGCGACTGTTTTGATTGAGCGTTAATTTTTTATTTCTGCAAAATCAGGCAAGGTCTTTGCGTCTTTAAGAAAAACTTTTCATTCTTAAACAGTATTAACTATGCGTCGAGACTAGGAGTTAATGAGACGAAATGAAGAGGGAAGATTTTTTAAATACGCCAGTAGGGCACATGGAAATCAAGCCCTGCATGACCGTGAATCAACTCATGCAACAATTTGACAACGCCGGCTCTTTTGGAGCGGGCAGGCTAGCGTCGGCATGCGACATCTTTGAACGCATGATTAGAGATGAGGAATGCACCATCTTTCTCGCTGTGGCAGGCGCGATGGTGCCTGCGGGTTTGCGCACCACAATTGCCGATTTGATTAGAAGAAGACTAATCGATGTACTCGTGAGCACAGGAGCAAATATGGTTCACGACCTAATCGAGGCGGTTGGGGGGCGTCATTACAAAGGTCACTGGTTCGTAGACGACTACTTGCTCTACAAGTATCACATATACCGCATATACGACGTTTTTGTTCCCGAGGAAGATTTCGTGAAAGCCGACGAGACTCTGATAAAGATGTTCGATCAGATCGCCTCAAGAAAGAGTGAAAAAAATTTTTCCACTAATGGAATTATGCGAGAGATTGGGATGCGACTCAAAGACCCGATGTCCATCGTTAGGTCTGCGTACGAATCAAATGTTCCGATATTCTTGCCAGCGATGCGCGACTCTGAATTCGCATACATACACCGTGTGCACACAGTTCGTAGCAAGAAGGGTGATGCGTTGACCATAGGCGCTTTTCAAGAGGTGCCCGACATGCTCAAAATAATGGAGCAGTCCGAACGCATTGGCATGGTTGTTCTCGGTGGCGGCGTGCCCCGCAATTCTGTTCAGCACGCTGCTTTAATGACTGGGAAGGGCTTAGACTACGTTGTCATAATTACAACCGACCGACCTGAACCTGGAGGGCTCTCGGGGTCCACTATAGAAGAAACAATCAGTTGGGGGAAGACAAAGCGAAAAGCCGACAAAGCAATGGTTATCAGCGACGCCTTAATCGCTTTCCCTCTAATGGTTGCATCGGTTCTGGAGCGCCTTGGAAAGGATTTCCTCCGAAAAGGGAACCCATAAAAAAGGGGGATTGGGGCTCGTGAAAAATTCTGGCCAATCGAGAAAGAAACTTTGCGGGAATTGTCGTTACCACAACACGTATAATTATCCCGATCAAGTTTTCTGCTTTGTGAAGTTTCAGCAGCTAGACAATCCCGTTATTTCAACTCTTGAAAAGGGTTGCGACCAGTGGGAGTATAAGCACCAAGAATGCCTTTGCCTCGAAGACACTATGAAAAAGAATAAGAGAAAGACCTAGAGTTGTTAGCACCATTACTATTAAAACGTGCAGAGAGTTTGAGAAGAAAGTTCTTTAAGCCGTCTTTTTCCTTCTTCGCCTTCTAGTAGGTTTCTCTGCTGTCTCTTCGACTTTCGCAGGCTCTTCCACAGTTGGGGCAGGAATCGGAGCTTCCTCTGCTGGCGGGATTGGTGCAGGTGGCGGTGGGGTTGGAGCAGTTGGTGCCGGCTCTTCTGTCGGCGCCGGTGGCGGAGGAGTTGCTGGGGGTGAAGGCTCAGCGATGCGCGGCGAAGGGACTTCTGGAGCTCTTGCGACAACTTTGGGTCTTAGCGTGTAACCTCCTGCGGCGAACAGTATGCCCAAAATCACGGAGATGGCCATGGCAACTTGGCTCATGTTTGGTTGCAGTCCTGTGGCATCGGATAGGAGCACGCCTGCTATTATAAAACATATTATGGCGACAATGTATAGGCTGTAGTCTGACCTCATCTTGTTCTCCTCTTAACATTTCTCTTAGATTCATGCGAAACAACTTAAATAATTTTCTAAGGATTTGTCAATAGCGCACCGCGAAAAATATCAAAATTGCTTAAAGACACCTTCTTCCTGCCTGATTTCTGGCTTCTAAAGAAGTGTAGAAGACTAACTGCTTGGTAAAGGTTAATAGATGCTTTTGTGAAGTGCTGATAGAATCTGCAGTCATTAAGAGAGGAAGTCAATGACACTTTGGGACGACCTTATCACACCTAATCTTTTTTACATTGGAGCCGTGATAATAGTCGCGGTCGCCATCATTCTGGAACGCTTCATTACAAGATATTTAAAGAGGGTTTCTAAACAGAAAGAGTGGCCGCCCCAAGTCACAAGCGGCATGGTGCTGATTTTTCGCCTCTTGATTCTTTTTGGCGCTGTGGCTATGGCTATGAGAATTGGGGGAGTCCCACCGGACTGGTTAGTTGCCTACTCGGCTCTCGGTGGTGCAGCAATCGGTTTCGCTTCTCAGCGAACTGTGGGAAACTTTTTCGCTGGGCTTTTCATTTTTGTAACTCGACCATTCCAAGTTAATGATTTTGTGCGAGTAGACAATGTGGAGGGAATCGTTGAAGAGATAACGTTCAACTACACTAAAATTTTGACGCGGAGCAACACGCTGGTTTTCATAAGCAATTTGAAAATATTAGACCAGACAGTCATGAACTACAAGTATCGAGGTGGAAAGTCTCCGCTCTATTGTTCCACGGTTGAGTTAAACTTCGACCACTCTATTTCCGCAAGTCAGTTGGAGAAGACGTTTGAAGAAGTGATAGAACGCTACGCAGAGAAGCTTCCGAGAAAGCCAGAATATGTTCAATTAGGAATAAGCGCCTTCGCCAAGAATTATTCTTTCTATTTATACCTTAAGAAACCTCACGATATCTTCGCCGTTCATCCAGAGTTCGTCAAAGAAATAACTCATGCATGGGATAAGGCAAGAGGAAAACAATAAAACTCATTTGCTTAACCAATCGGTTATCTTTGCTTCGGCCTCAGTTTCGATTTCGAATCTTATGCCCATGGGTTTAAAAGTTTGATTCAGAGCCGTGGTCAAATTGCGCACGTAGTCTTCAACGTTGACTTCTGAAACGCTCTGCACACGGTCTGCGGGTTTCACCGTGAACTCTCTTCCACGGTAGCTGAAGGGCTTGACCTTGATGAAGGAAACTGTGTCTCGCTGCTTGGCGTCCTTACCCAAGTCGATGAGCTGGGCTGCGCACTGGTAGGGTTGAGGCAAAACCTTTGACTCCAACTTTTCTCTTGGGTTGTGATACAGGTTCACGGAAAAAATAAGATCTTTGAGTTCGACCTTTCTGTCATGCAAATCCTTGATTGCATTCTGAACGATTGCTGCAATTTTCTCCTTTGCCTGTTCGTATTCCTCTGCGTTTCTCACTTGACTCAGTTCTTTGACGCATTTTTTGAACACATTCTGAATGAAGTTGGGAGCGTTAGACTTTATGGCGGTCAATCCTTTGAGGTCGGGTGTGCCGTCGGGTAATATGCCGAAATAAGCTTTTTTAGCCTTAGACAACACGCAAACGGGGTAGTGCCTCTCAACCGCTAAATCTAATCTAAGTTGTTCTTTGACAGTCTTAATCAACCACTCAACCTTGTCAAAAGGAGCGTTTTCAAGAAAGATTGAATCTGTGTCTCCGTAAACCGGGTGCAAACCATTTTGCTCCGCGATGTTCCAGGTGGTTTGAAGAGCCCACCGTCCATAACCAGTTATCGACTCAGCTAACGGTGGACAAGCCAGACCATGGATACGCACAGACACACCATAACTAGAAACCGTAATAAGTTTGAGCAGTTTGGCTGCAAGTTCCGCTTTGTGGCGTTCAGCTTGCGAAAGCGAATTGTCTTTGGAAAGGGGCTTGAACCAATGAATGCGTAAGTCTTTTAAGGCGCCAATTAACGCTGCTAGAAAGCCTCTTCGTTTCGTGCAGACGTGATGACCAACTTCAGCGACTTTGTTGGTCTTGCACTCTTCGTGGGTGCAATCCACTGTTTCATAAGATAAGTTGTAGCTGTCGATGCAGCTTGGATACAGGCTTTCAAAGTCGGTTACAACCGTGTTGAAGTATACCCCGCTCTTGGGAGTGATAGTTAGGGCGCCGGGAACCACATGAGTTTCTAAGCCCCTACGCAATTCCTTGGAAGTTGGAACTAGGATGTTGTTTCTGCGCAAATAAGTATACATCATGGACTTCAACCAGTCACTCACGCTTCGGCTTGAATAGGCTTGGGAAACCGGCAAGTTGACTATTCGGGACAACAGAAAGGCAGAATAGTATTTGTCAGGGTGAACTTCTCCCTTTACGCCCAACATCTCCGGCTTAATCTCTGGCACTGGTTGATGCAGTAGACCGAACCAGTGCTCAAGTTGATCATATTTTAAGGGGTTCACAGCCTTGAATTTTCCAAACACTTCCTCAAACTTTGTCCCCAATTCATCTGGGATTCCCGTAATCAGCCTGAAGTTGTTGTCTTGCACTTGATGTTGAGCGCCAAAAATCAAGCCATGATCGTAAGCGTAACTGTGGTGGAATTCGATTTCGGTTTCCCAAACTGTTTCAAACTTTCTCATGGCTTTTGTGAGAAACTCAGGCTTGTACACCTTAACCTTAGCAACCTCTCTCGTTTCATTGGTGTACAGGTCGATTTTCTTAGCAACCTCAACCTCGCCGTAAAGAGTGCGTACAGTTTCTTCGTCTCGCTGGCTGATCGGATGAGGAAGGAAAAAATATGGTCGGTAGGAGCTGTCCATAAACTCTTTAAGCGTGTTCTCAGTTGGGTCATAAAACTTGAGTTTAACCGTGCAGCCGCCTTCAGCCACGGCATCGAGCAGATACCAAACGCTCAATTGGTTTCCCCAAGCTGCTTCTTTACTTCAATCAATTCGCTTGGCGTAAGTGGTCTTGGATAGTTGTAAATTGGTCCTACTGGTCTTTCGTTGTAGTATGGGCGGTTGCAGCCTGAACAACCAGACGTCTGGAACGGGATGCCTTTTTCTACAGCCTCTTGCAACATTTGCTTAGAAACTCCCCAGTCAACTATTCGTCCTTTGCTATCAAACTTCATGTTTTCAAAGCGGGCTTTTCCATGAACTATCAAGTAGCGAGCCAACTGCACCCTTCTGTAAGAGTTGAGTGACGGTTGAGGCAAGCCTTCTAAAGTGGTTCCCGAAATGGGCGTGAAGGCGAAGAGGCTGGGACATACTCCAGAGTCGACGCACCATTGAACCGTTTCTGTTATCTGTTTCTCGTTTTCGCCGAGACCAACGATGAGGTGTGTGGACACCGAGCCTTTACCAAAAATGTGGACCGCTTCTTCCAGTGTCTTGCGTTGTTTCTCCCAATCGTATGGACTTTGAGATAGGACACCCTTGACTTTTTCAAACACTTGTTGCGTGGCTGCGTCTAAGGCTATGCTTACTCTGTCAACTCCAGCCTCAGCCAACTTCGTCATCTGCATTGTGTTCAGGGGTTGGCATGAGGCTGAGACAGGCACTCTTGCACTTGCCACAATACTAGTCGAGAGCGGCAATAGGTCGTTGAAAACGGTTGGATAGTTTATGGCTTGGATGCAGACCCTTTGAATTGTTCCCTTTTCTGCTGTAAAGGCTATTCTGGAGATGACGTCCTCTGTTTGAAATGCGGGCCATGATACACGAGAAAGCATGTCGGCTCGGCTGGTGCTTGTTCTTGCTTGGGGACAGAAGCCGCAGTTAGCCATGCACTTGCCCTTATAAAAAGTCAACAGATACACGGTTGTGGGTGGAGCGTCAAGCTTGCCTTTTATCAACCCGAGAACCATGGCTGACCCCACAGAAACACGAACCTTCTCAGGCAAGCGTGGCTTGTTCATTTGTCAATCTCTCAACGCTGAACGTATAAATTAAGCAGCAACAGTCTTAATATTTATCTGTAGCAGTAAGTGAGTGCCAAAATGTGTTGAAGATGCACAACAGTATCAAAGACCTCTTTCACGCAGACGAGACTGAGCTTGAACAAGCTTTGTCGAAGGCGCGGAGCATCAGTTGGAGAAATTTTGGCAAGAGGATTCGGTTTTACGCTCCTAGTTTCATGTACTACAAGACTGACCGCTTCTGCTCCTCTCCCTCAGCGTTTCCCTCAATCTCGGTAACTGGCTCATTTTGCGCCTTGAAGTGCAAACATTGTGGCGGCAAAGTGCTCAACACCATGCTGTGTGCGCTTTCGCCTAAGCAACTAATCGAAGTCTGCTCAGAAGTGAAGAGAAAGGGCGGAATCGGTTGTTTGATCAGTGGGGGGTGTCTTCCCGACGGCTCGGTTCCTCTTGGCAAGTTTGTGGACGCCATAGCTGAAGTGAAACAAAAACTAGGACTGACTGTGGTTGTGCACACGGGTGTAATAGACTTTGATATGGCAAAAAGGCTTAAGGAAGCAGGAGTGGACGCTGCGCTCATAGACATAATAGGCTCAGACGAAACCATACGAGAGATTTATCAACTAAACGTGTGCGTCAGTGACTACGACAAGTCGCTCTCAGCACTGCATCAGTCTGGCATTCCATTGGTGCCCCACGTGCTTGTTGGGCTTCACTACGGCAAGCTTCAAGGCGAATTTGAAGCACTTCAGATGATTTCTAAGTATTCGCCGTCGGCGGTTATAGTCATAGCCTTGATGCCCATTCACGGCACTTACATGCAAGATATAGCGCCACCATCGCCTTGGGACATAGCCCGCGTGCTCGTCACCGCCAGATTTATGATGCTAAAGACACCTTTAGTGCTGGGTTGCATGCGCCCAAAGGGAAAACATAGAGCAGAAACTGACACTTTGGCTGTTAAGGCAGGGGTCAACGCCATAGCCTTTCCAACCAATGAAGCCATTCGCTTGGCTGATTCACTGGAGATGGAAACGTCTTTTTCGTCGCTTTGCTGTTCTCAGGTTTTTGAAGACCTAAAAAGTGGAGTTTGGAGTTCGTAGCGATTAGACGAAGCGTGTTTAGAACCCTACGACCAATGATTCTGTGGACAACACTCCTGGAGTGGCTCTCATCTTATCCATTATTATGCGTGAAAGTTCCTCTAGGCTTGACGCCTCAATATGCACAAGAAGGTCGTATCGACCAAACACGCCGTAAACGTTCTTTACACCCTTTATCTTTGACATGTTCTCTTTAGCCGATTTGGCGAAGTTGAGCTGTTCGCCTGAACCCACTTTGACCAGAATGAAGGCTGTTACCATCGTCGATTCCTCTTTTTCCTCTCATGAATAAACAAAGGAGAATTTAACAGTTACTATCCTTTACTACAGGTTAACCACGAAATCCCTTTTTAAAACAGTGATTTTGTAAAATAAAGTAGGGTAATAATTAACTAAAAATGGAATCCAGTGATTGAGCGCTTAATGGCTTGTATGGTATTATCCTTTACTGAGGCATATTGAGCGCCTATCCTTCGAGCGTCTTCTTTCGACATGCCTGTTTTAATGAGTTCTTTCTCTAACGCTTTCCGTGCCTTCCGCACTTTCCATCCTAAGCCGAAGTATATTACTGTTAGGCTGCCTAGAAGCTGAATGACTGAGACCGCGCCCTTGATGACGCTGAGTACGAGTAAGCTTCTTGCCAATCCATTTTCCTCCAATAAAAAAGAAAGCGAAGGGAGCTATTCTTCTTCCTCTTCAGCCATCTTCTTCTGGGCTAGTTTTTCTTTGATTCGTTTTTCAATCTCTTCGCCGAGTTCTCTGCCTTTCTCAGTGCTTATCATGATTTTTCCCTTTCTTTCACCCGCACTCTTCAGAAGTTCTCCAAGGCTTGTGAACACACCAATGTAGTCTTCAGTCATTTTGACAGCCACGTTGTCTGGCATTCCGCTGTCTTTGAGTTCCTTGTAGAAGGCTGCGGCTGCGCGACCCATGTTCTTGCCTGCCTCTTCTGAGAAAACAGCGTTTATTATGCTCTTTATCAACGCTGGAACCTCGGTTGAAACAGCGCCTAAGATTTGCCTGACTTCTTCCGCCTCTTCAGACGCAGTCTTTTTCTTCTCTGGTTTTCCACTCATGATTTTCACCTCCGTCTTTTCACCTCTGATGCTATATGGAGAATGGACACATGACTTAACAATCGTGGAAAAAAGTGGTCAGTTTATTGGTCACTCTGCTCTCCAACGAGTTCATAAGTGTTTCCCAAGCCCTCAACCTTGCGGACTACGCCCTCCTTTTCTAAGCGTTTTAGGCGTTCTCGAATGATTCTGCGCGAAGCCTTGCCTCTCATCGCTTGCACTTGACGGGTGATAGCTGAAATATTGAGGCGTTCCTTCAAGGCTAAGGCTTGAATTATGCAACGTGAGATTTCATCTCTGGCGATAAGTGGGCGCTTAACATAGCGTTCGGCTGTCCGGAAGCGAGACAAAACCTTAAGAGGCTCATCGTAGAGTCCAACACCAGCCCTAATCACTCTAAGCGACGCAGCCAACTCAGTGTATTCAGGGTTCTTTAAGATGATTTCTTCCAGAGTGTCGAGTCGCTGCATGATTAAGTCTAGCTTCTTGCTAAGTTCACTCAGACGGTCAGGCTTGTCTCCTTCACTCATGCTAGACGCCTACAAGTCAGGACTTTGAGACCCAACTATCTAGTTTCTTCTTTAAGATTTTAGTGACCAATGCGGGGTTTGCTCTGCCACGAACTTTTTTCATGGTTAAGCCCACGAGAACGCCAAAGGCTTCCTTGCCTCTCTTCTCCACGAGACTCCTGTTCTCTCGCAATAATTCGTCTAAGATGGATTCGAGTTCCGCCTCTGTGAACATTCCTAATCCCAGATTCTTCAGCGCCTCATCCACCGATGCGTCTTTGTGTTCGGCTAGCCAAGAAACAATGTCTGAAATTGCCTCTTTAACTGCTTCTCCAGCGTCAATCAAACCAAACAATTCCAGAATCTGCTCATCACCGACGCTTTCCACCTCGATTCCTTCGCGTCTTAAACCCTTGAAGGTTTCAGTTAGGGCTGCAGCAATAACGGTGGGTGAAACCTTGGTTTGTTCAACAACTTTTTCAAAAAGTTGCACGTATTCGGAATCTAAAACCTGCTTGGCAAGCTTCTGGTTGAGCCCATACTCTCTAATGAAGCGAGTCATCTTCTGTTCAGGCAATTCTGGAAGTCGAGAACGAAGCAGTTTCAAATAGTCATCTGTGACCTGAATGGGTGGCACATCGGTTTCAGGATACATTCGTGCGGCTCCTGGTCGAGGGCGCATGTAACGAGTTGTCCCGTCTGGGTTTGCTCCACGGGTCTCTTCTGGAACACCATTCAGGGCTTCTCTGGCTCTGTCGGTCACGGCTCTTAACGCGTCTGTTGCGTTTTCCACCTCGTCAGCAACGATTACCACCGCGTCTTGCTCATCTGCATTGACTAGACGTCTCAATCGACTCACTTCTTCATTTGTTATCCCATACGCAGGCAACTCATCCGTGTGGAAAATGCCTCCAACTCTGCCCCAAAAGTGGGCTCTATCCGCCATCTCCGTTCCAAGGCGTATTCCAGGCGTCAACTCAGTCTTCAGCAGGTTGGCGAAACGAGGCAGCCTCATAGCTAAAACTTTTTTGTCTTCGTCTAGGGCTTTCTTAATCACTTTGCACCTAGTTTCTTGGAAGACTGTTGTGACGTCTAGAAACTCATCTTTGACGTCGCCTTCTCTCAAGCCGTGTTTTTTGAGTTCGTCTCTGATTTTCAAGAGGTTGAGCTGACGCTGCACCTCGTATTCGATTACTTTGGAGACTAACTCTAACTCTTGAACCCCTTTTATCTCGATTAGGGCGCCATCTGGGATGGAGATGTTCAAGTCTTGGCGGATGCTCCCTAAGCCACGCTTTACCTTTCCAGTTGCCCTGAGGATGCGACCTATTGTTAGGGCTGTTTTTTGGGCTTCGTGAGGAGAGTAGAGAACAGGCGCGGTGGTAACCTCGATTAAGGGTATGCCTAAACGGTCGATTCGGTAGCGGATGATTCTTCCGCCTTCTTCTTCTCCAGTTTTTCTCGCTGCGTCTTCTTCTAAGGCTACCAGTTGGATTGGGATGCTCTTTTCATTCACGTTTATGCTTCCGTTTAAGGCTATGATGCACGTTCGTTGGAAACCCGTTGTGTTGGAGCCGTCTATCACTGTCTTGCGCATGACGTGGATTTCATCTGCTGGCTTTGCGTTGACCATCAAGGCGACGGTTAATGCGGTTTCAACTGCTTCTCTGTTGAGGTTGTGAGGCGGCTCTTCATCCATCTCGACGAGGCAGGAGGTTTGGCGATTAGCCTCGTAGAGTATTTTGACGCCTTTCTGAAACTCGAAGAATGCGGCGGGGTCAACTTGGCCCAACTCGCTTTGGGTGGGGCGTAGTCTTCTTAGGAACGTGATTTCTGGCTCTTCCTTGAAGAGGGCCGGCTTGCAGGAGCAGAAGAGTTTTTGGGTTGTGTCTAATTGTTGATGCACCTCGAGCCCGACTTTCAACCCTATCTTTGCGTAGTCAATGCTCATTTTTGGTTACTCCTCCTGCGCTTCCTCGTGTTCGGTTCTGGGTGAAATCTCGTTGGCGACGTTTTTGACCATTAGTTTTTTAGCTTCCTCCATGGCTTTTGTCTGTCCCAAGACCCACATGAGCTTCACTAACGCTGTTTCTGGCAGCATATCTTCGAGTGGAATTACCCCCAGGGCTAGGAGGTCTCGACCGTGGTCGTAAACTGTCATGCCCAAGCGTCCCCAAATACATTGGGAAGTCATGGCTACGAGCACGTTTTTTTCTACAGCCCTTCGAATGGCTGGGAAACAGAAGGCGCCAACGTGACCGAGTCCTGTTCCTTCGAGAACGATGCCTTTATAGCCCTTGTCAACGTGCCAATCGATGAGAGCGGGGTTCAAACCAGGATAAAACTCTATGAGTGCAGCCTTCTCGTCGAAGTTGGGTTTCAGACTCAGTTTTCGTGCAGTGTCTCTTTTGCGATAGTCTTTTGAAATCATGATTATTTTTCCGTTTGTGGTCTTTGCGAGTGGCGTCGTATTAATTGACTTGAAGGTGTCTCTCCTACTTGTGTGGCATTTTCGAGTCTTGGTGCCACGATGAAGTACAATGTTTTTGTCTGATGTTAATTCGTGTATGGCGACGGCGACCTCGGCAAAAGGCGCATACGCAGCAGCGTTCACCGCTCCTAGTAGGTTGGTTGCGGCGTCTGAACTGGGGCGGTCTGCCGAACGTTGAGAAGCCACCATTATCACAGGCACGGGCAAGTCTTGTAAGGCGAAGCTGAGTGCCGCGGCTGTGTATCCAAGTGTGTCTGTTCCGTGAGCCACCACCACTCCAGCCGCGCCTTTCTCAATTTGTTTGGCGATGGCTTTTGCCATTTCTGACCAGTGTTTGGCGGAGATGTCTTCGCTGAATAGGCTGAAGAGAATTTCAGCGTCTATGTTGGCTATTTCTGAGAGTTCGGGAACCACACTGTAGAGGTCGCTGGCAGAAAGCGCTGGTCGCACCCCGCCTGTTCGATAGTCGACTCGGCTGGCGATTGTACCGCCTGTGCTTATGATGGCTACTCTCGGCATGTCTGGCTTGGGTTTCGGAAGCGCAGGTGGAACGAAGGTAGGCTTCACTCCCATGCCCATTTTTTCTATGTGAGTGGTTGGTGTTATGCGCACGCCTATGTTGTAGCCTGTTTTCAACTTGACCACGATGTGTTTGTCGTCTCCGTATTCCGAACGGGGGATAAGGATGCCTTCGTAGGTTTCTCCTTCTTTGACGATGCGTATTATGTCGCCAATTTCAGCCTTGGCACGTTTCAGAAGCTGAAGCGCTTCTCCCCTATAACCCGAAAACTCTTCACCCAAACATTTTCTCTCCTTTATCGTTAATGCGTCAAGTGAGCATGTAACTTTTACAATTCCACTTTTTCAAGAGGTGTATGTTCCTCTATTTTGATTCCGTTTTCCGAAGCGAATTGGACAAAGTTTTGAACGAACTCTTGAGCAAAGCTAACGATTTCATCTAAGCTCAAATTGGTCCAATTGAATAACTTTCGAGCAATTTTCTCGTAATCTTTGGGAAGTTTCTTAAATTTGAAGGCTTCAAACAACCCGCCTAGATAGTCATGGTTGATGAATTCCCTGTTAAGTATAGCCACTAACAAATTGAATTCGTGCAGCACTTCTGCTACAAATAGTCCCGTCTCATAAGTATTCTTTCTTATTTTAACAGCCTTTAATCTGCCAAGTCCTTCGTAGCAGAGTGCGGTTTCCTTGGCAATACATGCGTCAAATTTTTCTTGGGGAACACTCTCGAGCATTTTTCTAAATCTTTCCAGATTGGCTTTGTCACCGCAAGTTATTTTCATGTTGAACAACCCTCCCATTCTCAACGGCCACTCAATGTCAACTTCCTTGATGTGTCTCTCGATATCGGCGACCTTTTCAACGAACACTCCTACCGGGATACCTTTATAGGCAAAGTTGAAACTTCTTGCTTTCGAACCGTTCTTTACAACGAAAAACATCTCCAAATCTGAATATTCTGTGTCGGTGTTTTTGGCGGTTGACCCGTAAATGCCGCCTAGAAGAATCTCTTGACCATACTTATCGATCATCATTTCAGTTAATTTATTTGCCAGTTGAACACGCTCTCCATGTTCCATTCCGTATTGCTTCCTTCGGCTTTTCTACACTTAAAGGAGCAGATAAGACTTTGTGCATGAAGGCATCCTAACCCAGAACAACCGAACACTCAATCACAAGGGCTTTGATACGTAAGGTCCATCGGAATGGTATCCGAATCGTTTGTAAAATTGTTTTGTTCCCAACGCGCTTGTGACCACAATCTTCTTGCGGTCATACCTTTCATTAGAAATCCTCTCGGCATCAGCCAGCAAGATGCTTCCGTAGCCCTTGTGCTGCCAAGCCTTCGCTAGATGTTTTCCAACCGGAACCAGTGGACCATAAACGTGTAATTCACGCACTATGGAACAAGGTTCTGTGTTGATTTCGGGTCTATGTGCCTTTTCAGACGGAATGCGCAATCGTAGATAACCTACAAGAACGTCGTTTTCTGGGTCTTCTGCCGAGATGAAGACCTCCTTGCCTTCGGAAGCCTTTTCATTTTGGGTCAGAACCTGAATGTTGGCGGGGTTGGGCTTGACTTTATCAGTCAACCAACGGTGCCCCACTTCTCGGCATCTTATACAGCGGCAATGCATGTTTTGTTCTCTCAGTCTTTTCTGCACAAGTTCACGGAGGTTGCTCTGGTTCACGCCAGCCTCAATCAGATATGCTGGAATGTCGCGTTGAACCCTCATGATTCGCACCCAGGGCGGCACAATTTTTTTGATTTCAAGTATCAGCTCAACTGCTTCATCGGTTGTATAGGGTGTGTATTCGCCTTTCTTCCACCAATTGTAAGCTGGGGTTCCCTTGAGAACGAGACAGGGATAAATCTTGATCATGTCTGGTTTAAAATCCTGGTTTGTGAAAATTTTTTCAAAACCCCTTAAGTCTCGTTGAAAGTTGGAGCCTGGCAATCCGGGCATCATGTGGTAGGCTACTTTTAGTCCAGCGTCTTTCAGCAGCCGTGAGGCTTCTATCACGTCTTGAACTGTGTGTTCTCTGTTCACCAACACGTAAATGTCGTCGTATATGTTTTGGACGCCGAGTTCTACACGGGTGACGCCAATAGACAACATTTGGTCAATCTGCGCTTCTTTAGCCCAGTCGGGTCGAGTTTCCACAGTGACACCTACGTTGCAAACACGGCTTTTTTCAGCGTTTTGCTTGGCTTCTTCCAGTGACTGAGACTTTCGTTTAGTTATGGCGTCTAGACAGCGTTGAACAAAATGTTCCTGATAGCTTCTGGGAGTGCTGGGAAAGGTTCCACCCATTATGATGAGTTCGACTTTGTCAACATTGTGCCCTATTGATTCAAGCTGCTTCATTCGAGTCGTCACTTGCCTAAAAGGGTTAAAGCGGTTTTGTATACCCCTCAGCGCCGCAGGTTCATGTCCTGTGTAACTCTGGGGAACGCCGTACGGTGGGCCGCCGGGACAATAGGAGCAAGGTGCTTTCTTTGGGCATGGAGAAGGCTTAGTCATCACGGCAACAACTGTAACCCCTGATATTGTCCTAACCGTTTTTCTTCGAAGGACAGGGAGAAGTCTGCGCTTTTCATGCGGCTTCAATTGTTGTATGAGCAGTGAGTTAGAGGGTAATGTCCCTAGCTTGTGTTCATCAGCGACTTGCATCTTGATGAGGTTTAGGTCTCTTGCTGTCGGCTTCGAAACCTGCATTAGGCGTTCTATGATCTGGCGGTTGGCTTTTCTGCTCATTAGACGAATCATCTATAGTACTGCGTAATAGGCGCTTTCAAATAAATGCTACATTTTCGACCTCGGTTCTCGACGATGTTCACTCGCTTTGTTCATTCCAAACTTTGTCAAAAACGCAACCAGAAACAGTTTCGCCCAACAATTCTCCCATTTATTTTCTCCGCAAAAACCAAACATTATCATTAAAACCTATCTTAGATCCCAACAGAGGCTCTAGACCCTCCTTTCCCTCTCTCAACTTCTCTCAACACACCTTTCAAATGAAACATTTCATATTTGGATCCTATTAGGATCCAAATAGAGGGGCTAGGCTACCCGTGCGCACACACACAAAAAATTGATTTCACAAACCTAAAACAATGTCTAACGATAACTCTTCTGATCCCTTGCCCGAGCCCCAGGTCCACCAAACTTCTTAGGCTCACGCCTCCTAGGATCACCAGCCAACAAAGTACGATCATACTCAGTGAACAAAGTCTGCAAATGCGCACTCTTAGTCCAACGAACCAAACCACGAGCCAAAGCCGTACGAGCAGCCTCAGCCTGACCCATAAACCCTCCACCAGAAACCTTAACGTCTATGTCCAACTGCCTCCAAACAGCATCACCCGCCTGTAACAAAGGCTCCAAAATCTTGTCACGAGCAAGCTTAGGCTCCAAGACCTCAAGAGGAACATTATTAACACGAATCCTTCCCTTACCCGACTTAATAGTTGCACGAGCAACCGCCGTCTTCCTCTTGCCACTCGTCAACAAAACCTTCGTAGAACTAGACACATCATCCACCCCCAGCTTTATACCCAATCTCTTTGGCGAACTCGCCCACAGTAACATACGGACACTTCAACTTACCCACATCCGCCTGAGAAATCGTCTGAAGCGCCGCATCCTTAAACTCCAAGGGCACACCCAGAAAAACCCTCAAACGCTTTAACGCCGATTGACCCTTAGCAAACCTATGCGGAAGCATACCCCTAACCGTTCGACGAACAATATGATCAGGACGGCGAGGATGAAACGGACCCTTGCCAGGATGCCCAACCTCAAGAAAGGCTTTAGCCTCCCTAACCCTGCTTAATCTCTTGCCAGAGATAGTGGCTTTTTCCGCGTTAACGATGACTATTGACTCACCCATGAGCAAACGCTTAGCCACCACACTTGCCATTCGCCCCAAAATCAGACCCGAAGCATCAATCACGGTTTCTGGTCGTTTCTCTTCAATCACGGTTAATCACTTCATCATCTTGACATTGCTACCCTCTGGGTTGGCCTCAATCAATTCAGAAATTGAAAGACACTTTCCCTTGGCTCTAGAAATCTTCAATTTGGCTTGAGAGGAGAAAGAAAAAGCAGCCACAGAAACAGGATGGTCAAGAGTGCCCGAGCCTAAAACCTTGCCTGGAACAACCACGGTTTCTTTAGCTCTTGTGTGACGATTCAAACGACTCAAATTCACCCCAATGCGCCTGCGTCTGGAAGACGACAAATGATCAGCAACGTCACGCCAAATAGGAGCCTTGCTATCTCTAGCCTTCTTTCTCAAATAACGAATAACAGTCAGCAGTTCAGGATTGGTCGTCTTGGCTCTCGTCATCCCTTCTCACCGCTAACTGCTCCAAGAACAACTCAGCCTTTTTATCAAATATTTTTAAGGCTTCTAGAACAATGCGTTCAACAGGAAGAACGCCAGTGGATTCCATATCAAAAACAAACACATCTTTGTCCCAAGAAACCTCTATCGCGGGTGGACTTTTTGGGCAAGCGTCCACGCAGTCTTTGCACACTGTGCACTCAATCACGTTTCTGAGGGCTAACTTCTTTCCGCTTTCAGCAACAGTAAGCACTCGCTTTGGGCAGACATCTACACACTTGCCACACGAGTCGCAACTTTTCTCGTCAATTTTGACCTTTGGAAAATGTTTGTATGCGCACACTGAAACTGGTTGCCACTTGGCGTGTTTTTCTCCCTTCCCAAGCCTAGCATATGCTTCAAGTCTTATCCTTTGATCTGGCGCCAACTTCACAACGGGAACTCGGGCACTCACTGACACGATATTTGGGTTCTCAGAAATTAAATCGCCCGAGTAGACAGTTTTAGTGCCATCTTTTGCTTCAACGTCAAGGGTTAAAGAAACTCGGCAAAGGTTGCACCCCAGTTCACTCTTGCAGGAGCATTCCTCAGGTAGATTGTAAGAGTCAAGGTCGGTTTTCAACGGAATCAACCCGATTCTGTGAGCCAGAATCTCGTCGTGGAGCATAGAAGAATTCTCGATGACAACAACTTCGTCGATAGCCATTGAGGGAACCTCCGCAAGTATGATTCGGCGCAGTGAGTTCATGAAAGCCGTGTCTACACCATCGACGATCAAACGGGCATTAAAATCATTTTTATCTACTATTTTGATCTCCATGCTTTGGGTAGGCTCCTTGCTCTTTAGACCCTCCGGCCTCTTCTGCCTCCTTTCCTCCTGGTTCCATCGTGAGGAATTGGAGTTACTTCTTCTATGCGTCCGATGCGGAATCCAGCTCTGGCTAAAGCTCGTATTGCTGCTTGTGCGCCTGGACCAGGGGTTCGAGCGCCTGACCCGCCTGGGGCACGAACCTTTATGTGAATGGCGGTTATGCCTTTGTCTTTAGCTACTGTGGCGGCGTGTGTTGCGCTTCTCATTGCTGCGTATGGTGAAGACTCAAGTCTGTCGGCTTTGACGAACATGCCGCCGCTCGTTCTGGCTATTGTTTCGGCGCCTGATAGGTCAGTTATGTGAACCATGGTGTTGTTGTATGAGCTGTAGATGTGGGCGATTGCCCATTTCTCGGTTCTTTTGCTCATATCTATGCCTCCTCTTCTCTAACACTAGGTGTTGACGTTGTTTTTACTTCTTGGGCTTGTAGGGATTCGCGTATGGGATGTTTTGGATTTGACAGGTTACTCGTTGGTGCATAGGCGATTTTTGGCTCTTCGGCTCTCAACACCAAGTAGCTTGGCGACGGGATGCGTTGGCCTTCTATAGAAATGTGTCCATGTGATATGAGTTGGCGAGCTTGATGTATGGACTTGGCTAAGCCTTTGTTAAAGACAATTGTTTGAAGTCGGCGTTCAAGAAAATCTTCGATTGAGAGGTCGAGCACATCATCTAACACAGCAGTTTCGGGTAGAATACCCAGTCGCTTGAGCCTGTCTAAGAGTTGTTTTTCAAGTTTTCTGCGTTGTTCAGCTGGCATGCCCAACAAAGAGCGGGCGATTTCTCGGAATCTTGACAGCATGGTTTTGTGGCGCCACAGTTCTCTTTTGTTCCGCAGTCCGTATTGACCGAGTAGCTTCAGTTCCGACTGGAGAGTGTCGGTTCGCCATGGGAAGCGAGGCGTCTCGAATTTTTTCCTTTGCTTTTTGGGGTCACCCATTTTATGTGGGTGCCTCCCGTTTCATGAGTTCTTTCTTTTTGACGCCCATGGCTTTTCCTTTTCTGCCTGTTGTGCGTGTGTGTTGTCCTCGTACGCGGAGGCCGTAGGCGTGGCGGAAGCCTCTCCATGATTTTAGGTTTTTCATTTCTTCTATGTCGGTTTTGGTTTTGAGTGTTAGGTCGGCGCCGATTAGGTGGAGGTTTTCTCCTGTTTCGAGGTCTTTTTGGCGGTTTAGCATGTAGTTGGGGATGCCGTGTTTTGTTGGGTTTTTGATTATGTCTTCTATTTTTGTTTTGTCGGTTTCTGTGAGGTAGCCTATGCGTTGGTTTGGGTTGATGTCTGTTTTTCGGGTTATGGCGTTTGCTAGTGTGATGCCTACGCCGTTTATTTTTGATAGTGCGTGGTTGAGTTTGAGGGTTCCGTCTAGGTCGGTTCCGGCGATTCGTATTATGTGTTGAAACTCGCGTGTGGGTGTGGACATGTTTGTTCGGTGTCGCCTTTTTTGTTGTTGGGCTATCAAGTGAAGGAGGGGTTTTTTATATAAACTTTTAGTTAGTTGGTTTGATGTTGTGTGTGGTGGGGTGGAGAGACAGAGACGGGTAGAGGGGGGTCTAGAGCCCTCTATTTGGATCCTATTAGGGTTCAAATATGAAGTCTGGTTTTTTAGCCAGTTTGATTGTGTGTTGTTTCGCAGTTGCGCACTTTCCTTAAATATGTTTGTTTTTTTTGAGTGTTGTTGAGGTGTTTGGTTTTGGAGGGTTTTGTTGAGTCTTTGTTTGAGGTGGGTAGTAGAAGCAAGGTTTTTCTGGATGCGGGTTGGCTTCAGCCTTTGTCGCCTCCGCCTAGTGGTGTGCCTGTTGGGCGTGAGGATGAGGTTCGGGTGTTGGCTGTTTGTTTGACTGAGGTTTTTAAGGCGGGTGTGGGCAGAAATTTGTTTGTTTTTGGTAAGCCTGGCACGGGCAAGACTTTTTGTGTTCTGTATGTTCTTCAGAAGTTGCGTGAGCATGCGGTTTCTAAGGGTTTGGATGTCTTGGTTGTGTATGTGAATGTTGGGAAGACTAGGAGTCCATATTTTACTTTGCTGGACATTGCACGGGCGATTGGTGTAACTGCTCCATCGAGTGGGTGGCAGTTTTCTCGTTTGAAGGAGGAGTTTGAGCGGGTTAGGAGTAATAGACCTATTGTCATTGCGTTGGATGAGGTGGAGTCTTTGGTTTTGAAGGAGCGGGAGCCTTTGATTTATTATTTGAATCGTCAGGCTAATGTTACGCTTGTTTTGATTAGCAACAAGTTTGAAGACATAACCAAGTTGCCAGATAGAGCTAAGAGCACGCTTCAGCCCTTGCCAGTAAAGTTTGACTCTTACACGAAGGAAAAGGCTAAACAAATATTAGCAGAGAGAGTGGCGAAGGCGTTTCAACCTAATGTTGTGCCTGAGTGGCTTTTAGACGGGCTTGGCTTGTTGGCAGAGAAAAAGGGAGACTTGCGTATTTGTTTCAACATACTACTAACAGCTGGACTGTTTGCTGAGAATGAAGGAAAACAACAGATAGAAGAAGAGCATGTCACAAAAACAATAAAAATCGTAAACCACACAATTTAAGGATTTGAATGTTCAATCGCTCTGATTACCTTTTTGGGTTTAAAAGAACCCTAATTTTACCAAAGAAATTCGTAGTACACATTGCTACTTTTGAATGACGCATATTAGGAGAATGAAGAGGTGTTCTCCGCAGAACCATTCTTGAACTCGTCAAGAAGGGTCATGTGCACTACACGGATATTGAGAAGAAAGCGGTTGCAACATGCCTACGCTTCGCAACATCAAACACAATCAGAAAACAATTCTATCACTATCTACTTCCAAACGGCTACGTAGAACGAGTTAGCAGAGGCATCTACAAAATCACACCAAAAGGAGAAAAACTCTTAGAAATCCTAAATTAGACTTTCTAATCATAAGAGAACAGACCATGCGCAATCTGCTTCAAGTCACTCAGCCCGCTAATAATGTAAAGAAAGTAGTTCAAAATTTGAGCTAATTGGCTTATCCATGTCCTCTTAAAAGTTATACATTCGAAAAGTTATATCTCTAACGGGGTGGCAACATGGCAGCCTCTTCATGGTCTCTGAAAAGACTCATGATGTATGTTTGTGGTGACAGCGGACCCTTTGATGAATTTAATCCCTCTTTTGTTGCAAGACAGAAGCTGGGGCTTGAATTGTTATACATACTTAACAAACACCCAATGAACACAAAGAAAGTGTGTTCTGCATTAAAGATCGGCCCCAAACAGGCTATGAAGCTTTTGGATAGTTGGGCAGGAATAAATGCTATTAGAGAAGAATATGGTGTCTATCATGTTAATTTCGCTATCTTCACGAAAGAAGACTTGATGATTTTAGCTCAAGCGAGTGAACCAATAGCAAGCGAGTTAGCTGATCGCATCGGTAATCATGCCAAGAGAATTACCTCTTTGGCAAAGAATTTCTCCGCTGCCAAGCAAGTGCAGACAGAGAAACTACTCTTTGCTGCATTAGGGTGTTTCATATTAGACTTGTTAGGCTTGAAAACTCTTGAAGAAGAGAGGCTACTCGCCAAAAACAAACCTCAACCGGGCAACAGAAATTATTTGCTCTTTGCACGTGAAGAAGTTGATAGAAAAACAGCCCTGCGGCTCTATGACAAAATGTATTGGGGTAGCCACAGTGACGTGTTAGACGGGTATACCTTTACAAGTTTTGGTGACCATCATGGTATGCGATACGCATTTCCAGATGTTCTTTGGACCCTTCAAGCTTCCCAAAAAGCAGTTCAGACATTCTTTAAGTCGCCACCATGGATGACCGAGAAAATATCTACGATTACCCAGTTATGCTCAAAAAAGATGTTGCGAGATACCGCGTTTTTTCTTTTCCGACTTAATACTGAGAGGGGAATTTTTACCAAGGATCTTACCGAAAATAATGTGGAGTTATGGTTACGAAATCTGGTTCACTTGCTTGAAGATATGAAATACATCGCCCGTGAAAAAGGTAAGCTCAAGCTTAATTACCCAATATTTGCTGACCCCGACAAGAAAATTGTTGAACAAATGGCTGACATTATACTTCCTCTGGTTACGCAGACAATGCGTCAAAATTATTCGGTCCTTGAGAGAGCTCTTAATAGCACTACTCCTGTGAAAAACAAGGTTGCATTGAGTGAAGTTCTAAACGAAGCGTGGCACTGGATATTCGCTCAAACTAACAAAATTCTGGCAGAAAAGAAATTTTTGTATGATCCTCCCAAGAAGAGAACAGAAGAAGCACGATACATCGCGTGGGTAGCCAAATTTAGTTTTCTATAACTACCGCTCAGAAAAACCCAGTTTTTAAAGCACAGTTCTTTCAGCCAAGATTCCTTAAATTTGGCTTCTTTCTCGTTTCTGCTTGAGGTCAGAGTCAGCGTTGGTAAGTGTGTCCGTTGATGATGTTCGTGACGTGATTAATGTTAGCTCTGCTGAGGTTCCAGACGCTAAGGTTTTGAAGATGATTAAGCGTGCTGAGGTTACGCTTGAGCTTGAAACAGGCACAAAAACAAACTATACCAGCCCCTCTATGACGTTTTTCCCTCGACTTGGCAAACACTTTAATTATTTATGAAGTGTTATGGTTGTGGTAGTTGGTGTGAAATATTGAGCGAAGCTGTGACCATTCCCAAGCCATTACTCAAAGAGCTTTACGAACATTTCTCAAAAATCGAAGAGATTCTAGCCACATTAGAAGAGCTTATGGACAAAGAAGGACTTGAAAGAATCAGAAGGAGTTTAGAAGAGTACAAAAAAGGGGAATACACAACCGCCAAGACACCCGAAGAAATCAGGAAAGTCTTGTCGAAGGCGGCCTAACCATTTGCCTTACAAATCCAACTACACCAAGAGTTTTATGAGAGAATATAAAAAACTGCCAAGTAACATTAAAGGAAGAATTCTAGAAGCTGTAGAAAAAACTGTTGCCAATCCTTATGCGGGCACAAAACTGCGAGGCACACTAGAGGGACTGTGGAGATGGAGAATTGGCAAATACCGTGTAATCTACATGATTAATGAAAGGGAAAAAACCATTGTTTTCGTCGACGTAGGTCTCAGAAAAGCCATATACGGATAATTAAGCTTCAAACCTCCAAAGATCGCTCAGCCTTAACTTTCTTTAGGAAAGTTTTGATAAAGGGCTAATTCGTTATTGTTGATTCATAAATCTAATATTAAATAAAATTGTTAGCAACCCATTATGCAACGGCTATACGTTCTAGGTCTAGTGTACTCCATAGCGTTGGCAGCAACCTACGGGTTCGGCCAACTCAACCCAGAGTTCATGCTCGTCTTCTCCAACATCCTCTTCCCAGCAACCGCCTGTACTGCAGTGTTAGCCTCTCTCTGGACCCTGCGCAGATACGCTGGACACAACCCGAAGCCAATGTTCTCAACAGCTTGGATAGGCTTTTCAGCTGGGCTCTTCCTCTGGTTCTTGGGCGAGTTAACATGGACCATATATGTCCTTGCCTTGCAGATAGATCCCTTTCCATCTTTTGCCGATGCTCTATACCTGAGCGGCTACGTCTTCCTGTTCCTGGCTTTATTCTCAGTTTTTAAATCGTTCCAGTCTGCCTTCTCAAACAAGATGCTCATCATCATGCTGGCGGTCACTGCTATGCTTTCTGCAGGCGTCTCGTACATGCTCCTCATACCCGCATTGACCTCTACAGAGGACCTGCTGACCATCACTCTTTCAGCCGCCTACCCAATCTTAGACATCGGATTATTCACTGTAGCGTTCGCCATTCTCTTAATATTCATCGAAGGCTCAATCGGAAAAGCTTGGTTCCTCCTAACCTCAGGAATCATCCTCAACATAGCCGCTGACCTGCTCTTCAATTATGGAGAGTTGCAAGGCTTCTACTTTGAAGGACACCCCATGGAACTCCTCTGGTTGTGGGGCTACGTTGCATTCTTGCTTGGGTTTTACACTCATAAGAGGGAACTCTAAATTGGAAGCCGAAACAAACGTGGTTGAACACAAAAAAGACGAAGCAGAAAGAGATTCAAAGTCCAGCCGTGAAAAACACAAAACGGTTTTTCATGGAGTGAGGGCTCAGGTTACGAACCCCATCCCCGCCTGCGAAAAAATAGACAAGATATTCGGAAGCGGGGGAGAAGCCATAATCCATTACATGTGGTTTGAACAAGGGCTCGCACTATTCGACCAAATGATGCAGAATGCACCCGACAAGACCAGAGAGGAACTGTTAAAAAAACTCGTCGACTTGCAGCCTCAAACAGGATGGGGCACAGCCACCATAACCATCATTCGTTCACACCCGCCAACCATTGAAATCATAATTAAGAACCCTCCCGTTAAGACTGTTAAGGGTTCCCAAAAGCATCTAATAGGCTCCTTCTGGGCGGGAGTCTTCACCAAATACTTCAACAAACAATTAACCTGCAAAAACTTCGCGTACAACGCTGAAAGAGACGAGTTCACCTGCTTGGTCACGGGCTAACAGAGTTTAAAACTTAGGAAAAATTTAAGACAGAGTCGAATAAAAATGAGCGAGCCACACACGGGGTCGAAAACAACAGACTAAGTGAGAAAGAAAATGGCAACAGCCTCTAAAACCGAACGGGCGGAAGTGCTCAGAGACCACCGCTCTCAACTGGTTTTGAGCAAGTTCCTGAGCGGAGAGCTTACCCAACTCGACCCTGTTTACGACCCCGCATACGGGTTCAGGTACCCCGTTGTAGAGGCAATCATCGGTGACCCCTCCGCCACTGATGAATTCTTGACGCATCTCTATAAACTCGGGATTTTGAAGAGGCAGACCTTTGACAAAATAATCTATTGCCCAAGCTGCAAGTCGGGCAACGTATCGATACGTTACTGCTGCCCCTACTGCAAGTCGTTCAACATCAAGAAGAGCGCGCTTATCGAGCACATTCCATGCGGCTACATCGACACCGAAGACCGATTCAAGAAGGAAGACAAGCTGGTTTGTCCCAGATGCCGCACTGAACTGAACAAGCCCGACGTCAACTATCGGAGGGCTGGAATATGGTGTTCCTGCAACGAATGTAAGAAGAGCTTTGACATTCCAGTTCCGTCGCATTTCTGCCGTGTTTGCAAGAAGGATTTCACGTTTGAGGAGGCTGTTTATGGAGACGTGTACTCGTACACTTTGAACAATGAAGTAATGAAGGAAGTGGGTATGGGCTACATTCTGGTTGCGCCTATAAGGGAATTCTTGCAGAGCCGAGGGTTCGCGGTTGAAAGCCCAAGCTTCCTGAAGGGTAAGTCGGGCGCCAGCCACATGTTCGACGTTGCGGCTACACGGGGAGACGTCACTCGAAACCTTGTAGTAATCGACTTGGCAACGTCAGTTGATGAGCCTGTTTCAGAGCAGTCTATCATCGCCATGTTTGCTAAAGTTTACGACGTGACACCCGACAAGGCGTGCTTGATTGCTATACCCAAGATGAGCGAGAGTGGAAAAAAACTCGCAGAACTCTACAATATTAGGTTGATTGAGGCTAAAGACCAGAAAGAAGCAGTAAAAGCCCTGGAGTCATGTGTTCCCGCAGCAGCATCCACTACGTTACCTTAACTGCTAGAGAAAATTGCTACGTTTCCGTTTTCTGTAATGACCTTTGCTGTATATTGTCCTGTGGGCAGGCTAATGTCAACTCGCAAGTATGCTAATGTTTCTGCGGAATTCACGATTACATCTGCGTCGTAGCGTCTGTGGTTTGATGAGTTGATGACCCACAAGGAAACAATGTGTGAGGTTGATGGACCATCGTTCTTGAGCGTGAAAGTTGTCCAGTCACCAACCGCTCTGACGCCTAGAAAGTCTACGTCAATTGTTGTCTGGGTGCTGTCAGCTTGGTTATCCTGCAATTTTACGTACATGATGCCGGTGGCACTAACGTAGCTACGCCATTTGTTTGTTAGATTTACTGCATAATAATCCCAGCCCGTTGTGGGCGTGTGCCCAGCGGTTGTGTTGAAGCCGTTGTCACTGTAACCCAAAGCAGTCCAGTTGTAAGCCTTAAGATACCAGTTTTCACCAGCGTCGCTGCCTCTGTATCTCAGCCTTATTTCCACAGTCTGAATGTACGCTAGAGAGTAGGTGGACAAATCTATCGTGAAAGTCCCGTTCTGGTCGAGTTGAAAACTGCCAGCCGTGGCTGGGGTAAACACTACAAAGTCGGCTTTAAAGTCAAAGCTTAAAGACGTTGCCTTGACTCCTTTAACCTTGATTCTCCAGTAGCCTGTGGCGTTTCTGAAGTGAGTTGGATTTGTCGTTATGGTTTGCGTTCTAGTTTCATCGTTGTTGGCTGTTGCGTTTGAAGTGTAGCTGTCGTATCCATTCCCAGATGTTGGGTATCCGCCCAACGTGTAGTTGTAGACTTGAATGGTGACGGAGACCGAGCCTGAAGTCCATGCTGAGTCAACGCTCCACACTAGTTGGGTCCAAGCGTCTGTGTTGCTTGAACCGATAAATTCCACTTCGGATGTGTATTCACTTGGAAAATAGATGTTGGCGGCTCTCGTTTGATCGGCTAGTGGCAGGGTGTTGTCATCTATTCTAAGATACACAAATTTAGTCGGGTTTTGTGTAGTGACTTCTAAGTAATAGTCGATTTCTAAGTAGTCGGTTTGGTCAACAACTGTGTAGGCTGTCCATGAGTAGGTTCCTGAAAGCGTGGACCAAGAAGTTGTGAGGCTGCCTGAATTCGCTGCGTTTGTGGCAATAGTAGCCCTGACAGTGCCGTTTGACATTCGTATCAAGATGTCTACATCGCCATGCGCCTCAACGCTTCCTGTGTCCCTATAAGCTCGGTAATAAATCGTCCAAGTGCTTGCAGGTAAAGAAGAAACACCCGCTAATTGATACACATATCTGCCCATTAACTTTCTTCCAGTGGTCGCGGCGCTAGCCGATAACGTTGTTCCTGCAGCGTCGGCGCTCCCAGTTTTAAGAAGATAGTAATTTGTGCCTCCAATCGTTGTTGTTTCTTGGTGAGCGTAAAGCGTTTGCGCCGAGGTTGCGCTCACATAACTTCTGAAAGTCATGTAGATTTGATTGTTAGATTGTAAGTCACTTAAGCTTCCACTAACGTAGTTGGTTGAACCCAACAGATTGTATGCTGACGGGTTGTAAGACAGAGTTTGTGCAGTCTCACCAAACCTTTCGTAATTGCTGTCGATGGCTTGCGTGTCTGTATAAGTTCCGCTTATGCGACTTCCCTTGTTAATCGTATACTCGCTCTGAGTCACATACCATGAAGAGCTTGTGGTGCGAGCAACATTGGGTATTTTCAATTCTTCTCTGATTTTTTCCCAGTCCAGCTGGTTCATTTGGTAGCTCCATAAGACAACGTTTGACACTATGAGGACTATTATGACGAGGCTCAGCGACATCACTAGAATATTGCTGACGCCTCGGCGGTCTCGCCTGAAGCGCTTAAGACTACGCCCTATAATAGTTCGCAACTTGTGTTCCCCTGCTTGTAACAATGTTGATGTAATAGACACTGTTAGCTGTCCAAGCGTAAGTTACATTCAGCCAACCGTGCCCTCCGATGTCAAGTTCCAGCGCCGTGAATGACTGAGCAGTGTTGTTGATGTAAACAGAACTGTATCTGATTGAAACCTTGCCCGTGTTGCGCAAATAAATGGAGACTCCTCCTGTTCTGAACCAAACATCCTCCACGATGAAACGCTCACCCATGATGTCGCGCAGATTGGTCGTGATAACATACGTGGCTGTTATGGCAATGGACATGCCTGCTACAGCCACAAGCATCATCAAGACGTTACTTAACACAGGAGTTATGGCTTTTTTATTCCTCCATAGCCTCTTCATTTTCCACTCTCCTACATCAAAAACTTGAGCGCCAAATAACCCGCCACCAACAGTATAACGCTGTGCTTCAAGCCGGCGCTCACGGTTCCTTCTCCCATCTTTCCAGCGACTAGACCACTGAACAGGGCTTGGATGACGCTCATGTGGAAGAACAGGGCTCTTGCTTCTGTGGTCGAAAGAAGGGCAGTGTTCAAGACTGGCAGTTGCGCCATTTGCAGAAAGAAGGTTTTGAAGAGCATTATGACGGTGAAGAGGAAGACGAAGAAGGACACGTAAACAATGGCGATGTATGGTCTTATCTGTGCCTGACGCTCCTTCTCAGCGGTCAACGTAGACTGCACAAAGGTTCCAAGCGGCTGGAACACTTTTTCAATTTGCCCGCCTGAATGGCTAGCCTCCACAACTATTGGGATGCTTCGCCTAACCAAAGAAGTGCTTGCGCGTGTCGCGAATGATTGGAGAGCCTTCTCGAAGGAAGAGCCCCAAGACATGTGCGCATTCATGCGTTTTAGTTCAGCGGTTAGGGGGCCATAACGCCGTTTCGACGCTTCCTCAACAGCCTGCGGCAAAGTCATCCCAGTGCTCTGAGCTTGGACAATTGTTCGGAACAAGTCTGGCAGATGGTCGTCTATAGAGCGTCTCCAACGATAGTCCACGTAGTCTAAAACTGCCGCAGGAAAAACTGCGATTACTATGGCGAGCAAAATATATTCGTCGAAGAGGGACAAGCCTGGAAGCCTCATGAAAGCGGTTGCCACAACAATTGCTGCTAAAGTGAGAGACACGCCCCAAGCGACTTTCTTTTCCCACGCTTCAACTTTAGGCATTGGTTGTTCACCTCTTCGGAGTAATCATGTCAAGCAGTATCAGAAAGACAACCGACCCCAAGGGTATGCCCAAGTAGGTTAGAAGATAGAGCAGCAAGCGGGGATCAAGCATGCCAGCGACGCCGCCTCCCAGCATAGCCATCACAGCCAACATTACCACAAGAATTAGAGGACCAGCGACGAGAAGGACAACGTAGAATTCGGCTAAGACCCCAAGCGTGTCAGCCAAACGACGCAGACCGATTCGCTTCAATTTCATGAAATGCCGAGAACGTTCCGAAAGATACTTGGCTAAGTCTCCTCCAGCATGAATAGTTGCGATAAAGCCCTCGAGAAGTTCCCTAAACCTAGCAGAAGGCGTCCGTTTTGAAGCTGAACTCAAGGAAGAGACAACATCAACCCCGAACAACTCAAAATCTCTCACTATGAGCTTCGCTTCCTGGGAAACAGCCAACGAGGAGTCTATCTGCGCAAGAGAACGAAACATTTGAGCCGGGGGAACGCCCGCACCCGCCAGGATAGAAAGGTAACCAGTGGCGAAGGGAAGCTCCTCTTCCAAGTTCCTCTTCAAGGTGTCAGCCCTCAAGATGGGATACGCATAAAAGCCGATGAGAGTCGATGCCGTCCCGAACAAGGTTGCGCCTAACCCAAACAGCATGGCAGAAAAAATGGTTAAGTGAAAAACTGCCACGGCTGAAAACGTGACAAGAATGAGTGTTAAAAGTGAAGTGAGCATGGTTCCCAAAACAGCGAGGCTTACATACCCCCTGAAGCTCACTCTCATCCTAGACCGCTGAAGGTTCACGTCCATATCCTTAAACAACGGCAACAACTTGCTAGTTTTATCGCCCAGAACCCGATAAGCAAAAACATGCGGCTTCACTGAACTCTTCTCAGCCTCTCCAACCCCTCTGCTCAAACGCTTCTTAAAGAAAGATAGGAGTGCGCGAAACGTGTTCAGGAGACGCTGAAGAACCCTGACAAAACTCTCTCTCGCCCTGCTCGGACTCATTACACACCCACTCTCGCCTTACGATAAACTCTCGTCGGGTCTGCATAGTATTCGCGAATGAGCCCAGCGACATCCGTGTACCTTCGAATCTTGTTTTTCACCATCCACTCGAGCACCATTTTCCTGCGTTGAAGCTCCGCCTTCACCTCGGGCTCCCTCAGTCCAGTCTTCTCCATGATGCGTTGCAGAACGTAACTTCGACCTGAAAAAGTGAAAAAGTCGTTTCTAGCGTCCCACTTGTACACCTGATTGGTCAAGATGTCCTTGCTCCTGGGGTCCAAGCCCACAATCTCGGTTACCGAAAGAGCCCTTCTAGCGGGTTTTCCAGCGATTTCAGTCCTTCCCTGCACCAGCACTGCATCAATCATGGTGAGCAACGGTCTAGGGATATTCATGGGTTCAGACTCTAATCGATGAATTGCAGAATCAACCGACTCTGCGTGAACCGTGCACATACCTAAGTGCCCAGTAGCCATAGCCTGGAACAGAGTGTACGCCTCTTCACCGCGAACCTCGCCCACAATGATGTAGTCGGGTCTCTGTCTCACCGCGGCTTTCAGCAAGTCGAACAAAGTGATGGCGCCAGCTCTTTTCTCGTCGGCGCTACCACGTACAACCGAGGGAATCCAGTTCTCGTGGGGCAAGTTGAGTTCGGCTGTGTCTTCAACGCTCACGATTTTCAGTTCAGGCTTGATAAACATGGACAAGCAGTTGAGCGTCGTGGTCTTTCCCGTGGCGACACCGCCAGCTACAAGAACTGACGCTCTGTTCTCAATGGCATACCAAAAGTACGCAGCCATTTCGGCAGACATGGTCTTGAAGGTGAGCAAGTCAGAGATTGTGAGCGGGTCGACCCTAAATCGACGCACAGTGAAGGTTGACCCTCGCCTCGTAATTTCACTTCCATAAGTCATCTGAATCCGACTTCCGTCGGGAAGCGAGGCGTCAAGCATGGGCGATGCGATAGAAATCTGTTTTCCAGCCAGAAACGCCAACCTGATTATAAAATTGTTAAGTTCATCGGCGCTCTTGAACACAATACTTGTGGGCAAGGATTCGTACTCTCGGTGCCAAACATAAATTGGAATATCAACACCATCAGCTGAAATGTCCTCGATCATGTGGTCTCGCATAAGAGCGTCTATTTTTCCATAGCCGATGAAATCTCGAACAATAAAATACATCAGTTTTTCAACCGTTTCCTTGGGAACCTTCAAGTGATAATCCTTGATGACCCCTGCAACTTTGGTCTTCAAGTACTCAACGGCTTTCTCACGTGTTTCCAGGTCTTTGAGGCTTACGTTGAGCTCTTCCATCAAAAGCGCCTTTATCTCGTCGAGATACTTCTGCTCCGCCTTCAACAGCGTGGGCTCAATCACCTCGTAGCGCATCTTCTGTGTCACGGGGTCCCGAACAACAGCCGCGTAAACGTTGGGCTCTACGATGGGGTAGACTTCGCGAAAAACTGAAGGCTTCCTCTCCACAGCTACATTAGATTCTTGAGGCGACCGCTCCACGCTATTTCACCCCCTAACGAAACGCACAGATTCATCTACGGCATTTGGCATCGGCTTTCGTATAAGAGTAGAGTATCGTAAAACTTAATAAACTATATGAAGCGTTGCTCACTTGCCCTACGTCTTGAAAAAATATTCGTTTTGGCTGGCTCTTGATGCAGTTTTAAGCCGCCCAGAATGGAACCTTTTGTCTCATCAGGTCTACCAATTCTTTAAGGGCTTCCAATTCTTGGGCTGACAAGCGTGTTTGAAATTTGGAGAGCATGGCTTTGGCGTTTGCTTCTGGGACTCTGACATACAGCGTGTCGCCTTCTTTGATGTGTCGTCCAACTATGGGTTTTTCCAAGGAAACAGCCACCTGCATTCCAGCAGTGGCCTCCGGGATGGCTTTCCCCTTGTCCTGTAGCTGCAGGATTTCGCCCAAGTCTTGTCCTTCGCTGCCCAGCAGCGGATACTTCGGTTTTATCGTTCCAGCTAGGACTTCCACTCCGAAGATGGCTGGTTTGGCTGTTCTGAAAACGTAACTGGGAAGAATCTTCAGCTTGCCTGGTTTTATGAATTTTTCAAATTCCTTCAGCATGCGTGCTTCTTGTTCGCTTCTCATCCATTGTGTATAGTTCTCGATTAGGTGGTAGATGATGTTGTGTTCGATTACCTTGACGCCCGTGTTTTGTGCTTCCTCTTGCGCATCTGGTAGAACCTTCACGTTAAATGCTAGGATGGCGCCGTAGAGGGGTTCATGTTCCTTGACAACCGACGCTTCTATCACGTCTCGTTTTGAAACGTCGCCCACATCAGCCAAGCGTATTGGCACGTTTTCTCGTTTGAGTATCTCAGCGATGGCTTCGAGAGAGCCCAAGGCGTCGGTTTTGAGGACTACGCCCTCTATGTCTGTTGCTATTCTAAGTTTCTCTACCTCTTCAGAAACCATCTTCACGTATTCGTTTATGCGTTCTTCAGATGGAACCACGTACAGAGGTGCGCCTGCCACGGCGCTTTCAAGATTTGGAGCGGCAACTTTGACCCCGCTTGCGGCTGAAACCGCATCAACCGATGAAAACTTGTCTCTTGGGTCTCTAATCTCGTCCAGGGGTTTGGGTAACAAAACCGCTCGAATCTTGGTAGTTATGGGTTTGTCTCTGCCTCCCACAACTATGGTGTCGCCTTTCTGGAGCACACCATCATAGATGATAGCGTTCACAGTGACTCCGAGACCGGGTTCCTCCTTGACTTCGAGCACCGTTCCCCTTGCGGGTCCCTTGGTCACCATTAGTTGTTTGCGCATGTATTCCTGTGTCAGACCTATGAGCACGGTTAAGAGTTCGGGGATGCCTTCTCCTGTTTTGGCGCTTGTGGGCACTATGGCAATTGTTCGTGTAAAATCTGTGATTTTGTCGTATCTGTCGACTCGAAAGCCCAGTGAAGAGAATGCTCCAATGACGGCGTAGAGGTGTTCGTCCAAGTCTTGGCGTACATAGACGTCTTGACCTTGATAAGACAATGAAAACGGCTGGTCTGGCTTGCTCACCCAGCCTGGGATACGGTCAATCTTGTTGGCAGCTACCAGAAACGGAGTTTTCCTTGCCTTCAAGATTTCAACGCATTCGTAGGTTTGAGCCTCAAAACCCCGTAGGATGTCGATGACTAGAATGGCTATGTCGGCTACTGCTCCTCCTCGTTTGCGCAGGTTAACGAAGGCTTCGTGTCCAGGCGTGTCTATGACGAGCAAGCCTGGAATCTTTATTCTGCCCTTCAACTGTTTGAGTAATGGGCGAGAAAGCTGCCTAAGAGTGTCAACGGGAAAGAAGCTGGCTCCTATATGCTGAGTTATGCCTCCCACTTCGCGTGCTTGAACGCTGCTTCTACGGATTTTATCTAATAGACTAGTTTTACCAGTGTCTATGTGCCCGAGCACGCAAACGATGGGTTGCCGAATAGGCATTTGCTGATTCTCCTAGAGAGCGTTTGGAGCTATTTTACTCAGCCTTCTCAACAATGGTTTTCAACGTTATAAAATGTTACGTTATTTATACGGGTCTAGATAGCATCGCCAACAATGAAAGAAAATGTGGCAAAAAACAGGGCTATCTAAAATGATAGTGCAAGAACTGTGATTTGGATGCGCTTAGTCTTTTTGAACTGATGATTTATGTTGGGACCACGTACAGAGAAATCGTGCCTGCGAGTTCTCCGTTCACCATAAGGTCAAAGAAAGCGTAGCCCGTGCTTGTAGGTCTTATGTTTAAGATGTCGCTTCCAGTTCCGTAGGAGGCAAGCGTGACGGTATATGAACTGCTGGTTAAGGAGCTGATTGTGGTAGTGTCGATTCCGCTGTTGCGAGCGAGCGCCAACGAAACTACAACATAAACAGCGTCTCTTTTCAGGTTCGTCACTCCAATGGTTATTGAAGTGTCGCTCCCAACCCTGGAAATGGTGACCGATGGAAAAGTCACGGTGACGTCGTCGATTCTAACTGTTCTTGTCGCTTCCTTAGCCGTGGAGACAACCCCAAAGTTGATGGCTCCTGGACTCCACATCAAATAGCCCACGCCTAGACCGACGATTAATCCAGCCACAACGAAGACTAGCAAGGGCATCCAACGCATAACCTGTCTTATAGGTGCTTCCACAAAAATCACCTATATGCCTAATTCTTAATTGAACTCTCACAATACTAGAACAAAAAAACATTATGAAACAACGATCAATAAATAAAATCCTGACTAGAACTAACAAACCTCACTTTTTGAAGTGAAGGGTGAAAGGCACAGCAAAGTTGAGCCAAGCCTAGGTTCAACTGATACTAGATAGGTGTTCACTGGCGTCGAGGCTGGGAAGGTCGTTGAGCGCGGCCTGAGCCTCTTGAAGATGCGGGTGATGGAGGCTCCCTCTGCGTTAGGGCTGTTTGGGCTAACTTTGTGGAGTGTCGCACGATTACTGTTCCATCCTTCATAACGACCCAACGAAGTTTGTCTTTGTCCCTTAATCTGAGGAATTGAAACACCCGTCGGGGGATTGTGGTTCTGTGGCGGTATCCTCTGGCTGTGACGCTTGACTCTTCTATGATGATTATGTCTTCCATACGTGTTCATACAATATTGAAACAATTTTTAAATAAAAGCCTATACCAATATTATACCAATATTGGTATAGGGTTTCTAATGAACAAAAAGACAGCAGCCATCATCCCCACAATCATCATAGTACTTATAATCGGCTACACCTATCTCCAGACTCCAAGCGAACTCAAAGGCACGATAAAGGTGTCTGGGGCATGGGCCCTCTATCCAATGATGGTCAAATGGGCTGAGGAGTATCAGAAAACCCACTCAGGAGTAAAGATCGAGGTGTCCGCTGGAGGCGCGGGTAAAGGAATGGCTGACGCTCTCGCCGGGCTGGTTGACATAGGCATGGTGTCCAGAGCCATTTACCCCGAGGAGGTTCAAAAGGGCGCCTATTACGTCGCGGTGACCAAGGACGCCGTGGTAGCGACCATAAACAGGGATAACCCAGTGTTGAACGACATCCTGACAAAAGGAGTAACGAAGCAGACCTTCTACAACATCTACATCATGGGCAACACAACCACCTGGGGACAGCTCGCAAGTAAGCCAGAAGTCTCAGATGTGATTCATGTATACACAAGGTCTGACGCCTGTGGCGCAGCAGAGACATGGGCCAATTACTTGGGAAAAAGGCAGGAGGACCTTCGAGGAGTCGGCGTTTACGGTGACCCTGGGCTTTTAGAGGCTGTTAGAAACGACCCTTCGGGAATGGGCTTCAACAACATAGGCTACGCCTACGATGCAGAAACCAAGACTCAGGTCGAAGGAATAGTGGTTGTTCCCATCGACATCAACGAGAACGGACGAATAGACCCCGACGAAGACTTCTACGGCACCAAAGACCAGGTCGTTGACGCCATAGGTCGTGGAGTCTATCCGCACCCCCCCGCCAGGAACCTACACCTCGTGACCAAGGACAGGTTCACTGGCATAACCAAAGACTTTGTAGGCTGGATCCTGACCGATGGGCAGGGATACGTTGAGGAAGTTGGGTACGTGCCACTCCCTCAGGATACGATTGACGAACAACTGAGAAAACTGGGCTGAGAACCCACGGAGGATGTCACATGAGCACCAGAAGATTGAAGGACCTTGTTGCTAGCAAGCTCATGTTTTTGACTGCGGTTTTCTCGAGCTTGGTTATTTTTGTCATTATTTTGGCTCTTATTCAAAAGTCCATGCCGATCTTGACAACCAAATCCCTGAGTGAATTGCTCCTCTCATCGTCATGGCGACCTTCGAAGGGAGAGTTTGGCTTCTATCCGTTCATCATGGGCACTTTATCGGTGACAATCCTAGCCATTATTTTGTCTATTCCACCCTCTCTTCTGACGTCGATTTATCTCGCGGAGTACGCCCCGAGCAAGGTTAGAAGGGTGATAGAGCCTATGATCGACTTGCTCGCGGGCATTCCCTCGGTGGTCTATGGACTGTGGGGTGTGTTGCTCGTGGTGCCTTTGATAAGGGATTATTTGGCTCCGCTGATGAGTGTAACCACCACAGGCTACACTGTGCTCGCTGGGGGTGTAGTGCTTGCCATAATGGTCTTTCCCATAATCATCTCCATCTCGGAGGAGGTGATCAAGTCCGTGCCTCAAGAGGTTCGAGAAGCGTCGATGGCTCTTGGGGCTACTAAGTGGCAGACCGTGAAGCACGTCGTCGTTCGAAGTGCGCTTCCTGGTATTATTACAGCCGTAGTGTTGGGCTTTGGGCGTGCTTTTGGCGAAACCATGGCTGTGCTCATGGTTGTTGGAAACGTTCCTCTGGTTCCGCCGTCTCTCTTTGACCCTGCTTATCCTTTGCCTGCCCTCATAGCCAACAACTATGGCGAGATGATGTCGATACCCTTGTATGAGTCGGCGCTCATGCTTGCTGCCTTGGTCTTACTCCTCACGGTTCTGTTGTTCAGCGTTGTTGTACGAGTCACCTCTGCTGGAATTAAGAGGAGGTATACGGCTGGATAAGCGTAAGCTCGAGGAGCGCTTCTTTAAGGCGTTGATGATAGCGTCCACTCTTTTGGTTGTAGGCAGCCTCTTGGCTGTACTCGTTGTAGTGCTTTTGAAGGGTGCACCAGCCCTCAGCATTTCGATGGTGACTCAGACTCCGAAGGGCGGGTACTACCTGGGAAAAGAGGGTGGGGTTCTAAACGCTATAGTTGGCTCTCTGTACTTGGCTACCGGGGCAACCGCCGTGGCTCTTGTCATCAGCCTACCAACCGCGCTGTATCTTCATGAATACGCTTGGAGGTCTAGGCGGGCGGGTTTCGTTAGGCAGTCCTTGGATGCTTTATGGAGTGTTCCATCTATAATCTACGGTTCGTTCGGTTTCACCGTCATGGTTTTCTTGGGCATGAGAGCGTCGCTGTTAGGGGGGATAATGGTGTTAACGTTGCTTGAGCTTCCAATCATGACTAGGGCTATGGACGAAGTGATAAGGATGGTTCCCCTCAAGTTGAGAGAGGCATCCTTCGCCCTAGGAGCAACGAAACTGGAGACTGTTTTGAACGTTACAGTTAGGCAGGCGTTGCCTGGAATATTGACGGCTATACTGTTGGCTTTTGGCAGGGCTATCGGTGACGCCGCGTCTGTGCTGTTCACCGCGGGTTATACCGATAACATTCCTGGTTCGCTCTTTGACCCCGCGGCCTCACTGCCGCTCGCCATATTTTTCCAGCTTGGGACTCCCTTTCCCGAGGTTCAGCAGAGGGCGTACGCGTCTGGAGCCATACTTTTGGTCATAGTTTTGTCTTTAAGCGTGGCTTCGAGGCTCTTGGCAAGAAAGTTCATGAGGTATGCGATAAGGTAGGGTGGGAGGCGTGTTTAAACCGCACATAAGTGTTGAAAAACTCAACGTGTTTTACGGGAGCCTCCATGTTCTGAAGGACATAACAGCGGGTATCCCGGAGAAGCAGATTACCGCTATCATCGGGCCGTCTGGTTGTGGAAAGACCACCCTTCTGAGAAGTCTTAATAGATTGGTAGACATGGTTGAGGGAGTCAAGGTTTCGGGCAGGGTTTTGGTTGACGGCGTCAACATTTATGGTAGTGAAGTGGATGTCACTAGCGTGAGGAAGAAGATGGGGTCAATCGCCCAAGTGCCCAACCTTCTACCCATGTCCATCTACGACAACATAGCCTACGGACCGAGAATCCACGGAGCCAAGGACAAGAGAGAATTAAATGAAACAGTCGAAAAGTGCCTACACGTCTCGGGTCTGTGGAACGAAGTGAAGGACAGGCTCAAGGAACCCGCCTCAAAACTCTCTATAGGGCAGCAACAGAGGCTCTGTTTGGCTAGAGCGCTCGCCGTGGAGCCTGAAGTTCTTCTGTGCGACGAACCCACTTCAGCCCTCGACCCAATCTCGGCGCGTCACATTGAGGAGCAACTCCTCGTCTTAAAGAAAGACTACACCATAGTGTTCGTTACTCACATACTGCGCCAGGCAAAGAGGCTTGCCGATTACGTGGTTTTTCTCTACTTTGGTGAACTGGTCGAACACGGACATGCAGAAGAGGTCTTGACAAATCCCCGAGAGCCCAGGACACAAGCATACCTAAAAGGCGAAATCAGCTAGAAAGTGGTGCGGGGGGGATTTGAACCCCCACTACAGTGGCGATATCTCCCGCAAACTCCCTCTTTTTTTCTTGCGCGTTGGATAAGATTAAAATGCTTCTGTACATTTACAATATCTCCGATTCATCTTGTCAGAAAGTATCATTAGTTGTGATGAAAAACATCATATCAGACATGGAAGGCGTGACATTTTCCACGGGTTGATAGGTGTTGCTCTCGGCGTTAGAAAACCCAAGGACTTCAGAGAAAAATACGACAAGATTCTCACGAGTTTTTTCAAAAACGTCAATCATTATCGAAAGAAGAAGGTCTACAAATCTTCAGAAATAGGTTCGCTATTCCCGGGACGAAGAGATAAAGTTTTGGCAGGATATAGGCAACTGGCTCGTTCATTGTTAAAGATTTCAGACGTTAACATTAACGTGTATTATTTGACTTTGAATCTAAATGAATTGAGAGACAGAGCGAAGACTCTGGAGACAAAAAGAATGGAACCTGCGGCTCAGGGAGTTAGAAACCTCGAGAAACTGGAAGAAAAAGGGTCCGAGGTAAGGCTCATCACGATTTATGGAGAAAGAGGTAGAGAAGGAGCTCATGAAGTTTCAGTCAGCGAGTTCTTCAAAAAAGTGCGAGAGTATTTTCCGATTGTGTGCGCTTGGAAGTTGTGTTCCTATCTTAATCTATGGCATGTGGAAATTGTTCTTGATGGGTGCAAGGGAGAAAGATCCCATGCTTGGGACGAATTGGTTTCTAAATGTGAAAAAGTAACAATAGCTTTTGGTGGTGATGCTTACAATCCTTTCGTTTCTGCAGCTGACCTTTTGGTGAAGTGGATTGACGAAGAGCTGAGGGAATCTGGATTACCATTGAATCAAGGAGCTCTCACTCGCGTTCTCAGAGAATGGAAAGGAGTTACTGATGACCTCGCAACCGAACATATCCATATTGTTCATCTGAGTAACAAAGATCTTAAAGATATTCAACCGCTATCCAAGGAAAGAATTGATGTCTTTGAGCATCTCTACGCACGCCATCCGATTTTCTTCATCTTCCGTGAAGAAAGAAACAGCGAACAACGTAGAGAGATTCAGGAATCTCCAATAATGAGCAAAATCTATGATCTCATCTATGTGAAGGATGGTAGCCTGATTTGGTGGGATCCAAAAGAACATACTTCGTTGATAGGAAAAGGTGATGTTGCCATCGTTTTTGGAGAGAAGGGATTAGCAGAGGCAGAGTTTCTACTTAAACTCGGGTATCCACTGAAAATACTTAAAGCAGAGAATATAGGAAAGAAAACTAAAGGATAATTGTAAATAATTTAAATTGGATGTGCGAAGTGGATACATCTCTTAGACTTGACATGTACCCGCAAATTACTTAGAATCATACTTGTATTAATAACATTTTCGGAATTATCTTCTATATTTCAATTCAATGTTCTGTTAGATCCGGTGCCAGACTTGCTAACAATAACCACTTCTCCCAAGGGGCTATGTCCTGATGGTCAGTTTTGAAATGGCTATTCGGGTTTCATTGAATCCCAAAAAAAACCCAGACTGTTTGACGGCAAGAACGGTATTTCCTCTCCATTTCTATAATTCCGATTAAGGTTATCGACACATAACGCCTAAGACCCTTTCCTTTTAACTTTAATAGAATCACCCGAGAATAGATCCATAAAAGGGATTTTGATGGCGCAAGAAGACCGGCTCCATTCAAGAGAGAATTCAACGCTTGTGTTTGCTACTGTTGCGGCGTCAGCATCTCTATTGATTCTTACATTCGTTTTACAGAATTTCATTCCTCCACAGGTCTCATGGATTGCTGGCTTCGGATTTGCATTTTCAATTTTAGGGCCACTGTACAGAGAAGTTACGATCTTCACAATTGACCTTTCTGATTACCGAAGAATTGGACGGAGGGATTATCAATGGTGGGAAGTAATTCCCCGTATGATTACCATTAGGTTTTTTCTGTTCCTTCCCATTGCGGCTTGGTTTATCTTTTTCACGTCTTCGGCATGCCTATGGACGACAGTGATATTTACTCTCGTAGTTGCTTGTTTACTCTCAGTAATTGAATGGATGAGTAGAAATCAGCACGTGCATCTCCAGGGAGAGCCTACGCGACGTGAAAGAGAGGAAGCTCAGCCACCTCAACGAGAAGAGGTTCACGACAGATTCCAAAGAATTGACAGACTCTTTGATGTTATTTTAGTGCTGGTCACGGTTCTTGCTGCGGCAGAGTTACAGTACGCCTCTGTGGCATTCATGGAAAACCCTGATCCTAACCGCACATTTATTTTGAAGCTCAATTCACTTTCCTTTACCTTCAGAGTGCTGACAATTTCGATAATCTTTCTAATTTTCATATGGTTGGGAAAAGAATTCTTTCAAAATGAAAACAGACGGATGTTCATGAGAGAACTGTGCTGGACTTTCGCTATCTACACTTTTCTGTTAGAACTATTGGTTTTTTGGGTTTTGACTTTTGTTGCTATCGACATGGCCTGGTTCATTACTGGTGCATCCATTCCTCTAACTATACTGCTGGGGCTTGTCATGCGAGAATATCACAGGCTGGCTCCAGACCTTGAATATTTAAGGTGGCGTGGCTTAATGTTTTGGGAGGGCTCCATTATTGCAATCGCCGTATCGTACATTACCATAGAAATTCTCGTTCTTATGGCAACGAGCTTGCTTACGCCCATCCCTGTATGAAGAAATACTCTTCTTAATCTTGACAGAAAACTACTCAGCACGTCTTAGAAACGCTATCAAAACCACGGAGAAAAACACTGCTCGCACACTCAGAGAGGAAGACTTCACCGGCAGCTCTCAACTTGGCATACTCGACTTGCTGACGTGTGAAGCGAAATTCCTCGATACTGGAAATACGGCTTTCAATTCCCTTTACCGGGATTTTTCCTTGACCCTTCGCCAACCATCCACCGAACGGATCTAAAACATAACCCTTCACATCTCTGCCCCGACTTCTAAACCGCAAGGGCACCACACTATAAGGCTTAGCGGTGTTCAACTCATGCAGCAAACCAGACGCACTCGGATCAACTTGCCTAACAAAATGCAACAACAAACCACGAGCCACATGACCCGGCAAAATAACCTCCTTCTCTCCATACATCTCCAAACCGATTGGCCTCCAAGTGCGTTGAAATATCTGAGGAAGAATTACAGGCTTAAAGAACGTTAGTGGCCGGAATGAGGTACTCCGAAGAGGCAAAAGCGGAGCCCGGAAGTAGCCTGACAGCGAGCGGAGTATTCACTGGCTAATCAAAGTCGTCCATAGATTTGACTTGACAGAGTTTGTCCAGAGTCTTACAAGGTCTTCGAACTGAAGCTTTCCAACACAGTTAAATATGACTCTTTGAATGTCGTCTTCCAAGTCTGTCCTGATTTGCTTTAGCATATCTATTTCTCCTTCTAAGCTTATTTTGAAAACCCTGAGTTCTACAGCCTCTTGCTTCAGTTGCGTTATCAAATTTCGCATGTTGTTGATTTCAAGCTGCAGCGCTTTTCTATTTTCTTCAGAGAGATGCTCATATTTTTCCAAACGTTGAAGTCTTATGACCCGTTGCCGTGTATCGTCAAGTGCTCTCTCTGTGTCTTATAATTTGTCCATCGTCTCTTTTAGTCGCGTGTTCAGATCTTCTTCTCGCCGGCACTCTGAGTGATAGGCAGACTGTGTTTGGCGCAGTTTGTCACCAAGCCTCCTGACTCCGTCAGCTGTTGATCCATATCCGCCGAGGGCGAGACCCCCTTTCACGCCATATTCTTCAAGAACCGCTCGGACTTCGTCATCCTCATCATTCAGTACGTCAATATATTCGAACAAGCAGTCCAGCTGTTCACAGATCGGATACTGAGAATCTCCATTCGCTTCATAGCCGTTTTCCGCAAGCTTGCTTAGGGCCCTGTAGTAATCGTCCTTTTTGAGCTCACAGTATTTTCCCCACAAACTGATAACTTCGTCTGCTCTGCCCACTTCTGCGATGACAGCGTCGGGCAGCTTACCGCTGCAAAACATCCGGAAGATTTTTTTGTCGAAATCTTCCTCGGCTGCAACATTCGTCTTTCGCTCAGCGCTTTGTATCCAGGTTTTAAGCTTCGCCAAGGCTTTCCTGCGTTGGGTACATACTGTGCTTGCATCCTTCCTAAGCGATTTGGCCACGCTTGCCTGTTTTTCGCCTTTAACATCTATTCGCCTGATCAAGTCCTTCTCATATTCAGCCAGTTCCGGGCATTCATCCAACAGTTTAATGTCAATATCCATGGTCGATCAAATAATTCCGCAGCGTATTGAACATAAAAAAGTTTCCTTTGATGAAGCAATCAAACAGGTTTGATGTTAATAGTCAAAGCTTTGATGGAAAATCAAATGTTTTATGGACTAAAATGTGGTCGCGTCACTGCAAGAAACGCAAAGTTGTCTTCAACCTAACCCGCTTGCGTCGATGATGGGAAAGCATCGGTCATCTTGCTTTAGTTTCTAAGCCTACTCCTTCAATAACCAGGAGGAACGTGGAGTTAGAGAGATCGACATCAAACTTTTTACATGTTCATTCCGAGACGGTTCCTTAGAATTCGGCGGTGTACAGAAAAGGTCCAAGCGTTTTAAACCAAGGTACGCCCATAGGGCAGGTTTCAAAGCGCGCGCACGAAACCACTGGCAAAACCATAGAAGAGGGTTTAGAGCTTCTCAGCAAAGTAGGCTTAAACGACGCCTTCGTCTTCCTACGCACTTACAACCAACTCAGTGACGGACAGAAATACCGATACCAAATCGCCAAAATGATGGAAAGCCAAGCCCAGTTCTGGATCATGGACGAGTTCGCAGCCACCTTGGACAGAGACACAGCAAAAATAGTAGCCTTCAACGTGCAGAAGTCCAGCTCGACAACTCGGCAAGGCGGTGCTAGCAGCCACAACCCACACATACCTTTTAGAAGGCCTACATCCCTCAGTGCACATTCACAAACGGTTCGGCAAAGAGATTCAAGTAAACTACTACCCGAATGAGCCTCTGAAAGAATGCAGCCTGCTCAAGCAAATCCGTATAGAAGAAGGCAGAACAGCAGACTACAAAGTTTTAGCTGGCTTCCACTACCGCAGCCACCACGTCGGAGCGGTACGAAAGATTTTCCGAGCCACTCGAAACGACGAAATCTGCGGGGTAATAGTTTACACTTATCCCGGCATAGGCGTACTAGGACGACAAAAAGTCTTACCAAAAATGCCGGTTTCAGAACTGAATCAGAAACTCAACAACATTATGAGAGTAGTGGATCATCCAAAATACCGAACCATAGAGTTAGGACAAAACTTGTACGGTAAACCTCAGAAAATTTCTTATAGCCAGTATCTTCATCTAAAGTTAGGAACAGGAGGAAATTCAATGAAGGAGAAAATTCTGCTTAAAGGGATTCCTGCAAGTTCGGGGAAAGCGGTCGGCACAGTTAGAATAGTTAAAGAAGCAGATGATGTTAAGAAATTCAGTGAAAATGAAATACTCGTGGCACCCTTCACTTCCCCTTTACTTACTGTTGCTATCTTGAAAGCATCCGCGATTATCACCGATAAAGGTGGTATCATGAGCCATGCAGCAATCGTTGCACGGGAAGCTGGGATACCATGTATTACAGGTACCGATAGAGCAACTGAAATACTGAAAGATGGAGAAGAAGTTATTGTGAATGGTGAAGAGGGGGTTGTATATGCAAGAGGGTGAATTGCTAGACAAGTTCACAAGCACCATTGCGAGAGCCTTATTAGATGTTAGTGAGGAACCCGGTTGGTATTTGTGGCCGATGCCCATATTTCATCCGACTGAAGGAAACTTTTACCTGTATGCGCCTGAACGATCATTTGTGGTGGATCTTTTCCATCATATCAAAGAGTTGGAAAAAAGAAACTTGAAAGATGAAGAGATAGCTAGATTGTTCAAAAATCCTTCCAGAATAGCAACTTTAACCTTTACATTTGAAGGTTTAAGACACAGTAAGCTAACAAAGCAGCAAGGCATCGAGCTTGCAATCAAAATTCTTCGTTATATTGGACGACTAAGAAAAGATATTTTCTGTGAAGGAAAACATAACATTATCTGGACACCGGAAAAGGTAGAAAAAACACTTGACCAGTCCCCATTGATCGATTTGGAGAGGGTTTCAAAAACGCAGGCTACTCAAATACGAGGAAGGGTCGGAAAAATCAATGCTGGGTTGTGGCTTCTTTGCGAATATTTGTACTTTGCTCATCACTCAATTGGCCATGAGTTTCATGGCCCCTATCAGTTGGCTAACGGAAAAATACTAGTTGTCCGCGACTACTACGATCTTCAAAATGAAATATGGAATTTCTCTAAGGATTTTCCTTTCAATCAAATTACCTCACTTGAAATCTATAAGGGATTAGAAATCCATTTCGATTTTTTCAATAGAATACGTTCAACAACGCAGACGCCGCCTTTTCTTACGGGTATCTGTGTGAGAAAAGGTGGAGTAAATGGTGAGATAATAGAACTTGAAGAATTGCTCAGCGCCATTTCGACTATAGCCAGAGAGGCAGGCGAATACGTAAAAGAACTAGGGAAAGCAGAATTGCTCAAAAAGTATGTTGAGGCTCATTATTACATTCGGAAACCGCTTACCGACAAGCTTGAGGTGGATTGGCATCCTCCAGTTCCAGTATATGATTTCATAGAAAATGTTCCACCGCCTAAAGAGTTGATGGAAGCATTTAGAAAAATGGGTTCACTCCCACGGGAGCAACAGATAGCTGGGTGCAAACTGATATTCGACCCTAGAATAGAGAAACTGCCATTTTAAATAATCCATTTCTCTTCTTTAATTTGTTGGAACAGAAAATGAAGGTCATATTTCTTGGCACTGGATGCGATTACGCAACGCCAGAACGCGAACCATCGTCAATACTTATCAAAGGCCCCCCAAACATATTACTGGACTGTTCTCCAGCAATCCTCAAACAGCTGGCGATGGTATACATAGACCCCTTAGATATCGATGCTGTTTTTATATCGCATCGCCATGCTGGACACAGTTTAGGGCTGCCTTTTCTCATATGGGGAAACATTGTTTTAGGGAGGAGGAGAAGCTTAGAAATTTTCATGCCTAAAGACAACTTTCTGGTAAAACTTCATCATTTATGTTTGGAAGGCTTTTATCCTGGAGAAGCTAGACAAAGAATGATGTTTGAAAGCCATATTCGTACTTTAAACCCCACAAAGTTGAAGAAGATTAACATTAGAGATCTTCTGCCAGTGCCTCGTGAGCAGGCGAGAGATGACATCTTTCTCTACTCAGCTCCACTCTCCCACTGGGAAAAAGAGGAGTCCGATTCTCCGATTTTAGGTTGTAGCATTGTGTTCCCTAGGCTTGATATAAAGATTGCATATGCACCAGATACACAACCATGTAATAGTACAGTTTCGCTATCAAAGAATTCCACTCTCCTCATTCATGATGCCAGCTTTGAAGACGAAGCGGTAAATTGGGCGCGTCAATCCAAGCACAGCACTGCCAAAGAAGCCGGGATGGTCGCCAAGAAATCGAGAGCCAAAATTCTAGCACTTATACATTTACATGCCACTAGATATAGAAGATATGACATTAAAGAAGCAATGCTAAGACAAGCTAAACAAGTGTTCGACGGTCCTGTTATTTTTCCAAGTGATCTGGAAGTATTAAACCTGTCCGCCTTTAGCTACAGTCGCCCTTCTCATACTATGAAGAAGAAATCATGAAGTCAGTTTAGCTTTAAACACATATTTCTCCTATCATTTTTTTGATAATGGGGTTTTTTCTCATCCATTCACAAAAGACGAGGGCCAATTGGAGTCCCTTTCCGAATGATGGCATAGCGACCTCCCACCAAAACTTATCCGCTTTTTTGTCTTTAGGAGGAACCTCAATACCCTTTTCTTCACATGCATCCCTTAACTCTCTTTCCGTAACTTTTTCTTGGAAGATCTTTTTATCATGAACCGCTGTTGAAATAATGTCGTGCTCTTTTTTATTCAATAGTGCTTGAAGGTCCAACTTTGGGTCAATAACTTGAAGACAAGGGAACATGAAAAATGTAATAGGGGCTTCCAGGACCTCGGGATGTTTGTCTGAATAATAGGTCTCAGCTTCAAGCACTTTATACTCGTACTCGGGAAGCGCTTGTAGAAACTTTTCTACATCACGACCTGAACGGAACAAGGCTAGAAGGTATTCATGTCCTTCGTATACGACTCTTGGAAAAATTATTCTTCCATTGAAATTCTTCTCTACGAGTTCGAATGTAGAGTCTTTGTACACTCCTTGGTAGAAAACGAAGTCATAAGTATCGCCCCAATAAATCCGTTGGGCATTTCTGATGATTTGGGTTCCGTTTTTTTTAAATCCCACAAACTTCTCAAAGGCATCGCGTCGAGTTTTCATGTCACCAAAAAATATCCCAAATGTATTATGGAAATTACCGTCCACAATACTTGCGACTTCATAAAGGGAGCATCTTTTTGTTTTTCCTGCATTTTTGACAAATTGGCATGGACATGGGTGTTCAAACATTAAATACAGATAAGTTGGAGTCGGGATTTTTTTCAAGAATATTCCCAGAAATTTCTAGAAGAAATGCGCATATAAGATTTGCTGAAACTTCCTAATGAATTTCTATGAAATTCTTAGGAAATTCTCTGATAAAATCCAGTCTTTTCTCGACTTAATCCACGGCAAATCCTAAATTTTTGCCCCTTTTTTGCATAGAGGGCTTATTTGAGCCTGAATAGCCGAAAGGCTTATAAAATAACTAGTGCTATAGAAGGTCTCAGCCGTAGGATTGGGTGATCACATTGGCTTCATCGACCACAGACAACATATTGCACTTGCTTATAAAAAGCCTTTTGCTGGCGTTTTTACATGTTGAATCCCCCAAGCACTTAACCTGTGTTAAGAACATTGGGCCAATGGAAATCTTTGGCCATGACCTGCTACTTGACGTTACGGTTCTGAAGGCCTTGGTTCGCCTTGGAGAAACCAACTTGGGTCTGAGTAGCGCAGACTTTTCTTTGTTCAAGTTTTGGGTGCAACGCATTGATCGCTTGGTCTTGTCTTCCGATGTTTTTTCACGCTGGAATCTGAAAGGTGAGTTGAAGGCTCTTTCACTATATGTGGTTGCTGACATCAGGCGTCTTCGTCGCAGACTTCCAACCACACCTCCCCTAGAGCCATCCATCCACCTGACCCAACACACTCACCGTCTCCAACCTATACCCTTGGTCCACCACGACACCCAGCACGTCCTAGGTTTTGGAGGCCATGTTGACGTCGTTGAACACGCCAATGAATCCCGATGCTCTTCCATCACCAGCGAAAGCTAAAGTTAGGTGAGTTGTAATGCATACCCCAGACACAAAAAGACCTCGGTTGTTTCTGTCTGTTCACTGCGGTTGCCGTTCGCCCCTGCACAATGTTGCTTCTTCAAACCTATCCACCATTGAAAAAGCTCTACGTGACATTAATAAATCTGGCCATGGCGCCACGATCACTGGTAGCCTCAGTCTACAACGGTGTGACAATCCTTATTCTGTACAATCGCTTAGCGATTTTGAATCATCACTCAAGGCTTGCGGTTTTTCACTGCAAGTCAGTTGCGGAGACGGTTTTTACAGCGACAGGCTCGCTAAGGCTGAACAGCATCTTTTGAAGGAAAGGACACACAAGATGCAGATTTACGGACGCAGACACAGGTCAAGCTCCAACCGTAAAAAGAGAGACCGTGGGGTCTCCCCTGACACTAAGGGGAAGTCTACCGCCATTCAGGCGGTGCCCCACACCCGTCAAAGCCACACCATGGCGGTTGAAGGGGTAAAAGGGCGATAAGAATATGGAGGTCCACCAATATGAACAAATCATTGATATTCATATACGCCGTCGTACTTGCACTCGGCATTGTCATCGGCAGAAGCATCCTCATTGAACTCGTTGCGTCAGAATTGGCTAAAATACACATGCCCTCCATCAACATACCCGAAGGTCCGTTGCTAACCGATTTGAGGCTCCTGCTAGCGTTGCCTGCTTTCCATTACATTGCCTTCGGTCTGGTCATTATAGCCTTCAATGTATTAGCGTGGTGGATAGGCGGAGCTCAAAACGCGAAGAAGATCGTGATCGTCGACCTAATCGCCATCACATGGGGCATTATTAGCTTCTTAGTGACAAATGGTTCAGCAACAATCCCAGCTCTGTCAATAGGTCTGCCCATTGCTCTTATGGGTATTGAAAGCGGTGAGCTCAAGGAAAAGGAACTCGCTTTACCCCCGCAGATTAAACCTCTACCAATGGGAAAGGAAGCGCCCTGGCTTCTGAAAGGAGGAGGAACACAAGGCTCGTTTAACGTGGTGTCACAGACTAAAGCGATGTCTCTCTTAAGTCGAGGTCTACCAATCCGTGGCGTTGAAATTGGCGTCAGCGACCATTCTGAAGCCACAGAAGTAACCAAAGCCTTAGATGACGTGAAGGCTGGCGTCTTCGACAAAATAGCCGTTGCCCTAGGCATTAGGAAGGGAGAACTGCCACCTTACCACGTCGGCGTACCCAATAAACTAGGAGCTGGCATCGGCTCGCCAGACGAAGCCAGTCGATTCCACAACGATGTTAGTAAGTGGTTAGAGGCAAAAGTCATCCCTTGGGAGAAGGAGCACTGGGCTTCCCATCTCCTCGCCTTTCTAGGCATCGGATGGACAGGGACAATATACTGTTTCATCAGAGACTCTATCCTTGCCACTGAAGGATGGGCACAGCGACAATATAGAGTTGCTTACACACACATCGCGACTGAGCCCCCTAGAAGCATCAACAATTTCGAGGAGTTCATTGCATTCTCCGACGCAATCAACAATGCAAACAACATGACCCGGTCAAGAGCCTTCCTACCTACATTTGACACTACACTCGTAAGTTACGAGGGACTGAAACCCCCCACAGACCGCCCGTGGGAACTCTTGCGTTCAACCCCACAAGACCCCAGTTGGAAGGGACGGATCACACGAGAAAAAGCTGAGATGGCCCACCACATGGCATTCGCGATCCAGTCTAGAGCAGGAATTCAACCCAATCTGAAAGAGGTAACACAGCTGGCAGATCTCTCACCAATTCGGGTCATATACGTATCAGAGAGGGTTCTAGTGACACCTCTCGAGAAGCGGTTGTTAAAGGGAAGCGGAGTCAATGAACCTTTGAACATTGATGGATTACGAGGCGGCGTGAGGGATGTTATGCGAGACCTTGAGGAAAACGGAGTGGCTAAAGATGTTGTGCTTGTATGCTTTGGCCAGCTTACTGCAGATTACCGTGAGCTCATAAAAGCCGAAGCTGAAGCATTCGGGCTCGACGCCAAAATCAGCGTCACTGGATTACCATTCGGTTCCCGTTATAGTTTCGTCGTTGGCCAAGGTCCAGTGATATATCGGCCCCGGTTCATCGACGAACCCTTAGGCATCTGGAAGCGTAATCATGTCCCCATTGAAAAGTTAACGCCGAGCAACTCGGACCCTGCAGAACCAACAAACAACCAGTACCTAAAGGTCTTCACCGTGTACGCACGTGCCCTCAAACAAAAATCCGCTTACGACCTGTTCTCGTGGAAACACCGTTTAGGGGGAGCCTAAAGATGCAAAAGCTTTACCTAATAATCTTAGCTTGGGTCCTTCTATCACCTCTGCTACCATTGCCCACCTTTGCCACCGATTCAGAGAAAAAGTTCTGGTTTGAACTGAGGGAAGTAGCATTCCGCATCGACAGTGTGGGAGTCATCAAGATCCACCTCAGTGTCGACACGGATGCGGATGGCCGATACATAAGCGCCGGAGAAGTTGCCATAGTATCTGTCGGAAATGTGACTAAGAACCAAACAATATCAGCTCTGAGCCCTAGTTTCAGTGTATCCAAAGAAAACGACGCAACAATGTGGACGGTGGCAATCACAGATGAGGGACTGCTCAATAGTACGGAACTAATGCTGTTAGAAGGAATTATACGCCTTATAGAGCCCGTCTACGCAGCATTCACACGGACATGGTACAATGACGAAATCCTCTACTTAAATGAATCTGGTAGCTCTCTTAGAATAAGCACGCATGAAGTAAGAGGAACCATGAATCTTCAGGTTCACCTAGTAACAGCTTTGGCACCCAGTTTGCGTGCTGACTTCGCAATCGACGTAGATGCCTCAGGGACATTCGAATCTGACGAAATCAGTAACAGCAGCGGTCAACCGTCTAATGGCTTCCTCCAGCTAAACTCCTCTGAGATATCATCCATTGAGCTTCAAAGTCGCTTCCAAATCTCTCTCACCAACCTAGAAAGTAACGCAGCAATAGTCTCCATAGAAGGCATATGGGACTTCATGAGTAACATATCCATACCCTTAAACGTCCACTGGTTCAACGCTAGCGAAATCGACTGGCTTAGCTACGGTCTACGTTTCAACCGATCGATTAGGGAAATACGGCTAGACAACCGAGAGATTGTCCACTCAAAGAAAGCAGGAACTCTTGAAACAGCCCCCGAAGAACTCATACAAATAACTGTGTCAAGAAAGCTTCGACCTGAAGCCCCCCAAACACCAACAACCGAGGATTCACAAAACCGCACATCAGAGGATTCAGCCCCAAACCAAGGATCTTCAACATTCCCACGGATTGAGCCATTCAGCTTAGCCGTAGGAGCAGTCGCTACCATAGCAAGCGCAGGCATACTCGTCTTGCTCTGGAGGAGGAGAAAATATGTCTAAAGTCCTCCTCTTCATCCTTGTCGTTGCCTTACTTGCGTGGGGTATCCCAGTCCTGTTGGGGAAAGCCATGGTCACACCCAATTCTCTTGAGCCCACAGACATTGCGGGATGGACGGCTTCATTAATTCAGTACTGGCTCAACTTGGTCGAGGAACTTATCAGACTATTAAAGCCATAGCGGACAACAAGGCTCGGTCACACGCCTGACCCCTTTTATTTCCCCTTTTTGTCTTCAACTCCTCCTTTCCAAAATTTGACCTTCTTTAGTTGTGGCCTGATAGTTGGTTGAGTGGACTCACTTTGCCCAGATTTTTCAAGTATTGACTCCTAATTAGCAACTTAATCAATGGGCATCACTAAATTAATATTACTTTCCAACAACTTTTGATTAAACATATATTATTTAGAATAAGATTTTGCAATTTTCAACAGATCTTTCCTTTTGTAGTGTCTACTTAACCATTTTATTGTTAGATTATTCGCTTCTTTTTCCCATCTGCGACTTTTTTTAACGTTCATATCTCCAACGTTTCTAACCGAATGTCCTTTAAAAGCGTGAGCAACTTCATGAGCTATAGCAAACGCTATTTTTATGGAGCTTTTTCTCCACAAACTGGGATTTAATAAGATGATGTATTTCATATCCTTAAAGAAGATACAATCTAAAGAATGGCAACTTCCATCAGCTTTCTCGCTTATAAAAGTACAGCTTTTAAAAACAAAATCTACTACGACTTTTGGAAGAAGCGACAGTGCCTCAGCTAATGGCAGACGCGCATGTTGAGGTATTAAATACCTCTGAATGTGCAGTCTATCATCAATCATTTCTGAAGTATACATCCTTGGGGGATACATTTGTTCCTCGCCTCGATAAATTAGCTCAAGCTTATTAATGACAATCTTTCATTCGTATTACTTCGTGAATGAGTTTATCATAATTAAGCTTTTTATGATTCCTTAACATGTCAAGTGCAATTGCTAGGCACACTCGCTAAACAGGCAGTCTTTCCACTCCGACTACTTCCACCCATTAATCTCCATTTCATTTCGGTCTTAGAATTGCCATTGTTAAATTGTCTTATATGAAATGCTTATTCGCAATATCAAATAGTTCTAGCGCGCTCGTAAGTTTTTTGTTAATTTGTATTAAAAGCAGGTCGCATACAAAATTGGAAACTTCAAACTTTAGCGTCCACGACTTCGCGCTTATTGAATGAAAATTCTTAGAATTTGATTTCACCCTTTTCTATAAGTTCTTTAACTTTGAGTATGGAGTATTGCACGGCGTGGCTTCTGTCCGCGAAGTGTCCCTTGTCAACTTGTTCATCGATCCATCTTATAAGTTCGGGCAGAATGCTGACGGTTAATTTCACCTTTACCATTTTAACCCTTTAAGGGCGTATGACTTAGACTTTGTTTAGGACTTATCTGTAATCATAAGCAAAAGTAAGCAAACGTTATATTCAATCCGGAACAAAGCCTAGCGAACGGGGCAAAAAAGAATGAAGAATGTCATGATATTTGTGGTCCTAGCCACAATCCTTGCAGTATCGGGACTGGGCTACACCTTCATTGCAAGCGAGGCGAATCGCAAGACTAATGAAAACCTCAACGGGGAAATCCAAGCCGTCAACTCAGACTTAACATTATTACAGAACACACTGACAACGCTTAACAGTTCACTGACTCAACTCTCAAAGACTCTGAGCGATTCAGACGTCGACCTTCAGCAAGAAATAGTGAAACTCCAAGCTAACGTATCCTCTCTAGCAACGCAAATCTCTAACATAAGGAACAATGTTTCCGCCATTCAAACGGATATATCTAATATTGGGACTGATATTACTAACCTAAAATCTAATGTAACTACTCTCTCAACGCAAATATCCAACATTCAAGAGGACATCTCAGCCATTCAGGTATTAATCTCAGACCTCCAATCCAAAGTAGCTAGTTTAGAGACAAGAGTAAGCACATTGGAAGCGGAAAAGTCTATAGCGATAAGAATCAACTTCCTAAGCTTTATTCCAGACGTCACTCCGCCTGGCGGTGAAGACTACCTTTTCGACGCTGAGGCCGAGGGACCGGGCGTATACGCTCAAGCTAGAACTGGACACAGCAGATTCATCAAGCCACGTTACTTGGACTTAGTTGTCCGCAATGGCACGCGCTTTATCGGCATCCAAGTAACAATTAAACTCTATGCCTACTGGCACCTTGACGATGTAGTAATAGACATAGACCCTGACCCAGCTCACGGCAGAACCATCGGCACAGACCCAAGTGGCGGCTACCTCACACTAAGCTATACGATAGGAACATTTCTACAAGGAACCGTAAACGGCAACGACGACGGATACGCTCTAGACCAATACGACGCCTACCTTTCATACAAGATAGAAACTCTAACGTGACTCAACCACCGCCCTTCCCAAGGCTTGGACGGTTCTTGAGTCAAGGTTTTCACCCCAAACGAGAAAAAGTAAGAGTTTATTACTCCCTCTTCTCCCAGTCTATGTCGAAGTCGTTTTCGTGGTTTTTGAACCACTCGTCGATGGCTGCTCTGATGATTTTCGTCTTGATCGCTGAGGGAATACGGCCTAGTTTCTTGGCAACATTAATTATGTATGTATTGAGTTTTTGTGTTTGTATTGGTGTGAGCGTGATGTTGAGTCTCTCAGGTTTTGTTTGTTTCTTTTTAGCCATTAGTCCAACCCACTTTTCCACATTACATATTGCATATTTATGCTTTGTGTAAAGAGAAAAAGTTTATGGTTTGCGTTGAGACAGCGTAAATCGTGGAATCGGCTTCTCTGACGCCATAATTTTTTCTATGAACTTTCTGATTTTCTCCTCCACTTCTTTATAGCTGTAGCTTATTTTTGTTGAGTCTTCGCTTGTTGTGTATAGTTTAGGCTCGATAGTGAAGCTCCAATATTCAATCTCTGGACCCCATCTTCCTTCTTTTCCTGTTGGTTTATGGATTTGCACAGATATCCTCCGTGGTTTGCCGTCGTCATACGAAAAGGCTAGTGTCATATCGGAGGTTGCGACTCGATGGAATCGCGGGATTTCATGGGCTAACTTCTGTAGAACTCTCTCGAACTGATCAATGCTAAACTTACTTCTCGTTGTAGGCATTCTACCACCCCAAAAAAGTTAGGATTTTCCTTCTTTTATGAACGCTCTCAGAGAGAAGCGGTTGTGGTTTATTGCTGAGGGCGGATACTTTATGGCGAACTCGATTCCCAAGTCTGCGTAGCATTTGTGGTCGAATTGCCGCCACGCATCCGCAACTATATGTGCTGCTACGTTGTCTGGATTGACAGGGTTGGCATTGTATTTGTCAATGACGCCTGAAGCCAAGAGTCTTTCCTGAACATATTTTCTTAGTTGCTCAAGCGCCCCTTGGTGAGGAATCTGGAATTGACAACAGTTTCACCCTAACAAAAAAGAAAGGAGGGTTATTGTCGTTTCTGCATATAGGTCTGGAATGGAAACAGCCTTGCTTCTATGGCTTCAATTATGGCTCTTGAGTCGGCATGTTCTTTAGGTATCCAGTCGAGGACTCTTTTTCCGAACTCGTTCTGCTTGAAGAACTTTTTCAGATGATCTAAGGTAGGATACTTGTGAACCCATCCATCAATATCGAAATGGGCTATGCTGCCACATTCGAGACTCAGAAACTGATAGAAATAGTGGGATAATATAGGCGGTTTACTCTGGTCTTCGTTGTATAATGTTTCGTGCTGGATTATTTGTTCAAGGTTCTGTAGGATCCGTTCTTTACTCCAAATTGTATTACCATTCGCTAGGATAGAAGCCCTAAGGTGTTGTTTATCAATAAGTCTTTGTATTAGTAGCCTAGCTTCTGATTCTTTCATGCTCTCAAGATTTTTGTGTTTCTTTATAACGGCTATGGCTTCGGAAATTTCTTTTTCGCTTCCATAGTAGGTTATCTTTATCATTTTATTCGGGCCCCGCATCTGGCACAGACGAGGCTAATGAGGTTCTCCGACTCAATTGTTCTGTTGGCTACTGGGTCGTCACCGTCTTTTGAAACATCTGAGATACGCATCTCAACTATCATATCGAATGTGTGAGAACCGCAACTACCGCATTTCAGCTTTCCAGACTCGTCGTAGATATATGTCACGGATTCACCCCAAGAGAAAAACTAGTGCGATTTTCCATCTTGCATTTCAGTAAATGCCTTCAGTGAAAAACTCTTCGGATTAATTGGTTGTGGCTTCCAGTAGAACTTGGAGACGTCTGGTGGTAGCCATCTATTACCGTAATCCCATATTTGGCTGGCTGGTCCAGTTAGATTTGGATCAAGTCTTAAGGCATCAGCACAAATAATGCTGTAGGGATGTTTGCTGAGTAGAGCCATGTTAACTAGGCAGGCTCTGTATAGAGTGGGGTCTATTTCGATGCCGAAGAGAACAAGTGGTGAGTCTTGGCGTAGAAGGCTTGCTTCGATTAGGAAGCGGCCGGAGCCGACGCATGGGTCTAGAAGTGTTTGTAGTTTTGTTACGGGTTTGGGAAGCGTCATTTCAATCATTAGGTCTACTACGGCTTTTGGTGTCAGATTTTGCCCTGGACCAACCAATTCTTGTTCTAGGAAGATTTCGCCAAGCCAGTCCCATGGATTGTTTCGGAGAGCGGTTATATAGGCGTTGAATAGGTCTATTTCATTGATTTTGTTGTAAAGGTCTTTGTAGCGGAGTTCCAATCCGTCGAAGCCTTTGCAGGCTAGGCTGCCCAGGCTGTAGTCTTCTTTCTGAACTATCCAGTTAGCCAGCAATTCTATCAGGATTTCCCAGCTTCGATGTCGACCATAGTGTAGTGTGGTTTCTATTTCATGAAACATTTCATAGAGTAACTTCAGAGGAGGAGTTTCCTTGTATTTGCTGACTTTGATAACCTTAAATAATTGCTGTAGGTCACTACTCATTCTTTCACCCCAGTGAGTGTCACCTAGCAGATTCGATTTGTCAGATCCGGGTGCAAAGAATGATTAACTAGGCAATACCCCGAAGAAAAAGAGGCTTAATCTTTCAATCTCGCGTCACAGCCTTTACACAGTGGTATGCATACCTTGCGAGAGAACATTGAGTCTGGTCTTCTAAAGCAGAGACGACGAAACTTTTCTAACGCAGGGATTTCTCGACCACACTCTATGCATCTGAAGATTAGGCCATAGGCTGCCCAGTAAACCTTGTAGAGTTGTCTCTCTGGAAACTTGCTTGCATATTTCCAGTATTTTTTTGGAACATATCTGGAAGGTTTTTGTTCACTCACGAAATCCTTTCCCCCACAAAAAGGGTTAGAGGTGTCCGTAGATTTCCTCGAGAGTCTGGTAGTTGGCTGTTTCCCATACCTTTTCAGCCGTCCTCAATATTGTTTTGAGAACCTCATCGATTTGTTCACAGTTAAAGCCTCTTTCATTGTAGATCACAGCTATCTCTAAACCGTGATTTCTGAGTAGGTAGGCTTTGAAATCGTAGAGGTCTAGGCTACTGAGAGTTACGTCAACGTTGATTTTGTGTCTTCGGCGCATGCAGAGGCGAACCGTATCCTCGCTCATTATGATTACTGTGTCTATTCCATAATCACGCCGCCAGAACGAGTTCAGCACAGTCAACTGTCGCAAGAACATTATAGGGTCGATAGGTCTTCCCATAGAAGCACCCCAAAAAGAAGAAAGACTACTCTTGTGTTTGTTCAGTGAATAGTTTTAGTGAGAACTGCTTGGCGCTTATTATTGGGAGTGTTTTAGTCACTATCTCCTTAGGAAGATACTGCAGATTCATGCAGGATGATATGATCAGTAACAGTCTCCTTGTTGATTGTTCATCTAAGCCTTCTCTCAGTTCGTGGATGCTTACTCCGTCTGGGCCTATCCCTGCAAGAACCCCTAAGTCAGCGATCATGTTGAACATCCACATTGCTGTGCCCATGATTTTTATGGCTGTGTCACAGTCGCTCGCATCCTCCATTTTGTTTAGAGACCAGCTATACCATTTTTCTCCGATGACTTCTTTGTTCTTTTCAAGCCAGTCTTGAAAGGCTGAAAGCAGTGATTGACGAAATAATCTAATGATGTCTTCCATTGATTTTTCCATTTAATTCACCTTGAATGGATGTATGCTTTGAGTGAGAAACTGGGCCCCTCGGAGGGTGGTCCAACCTCTGCTGATTTGGTTTCGCCAGCCAGTTGGCACGTTACGTAGTAGGAGAGAAAATGCTCTTTCATGAATTGTTCCTGGAGTGACTCCCAGCGAGCCAGCTCGAACACGTCGAGAGAGCAGGACATCCTACGCACTAAGGACCGAAGGTGTTTCTTATTCTCCCAGTAGGTTAGTGTGTCATCAATCTCGTAATAGTCAAGCCCATATTTGTCACAGTAACGCTTGAGTGTGGCTAATTCAAAGTTGTTCAATCTCCACCCCAAAAAAATTAGGAGACTATGCGCACGAACACCGGGAATCTCATAACTTTATTCTCGGTGTGTTTGTAGAATTTCACCTCAACTTTTAGATTAATGTCCAAGGCTATGTAGTCCTCTCCGATGTCGAAGGGTTTAGCGACTTTCCTAGCGTCCGTGAACAAGTCTTTTAGCTGCCTGAGCTCCCAATCGTTTGGACCAGAGCCAGTGCAACCTACGAACTTACTGTTTTTAGCCAGAACTAGGCTGCCGAAGAATGGAGCCCTTGCGTTCTTTCCTAGTGTGAAGCCAACAACATCGACTACCTCGTGCTTCCAGTTTTTCAGTTTGAGCCATCTATATGAACGGTCGTATTCGTATGGCGAATTTATGTCTTTGAGTATGAGACCTTCAGCTCCTCTCCGAACCACATCTGCCCAAGCCTTCTCCAATTCAAAGGTGTAGGAAACATACTGAATCTCGGGCGGTGCGTTCTCGAGTAGTTCAAAGAGTAGCTTTTTTCTTGCAAGATAAGGTTGCTTGGTGACGTCAAGTCCGTAGAGTTCCATGACATCGAAGGCTTCAGCGGTAATCGGATATTGCCTCTGAAGAGCGTATTGTTTAGCCCAATCCTGAGTAGAGCATCTCCTTTTGCCGCCTATTAGAATCCTAATAGAGCTTGGCAGGGTGTGAACTCTACCTCTTCCGTGACTGGGTTGATAAAAACTACCTCAGTATCTATGGTGAAGTCGCCTTTGATTGCTTTGGCTGCGTCGACTATTTCTGCGAGTCTGTGAGTATAGTCGATTTGGTGCCTGTTTATCAGCGTGACTACGCCGTTCTTCTTCACTATTTTGACCCTTGTGCCGTCGTATTTGGAGGATACGAGTATCTTTCTCCTCGGCGGCGAGTCCAGCACGTTTGAGGTCTTTCAAGTCTCCGTCATGACATAACATAACGATTGGTTTGTCTGTCAAGAATACACCCCGAAAGAAAAAAGGCGGGTTTTTCAAAGCGGATAGATCTCGTCAAACTCACGATGTTCTGGGCAACCTCTGATGTAATAATCTGTTGCAACGGCGACTACTTCAAAGGGTTTGCCACACCAGCATCTACACATTATCATTCACCCCGAGAGAAAAAAAGGAGGGAGGATTGATATGGGTTTACTTTTGCTTTTTCTTCTCTATGGCTACTACTACCTGAATCGGAGGCAAGACTTTTAACGTTGGGGCCTCACGAATCGGCACTTTCGGCGCCACTGGAGGATCTTGCAGGTGGTTGTAGGCGAGTTTCTGTTCAGTGAACTTCATCAGCCACACGAATTTCCCGTCTTTGAACATTGGAACTAGGAAAACGTAGTATGCCTTGAAGCCTCCGAAGGAGAATGTTGCTATGCCGATTTGGTCTCCTTTCAGTCGCCTCTCTGCTTCCTCAAACAGATGTATGGCTGCTTTCTTGTCCTCGCTGTAGATTTCGTAGACGTTTGTTATAAGGAAGCCTTCTATGCTAGTCGATGGAACCCAGTTCTCTTCTGGAATGTCGATTACGTCAGTGCGTGGGTATGGACTGTATTCTTTCTCGGAGCCGTCTGGCTGCACAACGAAGTATACAATGTCCTCTTCTTTCAGTTCGGCGCCGTCTTCAGCTAGGTATTTGTGTTTGTAGTTGTCGAGGATCTCGAGGGCTTCGGAGATCGGCACTTCCTTCTGTGTCTCGGGGTCGATTAGTTTCATGTCCACCGCTAAGTTTTTGCCCTGCCACTGGAACCTGTTTTTAGCCACTACTCGTTGTTTCTCCACAGCTTTCCCGTCGACTGTCCGCATTCGAATTTGCGGCTCTTGTATGAGCAGCTCGTTTCCCGCTGGCTTGTATTTCACTTCTACGTCGAAGGTCGATGTCTTGAATCGCATGGGTTTTACACCCCAAAAAAGTTTAGAATGGAGCTATCGGTGGTTCTGGCGGCGGCTCTCCGTTCAGGTCCCACTGGTTCAACTGTTTATAGTATTGTGTCATTAGCACTATGTTTTCTCTGTTGATTTTTTCAGCCCATTTAATCCTAGCTTCAATGAATCTCCCTGTTTCCTTCGGTTTACCCTTAATGCCGCGACGTGCATTCTCGACGTCTTCCCAGTAGGAACCTATGTAATAATCGCGCACTTTCGGGGCATCCTTGAAACGTGGATCCATCTCTCTCCAATAGTTGTCCTCGTCATCGTCAGCTAAATCACCGTTGCTGAGATCGAGAAACCAAGGCAATCCTCTTCCGGCGTATCTTTCGATTGTAAGTTGCGCTTCTATTTGACATGTCCAACAGGTTCTCAAATGCTGAATAAGATAGACTTCATTGACTGTCTGCTTTATGTATTCAAGGATTGCAAGCAGTTTGTCTGCTTTCCAAGCTCTCGCTTCCATACGTCCAAGTAGAGACATTAAGTATGGACTCGGCTCTGAGCTGACCTTATACTTCGGTTTCCGCTCACCCTTTGGTTGTGTTCGTTTCAGTAATGCCATTAGCTCTGAGCTCAACTAAAATTCACCCCAGAGAAAAAAAGGGAGTTAGGAAACCAATGGGTTGGCGTTCTGGCTTTGACCATTCGAGTTTGGTTCTGCCGCTGTCTTCCATGTGTCAACCTGACCGTGTTCCTTCTCGTAGTCCTTCATCTCGGCTGTAAGCTGTTCTATCAGTGTTTTAGCTCCCGAAGGGCTGACAGCAACGTAGGTTGCCTCAACCAAGTTTCCGTTAGGTCCTTGAAACTTGAAGATTAGACAGAAGGCTTCCTTGCTGTGGCCGACTTCAAAACTGTTGCAGAACAAGACTTTGGGCATTCCATCACCCCAAAGAAAAAAAAAGAGTTAGGTTGGGACGGAAGCGCACTTTTCATGATACCAATAGATTCTGTCAGGAGTCTGCTTTCCTTTCTGCCACCACCAAATTATCTTGCGACAGAAATGGCATCTGTGTAGAAACAATTGCATAGAATCACCCCAAAAAAGGGTGAGTGGTCGAGAAACGACGAGCTGAAAGAGAAAGGAAGTTCAGAATCAGTCGCCTTTCTCGCTTTCCTCTCACCCCACAAAAAAGAAAAAAAGGGGAATTAGAAGACGGGGAAGACCATCCTCGCCTTTATTCCGCTCACGGTTAGAGCGTTTAAAACTTGGAGTATTCTGTCTTCGATGTCTTGGGTGTCGTAGCCATTGAGTCTGAGCAGCGTGCTGTGTTCATGAGAAACTGTGAAGTTTTCTACGATTCGGAATTCTCTGAGCATTCGGTGTGCATCATCGCTGATCAGCACCTTGCCTAATCCGCCGCAGTCTCTGCAAGTCTTCAGGCTACCATGAATGTTCAGAGTGCCTTCTCCACCACAATCTCTGCAATTCATCTGCTCGTCGCCGTGGGTCACGAGTATGGCATAAACGGGTTTCACCCCAGAGGTCGCTGTAAGCGTTTTTGCTACCACGCCCCGTTTCCTGTCCGAGAAAGTCGCCTTTCTCGGCTGGGTGCATCAAGCCCACTCACAAGTGAGAACCGTAACCGAGATTGATTGGGGGTGGTCGGCTACGGCATAAGGCTTGACGTAAAGAGGCTTCTGTTTTGTGTATTATTCACCCTACACTCTCCTCTCGCAGGCTACCCCGCCAATCGCCTCAAGGAGAGCCTCAGCCACGACTTACAGCCTTTAGGTTGTAGAGTCGGCTTCGTGCTAAGCGGTTAACTATGATAGAGGGCTTCACAGGGGTGTTGAGCCTTCCCAAGGCTCGACGGTCTTCCCCCTACATAGTCCTTTGCGGGTTATCGCAAAAACGCTTGTTCATTGTCATGGGCTTCTTTCCCAGCCTAAGTGCTACCGCTGACCAAACGGTTAGCGGTCAAAAATAAAAAAAGGGGCTACACCCCAGACGAGAGGCTCTAATCTAAAATTCTAAAACCTAAACTCTAACCTGAAAGTCTGGAGTTTCACAACCCCAAGGTAGAGTAGGCTAGAAGGTTTGCCCTCGGTCTTTTAGGGAAGCCCATAAAGTCGTAATTCTCCATGCCTTTTAACTGCCTGAACGGAGTGTTCGGCTCGGCAGGGTAGCCTTTCCATGCCGTCGGTGGTTTTCCCACTCGACTATAGCAGGAAAAAAGTAAGGAAGTGTTTGGAAGTAAGGAACGAGCCTTACTCTTTCTTCTTCTTTTTGGCTGAAGCCAAAGCGTCGTTTATCCACTTGCTCAAACCGAAGCGTGGCTGAACAGGGGTTCCCAACTCTTTCAAAGCGTCGGGAATCGCCACGTTGTCCAGATACCTCTGAGCCTTTGCGAGAGGGCTAATCTTCTCTCGGAATGGCTTGGAGGCTTTGCTCAAGGTTTCTCGGGCTGTCTTGATGGCGGACAATTTGGATTCAAAGGTTCTAATGTCGGCTTTTGAGATTATGGTTTTCAGGTTGTCGCCTGTGATTTCCTTGCGGATTTCGGCGACTGCCTTTCGTTCAGCCTCTGTTTTCTCGGTCATCTCTTGCTGTGTCAGTCGTCTGCCCATAAAGTAGCCGTATCTCTCGCCAACGAGGTCTCGGAAACCACGTAGCAAGACGACTTCCTGTTCAACAGGAATCCCTACCGTTTGAGTAGTGGTTGCGCTTTGTCCCTTTCTTTCTGGCAACTCACATACCTTTTGAAGTATGGAGTCTAACCCTGTCGGCTCTGCTCGTTCAGTTTGCAGAAAGGCTTAATCTCCCCGCTAACCAATCCAGAAAAAAGGGAATTCAGTGGGCTAACTTGATCAGTAGCCTCTTCGGTATCCTCTGGGCTGCCCAGAACGTTGAAACCTTGCTCAAGCGTTGAATCATGGAGAAATCGGAGTTGCTGACTATGGCTACTGTCCATTGTTCTCTATCGTGATAGAGATGACTCGCTAAGTCGTGTTCCTCTGCACACAGGTTGATAATATCCCGTGTTCTCGCTGTTTCAATATGCCCACACCTACGACAACTAGCAACGAATGGCATAACCAAACCTCTGGGGTTAAGCGGTTTGGAGAATCCTTAAGTCTGCATTAGCAACCAAATTCTAAAGGCTTTATTCTACTTCAACCGTGTCTTAGAACAGCCTTTCCCATGCCACCCTTTCGGGCTGTGGCTTGTCGTTGGCTGACTCATTCAAGCCACGCCACACAGGACACGGTTCGCCGACCTGTGCGGACACGTTGCATAAGGCACAACTGCGGAGAAGCACACCATTATATTGGGCGCCTCTACGGATTGCACTTTAACGCAACGCACAAAAACACCTAAAGCAAAAACAAATATAAACATTTTTGTTAATTTTTGCTTTGAAAAATACGTTTTTTCACAGATTTATTTGCATAAAATAAAGTTTTATGGAATAGTTGAAATACATAAATAACTTACTTCATTAAGATACTTTATGCATCCCCTCGCCCAGAGATTCTACACCCACCTCAGTTACGGGAATCTGGGGACCGCTAAAACCTACTCTCACCTTGTGGATGACTTTCTTAAGTTTCTCGGAAAGGACTACGATAAAGCCGCTCCCATGGACTTCACCAATTGGTATAGCCACTTGGAAAGGGACAGAGACTTCAAAAGCCGCAGAACCCTAAGGGTTGCGGCCCACGCCCTAAAGAAGTTCTACGACTCAATGGGTAAATCTGAAATTAAAGGGATGATACCTGTTCCAAGCGCTGGTGAGGTCCTTGAACCGAAGTGGCTGCCTGAGGAAGACTGCTTTAGGCTGATCGGAAAGATTCCTGTGCTGTGTGTAGCCTATGACCTGGCACTGAGAATAGGTGAAATTGAAAAGCTCAGGGTTGAAACCTTGAACCTCAAAACAGGTGAAATCGAGGTCACACGGCTGAAGCACAAGGATAGACCAAACAAGTATAACATTCTACTGGACAGATGGTGCCTAGAGATCGTTCAGAACTACCTGGAAAGGTTCAAGATTAAAAATGGGATGCTTTTCCCATACTCCGTTTCAACAATCAGCGCGGCTTTTAGAAATAAGGTGAAGTTTCTTGGACTAGAAGAATGCTACACGTTCCATTGCTTGAGGCACAGTAGAATAACTCACAGGGCCATTCGAGAGCTTGAGGAGAAAGGGACTGTGGACATAGTTAGCCTAGCCAAGTTCGCTGGTCATCTCAGGGCTGATACGACATTGATGTACATTCATTTAGCCTCGAAATACCTAGCGTTCAGAAAAGGTGGTTAATATTATCCTGCTCTCCTCAGGTATTCTTTTTGTCTTTTCTCGGCGATTCGGTGGGCTTTGATGGCTACGGGTTCAGGCGCATCTCGGAAAGATTATAAATCACTAAAATGCGCGTGCTATCACCACTGTTCGCGATGCACTCGTAGTTCATCGTACTGGGTGCGCGGTTCTTTCTCTTCAGCTGGATGACCAATAGAGATCAGGTTTAGAGGAACAACGGTCTCCGGAAGGTTTAGCACCTTTCTTATGGCACTGACACGGTCTTCCCTAGGATGAACACCAAGCCAGACTGCACCAAGACCCAACGCAGTTGCGGCCAATAGAAGGTTTTCAGTGGCGGCAGAGCAATCCTGCACCCAAAAGCCAGACGAGATGGTTGTATCAGCGCATACTACTATGCAGAGGGGCGCTTCCAAAAGCATCTTGCCATGCGGATGAACCCTTGCCAGATTGTCTAGTATCTGTCGGTCGGTTACTACGATGAAGTGCCATGGCTTGAGGTTAGAAGCCGATGGAGATGCCATGGCAGCTTCTAGCATCGTCTTAACGTCCTCCTCCCTAACCAGTTCGGGTGTGTATTTGCGTATACTACGTCGAGCGAAGATCGTTTTGATCATTTCCTTTGCCATTAAACACTCCTCGAGGACTGTAAGGAAGAATCACAGCCAGAAAAAGATGGCGGTGGGTATTGACTGCACCCACATCCCATGGTGACGTCTGCCGCAAACTAATTCTCACGTAGCTTTCAATTGTTAGCATGGTTAGGCCTGTCCAAGAGATATGAGCATAAAAGAAGCAATGCTCGCGCGCGTTCTTCAAGTGGAAGAATAAATTAGCGTGTTTTTTAAATGAGATTACATAGTTCAATCAAGAGGCAGTAATCTGAGCTCTTCTAAGCGAGCTTCTATTTTCAAGGGAGATGGCCTTGGAGCCTTTGCGAAAGGGAAATGTGTTGGCACAGCCCATTTTCAGTGTTGGTCGCCTAGGAAGGCTGTGGGTTGAGTCGGCTTGTTTTCATGAGGATTTTAAGCGATGTTTTAAGTAGCATTAGACTTGATGTGGTTCTCGGCGAGGGCGAGAGGGAACAGCTCTATCAAGAGCTTCTCTACTATTTTGGTTTGGTTGGCGGTTTGAGCGTGTGTGAGGCTCTAGAGCATGCTTGGCGGGACTCATACAACAGAAGCGAGATAGAAGACTTCATTATTGCTTGGCTTAGGAAAAGAGCTAAGAAGAAAGAAAAAGCCGTAGCAGGAGTGGTCTAGAACCCAGAAAAGTTTGTTATCAATGAGAAGTGGAGATGTCTCCTGATAATGCACGCGCATGAAATCCATGGTCACTCTCAAAGTTCAGTTTTTCCCAAGAAAATTGCCCCTTCATCGTTTAAAGAAGCGTCTCAAGGCAAGCGGTAGTTGAAGCTAGTGGTTTATAGAGATTCTGAAAGTATAAAAAGAAGAAGTCAACCTAAGTTAGATTAACAAATAGATAGAGGAGATAAGGTTGGAGTTAAGTCGCCAAAGAATGCGGAGGCACACACTCGATCAGTTCAAACATGTTAGAACATGCGTATTAGCTAGGGAGCTTTGTCTGCTTGTGCGCACCAACAGGGTGGCATTCAATGCAGAAGACGTCCGTGAACGATGCGCATTTATCGCCAAACTATGCGGCGAGGCGGGCTGTAAAGAGCAAAGTGATTTATGCAGCAAAGCCGCTGAAGCGGTTCTAACAAGCGAAGAGAAATACCTTGAACTTTGTGAGCAGAGCTCTATGAAGTGCGGCGAATCTAGGAGACCCGCGCCCAGACCCTCGCCAGAAAGGACAGCGTATGTTGCTTAACACTCGGCGCGCGCTATTTTCATTGATGTAAGCAGGGACACGGATAAACCAAATCAGTTGATCTCTTCTATTTTCTATATAGTTCCAAGATTGTGATAGACATAGCGCGCCACTTTACAAAGACCATATAAGGTTTAGCTGTATTGAAACTTTCGTGCAATAGATTTTCCGTACTCCCTGCACTTGGTCAACTCGTCTTTTAGGAGCGGACCTTTCGCTGCGCCAACTGGTAAAAGAACAGGTAAGCCCGGTGAAACAAGGTTCATGCCAAACTCTTTCATGTATTTTTCTAAAGTTGTTAGCGCTCCGACTTCTGCGTCTTCATATCTTGTGTCGAATGCTGCGCCCATCTTCCCTCTCAATTCAACCCGCTTTAAAGAATCCATCAACTTCCGCATCTCCTCAGGAATGCTGTCAGCGTGCGTTGGCGCTCCAAACAAGACAACTTCATAACGCTCTACGTCGTCGAGGCTCACGTCTTTTACTTTTTTGCAGTCGCAGTTTAATCCGCCCTCTCTTAAGCCCTCACATATCGCTTGAGCGGCTTTCTCGGTGTTTCCATAAAGCGTATAATAAACAATTAGCACCTTGGGCACAACAACACCACACTAGAACTCTCGACACTGAATAATATTTAAACGTTAAATGGAAAAACCCATACCGCACGCGAAAAGTGGATTCTAGGTTCATAAACTAGTTTAATGCCAAACCTTCAAAAAGCTAAAACAAGCGCACGGAAAAAAGATGGGGCTAACGGTTGACTCCTCAACGTGTTCACTGTAAAAACTGTTATGCAGTCCTCTATGAAGGCGAGGAATTAAAGCAGCCGTATGAAATCATCCAACGTTACGAAGGCAAATGCCCTGAATGCGACAGCAAACTCTCGCATGCCCCAAAAAATGAAGTCAAACCGATAAATTGAAGATACGCGCGCGCAAAGTCTATCTGAACCGTTGTCTTTCGAGTCTGGCGAGTTTTTTCTTCTTCCGCCACTCTTCTCTTTCCTTCTTTGTTAGAGGCTTGGGTTTTCCTCCTTCTCTTGCTTCTCCTCTTATGCTGCTCAAGTAATCGCCTCCTCACTCACACGTAGAACGAAGAGATTGAGAAGGATGTCTCCCTATCGCATTTTCCAGAAGAGGTGAATTCTCCCAGAGTTCTTGTATTTCACGTCGCTCTTGATCAAAGCCAGCTGCATCAAAGTCTTTTGGGCAGTTTTTTGAGTTATATTCAATTTTTGGGCAACTTCGTTCGGCGTAACAGGCGCATCGGACAACATTTCGTATACGATTTCCTCGTATTTTCCAGGCATTAAGACACCTTTAAATTGGTTACATCGTACTCCATATAAGATTTTCTATGGTATGCCAAATGATACTTTATATCGAACGAAAAAGAATACTCTCTTGAGAGCAATGACACTGTTGACATATCCACGTCGGAAATATACAGTGAACCGAAAGCATCACTATACGACTCTCTCTTTCAAAGGTAAATTAGGAAAGGGATTCCTCAGTGACGAGTCTGAAAAGGCGGCTTGACAATGTTCTCGCTGAGTTAGCCATCATACGCGAAGGCTTAAACAACTCAAGTCGCTATCCCTCATGCTGCCTAACCATTTACAATGACGGAAAAATCAGCTGCGATACCATTGGTCCGTTGCCAGAGGAACAGTTTCTGAAAGAATGCAAAAAGTGTCAAGCGCGGATAAAGAATATGCTATCCCGCGTCAACTTAGACAAGGTTCAGAATTAAGGCGTATAACCAAACTTGGGCGTATCCTTCATCAAAAAAAGAGGGGGATTGGAGCTTTATCGTCACGCCCTTAGCAATCACCAGCTCTTGTATTCCTTTATGGTGGTCGTGGGCATGGTGTAGGTTTCAACGACACCCGGTATTGGGCGTATCTTGTTCTGCACAAAGTTCATGGCGTTGTCGTGGTTGTCGGCTTCAAACCAAATGCAGGTGTCCCATGTGCCGAAGACGTTGTAGGTGTAGTGCAGCGTCACGCCAGTGGAGGGTTTCTCCGGAAGGTTCTTGAAAGCACCAACTGCATCGTCTGTCTGCCCTGGACTAATTTTCACGAGAAGCAGATACATCGGCAAACCGGTTCACCGGAAATAGAATATACTTCTAGAAGAATTTATAAGATTTATCATCCGTTGGTTAATCAGGAATGCTACTTCTAGGTGAAACTTCGGCTATGGGGGTGCTTGTTTTAGAAAAGAAACAGGCTGGCCAAGGCTTGCAACGCTATGCTCGGTTCTTTCTCGCAACAGATGCTTTATTTCCTCATAACTCTTAAGGTATCGAATGCCTTTAGCAGTGGTTTTGTAGATGAGCTTTTCATTTTTCTTGGCGGCTTCAAGGAGCCCGAATTTGACAAGGAGGGATAAATACACGGTCAATTGGGCAAAGCTTAGACTTGCCTTATACATGATATGGGTTTTAGGGACGCCATTCCTCGCAACTTTTAGTATCTCCGCTATAATATAGAGGCGGTCCCGGCGTTTACGTGCATTTTCCCCATATTCAGAGATCAACGCAAATCAACGCTAAGTTTTTTTTATGAGACCTATCCATGACGACATCAGACATCCATATCTAAAAGGAGTATTCCCAAAGAAGACATGCTCGGAAACAGCGCGTGCTACCATCCTCTTGTAGAGCGCGATAACAACTGCATAGAAGAACATTTTCAATCTTGGATTTCACTTGATTTATGGAAAAGCGTATCCAACTAGACTTCTTGAAATTAAGTAGGGTTAGTTATTATGAATGAGCTGGACGATGTATTGTCGGTTAAGAAATTTGTTGAAGATTACCTTACAAGGCTCTAAGAAGAAAAACCCCTGCTGATTGACTGGGTAAAGGTTGTCAAGGTGCTTAACACATGGGACTTGTCAATAAGGGTCAGATTCAAGGACCGTGAATACGGACTAAGCATCTACATTGACGCCCTCAGAAAAATATGCATAGGACATACGATTACGGGCATAGCTATACGTTGAATGGGTAAGAACTGGACAGAAGAACATTGAGTTTAGAAGAGGCACTCTAATCAGTTTTCTTCTCAGACGTACCCAAGATAACCCTTCAGTCATTAGGGGAAATTTTGCAAGAACTAAACTCCACAAATCATGATTCCCACACGAATGAAAAAATGCAGTTTTTACCCGCCACACCCATTAAACCTATGAAGCTATCGAGGAATTGCTTCTTTCATGTAGGCTCGGTGGCTTTTCTCTCACATAATAGATATGTGTTAAGGCTTATTAACAGCAATCGGAATCAATCGAACATTACTTTCTTAGGATCTTCAATCACTCTTCCTTTCTATCGATTGGCATATGTTTATCGATTAAAAACTAGCTATGCAGATTAAATAAAATGGCGATAGAAAAGACGAAGATGAAACGCGGCGAAAATAGGCGCCCAAAGCGAGCGGGCCCTATATAGCACAAAATTCCATAAAGGAATTGAAATCACACTAAAAACCCACGTTTTTGCGACTTTTCTGTTAACAGCGATTAAAGAACATTTGCGAAAATCATAGTAGTTTGTGGTAGGGTTAAAAATATCGGTTTAGATTATCGGGGTTCAAATCCTTCCCCCCGCACTAAACTACGCAAATTACGTTTAAATTCTCGGAGTTGTGAAGCTGAATACCTATTTCTCGACCATGCTTTTCAGGTTCTCCAGCGCTCTTTCAAGGCCCTTATCCATGCTCTTTCTTGCCTTGAGCCTATCAATGATCTTGCCAAGGATTGAGTAGGGTAGCTCGTAGTTTATCACCATCGTTACCTTTGTTCCCGTCTCCGTGGGCTTTAAGGTTGTTGTTCCAAACGCGGTCCAGTTTCCTGACGTAGTGCGCCAAGCCGCTCTCTCGTTCTCGACATACTCCGTTGTTTCAGCATCATATTCAAATTTCTGGCCTTCAGCCTCACCGATTATGTGGGCAGTTGCACCCACATCAGCACGCTTTTTAGAAGTATACTTCGCCTTTTTTATGTAGGGATACCATTCTGGAACTTTGTCCCAAAAAAGCAGCGGCCAAATTTTTTCAGGTGGAGCCCTGATTTCAATCGACTTTTCTATCCTAGTCAAAATATCACCTCCCTCTGCACTTAGTGAAACTTTTGGGACTTTTGAGTATATTAGATCTTGCATACAAGATGCCATGAGCCCTACTAAGTTCACGATAAATTGGCACTATTCATCCAGAGATTAATTAAAACTTGTTAATCCAATTAATGGTAGAGTGAAATTCCGAGAATTTAAACCGAGATGTAAACCTAACCCCCCGCACTAAAAAGTTTAGTCAGCGTTTAAATTCTAGGTTTTCGACGTGTGTGATTTTTGGCTGTTACGAGGTTAACTACGCTCCATGAGCCTTTTCAGATTCTGCAGGCTTTTGTCAATGATTGTCTCCCACTGTCGCTTGATCAGAAGAGCGTCGAGCAGCCCACCGATGATCCGAATTGGCACTTTGTATTCTAAAATGTAGGTGAGCCTTGTCTTGCTGTCTATTGGTGCAAAGATAAATTGTGCTCTTGACTCTGGACCCTTAAAGGAGGTAGCTGTCCACCCCTTATTCTTGACGAAGCCGCTGATCTCCTTTTCGATCTCAGTCTCAGTTCCTAAAATCTTTACCTTGTAAGCGCACCTGACACCTTCGCCCATGGTTTTGCCGCTTGTAAGCCTCCAGTCGTAGATGCCTTCGAAGAAGCTCATTTTCTTCTCCCACTCAGCCGCCACGAAATCGAACACTTTGTCAATCGGAGCCTCAATCTCAATGCTCTTCTCGATTCTAGCCATCTACTCACCTTTTCATAGCTAGTGTGGTTGGAATGATATTAGACTTTAGGTCAAGCTTGGATGCGTCCTCTTCTTGTGGTGGTTCCGCTCGCGCTAGTTTCAGTGCAGGGAGCTAGTTTAATTCTCGGCGAATTTTTGCTTAGAGAGTTACGTTAGGGTCGAGAGTCTCCATCAATTTCACGTCGAACGTCATCAATACTTCACAGAGTTCTCTGTAGATGTTCCCTGAGCCATATGGGCACTTCGGAGCCTCAATAACTCGATGAACCTCAACCCTTCGAAGGTCACCGCGCATCGTGGAATAGTTGTCTAGAATATTTTTCCATAAGTGTTAAGCGTAGGTATGTGGAACAATGCTATGAAGGGATATCCCTTTCATGAATCAGTCTGTTTCGTCGAGCGCGCTCTGTCGAGTTCCTTGATTTCTTCCCTTCGGAGCGCCGAGTGTGGGGCGCAATGAGAACAAATACCCAAATTAGAAGGAGAAAGGAGAAAAGCAAAAGTGAATAGGAAAATCACTCTAGTAGCAGTTCTAGCGTTCATGTTAGCAGCAATCTTAGCCATGCAGGTTGTAACGCCGGCGAAGGCTGAAGAGACTGTTCCTGATTATCCAATTGACCAGTACAAGGCTCCTGAAGGCTATGCGAAGACGGTTTGGGGCACCCGTTTTGAGGTGGCAAACAGTTCCTATCTGAACATAGTCATGACCAGTAGTGTGGCTGTGAATGTGTCCTTGGAGTCTGTGCCTAGACTGGTTAGTTTTTTCATTGAGGGAGATGGTTCAGCTACCGCTACAGATTTGACGTTTGCGGGCTTTGAGCCTGGCGCTACATATTACAGGCATCAGGATGGTTACTTGATTGAGAGTTTCACTGCGGATTCGAGTGGAGGATACGCTTACACGCAGGACATTTCTGAGCCTCATCACGTGTATATCTTGGAGTATGCGTCGACGCTCTACATTTCAACTGACTATACTTTTACCAGCGACATTTATGAACCAATAGTTGTGGCAGCAAACAACATAGTGATAGACGGAAACGGCTACACACTGCAAGGATCCGGAAGCGGCTACGGATTCTATCTATGGGGTATAAACGGCGTAACCATAAAGAACGTCACAGTCAAAGGGTGGACAGATGGCATCGTAATCTTTTCTTCTAGCAGCAACACCATAAGCGACAGCACAATAGCCTCAAACAATAATTATGGGATACACCTAGGTTATTGGTCAAGTTATAACATTATGGCAAACTCTAGCATACGTTTAAACGGATATATTGGCATCGAAGGCTACCGTACGGACTACACCAAGGTTATATCGTGCAATATAGAGCAGAACAGTATTAACGGTATCCAAATTGGTTGGTCAAGATGGATAGTGCAAGACTCTACAATAATAAGTAACGGCGTATACGGGATATACATCGACAGTGGCTATTATAACATCATCGAAAATAACAATTTCGAGTCAAACAGTTATGGCTTCGCAATGTACCTCCACCGACAATGGTGCGGCTCTCCATCTCCAGGCAATAACATCCTAAGAAACAATGTTTTCACAAACAATGTCAATGGCATTTTAATGAGTTGGGCAGGAGGCAACATCTTACGAGATAACATAATGACTGGCAACAATTACAGCCTTTCGCCGTGGTTGATGAATTGTGTCCCATTGGACACACAATTTCAGAACAAGAATTGGGAACGAAAGCAAAAATCCTTGTCGAACTGTTGCAAAAGATGGATAATGAAAGAAAGTGTAAATAGAACCCTATTTATTATCTCTATTCTCCTCTCTAGGACAATAGTAACCGAAAACCCTATAGACGTACACCCTTACTCTACACTCCTCAACTTCTTTCTTGCTCTTAGTACAATCCTTGCAAACATGAGATCTCATGGTTCTTCGCTGCGCGCGCTTGACAATCAACTTCGCTGCGAAGAGTGTTAAGCAACATACGCCGTTCTTTCTGGCGCGGGTCTCGGCGGGGTTCTCCTAGATTCGCCGCACTTCATACAGCTCTGTTCACAAAGTTCAAGGTATTTCTCTTCACTTGTTAGAACTGCTTCAGCGGCCTTGCTGCACAAGTCACTTTGCTCTTTACAACCCGCCTCGCTGCATAGTTTGGCGATAAACGCGCAATGTTCATGGGCGTCTTCTGCGTTGAATGCCACCCGGTTGGTGCGCACAAGCAGGCAAAGCTCCCTAGCCAATATGCATGTTCTAACATGTTTGAACTGCTCGAGTGTATGCTCCCGCATTCTTTGGCGACTTAACTCCAACCTTATCTTCCCCATACATTTGTTAACTAGCTAAAGCCAACTTCTTCTTTTTATACTTTCAGAACCCCTATAAACCATTAGCTTCAACTACCGCTCGCCTCGAAACGATTTTTTAAACGATGAAAGGCATTTCTGGAGAAAAATATTTGGACAGATAGACTCACTCTCTTAACCTCGTCATATAGTTATAGTAGAGGAACCTCCCATTAATGTGTAAGTGTGATGTGTATATCAAAAACGTGAACATTTACATGTGGCACAAGTTATGGGGCCAAATGCGTTCCCATCAGAAAAATTCAAGGAGATAATGATCGATGATGCTGGCTGGGGAGATCTCATTCTGGGTGTGGTGATAGGCGCCTTCAAACCTCCAGACCGCAGGTACATGGAACGCAGAATCCCGGTCTCCTCCTTCCAGTCGCCCAACTTCGAAAATAAACAGTACCTAGATGACGCCGTGAAGATTGCCGAGGAGATTGTTGAGGTGATGCAGCCTGACATGGAAACCCGTTTCAAAGTATGCTCAGGATACGTTCTCTCCAGCATACGTAGACGCCTGCGAAACCAAGGATTCAACGTGGAAGAAGTGGAAATCACCGGAGAACTTCAAGAGATGGTTGAGCGAAGCTATGTACGATGGTGTATTGAAGTGGGAGTGCCAGCGGAAAGACTGGAAGACGAGAGACGTTTCTGGGCGCTTCTAGAATGGGTTGCGGAAAAACCCAAAATCAGAGAAAAACTCGTAAAAACCGGGTGGAAAAGCTGGCGTGAAAAGTGGCGAGAGCTTGCTTTTAAAATGGCTAGAAAATAACGTGGAAAATATTTCGCAAGACCATCCGCTTTCTAAGAGAATAAAAACTAGGCATGGCGATTTAGAAAAAACATTAAAGTTTTATTTGAACATTTCAATTGGTGAAGAAAGAGTGGAATGGTACAATATTAAGTACTGGTTTGATCGTTTTCGGCTAACTGATTATGAAGAATTGCTTAACAACTATAAGCATGAGATATCCTATTACCCTGAAGTTCGATAAGTTTTAGAGGAGTTAAGCAAGCAAGCCTTGAAGCACAAGTTATAGCGGCGCGCGCTAACCTAAAGCTTGACTTACTTATAGTTTAGTTAATATTAATGTAGGGGAGAAATTTGCCTTTCAAGAAGAGAGCTAAGAAGAAAAAACACAGAGAGCAGGCACGCGCAAGGAGAAGAAGGCAAAGGAAAGCCAGAGGCGCACTTTAAAAAATAGGAAGAATGGAGTTGAAGGTGGGAGACAGTTTCAAATGTCCTGAAGGTCATGAAGCCACAATAGTGTGGATCAGCGAAGACAAGAAGGTTGTAGCGGTTAGGTGCCCTCAAAAGCACTTGGGAA
>Ga0315314_1000094_pt1 | contig 123871 bp, 121 predicted proteins | sample TDP9_MG_FD_203631 | JGI IMG/M metagenome (GOLD analysis project Ga0315314, IMG submission 203631) | Freshwater sediment microbial communities from Lake Towuti, South Sulawesi, Indonesia - TDP9 | ecosystem: Environmental > Aquatic > Freshwater > Lake > Sediment | place: Indonesia: South...
CTTTGACATCTATACCAGTTTGGGTATAGGGTCCTATCTGCGCGTAACCGCTTAAAGCGCTGTGGGCTATGTTGTTGTGGAGAGAATTTAGGAGTTGAGTAAAGCCGAAGTTTAGAGAGGACATTCCTGGTTCTATTGCTTTGAAGGTGATTTTCGCCAGATTTCCACTCCCGCTGACGCCTAGACCCTCTGATAGAAGCCCACCTAAAGCTAAGATTCTGCCGTGTGTGGCGTTGTAGTTGTTCTGAAAGGTCATGTTGAAGAATGTGGAACCTCCGCTCTTTAGGAACGCGCCTTCTACTATGCTTGTTGGGCTAGTGACATTTAAAATGTGGTTGTCGTAGTATAGAACAAACTCCCAATAGTGTAGGTCTGTTACGTTTTCGATGTTTATGCCTATTGTGAGGGTTCCTGGTACATCAAATAAGGCTACTTGGGGGTCCACGTATATTTTTGTTGGGAGGGGAACGGCTTTCCAAAGGTCATAGAAGTATCCGCCGGGGTAAATTGGGTTCCAGTACCATCCGTAGACCCAGTCTCTCATGAACACTCGTGCGGCTTGCTGGGCTGTTGGAACGCTTACCACATCGTTATGGTAGATGGCTTGCAACTCATAGTATATGTCTCGTCTTGTCGGTCCGTCCGGTGTTTTCACTGCTATGTCAATTTGGTTATCAACAGTTGGGTTGCTGTAGCCTTGCCACAAACTTAAGGTGCTTTGACTGTGTTGGAAGCCCCTAGCCCAGTTTTCTGCATCCATGAAGTCTGCCACCCATCCCACCTGCCAGACTGGCGCCTTCATGAATTCCAATGCGTCCCACCAGGCGCTCATGGTCAAGCCGACGACGGGCAAAGTAAACGTTCCTGCAGTTTTGCCATTGTATAGAGTGCCGCTCAGTGGCTCGATTGCGGCTTTAATAAGTTCAAAAGTGGCTTTTCTAATGTTGTTGCCAGTGTTGTATATCAATGATATGTTAAAGCCCCATTCCCAAGCCGACTTGGTTACAGCGCCTATAGTAAACTGAGCCGCCTGCAATTCTTCCTTAATCATTGTCACGTCGATGTCATAAACGGGTATCGCATAGTCGTAGTAGTCTGGGATTAACCCACTTATGTGCCATGTTGAACGATTGACCAATGCTTCGCTAGCCCAAATCTGTTGTTTAAGTGTTGTCCGGTTAAGAGCGTATGCAAAGGCTTTCCTCATGTGTACGCCATTTGCGTTCCAAGCAAACACGTCTGGCGTGTTAATGCCGCCAACTCTGGGCATGTATGGGCTTCCAGTGGCTACGGGACTCGTAAAAAACATGGCATTCAATATTCCTGTTGGCAGATTCCCCTTTGTGACTACTCCGGGCACGCCTATGAGCTCTGAATATTTGTCTCTTGGAACAGTGATTATGTCGTAGTCGCCTGCTAAGAATCCATTTTTCCTCGTTGTCCAGTCTGGCACTGCTTTTAATATTATAGTGTTAACGTGGGATGGATGGGCGCCATCAAAGTTAGTCCAACCTCTCCAATAGTTGTCAAACTTGTCGATTCTCAATTCTTGGTTGACCGTATCCAGGGATGTGAACTTGTATGGTCCTGTTCCGCACATAATCGGAGCATCTGCTGCAACCTGAGGGTTCCTCGCTCTACCGTAAGGGTCTGGACCGTTCTTATCAAGCGGTGTCAAGCTATTCGTCGGGTATCTGCGCCATGCCTTCCAGACGGGGTAGTTATCGATGGGATTTTTCCATGTTCCGTTCCAAGCATTGTAGTCAACAGCCATTTCCTTGTCAACTATGCTGCCCCAAGTCTGGCTCAATATCTGGAACCAAGCGGTCTCTGGAAAAGGAAAGGCTAAGCTCATCCAAACATACGTGTCGTTTCGTTGTATGGCGTCATCTATAATGCGACCAAGCGCTCGGAAGTCGGCATCTGTTCCTGTTCCAAACGTGCCGTCTGTCCATGGGGCACTGCTCCATACGTCGAACATGGGCTGATAGAACATCCATTGCGGGCTGTTGAGACCGTCATAGATCAAGCCCGCCTCAAAAGTGTACTCCACATCAGCCGTGTCAAGCGTTGAAGTTGTGATAAGAGTTCCGTCTCGGCGCGTCCAAGGATGGAACTTCACACCAGTCCTTGTCTTGAAGTAGTAGACTATGCGCTCAACAGTCATCGATACCGTGGCGCCCCAGCTTAGAGAAGTCACATGATAGGGATGAATCTCTCCGGTGAAAACATATTCTAAGTAGACTACATCGTTTACACCGAGACCGTCGGGAGCGACTTTGTTGTTGTCGATCCAATACTTCAGAAGGAAAGTCTGATTATTACCAAACCACTGCGAAGACACCGGATTGATTCGATTAACAGTCGTGGTATTTTGTACTGTTAATGTGATGACTTTTTTTGTTGGAAGCGATTCAGCCAATCGGGGAACAAACTGACCCATTAATCCCTGTTGCTCTGGAGGTTTTGACAAATCGCGATCAAAGAATATTAATGTTTCATACACGTTTGAAACGAGCTCACCACCATAGTAGGAGTAGGCACTCCATCCCGTGAACTGAGAAGGCAGAGTAACATTGCCAACCCTGTAGGTAGTAGTTTCTACGGGTGGTTGATGAGCGTCCACCATCCGAACCTCCAAATTTGAACTCATCAAAATTGAGGCAAATATAAAAACCACTAGGAATCTTTTTTTCATTAATTCCCCTCTCAGCGTCTCTCTATGCATCATTATATTGAAGGCATGCTATTAAATCTAACTTTTAATTCAAATTATTGAAGAAGTTATTTGCTCCACTAATCTAAATCATAGCCTCGATCAAATTTGGAACTCGCAATGCTATTTTTTCATTTGCCTGGGCCTCTTATCCAGCGCCAAATTCCAAGTTCCTTGACAGTAATCGTTGCCTGCGGCGGTTCATGAGACTTGTAATCTCCAGTCTCGTCTTGGTAGAGGATTCGAGGCTTGAGCGGAAACGTTCCCTTAGTCGTCGCTTTTAAGATGTACTTCACTTCTTCGGTCTTGAGAGGTCCCAGTTTTTTTCCCTTCATGTTGAGAAATCCATCTTCAAGCCTGTAGGTTTCAGGTTTCCGCGTCATCTCAAAGCCTTTTGGAACAATGCCCTCAACCCTCATAAGCAGAGCCGAACCCTTCCCAGCGTTAGCCAACTCCAACTCGAACTCAACGTCCTCGCCTACAATAATCTCCTTGTCATGAACGATAAGATTTGCTTGAATATCCGCGTGCTCAAATCGTTGCAAGCCAACAGGATCCTCATGAGATAGTGTGGGCGCTAAAACTCCTGCCATGCTCAGCGTGATTGAAGGCGCTTTTAATACCTCGCCTAGAGAAAAAATGAATTCGCGCTTCTCTTTAACCCTTTCTAGACTCTTTTCAATTTCATGTTTCTTGCCGATGTAGCCTGCTTTCTCGTAGAGGGCAGCAACCCTTTCTAGACATTTTTCAGCAAGTAGGTATCGTTCATGCTTCTTCTGTGGATCAAGCTCAACTTCGGCTTGACCCATGTAAACATAGGCGTCGAAAAGCACCTGTGTTGCGTTAATCCACACAGCAGAGTTTTCGTGTCCCGCCCTTAGATAGTAGTTTGATGCGTTGTCTAAATATTGCTTGGCTTTCATGAAATGGGCGCCATCCTTTGAAGATTCAAAGATGGTTCCAAATTCTAACGCTTTGCAGAAAGCATGGTTTCCAAGCGCCAGAAGGCTTGTACGATCATTCAGGCTGCATTCTTTCGCTTTCAGAAAAAGCTCAGAAGCCTCGGTATAGAACTCTGCTTGAGCCTTTTCCTCCCCAAGCACCATTTTCTGCCAGGCTTGACACATGTAGATCAGCGGCATTATCTCTCTACGATCAGACTCAGTCTCCATGACTTCCAGCAGTTTCTCCAGCATTTTTGCAGTTGAGGCATATTTCTCGGCGCTCAGTAGGTTTTCTCCTTCCTTATCGTATATTCTGGCTTCTTCCAAGCTCACTCTCGTCGTGCAGTATTCAGTTCTGCAGTTGCACGCCTTAATCAGATCCTTCGCTTCTTCTTTCTCTTCTGGACCTGTTATTCTGTCGATTTCAGCTTCTAGAGTGCTCTTAGCCCGAGCAAAAAGCTGGGCTGTTTGCTTAAACACCTGTATGGCTTCTTGACTCTGCTCGTTTCTACTCAAATCCTCAGCATGTTCAAGAAACGCCCATGCAGAATAATTTGGTGCGAGGTATTTCCACAATTTCGATGAATCAAGATAGCCCGCACATTTCTCATAGTGTATCCTCGACTGTGAATATTTTTCCTGCGAATGCGTAAGCTTGGCTTTTTCAATCTCGCTCCAAGCACGCATGTAATTGGCATAGTCTGAATAGAACTCTTTTAACTGGTGGATTTTTCCAGCTGATGTTTCATACCAACTGGATGCTGACTCGAAGTTTTCCGAGGCTTTAATATGTTGGCGAAGCTGGTCATGAAGCAATGCAATTCGCCAATGGGCTTCTGCTAATCGACTTGGAAGATCGGCTTTTTTGTATACGCTGATGGCGCCTTCGTAGGCTTCTATCGAGTTGTTTAGAACCTGTGCATCGCCTGTTAGCAAATGCAGCTGAGACAGGATTCCGCCAAACCAATTGTAATATTCTCCCAACACGGCGAAAAGTCTGGTCTGCGGATAAATTGTTGCCCATTTCTGACATAGCTTTAGGCAGTCGTCCATGCTTGAAACAGCGCTCTTCAGATGCCCCATCTTGCTTTCTTTTTCAGTCTCCACCTTTGCCAGCTCAGCTCTGATCAAAGCCTCATAGTTTTTGCCCACACCGCGAACCCAGTAGCTAGAAGGGAATGCCTTTTCCACCACACTCACGTATTCTTCTCGGTGTATCAACGCTTCTTCCAGAAGTTTCTTCCTCTCGGTGATTTTTGTCTCCATGCTAGAAAGAGAGTACAAAGCTTTGCTCAACGCGTGAAGGTTGGATCCTATAGCGTCGGGTGATCCCGACTGTCGAGCGTGTTCGAGACCCTTTCTTCCCGCTTTAATCGCCCTTTCAAGAAGAACCCGTTTTTTTTCGATGTTTGTTTCAACCTCACATGCTAAGCAGTAGTAGCTTTCAACGTAGGGATGATAGGTTGTAGCGAGAAAGTAGTCGTGTGAAATCATGCTAAGATGATGTATGGCATTTTCAGCGTGTTTCATGACCTTTTCGTATCCGCTTCTTATCTTGTCGGGGTCCTCTTCCGTAGGAACAATCCAATAATTAATGAAAGCCAGTTGGTACGATGCCACTCCGCTGATGTAATTGTCCTTAATGGCCATTCCTTGCCTCAACATTTCTTCGGCGTACTCTAAAGAGGAGCCAACTTTGTCGGAGAAAAACAGCGTACTAACGGCAGCCGCCCAGTTCGACATGGCAAAGAGATATCGGTCGCCTGTTTTCTGGGAGAGTTCCAGCGACCTCTGCGCATAGCTCAAGCATTTCTGACCCAGCTCCTTGGTCTTTTCTTCAACCTCGCTGACGTTAGTTGCATAGAAACAATGAAGGCTCGTCAGGCAGTATGCTCTTGAAAGCTCGTAATTATCCCCGAGTTCGGAGCAAGTTGAAATGACGTTTTCTCCAGTGTTCACTGCCTCCTCAAGGGTTCTGTTTAGATCATGCCAATCTGGTGCGAGATAAGACCTGTCTAGAAGGCATCTCAAGAGTTCATTGCTTGTTTTAACGTATTTAGATTTGTCTTCGACTTCCTTATAGATCTTTAAGGCGTCTTTCTCGAGTTTCCAGCAGCTGTCTAGTAGCTTCTTTTTTTTGGACGGGTCAGTCGCAAGCCATGAGTCGATGTACTCAGCCATCGCTTTACATTTGGAACTTCCACCCTGTCCCTGTGAACCTCCAGACTTCAGAAAGAGTTCAGCAGCCTTCATGTAAAATTTAGAAGCCAGTTCGGCGCGTTTTCTGAATTCCTCGTTTTTTTCAGCCTGCAATGAGGCTCTTTCATAGCAGAGACCAATTCGTTCGCTAATCTCGCCGCTCTTTACGAAATCTTTTGAATCCAGTGTGGAGTTTAAGACTTTCTCGTAAAGGTCTATGGCACCTATCCAATCATAATTCCTTTCAAGTTCTGTGGCTTGACTTAGAATCTGCTCCATCTCTAACCCTTTTCGTCCCCCAAACCATCAGACAGTTAGCGCTCACAGTCTGAAAAAGTTTTTTGTAATCCATTTTTATCAATCTCAGTTTAAAATAGCGAAGAGAACATGGAGACAAGGGAACAGAACACCTTATTGGGTAAAATTGATTTTATTCATAGAAGACTTAAATATTCGTCAATGATTATTTGTTATCTCTTCCATACACGACATGAAAGAAAAAGTTGGAGGAAAAAACAGAGTGTTAGGTTATGCCGGACGAATATTACACGTTGACCTTTCAAGCGGAAAAATTTGGACTGAACCATTGAAGGAAGAGTTAGCCAAAAAATACATCGGTGGCATCGGCTTGGGAATGCGTCTACTTCTAGACCATTCTAAGCCAGGTGTCGACCCATTCAGCCCTGAAAATCCATTGGTTGTCGCGACTGGACCGCTCTCGGGCTCAATGGTGCCAACTGGCGGAAACGGACATGCTTTCGTGTCTAAGTCGCCTCAAACCTTCGCTATGGGTGAGGCTAAATCGCACGGGCACTTTGGCACTGCAATGAAGCGTGCTGGCTACGACGCCATAATCATTCACGGCAAGTCTGAGAAACCTGTTTACCTATGGGTCGACGACGACTCAGTTCAAATCATGGATGCCAAACACCTGTGGGGTAAATCAACCTTTGAGACTGAGGACGCCATTCGAAACGAGCTCAAGGACTTCTACATCAGGGTAGCATCAATTGGTCCTTCTGGCGAGAAACTGGTCAGAATCGCCTGCATCATGAACGACCGAAGCCGAGCGGCTGGCAGATGCGGCTTAGGCGCTGTTATGGGCAGTAAAAACTTGAAAGCCATAGCCATCAGAGGTTCTAAAGATGTCAAGGTTGCCAATCAAGAACGTCTCCTCGAATTAGTGAAGATTCAACATGAACGAATGAAGGGTCCAGCGGCGAGAAAATACCGAACCTTGGGAACGCCTGAAAACGTCCTTGTGCTTCAGAAGCTGGGTGCAATGCCGACCAATAATTTCACGAGGGCTACCTTTGACCAAGCGGACAAAATCAGCGGCGAGTATCTTAACGAACGTTTCGTAGCTAAAATAATCGGTTGTTCATCGTGCGCCATGCGCTGTGAACACGTTGCGGTTGTGCCCGAAGGACCCTACAAGGGAACAACAACGCGGATTGAGTATGAACCCCTTTGGGCTATTGGACCCAACTGTGGCGTTGGCAACTTGGACGCTATTCTCAAGGGCATGGACATGAGCAATTACTACGGCGTAGATGCCATATCTATCGGTGGTATCATCAGCTTCGCTATGGACCTGTACGAACATGGGCTTGTGAGCAAAGAAGAACTCGGCGGCTTAGAACTCAACTTCGGCAACTACGAAGCCATGATTGAGATGATAAAGAGAATCTGCATGAGAGAGGGCTTCGGAGACGTGCTCGCAGAAGGAGTCAGGTTGGCGGCTGACAAAATCGGCAAAGACGCGCCCAAGTACGCGATTCACATCAAAGGCGTCGAAATGACAGGCTACGACATACGCGGGCTTAAGACAGCCGCGTTGGGCTACGCGGTTTCGTTCCGTGGAGCCGACCACAACCGACACGGAGCCTACGGACCAGACGTGGCGGGCAAGGTCAACCGTTTCAAGGCTGAGAAGGGCAGGGGCAAACTGGTCAAGGAAACCGAGGACCTCTACGCAGCAATCGACTCACTCATTGTCTGCAAGTTTTCCAGGGGCACGTATTTCGAGGGATACAAGGATTTAGCAGCCTTGTACAGCGCTGTCACTGGCATTGAAATGACGCCTGAAGAGTTGCAGAGGGCTGGTGAAAGAATCAATAACTTGGGAAGGCTCTTTAACATCCGTGAGGGCTTATCGCGAAAAGACGACACGTTGCCTTGGAAAGTTATGAATGTGCCAATCCCCGACGAGGGTGTGGCTAAGGGCAGTTTCGTGAGTCAAGAAGACCTCGACATACTGTTGGATGATTACTATGAGGTTCGAGGATGGACAAAAGAAGGTGCCCCCACGGTGGAGAAACTCAACGAAATCGGAATGGAAGACCTAGTCTACTTGGTTAAGGAGAAAACTGAAAAACCGAGAAAGAAGGCAAAGGAGGAATAAAAATGGCAGCAGTTTCCAAAGCTGAGAGCGCAAAATGGAAGATGGTTTCCTGTGACCCCGATAAGTGTACAGGCTGCACTGTGTGTGAATACATTTGCTCAGCGACCAAAGAGAACGCGTTCAGTTCACAGAAGTCGCGTATACGCACGTTACGGTTGCATCCTTTGGTCAACATATCTATTGCTTGTAGGCTCTGCAACCCAGCGCCATGTGTAACGGCTTGTCCAAGAGATGCTTTGAAGCAGTCGGAGCAGACGGGCGTGATTATGGTTGACGACGACAAGTGCGACGGTTGCAGTTGGTGCATCGAGGCGTGCGACTACGGCGCCATAACGTTGCATCCAGAACTGAAAAAAGTTAGAATCTGCGACCTCTGCGAAGGCGTGGAGGGCGGACCGAGATGCGTCAAATGGTGTCCTGAAGAAGCCTTAGACTTCACGACTAAGGAGTTGTTGTCGCAGAAGGCTCGAATAGCGGTCACAAAGAAGCTGTTCAAGGAATCGATGGAAGCCGCAGGCATCAAAGTCTAAGCCAAACTTAGACTTCTTTTCTTTTACTTTTTTGAAAAGACTTGGTCATGTTTCTCATTCGTCTTCTAGATAGTTATGTGTTCAGCACTGGGAATTCTTGTGATGAACGAACACTCGGCTTTTTTGAGTTTCAAAACGGAATTTCTCTGAGTTTCAATACTGCCTTCTCGTCTAGTTTTGCGGCACGACAATAAAACTCGTGTGGCACCACAATTGCATGTGCGCTTATGCTTTTAATGCTTCTATTATTTTTGACGGGTCTACTCGTAACTCTTTTAGAGCCAATTCTTCTGGGTTGAAACCCATTGCCAAACCTAATAACTGTGTGTAGTGCAGCACGGGCAGGTTGAAGTTTTCACCGAACGCGCGTTCTATACGCGACTGCTGCATGTCGAACATGAGGTGGCATGAGGGACAAACGGTTATCATGGCTTGCGCGCCCACATCCTTAATGTGACTGAGTTTTTCTCTTGCTAGCTGGAGGGAAACCTTTTCATCGATGGCAACCACAGTGTAGCCGCAACACTCAGCCTCGTCGGCGTAGTCTAGACATTCGGCGCCTGTCAACTCTATGAGAGCCTTTAAGACATGTGGGTCTTCGGCGTCGTCGAAGCCCGAGTATTTTGCTGGGCGCATTAGGTGGCAACCACAGTGCTCCACCACTTTTAGTCCAGATAAGGGCTTTTGGACAGCGCCTTTGATTTTTTCTAACCCGACGTCTTCTTTGAGCATCTGGACTAAGTGTTTGACCTCAATCGTGCCCTTGAATTCCATGCCGATTCCTTTCAAGTAGCCGTTGACCTTTTCTCTGAGTTGCTTGTTTTCCTTGAGCATCTTGTTGGTTTTTCGCAGGGTCGTGGCGCATCCAGTGCAGAGGGTGAGAATATTCAGGTTCTGTTGCTCAGCCAAGCAGAGGTTGCGTGCGGACAAAGCCAGCGTCATTTCGTGGTTTGCCGGGTCGAGGGGCAGTCCGCAACAGTTGAAGTCAGGCATCTCAACCAGTTCGACGCCTAGTTTTGGCAAGACCTTTCTGGCTGAAACCTCGTAACTGCTGACTCTGTAGGGGATTGTGCATCCCAGAAACAAGAGATACTTTTGCTCAGCCACCGTAATCGCTCCTATTTCTTGGTTAGTTTCGAACCGCCCGTTAACTCGATTAGTTTTGAAACATCAGCCACACTGGATTTGGGCAAAGGCGGCAGTCCAGCCTCTCCCCGTTTCTTGTGTCGCAGTTCGGGAATCCGATAAGCGTAACCCGTGTCACAAATGCTCGAGGTCAGTTCCTTGTAAATGTTGGGTATAATACCATTCTTAACAGCTAGATTTCTTAGAACACGCAGAACGCTGGCAACCTCCACGCCCTGAGGACAACGGTCGGTACACGTGAAACAGGCGGTGCAAAGCCAGAGAGCATTGCTTGAAAGCGTCTTTTCTTTCAATCCCAACTGTGCCATGCGTAAAACTGTTCTGGGACGGTAAGAACTGCTGAACCTTGCGGTTGGACAGCTCGAAGTGCAGGTTCCGCATTGGAAACAGGTTTTAAGGGTTTCGCCGTCGTGTTCCCTCATAACTTCGTGCTTGAAGGATGGGTCTACCCTTGAAGGTTGAACGTTCTTTGATGATGTTTCAGGAGCCTTTTCTGACATGGCTGCGTTCTCCTTCGATAGAACATGTCAATGCACCAAAGCAGATAATAAATCTTGTTTTTCTAAGAAAAATCACGCATAGAGCAAATTCGCTTTGGAATTACAAGCATAGCCATAGGGGTAGGCAGATTTGAACTAGTGAGCGATTACAGGCCTCGAAGATTTCAGTAGCAAATCTGTAAAAAGTAACTAAACACTTCAGGTTGACAACCTGGTCAAAGTAGCCAATCTTTTGCAAGAGAATTTAAGATATATCGGATGTCTTTTTTCACAATTCATAAATGTTAAACGCATCAATAGTATAGCAGGAAATAGAAAATTGAAAATCCGCGTGGGAGAGAGGAAATTGCTAAAAGGAATAGCCCGTGAAATCACATTAACACTACTTTTGATGAGCATGTTGACATTAACTTTCCACTTTCAACCGACAACACAGGCGCATGCATTGTCCACTCTGGCCGTTGACAAAGGAATCGATGTGTGGATGCAGTATCCTACACCGTTCGGCGGACAAGGCCTCAACCAATCAGCAGACTTGGTCCTTCCACAACAAAAAATCACACTTACCGCCTATGTAATCTACAATTACTTACCCGTGAGCGATAAGAACGTAACTTTTCAAGTATTCGACAATAAATTGAACCTTGCTAGTGAACTCAAGGGCGTCACAGGGGATGCAGGGCGAACATCTGTGGTCTTTCAAATGCCTTGGCTCGGTGTCAATCCTGAAAGCCTTTTCGGCCTGTGGCGAGTCATAGCGTCAGTGAACGTATCCGATATAACCTTGCATGACGAAATGGACTTCTATTACGACTACCTAGTGCACATATGGAGCGCCACAACTAACAAGGTTGAGTATGAACATCTTGAAACTGCAAGGATAACAGTGACCTTTGGTACCCATGCAGAACAAAGTTACAACGTGTCGATGACCGCAGTTGTACGAGACAACTTGGAAGTGCCAGTTGGAATAGCCACACTTGACAAAACCATCGGGGGTACAGCGTTCGGCGTTTACAAGAACTACACCAACACTGTGAGTATACTCATTCCATACTGGGCTTATGCAGGATCGGCTGAAGTGCGCGTCAACTTCTTTAACAAATCACCAATCCCAGGCGGAGCATCAATTATTGCCCCAGAGAAAGTGATTCAGATTTGGATATTACCGAGTGTGCGAACAATTCCAACGGCAGACTTTACGTGGGGACCTCTGGAGCCTCGGATAAGGCGCTCAGTCACTTATAACGCATCAACCTCACTGCCAGGGTGGAGCCTACCCGACTTAGCCCCAACTCCCATCATTAAATATGTCTGGAACTTCGGCGACAACATGACCAACTACACAATCACCGACCCATACATCGAACACATCTATAACGAACCCGGACGTTTCACAGTTACACTAACCGTTGTCGACAACGCGAGCCAAAAAGACTCGATTAGTCAAGAAATGAAGGTAATTGCAATCGCAGATGTGGCAATAGCAAACGTGACACTTTCCAAAACAGTAGTGGGTCAAAACTATACAATTTCCGTTAAGGTTATCACCAAGAACGAAGGCGACCTTACCCAAACTTACACCATTACAGCCTACGCTGATTTGAATACTAAAATCGTCGGAGACGAAATCACTGTCGAAACACGAAATATCACGTTGCCAAGTGGAGACTCTACCACCATCATCTTAACATGGAACACAACAGGGGTAGCTAAGGGAAACTATACTATAAGTGCCTATGCCATCCCGGTTCCAGGCGAGACAGACATATCTAATAACAAATTCACTGGCGGCTGGGTTGTTGTTGCTATGGTTGGAGATGTTACTGGTAGGGACGGATGGCCTGATGGTAGAGTAGACATAAGAGACCTGGCAGTTGTAGCCAAATTTTTCGGCGCCGTCTATCCCGATACACGCTATAATCCAAATTACGACGTCAACTATGACGGAAAAATTGACCTTAGAGACATAGCCATAACCGCCAAAAACTTCGGAAAAACTAACCAATGACAAATGGCGCACACGTATGCTTCGTAAACGTCTTCTCCCCGATGGAACATATCAATCGGCAGCAAAGTTGATAAAAAATCTTGTTTGTCAAAGAAAATCACACTAGGATGGCTCATCTGCAAAAGGTTTCGGACTAACCGAATAACAACTCTCAAATCTCGGCTAGTTTAAGTGAAGAAATGGCGGTTGCTGATGCTGAAGCAAGAGTTGGGTTAAGCTCGATTGGTTTGAGTGTTTTTGGGCGTTTGTTTTGATTGAAGCTCAAAAAGCATTTGAAGCTGATAAAACATTTCTACGGCTTTCTTGACTCTTTCTTTTTGACCGCGCACCGTGATGTGTTGGTTGTCTTCCAACTTTGCTTTAACGCCCAGCGCTATTGAAATTGCCTCTGCCCATTCTCGTGTCATAGGTGTAGTCAGTGTTATTCTTGTCCATTCAATGTTGCTGTCTCGGGGCAAGCCTGGAAGAAATCTGGGTATTGGTGTGGGAACACCAGCGCTGGCTTTCTTCAACTCCTCCAAATATTGTTTTTCACCCAGCTCCTTAACAAGTCGTTGTTGCCCATCAGTAAACGCTAAAGTGTGGTACAGTGTTTCTTCTCCGTTCAGTTGCCCGCCAAAATAGTACCCTTTCTTTGCTTCATTTAGGTTGAGACTCTTCAGGTAGTCTAAGGCAAGTCTGCAGTGTCCCACGACTTCGCATGAAGCGCACTTGGGGTTGTCGGGGTAGAGGCAAGGACCACAAGTTATGTGACACGCTCTTCTGCCAGGATGCACGTTCTCTTTGACATCGCTGCCACAACGGCAGCAGATGTTTTCCCATGATTCTGGCTGCGACATATGAAAGTCTATCTCCTCACGACTTTGACTAGGTTTTTGTTGTGGTCGTAGATGTTGACTTCCATGGGCATCTGTCCAACCGCGTAGTGGGTTGCGCAGCCGAAGCAGGGGTCGTAGGCTCTGAAAGCCATCTCCACCATGTTCAATAGGCCTTCGTTGACCACTCCGCCCTTAATCAAGCCCTTAGCCGCGTCACGTATGGACATGCAGATGGCTGGAGCATTGTTCACCGTCGCAACAATCAAGTTGACCTTTTTGGCTAAACCCTCTTCGTCGAGCACGTAGTGATGAATCAACGTTCCGCGTGGAGCCTCAACAATGCCCACGCCTTCACCTGGCTGTCCAGGCTTGTTGCGCAAGTTGGTGCTGGTTACGTCTTTGTCCCTGCTGAGCTCAAGTGTTCTTTCTGCCGCGTACAAGAGTTCGATTAATCGTGCCCAGTGCATTGCTAGAGTTGAGTGTACAGGTTTACCGCCAAGAGTCTCATACATGCGTTTGTATTCTTCTTGCGCCAGAGGCGTAGCCATTCCGTCTGCAGCGTTCAATCGTCCTAAGGGTGCAACCCTGTAAATGCCACTGTCTGGGCCGTCAACCAAACCCTTCCAACCCACTTTCTTGAGGTAGGGCAATTTAACATAAGTCCACGGTTCCACATGCTCCTCAACATTGTTTAGATAGTCACTGGGTGCCCACTTAGCGAATTCTTTGCCTTCCGGCGTAACAACCCTGATTTTGCCGTCGTAGAAGTTGACCTTGTTGTTCTCATCAACCGTTCCCATATAGTATGTGCGGTGCTTGTAAGCGTCGCTAAGAATCACATCCACATACTGCTTGTTCTTCAACACAACATCATTGAACACTTGAATACTGAACTGTGCGAATTTCACGCTTGACTCAGCCATCTTTTCAATCTCTGCTCGCTCCTCTTCTGAAATAGCCTTGGACATGCCGCCTGGTAACCCACAGACGGGATGAGTAGCCTTGCCGCCAATCATGGCTGTAATCTTCTGTCCATACGCCCTATGCTTGATGACCTCTTTTGCAATGTCCAAGCCCACCTTGTTAATCACGCCCAAAATGTTGCGTTCAGCCGCAGGCGCGGTTGGACCAACGACAAAGTCGGGTGCGCCCAGGAAGTAGAAGTGCAGTGTGTGGTCGTAGACGTAGTAGCCGCTGTACATGAGTTCTCTCAATTTCTTTGCTGCCAAGGGTGGGTCAACGTGGAACGCTGCGTCCAAGGCTTTGGTTGAAGCCATGTGATGGGCTACGGGGCAGACACCGCAGATTCGAGGCGTTATCTGAGGCAGGTCCTCGCCTTTTCTTCCAATGCAGAATCGTTCGAAGCCTCTCAACTCTGGAATCTGCAGGTAGGCGTTTGCCACGTTTCCCTCGTCGTTTAGGAATATGTGGATTCTTCCGTGTCCTTCAAGCCTTGTGATGGGGTCGATTTTTATCTCCTTCATTTTTTCACCCTCCTGCGCAGAATCGAACTGGGTAACGAATACCTGTAAAACGTGCCCAACGGGTCCTTAACCTGGTCGATGAGTTTCTGTGGATTGAAATCCTTCTCCTTCTCCTCTTCAAGCCCCATGATTGAAGCCAGTGCGCTTATCATAGCCGCTCCCTGCTCAGTTACCCTTGGGCAAGGTCCACCGCATCCAGTGCATGGCATATTGGCGCCTATGCATTGGGCTTCGCAGCCGCCTCTTGTGGCGGGTCCAAGGCAGATGATTCCCTGTTCTAACAAGCATTTTTCGGGTTGGGGCACAATCTCGTAGACGCGGTATATTTTGCTGATTTTCTTCTCCTCTTTCTTTCTTGGGCATTCGTCGCAGACCGACTTTTCTGGTCCCAGAACTGAGCCTTTCGGAGGCAGTGCGCCCTTGGCTATGGCTTCAACTGCTCCAGCGATTCTTTTTGGTGTGGGTGGGCAGCCTGGCAAATAATAGTCAACATCTACAACTTGGTTCAGTGATCTAACTGTGTCGTAGAATTCTGGAAGTCTCAGTTCTCCCTCTGAAACCTTGAAATGAGTCTGTGGAACCACGCCTTCTGGATTTGCTGTTGAAGGGCTGTTCAAGTAAACTGTGGCGAAGATTTCTTTTCTGTCGGCAACGTTGGCTAGACCTGGTATTCCGCCTTGGTGGGCACAGGAGCCGAAGGCAACCAAGACTTTTGACTTCTGACGCAGTAGTTTGGCTAGGTATTCTTGTTCTTCGTTTCTGACGGCGCCGTTGAAGAAGCAGACGTCTATGCTCTTGTCTGGCATGGCTTCAACGTCTTTGTATTTGATGTCTATGGCTACGGGCCAAAACACGATGTCTGCGAGAGCGACTACGTCGAGTATCTTTTCGTCTACATCGAGGACAGCTACCTCGCAGCCTCCGCAGCTCGCCGCCCAATAGAACGCGAATTTCAGTTTTTGTGTGCTCATATTAGGTTCACCACTTTTGAAGCGTCAACCCTCAGTTCTTTAAGCGCCAGTTCTTCTGGAGTGAAGCCCATGGCTAAACCCAACAACTGAGGATAATGCAACACGGGCATGCCGTACGGTTCGTTGAACATTCTTTCAATTCTGGATTGATTAGTGTCAAACATCATGTGACAGAAAGGACAAACAGTTATGACAGCCTGAGCGTTAACCGCCTTCATGTGAGCGAGTTTGTCTCTTGCCAGGGATAGTGGAATCTTGTCGTTCACGCCGATGATGGGCGCACCGCAGCATTCGGTCTCGTCCAGATAATCCAGGCATTGGGCTCCCGTTACCTCGATGAGGCTCTTGAGAATCTTTGGGTTCTCGGGGTCGTCGAAGCCTATGTGCTTTTGTGGGCGAACAACGTGGCATCCGTTGTGTTCGGCGACTCTGAGGCTGGTCAGCGGTCTCTGGACAGTTTCTTTAATCTTTACGAGTCCCACGTCTTCGGCGAGAACCTGCATCAAATGTTTGACTTCGATGGTTCCCTTGAACTCGAATCCAGCCTCTTTCAGGTAGCCGTTGACTTTTTCCCGTTCATGTTTGTCTTCCTTGAGAAACTTGTTTACCTTGCGCAGTGTTCCGGCGCATCCTGGGCAGAGGGTCATGATGTTCAAGCCTTGTTGTTCTGCTATGCAGAGGTTTCTTGCTGCTAGGGTGAGCATTATCTCATGGTCAGCTGGGTCTAAGGGAAGTCCACAGCAGTTGTAGTCGGGCATCTCAACCAGTTCTAAGCCGAGTTTTGCAGCAACCTTTCTGGCTGAGATTTCGTAACTCGCCACTCTGTATGGTATGGCGCAGCCGAGGAACAGCAGATACTTAAGTTCGGGCATTCGAATTTCCTCCTTTTTCCACCAGTTTTGAAAAACCTGTTCGATTGAACAGTTTCGAAACACTTTCCAAGTTGGCCTTTGGTAACGCGGGCAATCCTGTCTCTTGTCGCCTCTTCAACCTGAGTTCAGGAATCTTGTAGGCTAGGCCGGTTTCCATGATTGCACCTGCAAGTTCCTTGAAAACGGGCGGCATGTATCCTTCTCTCACGGCTATGTTTCTGAGAGCGCGAATGACGCTGGAGATTTCAACATCTTGGGGGCAATGGTCGACGCATGTGTAGCAGGCTGCACAGAGCCAGAGTTGATCGCTCGAGAGAACTTTATCTTTGAGTCCTAACTGTGCCATCCGCAGGATTTGTCTTGGCCTGTACGAGTCGCTGAACCTAGCTATTGGGCAATCGGCTGTGCATGTGCCACATTGGAAGCACATCATGATGCGTTCGCCGCCTGGAATCTTCTTGACCTCGTTCTTGAACCGCGTGTCTATGTCAGAAATCTTCAGTGTCGATTTGGTTTCGATTTTTTCTTTTTCACTCATGCGCCTTTCCTCCGTTGTTTTTTAATGGACTTGGACCGAGTTTTTTTACCTCCGTGACCATTTCTCTAATTACCGCAGCGAATCTGTCGCCTTCAGAGGCGGAGACCCATTCTAACCTGAGTCTTTGAGGTTCGATGCCGAACTGCTTCAGAACATTCTTCAAGAGAAAGATTCTTCTCTGAGCCTTGAAGTTGCCCGAAAGGTAATGACAGTCTGACGGGAGATGGCAACCTGCGACTAGGACGCCGTCGGCTCCTTCTTTGAACGCTTCGAGCACGAACACTGGGTCGATTCGTCCGCTGCACATCACTCGAATTATCCTCACATTTGCTGGATACTGCAGTCTGCTGACTCCAGCCAGGTCGGCGCCTGCGTAGGCGCACCAGTTGCACAGAAAACCTACGATCTTTGGCTCGAACTTGGTTTGGGTTTGGGTCTCAGTCATGTATCACTTCCTCCACTAGGGTTGCTTTAACCTGCGCCAGAATCTGCTCGTTTGTGAAGTGTCCTAATGTGATTGCTTTCGTGGGGCAGGACGAACCGCATGTGCCGCAGCCCTTGCACAAGGCTTCGAGAACCTTTGCCACTGGTTTTTCGCTATTTTGTTCCATCTCGATGGCGTTGTAGGCGCACACAGAGGCGCAGATTTTGCACCCACTGCAGAGTTCTTTGTCAACGCTGGCTATGCTGCCCTCCATTTCTAGAGCTGTTTTCGACAGCACAGTTGCTGCTCGTGCGGCTGCCGCGCACGCTTGAGATATGCTCTCATCAATGAATTTGGGTGAATGTGCCATGCCGCAGAGGAACACGCCGTCGGTGGCAAAGTCTACGGGGCGCAGTTTCATGTGGGCTTCAAGGAAGAACTTGTCTTTAGTCAGCGGCACCTTCAACATTCCAGCCAAGCGTTCGTTGTCGGGGTTTGGAACCGTTGCCACGCTCAAGACTAGGAGGTCGGGTTCTATTGGAATCCATGTCTTCAGAACGGGTTCCCAAGCCGTGACTCTGATTTTTCCGTTTTCTTTGGTGACTTCGGGTTTGGTTTGGTCGTCGTAGCGTATGAATATGACACCCTTATCGGCGGCTTCACGATAGTAGTCTTCTCTGAACCCGAAGGTTCGCATGTCCTTGTACAAGACGTAGACGTCGGTGTCAGGGCTCAACTCCTTAATCTTCAGAGCGTTTTTGACCGCCTGACCGCAGCATATCCTTGAGCAGTTGGGGCGTTCATGGTTTCTCGAACCAACGCACTGTATCATGGCAACCATTTTTGCGTTGAAATCGCCCTTGGCGAGTTTCTCCTCCAACTCGTGTTGGGTTAAGACCCTTTCGTCAGTTCCGTACAAGTACTCGTTTGGCTTGAACTCAATGGCGCCCGTTGCGACTATAACGACGCCGTGGTCAATCTCCTTCTTTTCATCATTGTTTTTCAATGTTGTCTTAAAGTTTCCAATATAGCCCTTGATGTCGCTTACTTCAGAATTCAGGTAAACGTGAATCTTGGGATTTTCTGCAACTTCGCTGACCAATGAATTCAGCTGAGCCTGCGGGTCTTCAGAATCTAACAGATAATGGATTTTGCGGGCGTATCCGCCGAGTTCCTTGTCCTTCTCTACAAGGTGAACATCAAAGCCCTGCTTTGCTAATTCTAAAGAAGCGACCATTCCTGACAGACCGCCTCCGATGATCAGCCCGCTTTGATTGACCTTTATTATGGGCTTTGGCAACGGCTTCAACAAACGAGCCTTGGCGACAACAGATCTCACTAGGTCTTTGGCTTTTTCCGTAGCCTTCTCAGGCTCGCGCATGTGCACCCATGAGCATTGGTCTCTGATGTTGACCATTTCAAAGAGGTAGATGTTCAATCCAGCCTCTCGAACCGTCTCTCTGAACAATGGTTCATGGGTTCGTGGTGTACATGAGGCAACTACAACTCGGTTGAGGCCGTGTTCCTTGATTCTCTCGCGGATGCCCTTCTGAGTGTCTTCTGAACAAGTGTAAAGATTGTGCTCAGCGTAAACAACATTGGGCAACCGTTTAACATACTCAACAACCTCTGGAACGTTTACCACGCCGCCTATGTTGATGCCACAGTGACAAACAAACACACCGATTCGCGGTTCCTCTCCGGAGATGTCTCTCTCAGGCGGGTACTCTTTTGCTATGGTGAGTTTGCCTCTCGCCTCGGCTGTCATGCTACCCGCCTTGGCAGCTGCGCCGCTCGCCTGAGCCACGCTTTCTGGGATGTCTTTTGGAGAGGCAAAGGCGCCGCATACGTATATTCCAGGCCTAGAGGTTTCAACGGGTGAAAACACGCCTGTTTCGCAGAAATTGTACTTGTTAAGTTTGATGCCAAGGATTTCGGCCAGCTCTTGGGCGCGTTTAGGCGGTCTCATCCCGACTGATAATACTACGAGGTCGAATTCCTCGTCTTTGGGGTTTTCTTCCTCCACGTGCCGCACTATCAGGTTTTGTGTTTCGGGAATCTCGTGCACGCTCGAGACTCTCGACCTTACAAACCTGACCTTGTACTCTTCTGCCGCCCGATTGTAATAGGCGTCAAATTCCTTTCCAAACGCCCGCATGTCCATGAAGAATATGGTGCACTGAACGCCTGGGGTGTGTTCCATGGCTATAACCGATTCTTTTATGGCGTACATGCAGCAGGCGGAGGAGCAATAGTTGTTTCCAACAAGGGCGTCTCTGGAGCCAACGCACTGAACAAAGGCTACCCTCCATGGAATCGTTCCGTCTGAGGGGCGCAGGATTTTTCCACCATATGGTCCTGATGCGCTCAGAGTGCGTTCAAACTCTATGCTGGAAACAACGTTGGCGTATCGACCGTAACCGTACATGCTCTTTAAGCGAGGGTCAAACTCTTCAAAACCGGGTGAAAGAATAATGGCTCCAACCTCAATGTTAAGAACCTCGGGTTTTTGATTAAAGTCAACGGCTCCTGCTTTGCAGACGTTCATGCACAACTCACATTTGAGGCAGTGTTCCTCGTCAATGGCGTACTTTAAGGGAACCGCTTGTGGAAAGGGAACGTGTATCGCCTTTCGAATGCCCAGTCTTTCATCGAACTCGTTGGGTACCTCAACTGGACAGTGTTGGGCACAAACACCGCAACCGTTGCATTTGTCTTCGTTTACATATCGCGGTTTTTTCAGAATTTTGACCTTAAAATTTCCCGCTTCACCACTAACTTCCTCTAGCTTTGCATTGGTTATCAATTGTATGTTCGGGTGTCTTCCAGCGCCCACAAGTTTGGGTGCTAATATGCACATGGAACAGTCGTTTGTTGGGAAAGTCTTGTCTAACTGCGCCATGGTTCCTCCGATGCTGGCTGATTCATCCAACATGTAGACTTTGAATCCGGCGTCTGCCAAATCAAGAGCTGCCTGTATTCCGGCGATTCCACCGCCCACGACGAGTGTTGCTCCCACCTTTTGGCTCAATCATTTTACCCTCCTTTGGAAGGCTTGCCGAGTTTACTTTGATTGGAGCTGATAGAGCATTTCAACGGCTTTTTTGACCGTTTTTTTCTCGCCGCGCACTACAAAATGCAGACTGTTCTCGGGTTTGACCATCACTCCGAGCATTCTTGATATTTCGTCTACTCTCTCCCTTGGAACGGGCTTCGATAGTGTTATTCTTGTCCAAGCGATGCTGTTGTTTCTGGGTAAACCTGGGACAAATCTTGGTCCAGTTGCTGGAATTTCTTGAAGTTCGCCTCTCTCAGCCTTGTCGAGTTCGGCTATCCAATCTTTGGCGTAATCGTCGCAGACACAGATGGCGGTTGCCACAAGGTCTCGCTTGACAATTTCAAGACTGTGCTGCAAGTCTGGCAGTCGCTCGTTTGCCAACTCTATGTCACATTCTGGGCATATATGTGAACGGACAAAATTCATCAATGTTCTGCAGTTTCGCAGTTGACGCGCGTATTCGGCGTCAACCTTAACGTCTTTTCGGACAAGGTCACCAAAAAGTCTGACCAAAACCCACCAGATTTGTTCTGACCTTTGCAGTTGGACGTTTATGTAACCTCTAGTGCCCTCTGCTATTTGAGGGGGTGCCAGAGTAACGGGTGTTAATGGCAGGGTTGGTGTTTGATGAGCTTCTGCGGTTAATTCTGGAGCGGCTTCGCTTTTGCGAGCCATCTCTTCTAGGCGAAGTCTGATTGCTTCTGCGACGAACTCGGAGATGCTTCTGTATCGTCCTGTTCTTTTCAGGATTTTTCTTATTTCCTCTATTAGTTCTTCTCTGATGCTTATCGTTGCCCATTCTGGCATGTGCATTCCTCTTTTGGGATTTCTCTTATGTTAAATGTAACGCAAACATAACATATATATACTTTGATTATAGTTAAAATATATCTATTTACTTGTAAATAGGAGCGTCAAGCCATGGAAAGTCGAAAGGTTCAACGTGTTGGTTACTCTACATTTAGCGTATCTCTTCCAAAAGACTGGGTTGAAACCACAGGTCTCAAACAAGGCGACCTCATAATGCTCTTTCCTGAAAAAGACGGCTCATTGAAGTTAGTCCCAAGCAGCATGGTTGAACGCAAAACTCAGCCCGAAGAATACGTTATAAACTCAGACCTTTGCGATGAACCTGGAATGCTGGAGAGGCTAATAGTGGGCAATTACATTCTAGGACGAGACATTTTCAGTGTAGTTTCCTCCACCCGAATCAGCAGAGAACACATTGAAGAAGTGCGTAAGATAGCACACAGGCTCATGGGATTGGGCATAGTTCAAGAGACACCCACTCAAATAGACCTTCAGTGTTCCATAGACCCAACTAGGTTCAAAATAGACATGCTTATGCGCAGGTTGTCGGTGATCGCTTCCACCATATATACTGAAGCTATGCAGGCGCTGACCGAGCCTACTGAGGGATTAGCCGATGATGCCATTCTTCGAGAAGACGAAGCCGATATGATGTACTGGCTCGCTCTACGACTGCTCATCTCAGCTCAACGCGACCGCACCATAGCTGACAAGATAGGCTTGGAGGACCCTCCGCAAATCCTGTACTTCACATTGGTTACAAGGTATCTTGAATTGATCGCAGACCGTGCCGAATATATTGCTAGAAGGGCAATCGAACTGCATACTCGTGGTAAAGAGAAACCGAGTAAACACCTGATGAACCGAATAATCAATATGGGTGAACTTGCGCACAACGTGTTCTTGAAATCCATGGACTGTGTTTTCACTGAAAACATCGAGGTTGCAAACAATCTCTTAGAGATTGCTCGGGCTATCAGGAATGAGCATGAAAGACTCATGGAAGAACTTCCAGAATTCCCTATTATGAGAACCGTCGTCTTGGAGTTGAATAGAATAGCCGACCACGGCTCAAGCATCGCTGTTTTAGTAATAAACAAGGCATTAGAAAAACCGAGCAAAATCTGCTCAATCAGGCGCTGAAACCTAGCCACGCACAATTTTACATGCGGTTCTGACATTAGGAAAAACAACTCCTTTATGAAGCTATATAAAAGGAAAATGATTTCTCAAATGCCGTAATACTTTCTTTTTGGTTTTCCGTTTACGCTAATTTTGACGTATGACGGGATAAAAATATATTAGGGTGGTCGCACATGTGCTTTTTTCTGCACCATAGGAATGATTAAATGAGGAGAGAGACTCGCTTTTGAGTGAACTTGACTTAGGTTTTATGGGTGAAGTAGCTAATACTCCGAGAGGTAAGGGCATTCTTCTGTGCATCCAATGTGGAAGATGCTCCAGCGGCTGCCCCGTTGCCAGATTAACAAGTGAACACAACCCTCGACGTCTTATGGAAATGATTATACTAGGCTTCAAAAAGGAAGTTATACCCACCCAACTGCCATGGTACTGCCTATCCTGTTTCACTTGTCTAGACCGATGTCCCCAAGGCGGTGATGTCGGCGAAGTAACCTTCGCCATCAGAAACCTCGCTGTGAGACAAGGAAACATACCCGCCGGGGTTGCTGCCCAAGCCAAAAGCCTCTATGAAACAACGCGCGTCATAAATCCAGTGCGTTCAGCTTTGGACAAGAGGGAAAGCCTCGGTTTGGGCAAGATAACCACGGAAGGATTGGAAGAAGTGCAGAAGATTCTGAAGAGGACAGGAATGGAGAAGATAATACAATCCAAGTAACCATGGTGAAACAATATGAAGTACGCATTTTATCTGGGCTGTCTCATACCCGCCAGAGAACTCAGCTATGAGGTCTCGGTTAGGAAGGTTATGCCAGAACTCGGAGTGGAACTTGTCGACATGAAAGGAACAAACTGCTGTGCACCGTTCAGCATCCAATCAGTTGACCACGCAAGCTGGATGGCGTTGGCAGCTCGCAACCTCTGCTTGGCTGAAGAAATGGGACTCGACATCATGACCCTCTGCAACGACTGTTACGAATCATTACTGATGGTTAACACACTTTTGAAGAGGAAACCTGAACTCAGAGATCAAGTCAACCAGATACTTTCAGAGGTTGGCAAAGAGTTCAAGGGAAAAGTCGACGTCAAGAACCTCGTTGACGTGCTTTATGGAGACGTAGGAGTAAGCAAGGTCAAAAGCGCAATCAAAGAACCTTTCAACGGATTGAAGGTTGGAACGCAACCCGGATGCCACTTGACCAAGCCCAAACGAATACACTTCGAGCTTTTGAGGAGTTTTAATGAATTAGACGCGCTTGTTCAAGCCACGGGTGTTGAATCGGTTCCTTACGAACGCAAAGAGATGTGTTGCGGAGGTCCATTAAGAGACATAAACGATGACTTAGCCAGGCAGGTTTCGAGACAAAAGCTCAAAGCCTTAAAAGACGCTGAAGTGCAAGGCATCGTAACGGTTTGTCCCTTCTGCTTTTTACAGCTTGATTTAGGGCAGTTGGAGATTAAGAGGCACTTCAACGAGGAATACAATCTGCCAGTCATACACTTTATCGAGTTACTACGGATGGGAATGGGCATAAAACTCGAAGACTGGGAGATAAAGGCTCACAGAATCCCAATAACAGAACTGCTTAAGGACAGATTATAGAGGAGAAATGAAAAAAATGACAGAAAAAACGGTTTTAGTCATAGGCGGCGGGGTTTCAGGCATACAGGCTTCGCTTGACTTGGCGAGCAGAGGCTACAAAGTATACATAGTGGAGAAGTCGCCCAGCATAGGCGGAAGAATGGCACAACTCGATAAAACGTTCCCAACCATGGACTGCTCTATGTGCATCCTAGCGCCAAAAATGATAGACTGCTCCCACCATCACAACGTTCAACTCTTAACATACTCGGAAGTGAAAGGAGTCAAGGGCTCACCAGGAAACTTTGTGGTCACGGTTCTCAGAAAACCAAGGTTCGTTGACGAGACAAAGTGCACAGGATGCGGCATATGCGCCGACCATTGTCCCGTTGAGGTTCCCAACGAGTTCGACGAGCAACTCGGAATGCGCAAAGCCATCTACATGCCGTTTCCACAAGCCGTACCGAGAGCCATGACGGTTGACAAAAGCAACTGCATCGAATGCGGGCTCTGCCAAAAAATGTGCCAAGCTGGAGCGGTTGACCTCAAGCAACAGCCACAAGAGGTTGAGTTAAACGTCGGCGCAGTCGTTGTGTCCATCGGTTTTGACCTGTTCGACTCAACCCAAATCCCAACGTACGGTTACGGACGCTACAAGAACGTTGTAACTGCCCTAGAACTGGAGCGGCTGCTGTGCGCCTCCGGTCCAACAGGCGGGCATCTGATAAGGCCTTCTGATGGAAAAATCCCTAGGAAAATCGCTTTCATACAGTGCGTGGGTTCAAGAGACCGGAGATTCGGAACCACCTACTGCTCCAGCATCTGCTGCAAGTACTCGGTCAAAGACGCGGTTCTCATCCGAGAGCACGAGCCCAACACTACTGTCAGCATATTCTACATTGACCTTCGAGCGTTTGGAAAGGGCTTCCAAGAATTCACCAACCGAGCTAAGAGCGAATACGGTGTACGATTCATACGCAGCAGCCCAGGCGAAATCATGGAAAACCCTGCCACAAAGAACTTAACAATATGGTACGAAGACACAGTGGCTGGAAGAATAGAAAATACTGAATTCGATTTGGTGATACTCTGCCCAGCCCTTGTGCCCAGAAAAGACGCCCGAGAACTAGCCAAAGTGTTAGGCGCAGAGGTTGACGAATACGGGTTCTTCAAGGCAGCGAACATCCTAACCAACCCAGTGGACACTACTGTTCCTGGAATCTTCGCATGCGGGTACGCTTTGGGACCAAAAACAGGCGACATTCCCGACTCCATAATGCAGGGAAGCGCCACTGCAGCGAGAGTTGCCGAGGTCTTGGAGAGAGTGTAACCTATATGGGAGAAGAAGAGCGACGAATCGGAGTGTTCATTTGCCAATGCGGCATCAATATAGGCGGTGTTGTGAAGGTTCCTGAAGTCACCAAATACGCAAAAACTCTTCCAAATGTCGCCCATGCTGAAGACAACATTTACACCTGCTCTGAAGCTGGGTTAACCTCCATAAAAGAAGCCATAAAAAAACACAATCTCAACCGAGTCATCGTAGCCTCATGCACACCACGAACCCATGAACCATTGTTCAGGTCGGCTTGCAGAGAGGCTGGGCTGAATCATTATTTGTTTGAGATGGCTAACATCCGTGAACAGTGCAGTTGGGTTCACGCTCATCAACACGATAAGGCAACAAAGAAGGCGAAAGACATAGTTAGGATGGCTGTGGCGAGAGCCACGTGGCTGGAGCCTCAAGAAGAGCCTGAACTTGAGATTAAAGACACCGCCCTAGTCATCGGCGGAGGCATCGCTGGGATGACAGCCGCACAGACTCTTGCCGACCAGGGTTTCAAGGTTTACTTGGTTGAGAAAGAACCCGACTTGGGTGGAAACCTTCGAAGACTGCACAAGTTGTATCCAACCATGCAAGACACGGCCGAAATCCTAGAGCCTTCTATAAAAGCGGTGAGCAAAAACAAGAACATTGAAACGTTGGCTTCAACCACGGTGGCGGATGTCAAGGGTTACGTTGGAAACTTCAAGGTTACTCTCGCGAAAAACAGCGGTGAAAAGAGAGAAATCGAGGTTGGAACCATAATCGTTGCATGCGGCGCAATGAGTTACACACCGCCCAAGGGGCTCTACCAATACGAAGTCTATCCAAACATTGTGACACAGTTAGAAATGGATGAGCTGCTGAGGAATGGAAAAATCGAGAAGCCGCCTGAAAGAGTTGTCATGATACAGTGTGTCGGAGCCAGAAAGGGTGAAATCCGCGCCATGGACCTTGCGGGTTTTCCCAAGTCTGACACGGCCCGCTTGTTGGCGAAGATTCTCAAAGCCAAGAAAGAGGAGGGCTGGCCCTACTGCTCTAAGATTTGTTGCATGAACGCAATCAAAAACGCCATACTCATAAAGGAGAGGTTTCCCGAAACGGACGTCATAATCCTCTACGGAGACGTGAGAGTCTACAAGGAATACGAAGACTTCTACTCGATGGCACGGGAGAACCAAGTAAAATTCGTGAAGCACATTGAAGAAGTGACCCCTGAGATAACGCAGGGACCGGGAGACAAGATGACAGTCACTGCATACGATGCCCTATCAGGTCGGGAAATGAGTCTCCCCTGCGACTGGGTTGTGTTGTCAACGCCACTGATTCCACACAAAGAAGAGGTAATTTTAGCAAGGATGCTCAAGATCCCCATAAGCTCAGACGGCTTCCTCATGGAGGCGCATGTGAAGCTTAGACCCGTGGACACGCAGATGGACGGCATATTTCTCGCAGGCGTGGCGTCTGGACCCAAAGACGTTCCTGAATCTATTATTTCTGCCAAGGCTGCGGCTGCACGAGCCGCTACGTTAATGGCTAACAAGAAAATGAGAACCGAAGCCCTAACCTCTGTTGTAGACGAGGAACAATGCATTGGATGCGGACTCTGCGAAGAAATCTGCTCATATGGCGCCCATTATCTTGAGGAAGGAAAGTCACACACCATTGCTGCTCTTTGTCGAGGCTGCGGCGCATGTGCGGCTGAATGCCCGAGAAGAGCCATAACCATGCAACATTTCACGGACGAGCAGGTTCTGGCTCAGGTTAAAGCGGCATTAACGGAGGAAGCCTAAATGGAAGAAGCCCAAGTGAAAACAGAATTCGAACCCGTCATCTTAGCCTTCTGCTGCAACTGGTGTAGCTACGCTGGCGCCGATCTCGCTGGGACGAGTCGTTTTGAGTATCCAACAAACGTACGAGTAATTAGGGTGATGTGCAGCGGGCGAATCGACCCGACTTTCATTTTGTCTGCTTTTAGGTGGGGCGCAGATGGAGTGCTCATTACGGGATGTCACCCCGGCGACTGCCATTATGTTCAGGGCAACTACATGATGGAACGCCGATTCGGGTTCCTAAAAGAAGCGTTGGGACACTTAGGCATCGAGCCTGAAAGACTTAGACTCGAATGGATTTCAGCGGGTGAAGGCGAAAAGTTTGCAGCCTTGATTCGAGACACAACGCAGAAAATCAAGCAGTTGGGTCCAAACCCGTTGAAGATGGCTTAGTTTGAGGAGGTGAAGGTTGCAGTGGGAGAAGCCGAGTCGGAGTTCGAGCCCCTCATTCTGGCTTTCTGCTGCAACTGGTGTAGCTACGCTGGAGCCGACCTGGCTGGAACTGCTCGAATCTCTTACCCGCCAAACATAAGGATAATACGCGTCATGTGCTCAGGCATGGTCCATCCAGCCTTAGTTATGGACGCCCTAGCCAAGGGCATAGACGGAGTGCTAATCGCAGGATGCCACCCAGGTGACTGTCACTACACGGATGGAAACCTGAAGACTGAACGCCGTTTCGAAGCCATGCAAGTGATGATGGAAGACATGGGCATCGAAACCCAACGCCTGCGCCTAGAGTGGGTCTCCAGCGGCGAAGGAGAAAAATTCGCCAGAGTCGTCAGAGAAATGACCAACCAACTCAAGAAAATAGGTCCCAACCCGTTCAAGCCGAGGTAAAAAAACAATGTCGAAAACCAGCCGGCGCGGAACAAAACGAGCTGCCAAGCCTAGGAAACGCGCTGAAAAACCGCCGGTTCTGGTTCCTGAGCCTCCTCTTCCCTTGCCCAAACCTTTTGTACCCAAGCCTATGATGTGGAAAGAGGGAGAAGCGCCCAGAATTGGAGTTTTCATCTGTCACTGTGGGGTCAACATAGGCGGCGTGGTCAATGTTCCTGCGGTTGTGGAATACGCCAAAACATTGCCCAATGTTGCCTACAGTGAAGACAATATTTACACGTGTTCCGAAGCGGGACTAGCCTCCATAAAAGAAGCCCTGAAGAAGCACAATCTCAACCGGGTCATAGTGGCTTCTTGTACACCCAGAACGCACGAGCCATTGTTCAGGTCAGCCTGCGAGGAAGCGGGATTAAACAAGTATCTTTTTGAGATGGCAAACATACGCGAACAGTGCAGTTGGGTTCATTCGCACGAACCCGAGAGGGCTACTGAAAAAGCCAAGGACGTTGTCAGAATGGCGGTTGCACGAGCGACTTGGCTGCAGCCGCAGGAAGAACCCGAGATTGACATAAAAGACTCGAGCCTAGTAATCGGCGCAGGCATAGCTGGAATAACAGCCGCGTTGAGCCTCGCAGACCAGGGCTTCAAGGTTTATTTGGTTGAGAAAGAGCCCGACTTAGGTGGGAACCTTCGAAGGCTTCATAAATTATATCCTACCATGCAGGACGCGTCTGAAATTCTGAACCCCGCCCTTGAGGCGGTGAAGGCTCATAAGAACATTCAGCTTTTGACTTCAACAAACATAACGGATGTTAAGGGTTACGTTGGAAACTTCCAGGTAACAGCCTCTAAGAACGGCGAAAAAATCAGTCTAGATGTGGGCACAATCGTTGTGGCTTGTGGCGCCTTGAACTACCGCCCACCTGAAGGACTTTACCAATATGGAATTTATGATAAAGTCGTCACGCAAATGGAAATGGATCAGCTGCTAAACAAGGGAGCCATTGAAAATCCCGAACGAGTGGTCATGATTCAATGTGTAGGGTCTAGGAAGGGAGAAATTCGAGCCTACGAAATTGAAGCCTTCGCCATGTCTGACACTTCCCGCATACTTAGAAAGATTCTCAAGGCACGGAAGGAGGAGGGCTGGCCCTACTGCTCACGAATCTGCTGCATGAACGCCATCAAAAACGCCATACTCATAAAGGAGTTGTCACCAAAAACCGATGTTATCATACTTTACAGCGACCTCCGAGTCTACAAAGAATACGAAGACCTATACTCCAAGGCGCGCGACCTTGAAGTCAAATTCATAAAATTCATTGAGGAAGCAGGACCCGAAATCACCGAAACCACAGACAAGAAACTGCTTGTTTCGGTTTATGACATGCTCGCAGGTCACGAAGTCAAGCTAACCAGTGATTGGGTGATATTGTCGACTCCGCTCATTCCCCACAAAGACTCAATCATTCTAGCACGAACGCTCAAGATACCATTAAGCCCAGACGGCTTCCTGATGGAGGCTCACCTGAAACTCCGACCAGTCGACACACAGATGGATGGAATATTCTTGGCAGGAGCCGCCACTGGACCCAAAGACGTTCCTGAATCCATTGTTTCAGCAAAGGCGGCAGCCGCCCGAGCAGCCATCTTGATGGCTAACAAGAAAATGCGAACTGAAGCCATAACAGCCAGTGTGAATCCCGACCTGTGCCGTGGATGCGGCAGATGCGAGGAAGTGTGCGAATTCAAAGCCATTGAGCTTGTAGAGGTTGCGCCTAAAGTTGTAAACGCCCGAGTCAACGAAATCTCCTGTAAAGGCTGCGGCACATGCTCTGTCACTTGCCCAACAGGAGCCATCTCGATGAGACACTTCAGTGAGAGGCAGGTCAACGCCATGGTGGAGGCGGCTCTCACAGGCGCATAGGAGGCGAAACTGGTTTGTCACAGTATGAGCCTAGAATCGTCGGGTTCCTGTGCAACTGGTGCGGTTACGCTGGCGCCGACCTAGCTGGCACAAGTAGACTCTCCTATCCAACAAACATTCGGATAATCCGAGTCATGTGCAGCGGCAGAGTGGAGCCAGTTTTCATACTCAACGCCTTTGAAAACGGAGCCGACGGAGTCTTAGTCGCAGGCTGTCATCCAGGCGACTGCCACTACAGGTCTGGGAATAATCAAGCGGAGAAGAGGGTTGAGAAGACCAAGAAGCTTCTAGACGTGCTTGGAATCGGTTCTGATCGACTGCGTTTAGAGTGGATTTCTGCGGCTGAAGGCGAAAAATTCGCGTCTGTCATAAAAGACTTCACTGAAAAATTGCGAATTAAGGGGACCAGCCCGCTTGGTAAACCGTTGGAAGCTGCGCCTGTTAAGCACAACTCGGCGGAGTCTATTCACGACGTTTTGAAGCGAACAAAAGCCTTGTACTGTCAGGAATGCGGCAAGTGTTCAAGCAGTTGTCCAATAACAAGACTTGACCCGTTGTATTCGCCGCGTTTGGCTGTGGAAAAAGCGCTGATGGGACTTGAGGATGCTGTCTTGACTGACAAGGGCTTATGGTCGTGCCTCACATGCTATCTCTGCCGTCAACGTTGCCCGTTAGACATCGAATACGACGAACTAATCCGAACGTGCAGATACAAAGCATCAGCTAATGGCATAGTTGGTAACTGCTCCCACGAAGGCGTTTTATATTCTCTGTCACGGTTGATGGCAAACCCCGAGACTAGGCAGAATCGTCTGGATTGGGTTCCGCAAGAGGCAGAAATCGCCAAGACAGGAGACGTTTTGTACTGGGTAGGCTGCCTGCCATACTTCCATGTTGTTTTCGACGACATCGGCGTTAAACACATTGACATCGCGCAGAGCATGTTAAAAATTCTGAATGCTGCCGGAATAAAACCCGTTTTGTTGGAAAATGAACGATGCTGTGGTCACGACCTCTCCTTCGCTGGAGATCTAGCGAACTTTGAAAGATTAGCCAAGATGAACATGACCGCGATAAAGAAGAGTCGCGTCTCCACGGTTGTGACAACCTGTCCAGAGTGCTACCGAACCCTCAAAGTAGACTACGCAGAATTGTTTGGCCACCCTAAGTTTGAGGTGTTACACTCGTCCGAGTTTTTAGCCAACCTACTAAATGAAGGCAAAATCAAGTTCAATGGAAAACTAGACAAGAAAGTTTCTTATCAAGATCCGTGCAGACTCGGCAGACACATGGGCGTTTACGATGCGCCTCGCAAAGTTATAACGGGCATACCAGGCGTCGAACTGCTTGAGATGGAGAGAAACCGAGAGAACGCCCTCTGCTGCGGCGTCAGCGCCTGGATGGGCTGCGGCAGACACTCGAAGCAGATGCAGATGGAAAGACTGGCAGAGGCGAAGAACACCAATGCTGACCTGCTCGTTACAGCTTGTCCAAAGTGTCAGATTCACCTCAACTGCGCCTTAAGCGAGAAATTGCCCGTGAAGAGAGAAGAAGTAACCATTGAAACCTGCGATCTGTCTGTGCTGGTGGCTAAGGCGCTTGGCACAGACTTCCTCTCCTAACATGGTGGAGATGATCAAAAAATGAGCGAGAAACCAACAGTCTTGGTCATAGGTGGCGGAATCGCCGGGATTCAAGCATCATTGGACCTCGCTGGGCGAGGGTTCCAGGTCTACGTCTTAGAGGAGACGCCTACCATCGGTGGAAGGATGGCTCAGCTGGACAAAACGTTTCCAACAATGGACTGTTCAATCTGTATTCTGGCGCCCAAGATGATGGAGTGCTTCCGTCACCCAAACATCAAACTGATCACGTACAGCGAACTCAAGGAAGTCAAGGGTTCAGTCGGCGATTTTCACGTAAAGATTCATAAGAAGCCCAGATACGTTGACGAAACCAAATGCAACGGCTGCGCCTCCTGCACTGAACATTGCCCCATCGAGGTCCCCAACGAGTTTGACATGAAGTTGGGCATGCGCAAAGCGATTTATATGCCGATGCCCCAAGCCGTGCCCAGATGCATGACCATAGATAGAGAAAACTGCATCGAATGCAAACTTTGCAGCAAGATGTGTAGAGCTGGAGCGGTTGATTTCGCACAGCAGCCGCAAGAAATCGACTTGAACGTCGGTGCAATAATCATTGCCACGGGTTTCGACCAATACGACCCTTCTGAGATAGTTGAGTACGGTTATCAAAAGATTAGAAATGTCTTGACAGCGCTGGAGTTTGAGCGTTGGGTCTGCGCGTCAGGTCCGGTTGGAGGGCATCTTTTGCGACCAGCCGACGGTGGCATACCCAAGAAAATAGCCTTCATTCAGTGTGTCGGTTCTAGAGGTCGAAAATTCGGCACGCCTTTCTGTTCCAGTGTGTGTTGCATGTACGCCACGAAAGAGGCGCTCATTATCAGGGAGCATGCTCCAGACGTTTCGGTTTACATTTTCTATAATGAACTCAGGGCTTTTGGTAAGGGCTTTCAAGAGTTCGTCAACCGAGCCCGAGAAGAGTACGGCGTGAAATACATTAGAAGTCGACCGGGCGAAATAAGAGAGGACCCGAAGACGCAGAGTCTAACCATTTGGTACGATGACACGTTAACTAGAGAAATCAAAAGCCTCGCAGACGTTGACCTAGTCGTCTTGTGTCCAGCTCTGCTTCCACGAGCAGGCAACAAAAAACTGGCTGAAATCACAGGAATCAAACTTGACGATTGCGGCTTCTTCAAGGTGACTCACCCGCTTTTTGCTCCAGTCGACACTAACATTCCTGGAATATTCGTGTGCGGGTACTGTCAGTCTCCGAAGGACATTCCAGACTCGGTGGCGCAAGCCAGCGCTGCAGCGGCTAGAGCAGCCGAGGCTTTAGCATTGGTGAAAGTACAACAAGTGGGAGGAGGGACATAATTATGACAGAGCAGCTAGAGGAAAAACCTAGAGTTGGAGTTTTCATCTGTCACTGTGGCATCAACATAGGCGGTGTGGTAAATGTCCCTCAGGTTACTAAGTACGTTAAGACTTTGCCCAACGTTGCATACGCTGAGGACAACATTTACACGTGCTCGGCTGAGGGAATCGACAAGATTAAGGCAGCCATTAAAGAACACAGCCTGAACCGCGTTGTGGTCGCGTCGTGCACGCCTAGGACTCACGAGCCACTGTTCCGTGGAGCATGCGTTGACGCTGGTGTAAACCCCTACCTTTTTGAGTTAGCCAACATTCGGGAACACTGTTCATGGGTGCACATGCGCGAGCCTGAGAAAGCCACGGAAAAAGCTAAGGACATAATTCGCATGGCTGTGGCTAGGGCTTCATTTCTTAATCCGCAACAGGAATCCGAAGTGCCTGTTGACCCCACAGCCTTGGTTATAGGCGGCGGCATTTCAGGCATAACCTCTGCCTTGTGTCTGGCTAATCAAGGGTTCAAGGTTTATCTTGTTGAGAAAGAGCCTGAACTCGGCGGCATGTTGAAGAAGATTTACAGGTTGTATCCAACAGATGAAGAGGCGTCGAAGATTTTAGAGGCATCAATTAACACTGTTTTGAACCACAAGGGCATCAACACGCTGACGTCGACCAACATTAAAAATGTCGACGGTTACATCGGCAACTTCGAAGTCACAACAGTTAGAAACGGCGAAGAAAACAAGTTCAAGGTCGGCACCGTCATCATCGCCACAGGTGCTGTTGAGTTCAAACCTGTGGGCATGTATGGTTACGACAAGTATGACAGGGTCCTCACGCAGGTCGAGCTGGAAAAGGTTCTTCAAAACGGAAAGGAGGCTATGGACAAGTTCTTCAACCCGAAAAGGGTTGCCATGATCCAATGCGTCGGAGCGAGAGAGGAGAAGCCGCCCAGAGCCTACTGTTCACGAATTTGTTGCATGGTAGCCATCAAGAACGCTGGAATCATTAAACAATGGTATCCTGATTCTGAGGTCTACATCATATACCAAGATATGCAGACATACGGAAAAGACTACGAGGAGCATCATAGAAGGGCTCGAGAAACAGACATCAAATTCATAAACTACACAAAGGACAAGCCGCCAGAAGTCACACCTCTTGACAACAGGCTCAGGGTCAGTGTTTACCACGCGCTTTTAGGTGAAAAACGTGAACTCGACTGCGACCTAGTTGTGCTGTCAACGCCGTTGGTTCAGCAGGAAGGCGCAAAAGAACTCTCAAAGATACTCAAGGTTCCGCTGGGGCAAGACGAGTTCTTCTTGGAGGCGCATGTTAAACTTCGTCCAGTGGATTTTGCGACTGACGGCATATTCGTCTGCGGCACGGCTCACGGTCCCAAAGACATTGGAGAAAGCCTCTCTCAGGCTTACGCTGTTTCGTCTAGAGCCGCTGGTCCAATGGCTAACAGAAAGGTGCGAACCGAAGCCATAACAGCTGTTGTTGATCGAGATCGATGCGTGGGCTGTCGGATGTGCGAGAAACTCTGTCCCTTCGGAGCGCACAGAATCGAGGAAGGAAAATCCACAGTTATAGAAGCTCTGTGCAAGGGCTGCGGTGTCTGCGCCGCTGCTTGCCTGCGTCGAGCCATCACGATGAGGCACTTCACCGACGACCAGATAATGGCTGAGGTCAAAACAGCCTTCTTGATGGAGGCGCCTAAACCACCGGAGGCACCGACCGTATAGGGAGGAAGAATAGTTAATGACTGAGCATTTTGAGCCTCGGATTCTCGGATTCCTATGCAACTGGTGCAGCTATGCAGGCGCCGACTTGGCAGGCGTGAGTCGAATTTCGTATCCGACGAACATCAGGATTATTCGCACCATGTGCAGCGGAAGGGTTGACCCGCTTCATGTTTTAGAAGCGTTTAAACAGGGCATAGACGGAGTGCTCGTCACGGGCTGCCATCCAGGTGACTGTCACTACATTACTGGAAACTACGCGTGTGAAAAGAGAGTAAAGTTCTTGAAAGAGGTTTTGGCGCAGGTTGGAATTGACCCCAGACGACTACGCCTTGAGTGGGTTTCGGCCTCAGAGGGTGGAAAATTCGCCAAAGTCGTCAAGGAAATGATTGAGGAGGTCAGAAAACTCGGACCCAGCCCCTTACGAAAAGAGCTTCAGGAGACCAAGACAACATGACCAAGGTTGGATTAGTCATAGGTGCTGGCATAGCGGGAGTACAAGCCGCGCTCGATTTAGCAGATCAAGGCTTCACGGTTTATGTTGTGGAGAAGAACCCCAGCATCGGCGGCAGAATGGCACAACTAGACAAGACCTTCCCAACCCTTGACTGCGCCGCCTGCATCATGACGCCTAAAATGGTTGACGCGGGCAGACACCCAAACATAACGCTGCTCACATACTCCGAAGTCAAAGAGATCCGCCGCGAAGGAAAGAACTTCAAGGTCAAGATTCTCAAAAAGCCAAGATACGTAGACGAAAAGAAATGCACGGGATGCGGAGCGTGCGCTCAACTCTGCCCAGTGGAGATTCCCAATGATTTCGACGAGAGAATGGGCGTGAGAAACGCGATTTATGTGCCGTTTCCGCAGGCTGTTCCCCTCATTTACACCATTGACCGAGAACATTGCCTCGAATGCGAGCTGTGCCAAAACGTGTGCATGGCGGGAGCCATCAACTTCAACCAGCAACCCGAAGAGATGGAAATCGATGTGGGAGCTATCATCGTTACTACTGGTTTCAACCTGTTCGACGCCAGGATGAAGGAAGAGTATGGTTTCGGCGTCTACGACAACGTCATAACTGGTCTCGCCTTGGAGAGACTCTTGAGCGCCTCTGGACCAACAGGCGGACACGTAGTCAGACCTTCCGACGGAAAAATCCCCAAAAAAGTCGCGTTTATTCAATGCGTTGGCTCCAGAGATGAGAAGTCTGGCAACCTCTACTGCTCACGCGTCTGCTGCATGTACGCGACTAAAGAGGCTGAGTTGGTGAAGGAGCACGTTCCAGGAGTCGACGTAACCGTCTATTACATGGACATTAGAGCCTTCGGCAAAGGCTTCGAAGAGTTCTATCAACGAGCCAAGAGCGAATTCGGCATCAAATACGTTAAGGGACGAGTTGCGGAGGTAATGGAAAACCCATCTAACAACAATCTGTCCATTCGCGCAGAAAACATTGAATCAGGCGAACTCGTCGAAGATGAGGTGGATATGGTTGTTCTGTCAACTGGGATTGTTCCAGCCGCAGTGAACGATTTTGAAAAAATCCTGCCACTCAAGATGGGCGACGACAACTTCTTCGTGACTGCCAATCCGAAAGTTGACCCGGTTACAACAAACGTTGAGGGAGTATTCGTTGCGGGTGTGGCTGAAGGTCCGAAGGATATTCCTGACTCGGTGGCTCAGGCTAGTGCCGCGGCTATGAAGGCGTCAATTCTTCTCAAGGAGTGAAAAGCATGGCGGAGAAAGAGGAACCCAGAATCGGAGTGTACATATGCCACTGCGGCGTCAACATAGCAGCCACAGTTGACGTTGATGCTGTCTCAAAGTACGCGGAAAAACTGCCCAACGTAGTCCTCGCCAAGCATTACATGTACATGTGCTCAGCCCCAGCTCAGACGATGATTAAAAACGACATCAAGGAGCAAGGGCTGAACCGAGTCATTGTGGCGTCTTGTTCGCCCCGTATGCACGAATTAACCTTCAGAAGAGTCGTGGAAGAGGGCGGATTGAACCCCTACCTCTTTGACATGACGAACATTCGAGAGCACTGCAGCTGGGTTCATTCGGAACAGCCCGAGAAGGCAACAAAGAAGGCTAAGGACCTTGTCCGAATGTCGGTTGCTCGAGCGGCGCTCTTGGAACCGTTGCAGAAAAGAGTTGTTGGAGTTACTGTTCGAGCTCTCGTTATCGGCGCGGGGATTGCTGGTTTGCGAACCGCGCTTGACTTGGCTGAGCGTGGTTTTGAAGTCTATTTGGTGGAGAAGGAGCCGTACATAGGCGGTAGAATGGCTCAGTTGCACAGGGTCTATCCAACAGGCGACTATGCACTCGACCTGTTGAAGCCGCTCATGAACGCGGTTGCTTCAAGTCCGAAAATCAAATTGCTGACGAGTTCAAAGTTGACCACTGTGGACGGGTACATTGGAAACTTTAAGGCGAAAATTCTCTCAAACCCAAGACATGTCAACGAGAAGTGCGACGCCTGCGGCAAGTGCGAAGCCGTTTGTCCCATCGAGGTTGCGAATGAATTTGACTTTGGCGTAGGCAAGAGGAAAGCCATATACCTGCCGTTCTCTGACGCTGTGCCCCACATGTACGTCGTTGACAATGTCAACTGCAACAAATGCGGCAAGTGTGTTGAGGCTTGCCCGAAAGACGCAATTAACCTAGACGAGCAGCCAAGGGAATCAGAGGTGGACGTGGGAACAGTCACCGTGGCTATTGGTCATGACTTGTACGAGCCTCCGAAGGGCGAGCTTGGCTTCAAGGTTTACGACAACGTCATAACAACAGGTCAGTTGGAAAGGCTCCTCAACCAGAACGGACCGACAAAGGGACGGTTGCTGCGAAATGGAAACCCTCCAGAACGTGTGGTGTTCATTTCTTGTGTTGGCGGACGCCAAGAACCAGGCATCTATCAACCCATTGATAAAGACCGACCGCTGAATCGTTACTGCTCCCGCGCCTGCTGCATGACTGGACTGAACAATGCTCTTGAAATAAAGGAGAAGTATCCCAAAACGAGGGTGTATTACATTTACCGTGACATTCGGGCGTTTGGGAAGGGACACGAAGACTATTACCGAAAGGCTGGAGAAGAGGGCGTTGTCTTCATCAAGTACAGACCTGAAGCGCCGCCTGTGGTCTCGGGCGAAATGGGTTCTACAATAGTTACTGTGCAAGATATGCTCACCAACAACGAAACATTTGCTATACCTGCCGATTATGTCGTGCTCAATGTGGGCATGGTTCCAAGGGCTGAGGCTCTAGAGGTGCAGGGGATGCTGAAAATCGCCAAGGGTGTGGAGGGCTTTTTCACCGAGGCTCACACCAAACTCAGACCACTCGACACGCCTACAGACGGAATTTTCTTGGCTGGCACGGCTCAGGGTCCGAAGGACATTACGGACAGTGCGGCTATGGGAAGCGCGGCTGCGGCGAAGGCTTCGGTGCCGTTGGCTAAGGGTAAGGTTGAGCTTGAGCCTGTGGTTGCTCACGTAGAGTTGGACCAGTGTGACGGCTGTGCCATGTGTGTTGAGCCGTGCACGTTCAAGGCTATTAGCATTGAAGAACACAAGGAAGGTGAAGAAATCAAGAAGCGGGCTACTGTGAACGAAGCCCTGTGTAAGGGTTGTGGAGCCTGTGCCGCCACGTGTCCACCTAAAGCAATATATGTTAAGCATTTCACATTAGAACAGATAGCGGCTATGATAAACGCGTTGTTAGCCGAATAGCAAATATGGAGATTGATTGGGTTGAGTGAAAAAAACAAGAAGCTTGCCAAGAAGACTGACGCGGCGATTGAGGCGTTCAAGACAGAGCGGCTAAGATGGGTGCTGGGAATTTCGCAGGTTGGACCTAAAGTGGATGAGCAGAAGTACAAGGCTGCGTCTTCTAAGATAATGAAGGATGAGATAGAGCGTCAAATGATTTTGGGCGAGATTAAGGAGAAGGGTCCGCAGACCATTAAAGAGATTTCTGAAGCCACGAAAATCAATCCGAAAGAGGTTCTTAGGCACATTATTGCTTTGAGGAAGACTGGCGCGGTCTCTGAGGCAGGCGAAAAAGAAGACGGATACCTCTACAAGACTGGGTAGAAGCAGCTTTTTTTCGGGCTTACAATTCTCCATCATAGCGACGAAACATTTTCTCGTTCGTTATTAAAATTGAGATTCTTATAGCGTGAACCAAAATATTTCTTCTATATCTATATATAATCGGAGAAATGCTCCAGATATCCACTTTAGAGGAGCTTGATTTGGGCTTATTCTCACTATGCTTCAGAGTGAAAGTTTAAACAATTGATTAACTAGCCTATAAGGACCGATAGAAGAAAGCTCTATTTTCATTGCTCTTTTTTCTTCATCTCATTGTAGAGGTATTCAAAGGGTCGATAGGTTACTCTAGTAAGGCGTATAGAAATCGAGCATATGCTTTGTAAGCATTGATTTGTTGGTCTGAATGGTCAGGCTTTTAATGTCTTTCTGTAGGCTTCCAGCTTGTCTTTGAAGGTAGCATCTTTTTTCATCTTGATTTTCAACATCTCTTGGGCAAACCATTCGGCGTTACTCAAGAAATCTTGACCCCATCTATTGTCTCTGAATCCCTGAATGATGTCCTTGAATTTCTCCCATGCAAATATGGCACTGTAGCCACCGAGGTCATGCACTTCTTCGGCTTTAATAACTTTGTTTTTCAGGAGAATCCCCGCCATCTCCCAAGCGAAGAACCATGAAGTCCATTTGCCAAACATTTCGGGGTTTGAATGACCATACTTCTCCATGAAATCGTTATTGTCTTTCCACTGCATGCTCAACATGGTAGCCCACCTCTTAAGGGCTTGTTCCGAAATGTAGTCCGAAAATGCCACTCGGGATATCTCCATCTCTCTTGCCTTCCTGCTGTGTCTAATATCCAGAATATAATAGACAACACCGACTAGCACACCAGCAGCTGTTACCATTGCAGAAATCCCTATTATGTCAACCATTCCTAACACCTATGAAAGTAGTTTTGATTTAGTTCAGCTATAACTTTTCCGCAACACCAAAACAGATTTTACTGCCGCCGTAACTTTCTTTTGCCATGCGGTTGCCAATACAAGTAGTCGAAGCGATAATCTTTCGAAGAAATGGTGACTCAATAGAATATCTGCTCTTGAAAAGGCTTCCTGATAGAAATGGATTCTGGCACTGGCAACCTGTTACGGGCGGTTTGGAAGAAAGAGAGACTCGAACAGAAGCCTTACGCAGAGAAATAAAGGAAGAAACTGGAATAAAGAATCTCATCAGGGTGATAGAAGATTTATACTATTTCGAGTTTTCAGACCCCAACCTGAATCAGGAATACGTCTATGGTGTAGAAGTGTCTTCCACAGAAGAGGTAGTGCTTGACGGAAGAGAGCATAGTGAATACAGATGGTGTGGCATCAAAGACGCTCTGCAATTGCTCTATTGGAAAGAGAACAAAGAAGCCCTAGAGAAGCTAAACAAGATTCTGGAAGATGGTCAGGTATAACTTTTCCGCAGTCATCCGATTTGCATAACATGAAATTCGCTATGCCATGCGAGAAGCCTAAGCCTACATATGTCGCCAATTTTTGAGGTTCAGAAATTTGGAGAAGCGAGGCTCGGAGCGTGTAAGCATCCAGACGGATTCTAGACCCACAGAAATCATTTTTCTTCTATTTGGAGCCTAATAAAGGGGGGTCTAGCCCCGTGCGCACACGCTTAAACAAAAAATGAATCTTCTACAGTTTTTCGATGCATTCTTTGTGGATTTCGCCTGGATAGTCATGGTGATAAACGTAAATCTTGTTTTCCTCTAAGTCAACTTCCACACGGTCGTGAGCTCTCTGACGAGTAAGCAGGTTTGAATAACTGTTGTAATCTGTGATCTGAACGGTCTTGAGCGTTTTCTCCTCGGTTCTGAGCGGTTTGTCGCAGACCTCGCAGAGTTTCTCGTCGACGCGAACCTCAGTAAACGTTTTGCCTTTCATCTCCTTGTAATCAACAGTCGACAATGCTCTTCTCAAACTAAGTCACTTCTAGTTAATGAGAAAGTAGGAAAACACTAATCAGTTTTTCTCTTATGAAGCGACTTTTCAGCCAGTTTCAACGCCATCTCCGCTGCTTTTCGCAACGCTTGCCTCACAGAATCTGACAGCCAAGGGCTAACAGAGTCTGGTATGTGCTCTGCTTGACACGCCAAAATGACAACCTCAACGCCCATCTGGTCTCTCAGTTCCTTCAACAAGTTTGTTGATGGAAACAGGTGCATTGAGAAATCCGTTATCTTGTTTGCTGGCAAGTCATCTATCGATAACTCAAAGATTTCTCCAGGCTTCTTCTTCATGTCAACCGCGTCGAGAACAATAATTTTCTTAGGCTTCTCCTGGCTTAGCGCTACTGTGAAGAGTACGTCGCCCGCTCCGATTCCCACATCCATGACGTATACGTCGTCTGGAATCTTAAAGTTCTTTAAGAGGTAGTCAGCCGCGGCGGGACCGAAACCGTCGTCGCCGAACAGTACGTTGCCGACGCCTAGAATTAGGACACGTTTCTTGATGTATTCGGGCACGGTTTCCTCGGACGTTTTTAGTTCCCGCCTGCATGTTTCTGGTTTGTGAATTGTTTAATTGTATGAGTAAAAACTAGTAAATCATATATAATTGGTTTCTCGTTCTCTATCTGTTTAGGAGAGAGTTATGAGCTTCGCGGTTAAGGGAACCCAGTATCGGGTGAGCACACCCAACCTTGAAGAAGTCAAAGATTTTCCCTACGTGTTCAAGTGGACTAGGCTGCCAGGCAAAACGGTGGCGGTTTCAAGAGTCATAGTGACGCTCATCAACCCCATTGAAAAAAACGAAACCGAAATAGTTTTCAGCGTGTTCAGCGCCGCGGAGAGTTTCAGTCGAACCTTTCACACGGTCAGCGACCTCATAAGAGCGTGCGACCAGGTTGAAACCCAGAGCATAGTCAAGGAGTCCGTGTCAAAGTTTTACTTCGACATCAAACCGCCAGTGATGTTAGCAAACAAGAACGACCGCATTGAATTGCACGTTAAGAGGAAACCGAACCTTGCCCAAGAGAACTACGCCATGTGCGAGGGCTGGATGAGCGAAACCGAAGAGGTTACTGTGAAGGAGATTCTGCGCCCAGCAATCGATGTGAAACAAGGCACCCTTGTCAGCGAAGCCGTGAAGTTGATGGCTCAACACAAGGTCGGCTCACTGCTGGTCAAAAGGGACGAAGACGTCTTGCTGGGTCCAACGGCTGGCATAATCACCGAAGCCGACTTGCTTGAAAAGGTTCTCGGCAAAGGACTCAACCCTAAAAGAATCGCAGTGGAAGACATCATGACCACTCCCATAATAACGGTTAACAGTCAAACAAGCCTAGACGAAGCAATAGAAATGATGATAAAAAAGAACATCCGAAGGCTACCAGTTGAAGAGAAAGGCAAAATCATCGGCATAATAGTCGACAGAGACATAGTCAGAGCCGTGCCTATATACTTCAGAGGCGCATCCAAAAAACGCATATTCTTCCCAGAATAACCAAAAAACCAGCACCATCACCAAACATATTTGCATCATATTTGAAGCCTAATAGAGGGGGGTCTAGCCCCTTGCACACACACAAACACAAACAAAAGTTACTACTTAGTTTCTTCTCCTTCGGGTAAGCCGTAGACCAGTTGATTGTCCCTTTCGCCCGCGATGGCGATTTTTCCAAACTGTCTCATGGCAATAATGTGCCTAAACAACCTCTCCTTCTCAATACCGGTAGCCTTCGACAACTCATCCAGCGTCAACCCACCCTGACTCTTAATCTCCTTCAAAATACGACTCCTCTCCTTAGCCCTCTCCTGCATCTCCTTAGCCTTTTCAGGCGCAATCTTCGGTTTCTCAGCCAAGCCCTTGCACCCTCTTTTACAGAAACTAACTCCATAACCAAAGCCGTATATAAAACATTTGAAACCAAAAACACCCAACATTCTCAACATACCCCCCCCCCGGTAGGTAGGGGGTCTAGGAAAATAAAAGAGAGACAATATACCCTTCTTAGCCTCAAACAAAAATTATTTTTTCTTCACGCACACATATGGCAAAAATCTTATTAACATTACAAACAACCATAACTAACATTTTAGTGACCCAACTTGGTCTCAGCATACATAATGATGAAAATGCAGGTCGGAATGGACGACCAAATACTAACAGAAATCAAAAAACTAGAACAAATAGAAGAAGCCAACGCCACTTATGGCTCATACGACCTCGTCATCAAAGTAAAATTCAAAACAATCGAAGACCTAGACAGATTCATATTCGAAAAAATAAGAAGAATTAAAGGCATAACCGAAACATCAAGCATGATAGTGGCAAAACAGGTAGTCTAGCCTAAACCTAAACCTTACCGTCCACATCTATCCAATGTCCAACGGCTCAAAAGAATGATGCTCAATCCCCTCTTTTTCACAGACCTCCAAGATTTTGGCAACAGCCTTCAAATCCAAACTCCTAATCTTCTCCTCCTCAGGCCCAGTGATCTCCAAAATAATACCACTACCCGAAACACCACAACAAGCATAGACGTTCTTGTAAACATTAATATGATACTTGGGCGGAACGCCCACTTCCTCTATGGCGGATTTGACCATCCTTATCACGTGGTCGATGTTCGCACAAGTCGCCTTGATAAAGTAGCACTCCCTACAACTCACCTTAGTCATCCATTCACCTTCAGCAACAGTTGACACTTACGCCCTTTTACAATAGAATAATATCCGCTGTTTCCCTAATAAAACTGACCCATAAACAATAAAAAATTCTCCCAAACCAACATTCCTATATCATAGCAAAAACGCCATTGAAAAAGCGGAGTCGGGACACAATTTTCCCATAACAATTAAAATTAATAGAAGATAATTATCAAAAAGATTAAAAGTAAAAGCATTATCATTCTTAGTATTCCAAACAATATCGGCGAGAGAGTGAGAAAATGCCAGTAAAAGTTTTAGAAGAATGGCTCAACATGTGCGGCGGCTGCGAATGCAGCATACTCGACGTCGGCGAAACCCTCCTAACCGTGCTACCACAACTCGAATTCGTCCACATACCCGTCTTAATGGACCACAAATACTACGGACAAACAGGCGAAGGCACAAAGATAGAACTTCCACAAGCAGACATAGGCATAATCACAGGCGGCGTCAGAACCGAAGAGCATAAGGAAGTCGCCAAAGAAATCAGAAACAAGTGCAAAACCGTCATCGCATACGGTTCATGCGCATGCTTCGGCGGAGTCCCAGCCCTAGCAAACATGTACACAAAAGATGACGTCTTCAACAAGGTCTACAAAACAGCTAAGAGCACAGTGCCAGGTGAACCCCCAACCAAGGCTATAACTCCGTGGACAGACCGTGTATACGCTGTTGACGAAGTGATAAAAGTCGACGCCATGATACCAGGATGCGCTCCTTCCCCAGACTTGTTCGTTGACGCAGTAACTGCGCTTTTGACAGGCAAGCCGTTCAAGCTTGAGGAGAAGGCGGTTTGCGAAGACTGTCCCTTGAAGCGAGAGAAAAAAGCTATAGCGACTATCAAGCGTCCGTTGGAGTCACCATCAAGCAGAGAACGTTGCCTTCTAGAACAAGGATATCTGTGTCTCGGACCAGCCACCAGAACCGGCTGCGGAGGACATGAAAAGGTGCCCCGCTGTATAGCTGGTATGTTTCCGTGTCGTGGCTGCATGGGACCCATTAAGTTTGGTGGAAACCAAATGGTGGACATGATGGGCGCGTTGGCAACGATTGGCTTAGACGTGAAACTAATACCCGATCGACTAGCCACCTTCAACCGATTTGTAGGCGGACACAATGTGCTAAGAGTTCGCAAAGTGTGAGAGAGGTGAAATGAAAAATGACAAAAGAGTTAGTTATTCAACCCATAACGCGAATCGAAGGCGACGCAAAGGTTGTCATTCAGTTAGACGACAAGGGCGACGTCATGGACGCTCGGATGCACACCATGGAACTCCGAGGATTCGAAATGTTCTGCATCGGCAGACCAGTTGAAGAACTGCCACTGATAACAACAAGGATATGCGGAGTCTGCCCATGGGCACATCACATTGCTTCAGCGAAGGCAACAGACGGTGTGTTCGGTGTAACCCCACCGCCTGCTGGAAGAAAACTGCGTGAGTTAGCGTACTTGGGCGACAAGGTGATGGACTTCATCTTGCATTTTTACATCTTGTCTGGGCCTGACTTTGTTATGGGTCCTGACGCTGACTACACGACCAGAAACGTCATTGGAATACTCAAGGCAAACCCTGACTTAGCCAAGAAGGTGATTCATCATCATCACTTGGCGCATCAGATGGTTGAGATGATTAGTGGGCGAAGGATTCATCCTGTGGCGGCTGTGCCTGGCGGCTGGACAAAACCCTTGAAACCCGACGAGAGAGACAAGGCTTTACCTATGGCTAAGGAACTTTTGGAGTTTGCGCAGTTTAGTATGAAGTTGGCTAAGGAGAACATCTTTCCGAAGTACTTGGACTTGGTCAAGAGTTTGGCTGTGATTAAGACTGGGTTTTTGGGTTTGGTTACGCCTGACGGAACGCACACTTTCTACGATGGCAAACTCCGAGTGATGCAACCAGACGGGTCACATGAGGACTATGCGCCAGAGAACTACTTGGATGTGATAGCGGAGCAAGTTGAACCTTGGACTTACCTGAAGTTCCCGTACTACAAGAAGGCGGGCAAATTGAGCATGGACCCAGACAATCCAGTTGGTGTGCTTAGAGTTAATACATTAGCGAGGATAAACGTAAGCGACAGAATGGCTACGCCTCTGGCGCAGAAAGAACTCGACGAGTTCAGAAAACTGTTCGGTAGACCTGCGCAGCAGACGTTGCTGTATCATTGGGCTAGACTGATTGAGCTGGTTGAGTGTGCTGAAAGGACTGTGGCGCTTCTTGAAGACCCAGAGATAACGAGTGAGAACACGAGGGTTGCGGTTAAGCCGAGGGCTGGAAGGGGCATAGGTGTTGTTGAAGCGTCTAGGGGCACTTTGATTCATGATTATGAGACTGATGACAATGGCATTGTGAAAGATTGCAACTTGATTGTGGCGACTGGGGTGAACCACGCTGCCATTAACATGTCGATTTTGAAGGCGGCTAAAGACCTGATTAAGGGCGGCAAGTACGATCAGGGCATACTAGACAGAATCGAGATGGTGATAAGACCCTACGACCCATGCCTAAGCTGCGCCACACACAACCTATCAGGAAGAATACCAATACGATTAGATGTAGTGGACTCCGAGGGAAGAATCATAGATACACTAGTCAACTATTGAGAACAAAATAACCATCTCTTCTTTTATTTGCTTATTCTAAACATTAGTATTCAATCTAAAGGATTGGACAATGCTTAAGGTATTATGTAAAGGCTGATGAACTCTTCACCCAGATAGCCAAACCTGAAGACCATCCCCAGTTGCAGGAAATTCCCGTTAGACTGACCTTTGTTACCTTGCCTATTGGAGTAATTATCCTGAATGACAACGTCGCGTGCTAGCTTTAGTTCTAGGAAAATCTTTCACAAGTGCTATTAAGAGAATGGATTCATAAATGCTGAGTTGCAGGTGATCTGCAGATGAAAATTGGAGAGAAGATAGAGACGAGAAAGGCTTCAACAATCATGTTGATTACGCTGCTTCTCTTTGCAGGAACCCTTCAGAGCGGATTACTTCTGAAGCCTTCGTTTGCACACCCTTGCCCCGGATATGATGCGCCATTGTGGGAAACAAAGGTCTTCTTGGAGAAAATAATCCTAAAAGGAGACCACGACGATGGCCTTAACGGCGACACAGAACTGATCGTTTTGGGAAATGCCAGCCTCGTTGGCCACCAACAAACGAGCTTTTCTGTAGAGGTTCAATTCGACAATGATGAAGATGGCGACGATTCAAAGACGGAACTGCTCTTTCATCAAATGATTCTATATCACGTTACATGTAGTCCGCCACCCGCTGTAGAAGTGACTGTTCTATTGTTTGAAGATGACAGTTCTTCAGGGGTCCTTGAGGCGATTCTTCAGATCCTTAAGACCATTGCAGGGGCAATAAAAACTCCGACCGGCAAGGCAATTCAGTTTGGCATATCAATCGCAGAGATACTGGCAAAGCTGTTTGGTGGCGGTTTCCTCAACCCCAATGATTTTCTCGGAGGAGTAAGAATAAATGCGAATCCTGGCCAAGGAACAAGCACTGCTTCGGGTACAACTAGTGAAACTGAAAGTACAGTTGAAATATCGATTGAAAGAAGGGTAATTAGTCAGACATGCGAAGAGCCAGAATGCCAAAGAGATTATAAAAACGCCACTTACTACGAAATACAGTCAATAGAACAAGACAAGGAACTCTACAAGGAACCGCTCGAACAGGACCTTGAAAACCTCAACTCTCATCTGAACGGCAGCCATTACTTCAACCCTGACTTATTCTCCAACGGTACAGCCGCCATAGGGATGCTCCCGTACATAAACATTAGCGACACAGAATCATGGACCGAGGAGGAACTTGAGTTTTGGAAAGCTGATTTTACAGCTGCGGTGACAGACATATTAAAGAACTCAACTATCACTGTGTATAATCTAGCGCTATTGTTTGGAGACTACACTGAGGATCCTAGATACTCTGAAGAAATGCAGTCGGCTAATCAAGAATTCACTGACGGAATGGAAGACTTGACAATTGGAAACGTGACCTCTGCATATGAACACTTTTACGCCTCGTGGCAACATTCTTGGAACGCAATGTTAATTGCTGACACAACAGTTCCGCATATGTGTATCAGTTCAGAAAAAAGTTTTGCTTGGCTAAACAAGATTTACAAGTTGGGAGCCTTCTGTAGCTATGATATTGCCGGTCCAGTGAGGTACGAATGCCTGAAAGAATTCATTTGGGACTTCGGAGATGGTTTTGCTGACCTTGGAATGGGCGTTGAACATATTTACACAAAACTTGGAACATATCAAGTGACTTTGTTCGGCGTGGACAGGTCATATAACCTAAACACGACTTCCACACAGGTACGGGTAACGATACGACAGGACATAGATGGCAACTGGAAGGTCGACATCAAAGACATTGCTAAAGCGGCCAAAGCTTTCGGCTCCTACCCAGGTAATCCGAGATGGAACAAAGATGTTGATATCAATGACGACAATAAAATTGACATAAAAGACATAGCCTCAGTAGCTCGACAATTTGGATGGTTCTACCGTGTCTAGGCAGGAGTCCGACAATTGAAAAGCCATGCAGACAAAAGTAGTATGGGCTGTAATACTCGCGCAAGTCAAACAACTACCTAATGAATCCACTTTTTTCTCATTTGCTCATCTTTCTAGAGAGAGCGCGAAGAAAAAGGAGGGCATTATAATTTAGGGAAAAAATCTTCCACTATTAAATAAAACGATTAAAAATTCTCAAACACGTGAAAATCAGATTCTATCAGAAAGAGTTTGGATTATTGTGTTGTTAGTTTTTGTTTTATTTTGTTTCTTGTTTCTTCTTTTATTGGTCCAATCTTCGAGATTCGTGTGTTCGTGGTCTCAAAAATGTTCAGGATCTTGTCATACTGAGGCAACGTTGTAGTAATCGATATCAGTCGTAATGGCTCAACTCCATACGGCGCTAGCTCCTTCTTCAACTGCGTCAAGTAGTCTCTCACATGGTCTTCCTTGAACAGGCTGTCGTCTCCTTCAACGAATATTATGCCATCCGCGCCAGAGGCAAAAGCCTGCATCACGTGTTTCAAGCCGACTCGTCCCACGCTTGGTACACTGATTATGCGCACGTTAGGCGTATAATTTGACCGAGTTTGACCCACTAAATCTGCCGAACCGTAAGCAGTATTCTTTTCGATGAACGCCACGAGTTTTGGATGCGTATCGCCTTCGCTTACGCCTTGGACCTGAGCCATCAACTGCTCGTCGGTGCTGTGCAACAAATCCATAGCCTGCTTGGGGCAGCGGGGCACACAAACGCCGCATCCGATGCATGAAATCGGATTAATGCTCACTCCTCCTGTCGCCGAGGCTGTTATCGCACCAACTGGACAAACCTTGATGCAAACGCCACAGCCGTCACACTTTTCAGCTATAACGTAGGCGACTTCAGGCGAAACCATGATTTCCCCCTTGCCTACAAACGTTGCCACACGAGAGGCAGTAGCCATCGCCTCTAGAGTCGTCTCTCTCACATCTTTAGGACTCAAGGCGCAACCAGCCAAAAACACGCCCTCACGATGACTATCAACAGGCCGAAGCTTAAAATGTCGTTCGGAGTAGAAGTTGTCGCCACTCATCTGAATGCCCAACTTCTTTGACAACTCAGCCGCGGTCGGATGAGGAACAATACCCACGCTGAGCACAACCAAGTCGAACAAGCCTTCAACATCTTCGCCCAAAAGTGTATCCTCTGCCCTAACCATGATTTGGTCAGCGCTTACTGGCACAATTTCAGCCACTCTGCCCCTCACAAACTTCACGTGATGATCCAACGCTTTAGCGTAAAACTCCTCGTAGCCCTTGCCATCCGCCCTGATGTCCATGTAGAATATCCATGGTTCAGCGTCTGGAAACGACTTCTGCAACAACAGAGCCTGCTTAATCGCCGCCATACACCCAATCTTGCAACAGTGTTCCTCACCCTTACCGTTAGTGGTCATCATGCGGCTGCCAACACACAGCACAAAAGCCACTTTCTTCGGCGGCTTACCATTCGACGGCTTATGCAAACCCTGCAACATCAAACGCTCAAACTGCAAATTAGTCACAATATCAGGATGCTGCCCAAAAGTGTACTCCTCCAAAATCTTCGGGTCTATTTGTTCAAAGCCTGTGGCAGCCACAACAGCGCCCACATCAAGTTCAATGGTTTCTTCCTTCTGGTTGAAGTTGACCACATGCGCCTTACAGAACTTCTCACAAACCCGACAAACACCCTTAGTGAAATACAAGCAATGCTCCGTGTCAATCGCATACGTGCGCGGAACAGCCTGCTTAAACGGCGTGTATATCGCCTTCCGCTCCAAGGTGCCAGCCTCAAACTCGCTGGGCACTTTCACCGGACACTTTTTGGCACACTCGCCACAGGCAGTGCAGCTAGCGTCCACGTAACGAGGCTTCTTGGTAATCAAAACCCGATAGTTGCCAGGTGTACCCTCAATCGCCGCAACCTCAGCCAAACTGATAATCTTCACGTTGGGGTGCTGAGACGCGTAAACCATCTTAGGCGTGAGAATACACTGTGAACAATCCAATGTTGGGAAGGTCTTGCTCAACTGCGCCATGTGTCCGCCAATGCTTGGACTTCTTTCAACCAGATATACTTTGAAGCCCTTGTCAGCCAACTCTATCGAGGTCATGATGCCTGCGACACCGCCTCCAATAACCAGAACATCCTTGTTCACCGGCATGCTCTTTGATTCAAGGGGCTGAAGGTGTTTTGTGCGTTCAACCGCGCCTCTGACAAGGTCAATAGCCTTGGCTGTCGCCGCCTCCTTGTTGTCGTGAACCCAACTGCACTGTTCCCGCACGTTAGCCATCTCAAGAAAGTACGGGTTCAACCCAGCCGCCTTCACGTTTTGCCTGAACGTGTCCAAGTGCATCTTAGGCGTGCAAGCAGCCACAACAACACGGTCGAGTCCCTGCTCCTTAATCCCCTTGGCTATCAGTTCTTGACCAGGGTCGCTGCAAACGTACTCGTAGGTTTCAGCGATTTTCACTCCTGGAAACTTGCTTGCGGCTTCCTTTACCTTGGCTACATCAACTGTGTCGCTTATGTTTCCGCCACAGTGACATATGTAGACGCCGACTTTCTTTTCTTCTGGTTTAGCCATAGCTGTTGAACACTCCATCTCATCATTTCTGGATGATTATGATGTTTGGTGTAGAGATAACCATAGTAACAATTCCAACTTTTAAGAATCTCGCTAAATTTAAAGCAAACCTAACGCAAACACAAAGAAGATTTATTAGGTTCCAACATCACAAGACTCTACTCTCAATCAAACTTCATAGAACCCCAAAAAATGGAGGCCAACTCTGTGGCAGAGCCCCAGAAAAAGGTTGTGAGACTAGACGAACTCGACACGGGCTTTTCTGAAGCCGTGGCCAAGGCTGGCGGAGAAAAAATCAACCTGTGTATTCAATGCGGCACGTGCACGGCCAGTTGTCCTTCTGGACGGAGAACAGCCTTCCGAACGCGTCAACTCATACGGCGTGCGGTGTTGGGATTTAGGGAACCCGTGCTCTCTGATAAAGACCTGTGGTTGTGCACCACCTGTTACACATGCCTAGAGCGCTGTCCTCGTGGCGTCGATCCTACGGACGTTATACTGGCTTTACGAACCATGGCTGTACAATCCGGTCACATGCTGGACCGACATAAATTGGTCGCCAATCTTGTGATGAAGAGCGGACACGCGGTTCCAATCGACGACACCAATCGCAAAACCAGAGCCAGTCTGGGCTTGACGGAGGTTCCACCAACAACCCACATGTTTGGCAACGCGTTGGCTGAGGTTCAGGCAGTAGTCAAGAAGACGGGCTTTGACAAACTGGTCGGGTATGAATGGAAATAATGGGGTTGTGATGACTATGGCTAAGCCTTATGCTTTCTTCCTCGGTTGCATGATTCCAAACCGTTATCCAGGAATCGAGTTGGCTACACGAAACATCGCTCCAGCCTTAGGAATCGAACTCAAAGACATGGAAGGCGCGTCCTGTTGTCCCGCGCCTGGTGTTTTCAAATCGTTTGACAAGACAACTTGGCTTGCGTTGGCGGCAAGAAACCTTACAATAGCCGAGTCTATGGGTTGCGGCATCTTAACCTTGTGCAACGGTTGTTATGGAACCCTAAAAGAAGCCAACGAGATTTTGAAGGCAGACCCTGACCAACGAGACAAGGTCAACAAGATTCTAAACGACGTGAACAGAGAGTTTAAGGGCAGTATTCAGGTTAGGCACATTGCCGAGGTGTTGTACCGAGATTTTGGACCCGAAAAACTAGGCGGATTGGTTAAGAAACCGCTGCCTCTAAGCGTTGCGGTTCACTACGGTTGCCACCTGCTCAGACCCACAAAGTATCGGGAGATCAAGAGTTCTGAACGTCCGAGATTTCTGGACGAGATGGTGGAGGTGTTGGGTGCTAAGAGTATTCCTTATCGTGACAAGATGCTGTGTTGTGGAGCTGGAGGGGGCGTGAGAACCGCAGCGCTAGATGTTTCGTTGGACATGGCTCGGGAGAAGCTTCAAAACATCAAGACAGTTGGCGCCGACCTCATTGTCACACCGTGCGGCTTCTGCGTCTTCCAGTTTGACAGGGGACAGATCGAAATCAAGGACAAGACTGGTCTGTTCTTCAACATTCCGGTCCTTCATTATGTGCAGTTCTTGGGGCTCGCTTTGGGTTTGACACCCGAAAAACTGGGCGTATTCAGCAATGCCATTCCAACAGACACTGTCATCAAGAAAATATAGTGGCTCCCATCAGGGATGCTTAGTCCTTCACTTTTCAACATGTTTCTTTTAGACAAATTGGTCGATTATTAGCTGTTGGAGTCAAGCCGAAGTGCGGGCGGAAATCAAGGTCAGCGGCATCGTTCAAGGCGTTGGATTTCGACCGTTCATATATAGAACTGCTGTTGAAAACGGGTTGGTCGGTTATGTGCGAAACCGCGGCGACGCCCACGTGGAAATAACGGTTGAGGGAGCAAAGAGAAACATTGAATATTTTCTTCAAGACTTGAGGAGGAAGCAGCCTCCCTTAGCTCGCATCAGTAGCATCGAGACAAAGTATTTGGAAGACAAGAATGAGTTTGATAAGTTTACCATCTTGAAGAGCTCGGATGAAGTGAAACTTTCGGGCTCGGTTATTCCGCCTGACGTTTCTATCTGCGACCAATGCTTAAGTGAGTTGCGTGACCCAGAAAACGAGCGTCATGACTACTTTTTCATAACCTGCACCGACTGTGGTCCACGTTACACGATCATTCAAAACCTGCCCTACGACCGACCGAACACGACTATGAAAGAGTTTCCAACGTGTCCATTCTGCCAAAAAGAATTCAGTGATCCGCTTAATCGTCGTTTTCACGCGCAAACAGTAGCCTGCGACAAGTGTGGTCCGAAAGCCTACTTGGCGACAAACGGTGGGCAAACTATCAACAGTGAAGATCCGATTCGTGAGGCGGGCAGGCTTCTTGAAGAGGGTTACATATTGGCAGTGAAGGGTTATGGAGGCTTCCACGTAGCAACAGCAACCACAAAGGACGAGCCTATAATGCGGCTCAGAGCGGTGAAACATCGTGCTCAGAAGCCGTTTGCGATAATGGCCCGAGACCTCGAAACTGTCAGTTCGTTCGCCGAAGTGAGTCGAAGAGAGGCTGAATTGCTCACCTCCTACATCAAACCAATCGTGTTGTTACGGAAGAGCGACAGTTATTATCTTTCAGACTTGGTTGCTCCTGGTTTGCACAATGTTGGCGTAATGTTGCCCTACACGGGCTTGCACTTTATGCTGTTTGACAAAACACGCGAACCAGCTTTCATTATGACCAGCGCTAACCCGCCAAACGAGCCCATAGTCACAGATAACGTAGAGGCTGTAAGAAAACTTGGGAGCGTAGTTGATTATTTTCTGTTTCATAATCGATTTGTCGCTCAGAGATGTGACGACTCGGTGGTTCGTGTTCACGGTGAAAACACGAGCATGATTCGTAGGTCGCGTGGGTACGCGCCCGAACCAATTCATTTGAGTTGGTCTGCAAAGAACTGTGTCTTGGGAGTTGGCGCTGAACTCAACGCAACCTCGTGTGTCTTGTTGAATGATAAGGCGTTTGTATCGCAGCACATCGGAGATGTGGAAAATTTAGAGACGCTTCAGTTTCTAAAGAGCGCCACCAAGCACATGCTTCGGTTGACAAACAGCAAGCCTGAGGTCATAGCTTGCGACCTTCACCCGAAGTTTACAACAACCCTGCTGGCTCAAGACCTTGCGAGTGAACTCCGTCTTCCAGTTGTTTGGGTTCAGCATCATCACGCTCACGCAGCCGCCTTGATGGCTGAACACGACATAGATGAAATTGTTGCGATAGTTTGTGACGGCTACGGCTATGGTTCAGACGGTCAGGCATGGGGAGGAGAAATTCTCTACTGTAAAGGAGACGGCGGTTTTCAGCGTCTTGCACGCTTGGAGGAGCAGCCTCTGGTCGGCGGCGACTTGGCGACACGCTATCCCTTGAGGATGGCAGCGGGAATACTGAACAAGGCAGCAGACGTGGAAGAATGGTTACTTTCCAATAATGTACATTTGCCGCATAGAAAAGAAGAAGTCGAAATCATACTCCAGCAGTTGAAAAAGCCTTCAACGCCGAAAACCACAAGCTGCGGTCGAGTGTTAGACGTGGTTTCAGCCATTTTGGGTATATGTTACGAACGAACTTACGAGGGTGAACCAGCCATGAAACTGGAGTCTGCTGCCATCAAGGGAAGAGACGTATTGAACTTGGAACCCCTAATCGAAGACAATGTTCTTAATACCACAGCTTTGGTTCAGCAGATATTCAATCAGAGAACTGTTTATTCAGTTGGCGACTTGGCTTTTTCGGCGCAGTCTTATTTGGCTCAGGGTTTGGCTCAACTGGCTGTGAAACAAGCAAAACAGTTAGGCATCAACATAGTGGGTTTCTCAGGAGGCGTAGCCTACAACGAACACATAACCCAAACAATAAGAAAGGCTGTGGAAGAAAACGGGCTCAGATTTGTTGTCCACGAGACGGTGCCCCCAGGAGACGGCGGCATCTCTCTAGGACAGGCAGTGGCAGCAGCTTGGCAACTGGAGCATTAAGCACGGGGGGCGGCAAGATAACTAAGGTATTTTTTTATCAATTTTGGTTTGTTCATGCTAGGTATTCATATTCAATGAAAATCTCTTCGTAACAGTAGTTCTCCAGAAGAATTGAAAAGAGAAGAATGAAACTGAGACATAGTTTTCTCTATCAAGTTTCCTTGCATATGGTGGTATTGTGTTTAATGAACACAGTTACCTTCTGAGATAAAGGCTTACTGTGACGTTTGATTGGAACGTTTCACTTGCCTGCACAAAAATATCCAGAATAGGTCCTTGAACTTCAGACCGCAAAGACAATATTTGACCCACAGGAGGTTGATACTCCATACCACTGTTATACACTTGGGCTTGGGGAATTGCAGACGTCCTGAAATTTAATAGATACCATAGCCCTGACGGAGGCATCGTTGACCAATAAATATAAACAAATGCAGACCTCCATCCATCAACATTTGCCTCACCCAGAAGTGTATTTTGAGACTGAAAGACAGTAATAGGCTGATTTACACTTATGTTTATAGTCATAGAATTTGGTTTTTCTGAAATTGCAATCCTAAGGTTTCCTTGTTCATCTAATGGAAAGTTTGTTACATTAACGTTTTTTGTTGGGTCTCCTGTTGCACCGTAGGCTCTCGCTATCATTGCTATGTCCTTTATCTCGATTTTTCCATTCTCATCATAGTCTAACCAAGGGTCATACGTACCCGCTTGTTGACTGGCTGTTGGAGTAAATGTTAGAGTTAGTAAGACAGCAACAAATAGCGTAGCCATTGCAAACTGTTTTCTATTCATAAATTATCACCTCTCTCCATCTAGACACTACATTATTTCTTCTCAAGTTGCATTAAAGATTTAAGGAGAAATGTTCTGTTGAGATGATAAATGTCTTGATGAAAGGGAGAAAATCAGATATTTCGAATGATAGCTTCATATATGTGAGGTCTAATTTTGGAAGTTGACAAACGTCTATGGAAACAAATGTTGGACAATGTTAATCGTGCTTTCGACTGGGAAGGAAAGCTAAAATCAGCTAACGATTTGTTTCATCAAGGTTCAGATAAATTCGGAAATGCCGCCCAAGATTATAGTAAGATTTTCGAGTTTTTGCTCAGATTTCTGTATAAAGAACTCATCATGGTGATACCTCATCAAGATAAAGAAAAAGTGATTGAGACCGAGAAGAAGATAAGCAAAGGAATGCCTGCTGGGAAATTAGGATTAGGAAAACTAATTGCTCTTTTCTCGGAGTCAAATCTATTCGGCTCTGTCAACAAAGCCTTAAGGTCTACTCTTTTTGACTCAAGAAGGTTAAATGAAATAAACGAATTTAGAATTGACCAGACTCATTACGTTTATGAAGCAGAGCTTAAAAATCAAGTTGATGATATTAGAAAATACACTACAGAGGTTCTTCTAAAACTTAATCTTATAAGGAATGACCCAGATGAAGCTATCCAATTCACAGTAGTGCAGAAACCCGACATTCAAAAAAGGATACAGGAAAACCAGTTACGGAAGCTTAGAAAGATTCGACTGGGACTCGCTAGTGGCGATAAAACTATTGTCGAAGAATGGTATGAGGTGTTCAAAAATGAATGGTCTTCCTACATAGAAATTAAAGCGGAAATAGTTGGACTCTATTTGGAACACGACACTTTTGTAGTCCTAGTGAGAGTTATTCATGCATATATGCCTGAAGATTTTTATGCATCTGATGAGGAGGAGAATGCTTACAACAGGATTCGTTCAAAAGTTCTGGGCATCATTGAGGAAATTGATCCTGAGATAGAACCAAATCTAAAAATCTTAGTTTTCAATGAATGGTCAGAAGTAGAAAAAATAGCATTTGAATTTTCAGAAAACTGACGAGTCAGAAGCAGATTATCAATCTATGACTGTTCTCTCCATTATTCTGCCTTTTCTTCTATGATTCTAATCAGCACTTTTGGTTCTGCTATAATCTCACCGCACCTCTCACATTTTGATGTTTCTAATGGCTCATACATAGGAATCATACTTTTACCTTAGGCTCTGGAGAAGGTTGCTCTAGGAAAATCTTATTGACTGGAACACTGTTCCCATGACCACAAGAAGGACATTTCATTCCTCTTCAGTTATTGGTAACTATGCCACTAGCGATATGCCTTTATTTTGGCGTTTCCATGCATAGGTGATGGAACATGTGCCTCGCGATTCCGGCTAAGGTGGTTGAAATCAACGGCGACACGGCTAAGGTGGATTTTGGAGCCGGAACCATGCGAGAAGTCAACATATCCCTAGTAGACGCCAAAATAGGCGAGTACGTGATTGTTCACGCGGGCTACGCCATCGAGGTCTTAGACCAGAAGGCGGCTGAAGAAACATTAGCCTTGTGGAACGAAATCCTCAATAAGTATGAAGATACAACAACTACTTCTAACCCATAACCAAACGAGAAGGCTGCGTCTCAAACTTGGCTGCGTTAAAGAAGGAAGTCATCAAGGCTGAAGAGGGCGAAATCTACGACGTGGAATTGTCAGAAGACCTCTTGAAGGCTAATCAGCGCTTGGCTGACGAGAACAAGCAGTTTCTGCACAAAAACGGTGTACGAGCCATCGATGTTATGGGTGCTATTGGGTCAGGTAAAACCAGCCTAATCGAAAAACTAGTTCAACTATTAAAAAGTCGTTATAAGATAGCCGTTTTCAAGGGCGACTTGACGACTACGATAGATGCTGAGTTGATTGCGAGGCATGGAGTCGAAACAGTCGCCATAAACACAGGCAAAGAATGCCACCTAGACGCCAACCTAGTTAAGAAAGCGTTACAGAAACTCGACTTGAAGAGCATCAACCTGTTGTTCATCGAAAACGTTGGCAACCTCATCTGTCCAGCCGAGTTTCCCTTAGGCTCAGACAAACGCGTTGTGGTTGTCAGCGTCACAGAAGGACCATACATGGTGGTCAAGCATCCCTTCATCTTCATGGAAGCCGACATCGTAGCCATCAACAAAAAAGACTTAGCTAAAGCCATGGACGTAGACGTCCAAAAACTAGAAAAAGACGTCAAAACCATCAATCCGAAAGCCTTGGTTGTGGCTACAAACTGTCGAACAGGCGAAGGCGTAGGCGATGTTGCCAAGACGCTGGAACTTTAACCCTGATTGGAGCCCGATTAGCCATTGCACGAGTTTTCCGTGACCAGCCAGATTGTTCAAAGCGTGTTAGCCGAAGCTGAGAAACGCAACGCAAAGAAGGTCACAGAGGTTAATTTAGTCATCGGCAAGTTGACCTTTCTGGGTTTGGAGCAGGTGCGCTTTGCATATGAGGTTTTGACCAAGGGTACCATTATGGAAGGTTCAAGGCTGATTATTGAGGAGCAGGAGGGCGTTGTCAAGTGCAATCACTGCGGCTACGAGGGCGGCTTCAAGTACGAGGACGACCCCATGTATCACGTGCCCGTGCCCACACTCAAATGCCCCAAATGCGGCAGTGTAGTTAGTATTGCGGCTGGAAAAGAATGCACCATTAAGAGCATAAAAATGATGGTTTAAGAAAATGGAGCAGCAAGTTGGTTTCAGAGATGCTGCAATGGCTAGGCGTGTTGTGGAGCAGATTCGTAAGGTCGCGCCTTCCTATCCTGTCAAGCTTTGTCACGTCTGCGGCACACATGAGTGGGCCATCAGTCATTACGGGTTGAGGGCTCTTCTTCCCGAATCGGTTGACGTTATTGCTGGACCAGGCTGTCCAGTCTGTATTGTTCCGGCGGCTGAGATTGACGAAGCCATCAAGTTAGCGATAGAAAAGAATGTAACCATTTGTACGTTTGGGGATTTGGTTCGGGTTCCCGCCTCTGAACTTTCGCTTCAAGACGCGAAATCGCAGGGCGGAGACGTTCGCGTTGTTTACAGCGTGATTGACGCTGTTAAGATGGCTGAGAAAGAACCTAGTCGTGACTTTGTTTTCTTCGCTGTTGGTTTTGAGACCACGGTGCCTTCCACGGCTGTTGAGGTCTTGAAGAAGCCGCCTCGTAATCTTAGTTTTTTGGTTTCGCATCGGTTGATTCCTCCAGCCATGGAGTTGCTGCTTGGAGTGGGCGACCTGCACATAGACGGGTTTATTGCGCCGGGTCACGTTTCCACTATCATTGGGATGAAGCCCTACGAATTGTTTCCAAAAGCCTATCGTATGCCAACGGTTGTGGCTGGTTTTGAACCCTTAGACGTGTTGTTCGCGGTTTCGATGTTGTTGCAACAGATAAGGAACAATGAAGCCAGATTAGAGAATGAGTACAGTCGTGTTGTGGCTTGGGAGGGTAACGTTAAGGCTCAGAAACTGATGGCTCAAGCGTTTGATGTTGTAGAGGGGAACTGGCGCGGTTTGGGCAGGGTTCCAGCCTCGGCTCTGGCTTTGAAAGGAGAATTCAGCGAGTATGATGCTCGTAGTAAATACAGTGTGAAGGTTGTGGGCGCCAGAGACCTTTTGCCAGGTTGCCTCTGTCACCTGGTCATGATTGGTAAGATTAAGCCGCCTGAGTGCAGCCTCTACATGAAGGCTTGTACGCCTGAGGCGCCGAAGGGTGCGTGCATGGTCAGCATGGAAGGCACGTGTAGAATATGGGCAAGACATAGATAGGCGTTCTCGATTTTTCTGGCAAATTCTATAAACATATTCAATCATTTTGATGAGCAAAGTGAACCGTTAATGAAGGCTTCTAAGAACGTTGGGTTCTTAACTGGTGTTCTCTCGTTGGTTTATGGAGTCTATGTTTTAGGAATTTTAGTGTCCATGTTAGCTGGGTTTGGGCGGCAGATTCCTCCAGTCATAGATCCTTGGGTTCTGGCGGCTTTGGACATGATTGTCTACTTCTATTTAGGCGCTCAGATTCTGCGTGGTCGACGGGAGCCTATTATTTTGGTCGTCTTCTGGACCATTTTTGGTGTCGCCTTGACCGTTTTTGGTTTTTCCTATCGAAATGATGTTCTCAACTTGTTTTCGTTTCTCATCGTCTTCTTCGGCACGTACTATCATGTGACAGTCACTAAACCAGACGTAGCTGTAACTAGAAGCTTGGGGTTGTTGGCTGGAATCCTCGCTTTGGTTCAAGGAATATACGTGGCGTTCACAACAGTGTTAGACCATACCCCAGCCCGATTCACGCCCGAATTAATCGGAGCCGTAATCACTGTCGCGGTCTATATAGTCTCAGGAGTCGGCATTCTGAGGAACAGAAAAGAATTCTTCCTCCTTGCCATTTTGTGGACTCTTTTGGAATCAGCCTTGGCTGCAGCCGATTCCACCTTTGTGCGCTCCCATTTCAACATATTTTCCATACTGATACTGGCGTTTAGCACCTACTACTATTTCTCAAAGACAAAAACCTAATAGTCGCTATTGGTCAGTAACTCTGCCACTTAGTCATGAGTGTAGAGATTAAGTCGCCGAAATGCAGCCTCTACATGAAACAGTGCACGTCTCCGACGCCAAACGGCGCATGCATGGTCAATATCGAAGGCACATGCAGAATATGTGCAAAATAAAGCCATTAGCCAATTAAAATCTAATTTCTGTCCGTGTTGGTTGACTTTTCCTTCAGATGGTCGTTCCAGCGTTTTTTAGAGCGTCCAGAATCAAAAACGTTTCAGTTTCCTGCTCTTTTCTACCCCAACTTCCATCCTTATTCTGTCTCCTAACAACTGATGAAAGCGCCTTTTTAAACTGTCTCCTCGCTAATTCATGACGCGATCTCGACAAGGCGTGAAAAGTATGGTAGAAAGGAAAATCTCTCCACGCTCCCGTTCTAGTCTGTCGCTTAGCAAAATATTTCAACCCGCTCTCGACCTGTTTGGATTCTGCGCTTAAAGGATGCTCAATCAACATACGGAACACGTTGATTGTGCACCATGCACCGCACCAGTTGGGTCGCCAAAATTGAAGATATGATTTTACAGTTGTTTGAACTTGCGCGTTGTGGTCAAAGCCAAAAGTGTGGAACAAATGGATTGCATAAGCTGTCTGATAAAAAATGGTACAGCCAGGTCCGAATTCTCCATAAAATGGAGAGCGCATTGCTCTTGAGTCTTTTCGGTTGTTTGAGTTGAAAAAGCCAGGATAACCTCTATATTGATGTCTCTGTATTGACAGCAGCCACTCTAACCCGTTCTTAACGCTTGCATCTTCTGCTTCATAGCCAAGAAGGGCAAGGTTCCAAAGACTATTAGCTGTGTGGACAAAGAGCTGGTTCCAACTTCCATCTTTGGACTGGTCAGCAACTGTTTTTTGATACAGTTTTTTCTTTAAGGTCGTATCAATCTTGGTTTCTCTTTTGAATACATCTCTTCTAAGGTAAACGCCAATAGGCGATTCTAGATTTACAACATAATTCAGTGGGTTGACGTTCAACTTAGTTGATACGTTTTCCATGAGACACCACATATTAGAAACAGCTCTAGCTTTGTTTAAATGCTTTTTTAAATGCTCCTTCTCTGAACCTTCTTGCGAGCCTAGCATATTCTTGGTATTGGGTCACCTATCGGTGGTGTTAGTACTCTTTTTCCGCCCACTACTGTTTCCAACGCCACTTCTTTGAATTGGCCTGTTGCTTCTCCGATTATCTGTGCGTTTTTTCCTTCCTTTGTTTGTCTCAAAGCTGTTAGCACTTCTTCTGCTTTTTCGGCTATTACTCCTATGATTATTTTTCCTTCGTTTCCAACCTCTAATGGGTCAATGCCGAGCATTTCACAGGCTGAGCGCACATCTTCTCTTATTGGGATTTTCTCCTCTTCTACCAGTATGCCCACTTTCGACTTTTCGCTCCACTCGTTAAGCGCATTTGATAAACCGCCTCTTGTCGGGTCTTTCATAGCAACAATCCCTCCAACTTCCTGCAATAGTCGCAGTATCACCTTATTCAAAGGAGCCACATCCGACACGATCTTGCTGCCAAACCCGTAGCCCTCACGACTCGACAAAACCGCCAACCCGTGGTCACCAATCGTCCCAGACAAGATAATTTTATCTCCTGAACACAGATTAGAGTCGAGCAACCAACGACTGTTGAACTGTTGGCGATGCTTCTTTACCACGAGTATGTCGTGTTCTAAAGCTTGGTTTCTTCTACCAATTCCAGAAGTGTTAATCACACAGCCTTCGAGGGCTCCCTTCTCCACAACCTTGGTGTCGCCAGAAATCACATAGACGCCTACTTCCTTGCAGGTTTCTCCCATGCTGTGCACAATGCGTTCAAAATCCGCTATGGCTAAGCCCTCTTCCAAAATAAAGCCTGAAGTCAAAGCCACTGATTCGGCTCCCATAACGGATATGTCATTAACCGTACCAGTCACAGCCAATCGTCCGATGTCGCCACCTGGAAAGAACAATGGTTTAACCGCGTGGGAATCAGACTTCAAAACAATGTCATTGATAACGGCGGCGTCGTCCAAAGCCTCCAAAGGAACCTCAGCACCACTGCCGCCTAAATACTTCAGAACATAACGCTTAATCAAATCATTCATGACAGCGCCTCCAGCACCGTGCGCCATCGTGATCCTCGGCATAGTCAAAGCAAACTCACCTTCTTTGAAACAAACATGAAGCAAATGTCACTCATAAACCCAACACGTCTCCATCTTCAACATCAACTCACCTCCCGGTAGGTAGAGGGGTCTACAAAATAAAAGAGACAACAAACCCACACAAACAATATAAAAAATATTTATGACCAAAAACACAGAAAAGGTATAACCTATATATGACAGTTAACATTTGCTAATACTCTTCAACCCACAAAACGCCAAAACAACTCCAAACCGAGAAGGAGTAAAACCCCTATGCCCATGAAAGAGCTCAAAACCAACACCCAGAACGAGCTCAAAATCGAACGCCTACTACACGCTAGGCATTACTCGCTTATCCTAGACAAAAACCTGTGCAAGGGCTGCGAAATCTGCAGCATCGTATGTCCAAGAGAAGCCATCACAATAACAAAAGCCATCAAAAAAGACGGAGAAAAAGCCAAACCACCAACAATAGACGTCAGCACAGAAAAATGCTCATACTGCGGCATGTGCGAACCCATATGCCCCTTCAACGCCCTACAAGTCCAAGTCAACAACGAACACGTAGTTCCCGTAATCGAAAAAGAAAGCTTCCCCAACCTCATCCGCGAAATAGAAGTTGACACCACAAAATGCGACGTAGGCTGCATAGACTGCGAGAAAGCCTGCCCACTCAACCTAATAAAAGTCACATTTCTCACCGCAAACGGAAAAGAAGTGAAACCCGAAGACGTGGGCACTCAACCAAACAGGCAGGACCTGAAAGTCAAGGTCGACATCAAAAAAGAACTCTGTCCCTGCTGTCGCCTATGCGAAATGACGTGCCCAAAAGACGCCATCCACGTGCGCAAAATCATGCACGGTTTACTTAACATCAGCCTCGAAAAATGCCCCAAAGGATGCCAAGACTGCCTAGACGTTTGCCCAATTCCAGGAGCCTTGTTCGTGAACGGCGACAGCAAAGTCCTTCCAAACGAAACCTTCTGCGTCTTCTGCGGCACATGCAAACTCGCCTGTCCTGTTGAGGGCGCACTAAAAATGGACCGCAAATCCATTCATCACACACCAGTAAGCAGCGGCGCATGGAACAAAGCTCTCGAAAAACTCACGTCAACAAACGAATACTCTAAGGAAGCTAAATCCAAAGGCTGGATGAAGGCTCAAACTGCGGTTGAAAAACGACTGGTGTTCGCAAAGGAGAGTGAAGCCTAAATGTCAGCCAAAAAACCCGCCGATAACACTAACCCAAGTACTCCACGCGTGGGCGTGTTCGTCTGTCATTGCGGTCTCAACATAGCCGGCGTCATAGACGTCAAAGAAGTTGTGGAATACGCCAAAACCCTGCCCTACGTGGTCTTCGCCGGAGACAACCGCTACTCATGCGCTGACCCCGGGCAAGAACAGATCAGAAAAAACATTCGGGAAAACAAGCTAAACCGAGTAATTGTAGCCGCCTGTTCGCCTCGCATGCATGAGCCTACCTTTCGAAAGTGTATAATGGAGGAGGGCTTGAACCCCTACTACTTCGAAATGGCTAACATACGTGAATTCAGTTCATGGTGTCACCCGAGCACACCGAAGGAGGCAACTGAAAAGGCGAAAGAAATTGTCAAGATGGCGGTCGCCAAAGCTGTGCTGCTTCAACCCTTAAACGTTATTGAAGTGCCGGTCACAAACAAGGCTCTGGTGTTGGGCGGCGGGATAGCCGGCATCAGTTCGGCTTTAGACCTCGCCGAGATGGGTTACAAAGTGTACATGGTGGAGAAAGGCGAAAGCATAGGCGGGCACATGGCGCAGTTGGACAAAACGTTCCCAACCCTTGACTGCAGCATCTGCATCGAAGGACCAAAAATGGTCGACGTGAGCCGTCATCCCAACATCGAAATAATATCCAACGCTGATGTTCTCAAGGTTGACGGTTATGTTGGCAACTTTAAGGTTAAAATCCGCAAGAATCCTCGCTGTGTCATTGCAGATAACTGCACGGGATGTGGCGAATGCAAGGACGTCTGTCCTGTTGAGTATCCCAACGATTGGGACATGAATATGGGCGTGCGCAAGGCCATATCGGTTCCCTTCGACCAGGCGGTGCCGCTGATTTATTCAATCAACATGGATTATTGTATCAAGTGTTACAAGTGTGTGGACGCCTGCGGTGCAAGACAAGCCATCAATTTTGACCAGAAACCCGAGGAAATCGAAATCGATGTGGGCGCCATAATCATCGCAACGGGCTTCGACATCTACCTACCCAACGACGACAGCCTGTATGGATATGGCAAATACGATAATGTTATAACCGCTCTTGAACTGGAGCGTTTGATTCTTGCAGCTGGACCAACAGGCGGCAAAGTGGTTCGGGCTTCCGATGGCAAGAAGCCTCACAGTGTCGCCTTGATTCAGTGCGTTGGTTCAAGAGACGTCAATAAGTATGAGTATTGTTCTGGTTTTTGCTGCATGTATGCCTTGAAGAACGCTATTCTCTTGAAGGAAAAATACAAGGACGATGTGGAAGTTTATCTGCTCTACATTGACATGCGCACACCTTTCAAGGGTTATGAGGAGTTCTATAGGCGCGCTCGAGACCTGGGCGTCAACTTCATCAGAGGAAAGGCGTCGCAAATAATTGAGGACCCGAAGACCAAGAACCTCATCATCCGCGCCGAAGACATGAGCATCGGGGAACCAATCGAACTAGAAAGCGAACTTGTTGTTTTGTGCACAGCCGCCATTCCGAAAAAGGGTTCCGACGAAGTGGCGCGTGTATTCAGCATTTCGCGCGGAACAGACGGATTTTTCATGGAGAGTCACCCCAAGCTGAAGCCAATCGACACTCCTGTTGACGGAATATTCTTGGCTGGAGCTTGTCAGGCTCCAAAGGACATACCCTACAGTGTTTCCCAGGGAAGCGGCGCGGCTGGAAGGGCTGCAACCATTTTATCAAAGACGAAGTGGAAGATTGAACCCATCATCGCGGTGGTTGACCCAAAGACGTGTCAAAACACCAAGGTTAAGTGTGGCATCTGTGAAAAAGTTTGTCCTTATGGAGCTGCTCGGGCGCCTGAGAAACAGGTGGCTGAGATTCTGCCCGCCATGTGTCACGGCTGCGGCACATGTGTAGCTGAGTGCCCAACAGACTCAATCACGCAGATGCACTTTACGGATGCCCAAATAACGAATCAGATTCAAGCCGCCTTGGAAAAGAATCCTGAGGAAAAGATTCTGGGCTTCTTGTGTAACTGGTGCAGTTACGCTGGCGCCGACTTGGCTGGAACGAGTCGATTCGAGTATCCGCCCACCTTGCGAGCTATAAGGGTTATGTGCTCTGGCAGGGTTGACCGAGACTTTGTTTTGGAGGCGTTCAAACAGGGTGCGGGCATGGTTCTAGTTGGTGCGTGTCACTTACCCTACGACTGCCACTACATTTCTGGCAACGCTTGGATGACCAAGCGGATGCAAGCCCTGAGCGGAATGCTCACAAAACTTGGACTCAGCCCCGAAAGACTGCGCGTTGAGTACGTGTCGGCAGCTGAGGGAACAAAGTTCAGCGCACTCATCAGGGAGATGACGGAGCAGATGAACACGCTTGGAAAGGACAAGATACTGGCTGAAAACGCCAAACTACGACCCACATTAGAGAAGATGCTTGCAAGAAAAAAGGCTGAGGCTCCTGTTGCTATAGTAGCCTCGCCTCCCAAAACTTGATTCCATGAAACTGAAGCCAAAGGACACAGTGCTTCAAAAATCAGTAGGTGACGTGAAATCAAAATGGGCGCCAGAAAAAAAGTGTGGATAGCCAGAGACCATCTTAAGTGCAGCGGATGCAGAAGGTGCGAGATAGCGTGTTCAATTTTTCACGAGAAAAGAATATGGCCTGAGGCGTCTCGAATCCGTGTTTTCATGCTTGTTCCGGGCGCCGAGTTCCCCCACTTCTGTGCGCAGTGCGAGGACTATCCCTGCGTTAAGTCTTGCCCTCAAGGCGCCTTATCGGTGAACCCCAAAACCGAGGCGGTTCTGGTCGATGAACAGAAGTGCACCGCTTGTGGCATCTGCATCGATGCTTGTCCAGGTAAGATTCCTCATCTTCATCCAGTCAAGAAAACCATCCTCATCTGCGACCTTTGCGACGGCAGTCCTCAATGTGCCAAAGTTTGTCAAGAAGGCAAGTGGGGCGCGCTGCAGACTGTGTCTAAGGGAGGATGGCGACCCGTTTACCGGGTTTATGCGCGAAAGCCCGAAGAAGTCACTAGAGACTTGGTTAGCAACCTCTATGGCGAAACTGGAGAGGACTACCTATGACGCATGGGTATTGTGGAAAACTCCTCGAAATCAACCTTTCAACCGAAAAAGCAACAGAGGCGTCGTTCAGTGAAGAAGTTTTAAAGAGCTACATCGGCGGTCGCGGCTTAGCGGCTAAGATTCTCTGGGACAGACTGGGCGAAAAATGGGAAACCGTTGACCCGTTCTCTCCAGAAAACACACTGTTGATTTTGACAGGTCCATTGACAGGATTCTATCCGGGAGGCAGGGTCTGCGTTTCGGGCAAATCACCCCAGAGCAACGGCATGATAGGCTCAACTGTTGGCGGTGAATTCGGCATCGACTTGAAATGCGCTGGATACGACGGCTTAATTATAACTGGCAAGGCTGCTAAACCCAGCTACGTCACGGTGTTTGAAAACGAGGTTTCGATAAGAGACGCCACTCATATCTGGGGCAAGGATGGAAAGCAAACCCTCAAGATTCTAACCAAAGAGGGAAGAAACCAACTGAAAGCAAGTTTTCCAGAGTACGGAGAGTTAAAAGAACCGTCCGCCCTTTACATCGGTCCCGCAGGCGAGAACAAGACAAGAATCGCGGCTGTCATGGCAAAGTGGACCCACGCCGCTGGCTACGGCGGATACGGCGGAGTCATGGGCTCAAAGAACCTGAAGGCAATACTGGCTAAGGGCTTGGGACCTCTGCCAGAAGTCCACGACATCGACAGAGTAACAACGCTGATGGATAAGATGTCTAACAAATGCTTCAAGGACGAACTCTTCAGAAGGTGGGGCACAGGCTCAGGCGGCTTCAACTTCGCCAACAAGACAAGCTCTGAACCCATAAGGAACTGGCAGGAAGAATGGCATGAAGAGAAGAGCTTTGCGGTTGACCAGTTCGAGCAGAGACTTTGGGTGAAAAAATATTGGGGAGACTACGGTTGTCCGACCACTTGCCTAAAAATCGCCATGCCCAAAACTGGCGAATTCAAGGGCAGCATAACAGATAACCCCGACTATGAAATGCAAGCCTATCTGGGACCCAACTTGGGCGTTTTCAAGCCTGAAGACAGCGTTTATCTCTCTTCGTTGATGGACGACCTTGGCTTCTGCGGAATACAAGCGGGAAACGTCTTGGGTTTCATTGCCGAACTCTACCAGAGGAAAATAATTGACAAAAAAGATTTGGATGGCATTCAACCGAAATGGGGGAACGCGCGAGCATTTGGCGAATTAGCCAAAAAAATCGCTAGGCGCCAGGGCATCGGCAACACACTTGCAGAAGGCTCGTTCAGGGCGGCAATCAAATTGGGCAGGGTGAAGAAAAAAGACTTGACTAATTATGTGGTTCATGAAAAAGGCGTTGCCATAGGCGCTCATGGCATTAGAAGCGGCAGAGACTACACCTCAAACATATCCTACGCTTGTTCTGTTCAGGGCGGCGACCACACCTCGACCGCTGAGACACCTACCGAACACACAAACAGCGAGCTGAACTCGGTATTGCATGATTCTGGCGTTATCTGCATGTTCAACACGTTTTCCGTGGACGAAGACCTCATATGGGAATTTTTTGAAGCTGTGACAGGCTGGACAACAGCCCGCCAAGAATGGTACGAAACAAACGGATTAAGAATACTTCAACTCCAAAGAGCAATGCTGCTATTGGGTGGACCTGACCTCAAATGGAAACCCAGAATAGATGATGACAACCCGCCGAGATTCTATGAACCATTGCCGTCTGGACCTTACAAAGGCAGAACCACGAAAAAAGAAAGATTCCTGGAAGAAAGAAAAGAGTATTACGGGGCTGTAGGTTGGGATAAAAACGGATTGCCAAAACCCGAAACTCTCAGAAAACTCCGACTACAAGATGTAGAAGCAAAACTCATAGAATCCAACATTCTCTCTTAATTTGTTGGTGCTCCGGCCGGGATTTGAACCCGGGTCTCCGGCTCGAAAGGCCGGAATACTTAACCGGGCTATACTACCGGAGCGCGCCCTCCAAACAAGAGCAACATTGCAAGTATTTGTTCCCTCGTTTTAAGCTTTCACCCTCCAAAAAACAAATGAAGCCTAGTTGAAGGCAGGCAAGTAACAAATAATTTTAAATCATGGCTGTCAACCAACATAGGCGAAGAAGGGCCCGTAGCTCAGTAAGGACAGAGCACCGGGCTTTTACGCTCATGGATCCCCATGCGAAGAAACCCGGGGGTCCCGGGTTCAATTCCCGGCGGGCCCGCCACTCAGCCCTCAACATCAACATCTTCCCTTCCCATTAGAGGAGTCTGAAAAATAAAAGATGACGTAGAAACCAACTAAACAACAACAATCAATATCTTGACAAATGTCTCTTCTGATTCCGATGCAAAAATGAGTTTTTGACAATTTGTATTCTGCTTTCACAATCCTTTAATGTTTTCGAGACAACAACGCTCTTAAAAAGAAAAGAAGGACCCAAAAAATGACCATTCCAATATATCGACCCTACGTTTTCCTAAGATGCAAAAAATGCAGCAAAAAAACAGACCATGTCCTAGTTAGTATCTCAAGCCCAAAAAAAGGCGAGGTTGAAGAAACCTACGAATGCCAAGAGTGCGGCGAAACCAAGGTCATTTACGAGTTAACTTCCTCGACACAGCTTCAAAACCAAATCGAAGCATAAAATGAACGACAAGTTCAAAAGGGTCGCGCCAATGAAAGGTTTGCTCCTCTTCACCGTTCTTATTTTGGCGATGATCGTTTCCATAGGTTATAGCTTAACCCTCTTGGATACCATAGTGCACGGCACGTTGTATAACTATAAATTGGAGTTCAGTTACAGCTGGGCTGTGCCATACTGGAATATTTTGAGAATGATTCAGGCTTTTTTGGGACTCACAACAGCATTCACATTAATGAGCATGTTTTATGTTTACAGAAGGTATATTCATGCAAAACCCAAAACCCAAATAACTGCGGCTGTGAGTGAAAAGTCCATTGTTGCCCCTTCTCCTGTTGTAGAACCGCAGCCGTTGAGTGTTTCTGGAATGTTCAAATGTCCTCATTGCGGAAAAGTTTTCGCTCAACCCCTCCGAATGTTGGATTTCCATTCTGACAGACCAAGAATCGTTAACATTTGCCCATTCTGCAACGAAGTGATTCCACCGTTGCCTCGCCAAGAATTGGAGTCGGGCAAAAAGGTTTTTCTGAAGGGCAAGAAGAACAACGACCAAGCAAAAGTTGCTCAGGAGTTGCAGGAGACGAAGCAGGTTCCGCGTAAGGATGAGCCGAAGGAGACAGTTACGGCTTAGGGTTAGACTGCTATCCACTGGCAATTTTTGTTTAACTAGTAAGTTTATACCCATAACTAAGAGTCTCTTTACCCCTTTTCTCCTAACAACCTGGTTTTCATAACCATCACAAATTCTTTGAAAACAGTGTCAAATTATTATAAGTAAAAACAAGGTGAATTATGACCGGAGGGGGTCAAACTATCTTGAATCAGATTATTATAGACACAGAAGAGGCTAAGAAGATCCCCTTAAGTGAGCTGTTGCAAAAACTCTCAACGAGTGAAAAGGGTCTCGCTTCCTCTGAAGCAACAGAGCGACTTAAACAGTATGGCACCAACGAGATCCCTGAGAAGAAAGTCAACCCAATCATCAAATTTTTAGGCTATTTTTGGGGTCCCATTCCGTGGATGATAGAGGCTGCGATTATAATGTCGGCAATCATCCAGCGATGGGAGGACTTCGCGATTATTCTTGCATTGTTACTGTCGAATGTTGTGGTGGGTTTCACGCGAGAGCGTCAGGCGGGCAACGCCATCGAACTGCTGAAACAAAAACTAGCTCTCAAGGCTCGGGTGCTCCGCGATGGCAAGTGGCAGGAAATGGCTGCCCGGGAACTCGTACCAGGAGACGTGGTGCGAGTGCGCCTTGGAGATATCGTTCCAACCGACATCAAATTGACTGAAGGCGAATACCTACTAGTGGATGAGTCAGCATTGACTGGAGAGTCTCTGCCGGTTGAAAAGCATCTAGGCGATGTGGGCTATGCAGGAGCCGTTGTTAGGCAGGGAGAAATGAACGCGCTGGTTGTTAGCACAGGCACGAAGACGTATTTTGGCAAAACCACAAAGCTAGTGGAAGAAGCCAAGACTCAGAGTCACTTTCAGAAGGCAGTTATTAAAATCGGTGATTACCTTATTTTCCTTGCCATCGCGCTTGTAGCGGTCATAATTGTAGTGGGGCTTTCCCGTCAGGAAAGCGCATTCGTAATTCTCCAGTTTGCATTGGTCCTGACCGTCGCGGCTATCCCGGCTGCTTTGCCGACGGTTCTTTCGGTTACGATGGCGATAGGCGCTATAGCTCTTGCGGCTAAGGAGGCAATCGTCAGTAAACTGGTCACTATCGAGGAAATGGCTGGCATGGATGTCTTGTGTTCAGATAAAACAGGCACCATCACCAAGAATGAACTTACAGTTGGAGAGGTGAAGCCTCTTGACAAATTCTCGGGTCAGGCTGTGCTCCTGTATGCCACGCTTGCATCAAGAGAAGAAGACCAAGATCCAATTGATAACGCCATTATCGCCAAAACCAAGAATATTCAATTGCCCTTTGGAACCTTGGAGCACTACAAAGTTAGTGAGTTTAAACCCTTTGACCCAGTCTCAAAACGCACCGAAGCCACGGTAGCTGAGGGTAATGGCAATCGTTTCAAAGTGTCGAAAGGTGCGCCGCAGGTGATTCTGTCGCTTGTATCCGATCAAGGGGCAATCAGTGCCGAGGTTGATGACAGCGTTAATTCTTTTGCAGCCAAAGGATACCGTGCGCTTGGTGTGGCGAAGACGGATGAGCAGAATAAATGGCAATTTGCTGGTCTTATCGCTCTTTATGACCCGCCACGCGAAGATTCGGCTGAAACTATAAAAACGGCTCAGTCTATGGGCGTCCGTGTGAAGATGGTCACAGGCGACCACATTGCCATCGCAAAAGAGATTGCTGGGCAGTTAGACTTGGGTACCGATATCATAACGGTTAACTCTTTTCAGGACAGGAGTGAAAGTGAAGCTCAGGATTTGGTTGAAAAGGCTGATGGTTTCGCTGAGGTTTTTCCGGAACTCAAGTATCACGTCGTAGAGCTTCTTCAGAAGAGAGGGCATATTGTTGGGATGACGGGTGATGGAGTTAATGATGCTCCAGCTTTAAAGAAGGCTGACGCAGGGATTGCTGTTGCTGGTGCCACAGATGCAGCCAAATCTGCGGCGGCTATTGTTCTTACAAAACTAGGCCTTTCCGTGATTATCGATGCCATCAAAGAGAGCCGCAAGATTTTCCAGCGCATGACCAATTATGCCATATACCGCATCGCCGAGACAATCCGAGTTTTGCTCTTCATTACGGCATCAATTGTCGTGTTTCAGTTCTATCCAGTTACTGCTCTCATGATAGTGTTGTTAGCGATTCTTAATGATCTGCCAGTTATCACTATCGCTTATGACAATGTCAAATACTCTAACAACCCTGAGAAGTGGAATATGTGGATGGTTTTGGGCATCGCCACTTATCTCGGAATTATTGGAGTCTTCTCATCCTTTGTTCTTCTATCAATCGGGCGAGACGTGTTCCACTTGAGTTCTGAGATTCTCCAGTCTTTTATATACCTGAAACTTTCGGTGGCTGGTCACTTAGTGTTGTTTGTAGCTCAGACAAGGAGCTATTTCTGGACGGTGAAGCCGGCGAAAATCTTGATTGCGGCAGTCATAAGCACACAACTAATTGCTACATTAATCACTGTTTATGGGATTTTGCTGCCTGCAATGGGTTGGGGGTTAGCGGCTTTTGTCTGGGGGTATGCCCTGACTCTCTTTCTGATAACTGACTTTCTAAAAGTCCGCTTCTATAAAGTACTTGATCGCAGAAGACAGAATTTTTCTCTATCATATTGGTTATGAGTCTAGAAAATAAGAGGCAAAGCATTAGGGCTTGAAAAAAGATATATAACCGAAGTGACTGTCATTAATCGAATTTCACCACTATTAGAGAAGGAAAAAATCCCGAAAAATGGAGGAGAAAAAACAATATGAGCAAACCTGAGAAGCCGCACTTAAACCTCGTAATCATGGGACATGTGGACCACGGGAAATCCACCACCACAGGTCACCTCTTCTACTTGACAGGGACAATCTCAGAACGAGAAGTCAAAGCCTACGAAGAAGAAGCCAAAAAGATGGGCAAAGAAACCTTCAAGTTCGCATGGGTCTTGGACAAACTCAAGGAAGAACGAGAACGAGGCTTAACCATAGACTTAGCCTTCCTGAAGTTTGAGACGCCCAAATTCTTTTTCACGGTCATCGACGCACCAGGTCACAGAGACTTCGTCAAAAACATGATCACAGGTGCCAGCCAAGCCGACGGCGCCGTGCTGTTCGTCTCAGCCAAACGGGGAGAATTCGAGGCTGGAATCGGGCCAGGAGGACAGACGAGAGAGCACGCTTTCCTAGCCTTCACCTTGGGCGTCCGTCAAATCGTGGTAGCCATCAACAAAATGGACGATCCTTCGGTTAACTGGAGTCAAGAACGCTACAACGAAGTCAAAAATGAAATTGGCAGATTGCTCAAAACAGTTGGCTACAACGTTGATAAGATTCCATTTGTGCCTACATCAGGTTGGACAGGCGACAACTTGGTCAAACCCAGTGAAAAAATGCCATGGTACAAGGGACCAACTCTGTTTCAGGCTTTAGACTCAATGGAGATTCCACCCAAACCAACAGGCAAACCTTTGAGACTGCCAATCCAAGATGTTTACACAATCACAGGCGTAGGCACAGTTCCGGTTGGACGTGTCGAAACAGGTGTGCTGAAAGAGGGCGACATTCTAGTTTTCATGCCACCTAATGTTCAAGGAGAGATTAAATCCATCGAAACCCACCATGTCAGGGTGCCTAAAGCGGAACCAGGCGACAACATAGGCTTCAACATTAGGGGCGTGTCCAAAACTGACATTCGAAGAGGAGACGTGGGAGGGCACACAAACAATCCACCATCGGTTGCTAAAGAGTTCATCGGACAAATCATCATTATACTACATCCCACAGCTATCGCCGCAGGATACACGCCTGTATTACATTATCACACAGGCCAAGTTGCGGTTCGATTCGTCGAACTCATCAAAAAAATCGACCCACGAACAGGACAGACAGTTGAGGAGAAGCCTGCGTTTCTAAAGACAGGAGACGGCGCTGTTGTCCGCTTCGAACCGTTACATCCCATCGCAATTGAAGCCTACACCGACTTCCCTGAGCTTGGAAGATTCGCCATACGAGACATGGGAACAACCATCGCGGCTGGAGTGGTCAAGGAAATAACAAAGAAAGGACCATAAGCCCCCATTCCCACTTTTTTCTTGTCACTGCCGTTTTTTGGATAATTAAAAAAAGGAAAAAAGAAGATTTTCTAGCCTGAAACTATTACGTCTTTGATTAGTATAGTGGGTGAAATCAGCGTTTGTTCTAGTCCAACCTGTTTCAAATCGTCGGCGAAGAGCGTCACGTTTTTCAGGGCGTCCAAGATGTTGCCTCCTAACATGGCTTGCTTCACAGGATAAGCAATCTCGCCCTTCTCAACCTTGAAGGCTGTGTCCAAAACAACTGAAAACTCGCCGCTGGCGGCGTTTGCGGTGTGGGCGCCTATGACCTCTTTGGCTATTATTCCATTTTTGACCTCACTAACAACATCGTCAAATTTGTCTTCGGCTGCCTTTTTTCCTGCGCAGAGTTGGAAGTTTGTGGGTCCGATGATGGGTTCAACGGCGTATTTCGGTTTCTCGGTGAAGGCTCCAAGAGTCCTCGCGGCGTTTCCCGTTGAGGTCACGTTGTCTTTTTTAGCTGTGTAGGAGTTGTAGAGAAAGCTTTGAAGCCGACCCTTGTTTATGATGGCTGTGGTCTGCGTTGGGCATCCCTCGTCGTCGAAGGGCTTAGAACCCGTCGCTTGGGGAATCGAGCCGTCGTCGATGACCGTGAGATTTTCAGAAGCAACCATTTGACCTATTTTTCCAACAAAGGGTGATTGCCGCTTCTGAATGTTATCCGCTCTCACTTCTGGAATGAGCGTGAACGCGAGCAGAAAGGCTAAGGCTTCTGGCTGCAGGAGTAGATCCATTTTTTGGGTTTTAACCGTCTTTGGGTTGAGTTGTCTTATGGACAGGTCACGTGCGTTCTTGAAGACTGTGAAGGCGTCTTCTTCGTTGAAGAAGCAATCTGTGAAGCTGTCTCCGCCCACGCCCACTGAACCCTTCTCTTGGGCAACTGCGTATCCGAAGGCTCCGTAGCCTGTCCTTTCAAACTCACCTGAGACGCCTAGGGAGTTGACGATTGCCGTCTTAACGGTGCCCAACCCGAGCATTCCGCCTATAGTGGTTATTCTCTTGTCTGTTGCGGCAGCCTTGACTAAATCGGCTGCCAAGTCCACAATTTTCTCGGGTTCAATCTTGGCTACTCGTTTGTCGTATATTTTCTTAACAGTTTTAGCTGGTCTGTGTTCTTGGAAGGATTTGAAGTCAGGGTCAGGTTTCTTGAATGAAGCCACCTTCAGTGCTTGTTTCACCCCGTCGTCTGCAGCCTTCTTTGTTAAGTTTGTAAGATAGGCGAATCCGATTGAGTATCCGCCTGTTTTCTTGACGGCAACTCTTATGCCGATGCCTGCGTCGGTTTTCTTTTCGCTTATCTTGACCTGTTTTTTCTCTATGCTTGTTCGCAGGCGGTCGGCTCCGTTGAAGTAGGCTTCCGCTTGACTTGCACCTTGTTTTTCAGCCTTTTTCACAGCGTATTCTAGAAGGCTTAGCATTATGCTCTGCCTCCAACCAGGGCGTTTCTGATTCGTATATGCGGGCTTGCGTCTCCGACGGGCACTGTTTGACCCTTGCCGCAGAACCCCATGTGGAGTTCGAAGTCGTTGCCCACGGCGTCTATGTTGTGCAGGGTTTCAAGCGTTATGCCCGATAATGAAACGTCCAGCAGAGGCGTGGTGATTTCGCCCTTGTCGATTGAGTACGCTTCTTCGGCGTTGAATTGAAACGTTCCTTTGGCGGTGTCAACCTGTCCGCCGCGGCTGGCTTTCAGATAAACGCCATGGTCTACGTCTTCCAGTAACTCTTTGAAGGAGTGGTCACCTCTGGCAATGTAGGTGTTGCTCATTCTCACAATAGGCGGATAGGAGAAGTTTTCGGCTCTGGCGCCGCCGTTTGGGTTCATTTTGAGTTTGGCAGCCGCCTCCTTGTTCGTGATGTATCCTTTCAAGACGCCTCGTTCTATTAGAACGCGTTTCTTGGTCGCCACACCTTCGTCGTCGTATTTTAGGCTTCCCCAACCGCCAACAACGGTGGAATCGTCAAGAATAGAAACGAGTTTGGAACCCACAACCTTGCCGATTTTACCTGCTAGAATTGACTCTCTAGCTATGATCGAGTCGGCTTCGCAGGCGTGTCCAACTGCTTCGTGGGCGAAGACTCCCGCGAGTCTCGGGTCGGCTACAACCGTGAATCTTCCACTCGGAGCGGGCTTTGCCTTGAGCAGGTCGACAGCTCTCTTTGCTGCTTTTTTCATGATTTCGTCGCCGTTTACTTCATTGAAGAGTTCGAAGCCTCCTATTTTGCCTAGGCGTTCTCGTGTGGATGTCAGTTTTTGGGCTTCCTTAGCCACTGCGTTAATGGCTACGTAGACTCGTCCTATGTTGGTGAGTATTGTGGCTCCGTCGCTGCTGGCTATAGCCTTCTGTCCTGCTGAGTCTTCATACATGAGGTTGGCGCTGACGATTTTTGGGCTGTAATCCCTTGTGGTTTTTGAGAATCCTAGAACTTGTTTCATTTTTTTGTCAATTCCAATTTCGTTCAGGGGCTGATGGGTTTTCACTTTGACGTGGTCTTTGACTGGTTTAACCGAGCGTATCTTGGCTTTTTCTTTGACGCCTTTTGAGGTTGCCTTTGCCATTTTGAATGTGGCTTTCACGACAGCTTGGATGTCCTTGATGTCTAGTGAGCTTGTGGAGCTGAAGCCCCATGCGCCCTTGTAAAGCGCTCTTACGCCGAGTCCCTGGTCTGTGCCTGAGACCGCCTGTTCAAATCGGTCGTTTGTCAATCGAATAGAAGTGGAGTGAACTTGTTCTGCTCTGACGTCGGCGTATTCGACGCCTAAATTCATGGCTAAACGTATAGCTTTTTCAGCCAAATCTAACAGCAAATTGGGTTATCTCCTTGAAGCAAGAGCATGTCTTTGGACACTTAAGACTTTTTAAAGGTTGATTGGAAAAGAAAAAGGAAAGTTTGTTGTCTTGGTTTGGTTTTAAGCGTGTTTTTTGGGTTCAACCACGTCTCTGAGTTCGTTGATTCCCTTGTTGAGCGTGATGACGTCTCCTATTGCTTGAACCAGGGAAACGGGGAGGCAGACGGTTACTGAGCCCATGAAGGGTTTTTTGAATCCTAATTCTCTGGTGGCTTCGTCAGCTAGACTCACGTGTAGATGGGTGATCTGCCACTTTCCTGTGTCCACTTCGGCGCCGTTTACCTCGCCTAGCATGTAGGCGTTTGCGCCAATGACTCTCTTACCCATCAATTTACTTACACTGGTCATGAAACTTCACCAGAATCAAAATACAGTCAATACGCAAATAACGTTTATGATAAACACCTAAAACCTTAAATCAACACGTTTTAGAATTCACAGCAGACTCAGAAAAGCGATGATGAAAAATGCATTTACTCACACTGAAAGATTGGGCGCCCAAACTGATTGAAGAGGTAATCGATAAGTCCATTGAAATTAAGAAGAGTCCAGAAAAGTATCGAACCGTTTTGCGTGGCAAGTCTTTGGCTATGATTTTTCAAAAAACCTCCACACGGACTAGGGTTTCTTTTGAGGTGGCTATGACCCAGCTTGGTGGGCACGCGTTGTACCTGGATTGGAGAACAACCAATTTAGTTTTAGCTGATGTTCGAGACGAAACCAAGTACATGTCCCGTAACGTGGACTGCATAATGGCGCGTCTGCTGAAACACGCTGACTTGAGGGCTATGGCTGAAGCCTCAAGGGTTCCAGTCATCAACGGATGCGACGAAAAATATCATCCATGCCAAGCCGTAGCCGACCTAATGACAGTGAAAGAGGAGAAGGGTAAGTTGAAAGGCGTGAAACTCGTCTACATTGGCGTGCACAACAACGTCTGCAATTCATTAATCGTGGGCTGCACGAAAACTGGCGTGGAAATAACAGCTGTAACGCCCATGAAGAACGAGGCTGCAATCGACAGAGAACTCTTAATGGCGGCTGAAAAGACGGGTTTTTACAAGTCAACTTTAGACGTGAAGAAAGCGGTTAAGGACGCTGATTTTGTTTACACCGACACATGGGTAGACATGGAATTCTTCCTAGACCCAAAATTCAAGGAAGAGAAGGAGAAACGAATCAAACTGATGATGCCCTACCAAATAAACAAGGAATTAATGAAGGGCAGCAACGCCTACATCATGCACGACATGCCCATTCACAGAGGCTACGAAATCAGCGAGGACATGATTGAAAGCCCAAAATCCATAATCTATGACCAAAGCGAAAACAGATTACATTCAGCGAAAGGTATTCTGCTAAAGCTTTCGACTGAGCAATAGACGCAAAATGTTTGCGGTATTCCATCCTCTAATTCCATGGTTTTATGACGTTTTTTCAAAACTTCTTTCTCACTGACAAAGTTAGTATCGCGTAAATAGAAAAAGAGGTGTTATGGAAGTCTTTTTCCAAAGTTACTTGCTGCCATTGCTAAATCTTTTATATCTACATCGTTATCGCCATTCAAATCGCATTCAGGATTCCACTTTGAACGTCCCGGATAGGAGCCGAATGATAAGGCGCACGCAGCTATGTCGGCTATGTCGACTTTCATATCGTAGTTCATGTCTCCAGGAATGCGCTCTCCGGCTAGACAATCGAATTCGATATAATCGTACATTGCGTATTCACCAGACCTCATTAGGGCGTCGCAGTAAACTTTGTAGGTTGTCTCGACTTTCCAAGGTAATCGAAAACTCACTGTAGCAATGCCTGATTCATTTGTGAAGGCATTATAGGAGGTAAGCTGCACCCTGAACTCCACAGACATATTTGGCATGGAAACTGTTCGGTTCATTACTCGCATGTATAAACTCACGACTTCCCCTGCTTTGAAGGCGTTGCTTGATGTGCCGAATCCTTCTCCGCCTCTTTGAGTAAAGAGATCCACGGTTAGGTCCCAGTCACATTCGAAAGTAACACTATCACGAAGTATTTCATGATCGACCAGTGTTTCAGCTATTATCTGCCAAGTCCCAACAAGTTTCTCTTTCCAATGCTCCATGCCTATAGGGCCTATTCTGAAACAAACACTTGCAATGCCAGACGAATTTGTGGGCTGAGCAATGATGGTGGTGTAATTTTCATATGGATTAGGAGGCCCATAGACATGGAATTCCACAAGTTTATCCGCTAATGGGACGCCGTTGTTCTTCACATCTGCAAATAAGACCACTAGTTCTCCTACTTTGAAAGGCCTACTTGCTTCGCCTTGTCCTATTCCACCTCTTTGAGTGTAAACATCTATGAGTTGACCTGATGCAGCATCAGCAAACGGCACAACCAAGACCACTAACAAGAGAACACTCAAAACGAGAAGAAACTTCCCCATTTCCTCCCTCTCCCCTTATTTACACAAAAAGATTTCGAACCTATTTTAAGTTTCTGGAAACAAGTTCTAGTGGTAATAAGCAGGTAACCAGCAAGTGCTCAAAACAGCAACCCTGACCAAAAAGCAAAATACAAAAACTGCAGACCTAACAAAAATTTCTTATCAAGGAGAGAAGCCCTGTCTAAAAGGAGCACACATGCCTACAACACTATGTTGTTTGGAAGTATAGTCTTCTTTGGTTTTTGCCTTTGTTCTCTATTTTCAGTAGGCGTATTTCACCTATATCGTTGGTATTTCTGACGTGCGGTCCTCCATCAGCCTGTAAATCTATGCCTGGAATTTCCACTATCCGCAGCTCCTTTTCTTCTGGCGGCATCTTTTCAGCCAACTTCACCACACCAGGCATCTTTAACGCTTCATCTCTTGCCAAAAAATAAATTTTCAATTCAACGCCCTTACCCGCTTCCTTATTGGCTTTTTCAACGGCTGCTTCAAATATTTCTCTGTCTGTTCGTGGAAGGTTGAAGTCTAATTTTGCGTGTTCATGGTCTACTTGACCGCCTGTTATCAACGCGTTGTAGTCGCTGTACATTATGGTGGCTATCAGGTGCGCTGCCGTGTGAAGCCTCATCAACCTGTACCTTCTCTCCCAGTCTAGCATTCCTTTCACAAGGTCGCCTTGACTCAAATCAGCTGCTTCTCGTTCAAGCACATGGATTATTTCTTTTTTTTCTCTGCTTATGTCCACCCTAGCGACTCTATGCTTAACGTCTCCCTTTGCCAAAAACCCTGTGTCACAGGCTACACCGCCAGTGAGAGGATGAAAAGCCGTCTGATCCAAAACTACCTGATTTCCCGTCACATGCTGAACGTTCGCTTCAAACTCCCTCAAATAACTATCATACAAATACAGGGCTTTGGTAGCCAACGCTTTTCACCACCACCTCTAAAATATCGCACTCGCTTCAGATTAAACTTTCAAACGCACCCACCAACATAGACCCCGGTAGGTAGGGGAGGCTACAAAAATAAAAGAAACAACATGACACTCACAAACAAACATATTTGAATAATATTAAAGGGGAGTCTAACCCTCTGCGCACACACACAAACACAAAAATCAACTAACTAATATAAGCCGTGTACTTTTCCCGCTCTTTCCTATCCAACTTCAACCTACTCAACAAACCAACCAACATAAAATCAAACGTTTGACCCCACAACAACCACTTCAACTTATGATAAATATGCAACAACTCCAAACCCTTATCCGTAGTCTTACAATAAACCTCACCCAAATCCCTCACCTCAACCAAACCAAGCTCCCTCAAAGCAGACAAATACCTACCCATAACCGAAGGAGTCAACCTACAACGATGCTTAAGCTCAGTCTTCTTGACACCCTTGCTCGCCGCTCGGAGAATCTTAACCACAGTGTCGAGTTCACGCTTGTCCTTGCTTTCCTTCGTACGGTTGCACCCCAACGTTATAACCATGCTAATGGTCAATGCTCCATTATCCATGGCGAACATAATAATGGTTGTTTCAACGCCCAGAATATTGCAGAATCAATAGGAAAAAAACTCTAGAATCAAATGCTCTACACCGAAGAGGCAACCTTAAATCTTGAGGCTCAAATCTACACTAAATACAGTCTCGGTGAAACCACGAAATGAAGCCAACAAGCATTATCTACTGGACCAGAGTCTTGTTAGGAGTTGCCGCAGCCTTTATCAGCACGTTGGTGAGTTTCGTGGGCGACATCAGCTTTCTAAACGGCATAACCATCGCCTTACTCATCTACATAGTCACATATTATATTTACAAACCGATTTTCTTAACAAAAGTAGAAAAGCCAACAAAAATATTCACAACAGGAATTTTTGCATATTTCATGACATGGCTAGTGACATGGACCATTCTCTACACGATACTCTTCAAAATACCAAGCTGAATCTTTTCCCTCGTCAACTCTCTCAGAAATTTTATTAAATACTTTTGTTGAATGCAACTGTTGAGGGTTATGAAAAATGTCGTATGAAGATTTACCTGATTGGTTGAAGAGACGTCTACGAAGAACTCCGTACTTCCGAGACTGGGTCTTTGGCGACGTGGACGAAATGATGCGCGACCTAGAAGAAATGATGGAGCGAGAGTTCAAAGAGTTCACAACCCGTATACCCAAAGACTTCGCGCGTGAACGCAAACTTCCAGATGGCTCAACTGTGAAAGAATATGGACCCTTCGTCTACGGCTACTCCATGACAATCGGGCCAGACGGAAAACCGCAAATCCGAGAATTTGGCAACGTCAAGCCTTCACTCAAGCCCGAGCCCTTCGGAACGCGCAGACCGAGCCTCGACGTGAAAGAGGAGCGTGAGCCCTTGGTTGACGTGATAAGTACAAACAGCGAAATCAAGGTTGTGGCTGAGTTGCCTGGTGTGGAGAAAGAAGACATCAAACTACATGGAACTGAAAAAACTCTCACGATTTCAGTTGACACGCCTCAACGCAAATACTACAAAGACATAGACTTGCCCGCTCCTGTTGACCCCAAGACAGCAAAGTCAATGTACAAAAACGGAGTATTAGAGGTAAGTTTGACCAAGAAGAAGGAAGAAAAGAAACCCAAAGGCGAGCCTATAAAAATCCAATAGACGACACAACCTAACAAACCCAGCCCACTATTTTATCTCCTATTCTTTTTTGGTTTCGATGTCTAGACTGTTCTAAACCAACTCGCAAGTTTAATATACAGTCGTTTATCCAATTCGAGAAAGAATCTGTAAAAAAGGTGAATGCGGATGAGCCGGAACATAGGGAGAAACAGAGTGGAACGTTTTCAAGCGCTGATGGAAGAAAAAGGCATCGGCGCCACAATGATTAGGAACATCTACAGTTTTACATACTTCACGGGCACTCCATGGTGGCAACCATCGGTTCTCATACCAACCAAAAGCGAGCCCACAATCTTCGCCTTCGAAGATGAAGTGGAAGAACTTCGAGAAAAAACATGGATCAACCAAATATTAGGCTACAGAAAAGTCGAAGAACTCATGCGAGGCGTGACCGAAAGCATTAGGAAGCTTGCCGCTCAAACCCTCGGCTTCGATGTGGACATAGACACCTCGGCACTGTTATATGAACAGTTTAAAGCCATGCATCCAGGCAAAAAGATAGTTGACGTTCACGGTCTCATCATGCAACTTAGGATGGTTAAGGATGCAACCGAGATGGAAAGCATAAGAAAAGCGTCCGAATGCGCCCAAACTGGACTTGAGGCGGCGATAAAATCAATCCGTGCTGGAGTAACCGAAACAGCCATCGCCGGTGAAGCTCAGTTAGCTGCACGGAGGAAGGGAGCTGAATCGGTCTTAGTCTATGTTAACGCTGGCAAACCGCGAGTTCATGCTCATTCTAGGAACAAGGAGGTTAAGATTGGCGACACGGTTACAGTTGACGTTATGCCATCTTTTAGAGGATACTACTCAGACCTGGCGCACACTGTGTTTGTGGGCTCAGCTACCGATGAAAAGAAGAAGGCGTATAAAGCGTTCCTTGAGGCGCTTGAAGCGTATGTGCGAGCGCTTAAACCTGACATGCCCCTGGATGAACTTGAAAAAATCGTTCAAAACATCTTCAAACAGCATGGAGTTGATAAGCATTATATTTATGGTTTCGCTCACGGTGTCGGTTTGAGATTTGAGGAAGACCCAATAACAACAATTGTGGTAGCAGAGAGGAAGCAAAAGACACTGGAAAACATGGTGCTGAATGTGGGTCATGCGCCTCTATCGGGTAGAGAGATAGGCAGCATAAAAATGGAAGACACCGTTCTCATCAAGAAGGAGAATGCAGAAAAACTCACTAAATTCAACCGAGAATTGTTAGAACTGTAAAGAAAAACCACTTTTCAGTTGCTTTCTTGCTTGACTCTCTTAATTCAGACAGATTTATAGGGTTCAATGAGATTTTGTGAGAAACAGTAAAATGTGGTGAAGAAGACATGAGAAAAATGACTGAAGATAATCTGAAAAGTGCCTTTGCTGGTGAAAGTCAAGCCCATATGCGCTATATGATTTTCGCTAAGAAGGCGGAGGAGGAAGGCTTTCAAAATGTTGCTAGACTTTTCAGAGCCATATCGTATGCTGAGCAAGTGCACGCCACAAACCACTATAACGTTTTAGGCATGATTCGCGGCTCAACCGACAACCTGCAAGTAGCCATCGACGGCGAAACCTACGAAGTGAACGAAATGTATCCCGCCTTCAATGCAGTCGCCAAACTCCAAGAGGAAAAAGGCGCCCAAAGAACAACCGACTGGGCGCTTCAAGCCGAAAGGGTTCACGCGAGCATGTACCAGAAAGCCAAACAAGCGGTGGAAAGCAACAAAGACATCAAACTAGGTTCAGTGTACATCTGCGACACATGTGGATACACTGTGGAAGGCGAGGCGCCAAATCAGTGTCCCATATGTGGTGCATCCAAAGAAAAGTTCAGAAAGTTCTAAAATGCAAGGTCAAAATAGAAGAAAACTCTTAAACCAGAATAGGACTTAGTTGGTAAAAATGGGAGGAAATAGAAAATGCCGTACGAACCCAAAAACTTTGAACAGTTGCTCGGAACAAAAGGATTCAGCGACCAACTGCTTAAAAATCATTTCACCCTGTATCAGGGCTACGTGACCAACACAAACAAACTAGCCGACGCGTTGAGCACGCTTCTAAAAGAAGGAAAGCCAGGAAGCCCAGAGTACGCAGAAATGAAGCGAAGATTCGGATGGGAGTGGAATGGAATGAGACTTCATGAATACTATTTCGGAAACATGACCAAAACAGGTGCAGAGCTTGACAAAAATTCCAAATTCGCCAGAAAAGTAACCGAAGACTTTGGAACATACGAAAACTGGGAAAAGGATTTCAAGGCAACAGGTACAATGAGAGGCATCGGCTGGGCAATACTCTATTATGACCCAATAACGGGACGACTTTTTAACACTTGGATTAATGAACACGATGTCGGTCATCTTTCAGGTGCGATGCCGCTTTTAATCATGGACATCTTTGAACACGCATTCATGATCGACTATGGATTGAAACGTGCAGATTACATTGAAGCATTTTTCAAAGCAATTAGCTGGTCTGAGGTTGTCAAGAGATTCAATGACGCCACAATGAAAAAATAGAAATTAAATAACACAGTCGAGATGTGAACTATTAAAACAATGCATTGGGATAAATCATAAATATCCTCACTTCAAATAACACCTGAATTAATGAGGGATTTGCAATGAGCATTTTGTTGAGCAAGGCTGACCGGGAAAAAATCATAAAAGCTTTGAACATCGACATCGGACTTGAAATCGGCGCAATCATACAATACATAATGCATGAAGTAATGGGAGAAGGTATGGAGAGCCCAGCGATTATGGAGAAGTTTGAAGACATCGCCAGACAAGAGATGAAACACCTTGAAAAATTTGCTGACCGCGTGAACTATTTGGGTGGAATTCCAAACACCAAGCCGAATCCAGTTAAAGTGGGTGGTACCCTTAAGAAGATGGTTCAAGACGACCTCGACGGCGAGTACATGGCTATCAAGACTTACAAGAGCCACGTTAAGATGTGCGAGGAAATAGGCGACACAACAACGCGGCTGATGCTGGAAGAAATCCTCACCGACGAAGAAGACCACGCCGACACATGGGAAACAGTTCTCCAAAAAACTGTAAAGTAAAAAGAGCACCCTCTTCTTTTTTCTTTCCTTAATTCTTGAACCCTACCCAAACGTTTTGCACAGTTTTTATATCGTTGAAAAGCGAGTGTATTGCACCAAAACTGTAACATTGTGGAGGAACTTGTTGGATGGCTTTCGACGAATCATCTGTTCTTGAAGTTGTTGAGAAGGTTACTAAAAGTGTGGTTAACATAAACACTGTTCGATTGCTTCAAGACTTTTATTATCAAGTCCATCCAATTCAAGGGATGGGCTCTGGGGTTATAATAGACCCGAAGGGTTACGTGATAACTAACAATCACGTCATCGCAGGCGCCGAGAAAATCGACGCCACTTTGGCTTCTGGCGAGGTTCTGCACGGAAAACTGGTGGGAGCGTGCGTCAGTGATGATGTTGCCGTTGTCAAGGTAGATGGAAAGAATCTTCCAACAGCAGAACTAGGCGATTCTGACACGCTGAGAGTGGGTCAAACAGTCTTTGCTATAGGTAACCCGTTCGGTTTGGCTGGAGGTCCGACGGTCACCAAGGGCGTGATAAGCGCTGTAAGGAGGTCGATACGGTCTGAGAGAGGACTGATTGAAAATCTCGTTCAAACTGACGCCTCAATCAACCCGGGAAACAGTGGCGGTCCACTCGTTGACATTCACGGAAGAGTTGTAGCCATAAACACGGCAATTGTTCCCTTCGCGCAGGGAATTGGCTTCGCCATACCCGTCAATTCAGCCAAACGATGTTCAACAGAAATAATCACTCATGGTAGAGTTATGAGACCTTGGCTCGGTGTGAGCGGATTAAGCATAACACCAGAAATAGCGTCTTATTACAAACTGCCAGTTGAAAAAGGCGCACTCATTGCCGAAGTCATGCCTGACAGCCCCGCTGAAAAGGCTGAAATACAAAGAGGCGACATCATCATCGGGTTCGGAGACAAAGCAATCAACAGCGTAGATGACCTTGTTAAAGAGATTCAGAAAAGAAAAATCGGAGACAAAACACGCGTGCTTCTGCTTCGCAACGGCGAGAAATGGATGGCAGACGTTAAATTGGAACAGACACCATAATGCACGCGCATCGGCGCGCACATACAGTCCTATAACTAAATCATCTGTTTCAACAAATCGTTAATAGCATTTCCCCGATATCCTGCAACACCGCCGGAAGCGTAACTCCGTTTAATTTTTCCCTTGAACCCTCGGCTCGGTGGATGAAGACGAAAAACAGGCTTTATGTTGGGCAAGCGGTTGTACTCAACGTTTCCATTGAATACAGCCTCAACAAATTCATCCAAAGACTTGAATCCTACGCTCTGAGCGTACTCTTCTGTCAATTTCTTGTCGCCCACGAGTCGGCCTCGTTTCTTGAGAAGCAACGCCAAAACCTCTTTTGAAGGCTCTCCCCAAGCCAGATAGTTCTGTGCTCGCTTCAACATGCCAAGGTTGGATGGACTGTCCTGAACCAGTGCGGCATGACAGTTCCGCTCTAAGTGGAGCATCTTCATTGTTTGGTTGATCTCTCTAAAGACGCCGCTAACGCCTCGCACACGAACCACTGCTAAGCATTTGCGTGGTTGCTCCATCTTTTCATCTCACCCATTCGGCTGTGGTCACGAGGCTGTAGGTTTTTCTCAAGGCGTCAAAAACAGCGCACGCGAAGGAAGGGACGGTTCGGGTCGAGCCGAAACTTCTGGTCCAGATGTCTTTTACACCCGCCAATCCCAGGATAACTTTTGCCGCTTCACTGGCGACTGTGCCGAGTCCACGGGGACCAGGGACGAGCAGGATTTCCACGCCACCGCATTTTCCTCGAACCTGAAACGGAAGAGAATGAAGCTTGCCACATCCGCATTCCCAGCTTCCGCAGCCTCGGCGAACCATGGTTATGTTTAGGCGGGCGTTCATTGCCGCCTTCTCAATGGCTGTGCGCACTTGTTTGGCTTTGCCTGAGCCTAAACCCACGTAGCCGTCGCGGTTGCCAACAGCCACAACAGCCTTGAATCGAGACTTTTCACCTGCGTCTGTTTGCTTCTGTACCAAGTTTATGTTGATAACCTCTTCTTGAAGATCTGGAAGCAAAACATCCACGATCTCGGGTTCTCGTATCTTTTGCCCTTCTGCGAAAACCTCTTGTATCGAGGAGACTCTTCCCTCTTGAATCATCTTTCCAAGTCTCGTTCGAGGAACCCAGCTCTCAACTCGAGCCTCTGTTCCTCTCTCTTGGAAGCTTCTCCTCTGTTTCCTTCTCATGTCTTTTCCTCCGGCTTTTTCTTTTCCACTTGTTTTTCCACCCTAGGCTTCGAAGGTTTTTTGGCAGTGCCCTTTGCAGGCATCTTTTTCTTTCTTTCAACTCTCTTTTTTGGAGGTTTCTTTTCTTCCTCAGCCTTTGGCGCTTCAACTTTCTTGAAGGATGAAACGATTTTTTCCTTCACCTGAGAAAAATGCTCAGTGATTTCTTCGGGGCGCAGTCCTCTCGACAATTGCTCAGAGAAATGTTTTTGATAGATTTCTGGGTTTGACGACAACTGTTTTGCGTATTCGGCGATGTGTTGCCCCTGAATGCGTTTTGCATCGGGTAACCTGCTCTCGTCATGAGGAATCGTTAATTCGGCGTCTAAGGCGCCTTTGAGCGCCGCAAAAACCCGTGAACCCTTTGACGGAACGTGCAAACCCATGTCTAAAACAGCTTCTTTTACACCATTTGCGGTCGCTCTGTAACCGCACAAGAGACCGGTCAAGTAAGCGGCTGCAATGTTGCCGCTGCCGCCTTGCCAACCATACTTTTTAGCAAGCTCGCTAGAATGAGCATACAGGATTACCCGGTCGCCTCCCACCTCAGCTTTAATCAACTGAACCGTGACGTTTCTCAAGGAGTCACGAATAACCATTCGGGGCAAGCCTGACATGACGAGGCCTCGACGCTGTTGATAGTCGGTTTTGCCTTCCCTCCGCCTTCGGAAAGAAACTCGATAGCTTGGACCCGTCGCCATCAACGTTTCCTCCATAAACCATGCGCTTTAGCGTATCGTTCCATGTCAGCTATTGAACCGAACGTTCCGCTGCCTGCTGTCATGTAGAGCTGTCGGTACGCGCCTTCTGTGATAGTGCGATTGGTTCTCCAATCATCCAATTTTCTCCGTAAAACGCGAATCTTCTGCATCCAAGCTTGTTTCTTGGTGATTTTGGCTCTACTAGACCCGCCTCTTGTTCCCGAGCCTTTTCTCAAACCCTTCCTTTTCTTTTCATGCAGAACCTGAGCTCTGACCCGACTGACCCCCTTCTTGGGCGCTGGCCTGATAGCGCCCTCATGTACTAGTTTACGAATTTCCTCTCGTGTTATGGCGACTTCAACGTCTTCGAGACGATCGGGATCAAGCCAAACACGGTTTGTGCCAACCTTGAGAATCTGTGCGGCTAGGCGACGCTGGCTTCTGAGACTCAACCCTTCTCCTTTTCCTCCTCTTCTTTCTCTGCGGTTTCCTTTGTTTCTTCTTCGGCTTCTGTTTCTTTTGGTGCTTTCTCCTCCGTCGCAGCTTCTTCCTCAGGTTTTATCTCGGGTAGTGGGTTCAGAATGTGAATATCTCTTTCTTCTGCTCTAGCCGAGATTTCAGCCCGTTTTTTCATTCCCACGGTGTGCGCGATTCGGATGGCCTGGGTTTCGGGGTCAACCTTTGCCACGTCGTCCACTGTTCGTACTATCACTTCAGCATAGCCTGAGGGATGAAGTCCTCTTGCCACTCTAGGACCTCGATAACCAACCTCTACCAACTTGGGCCAGCCCTTCATTCTATAACGCATCTTGCTATCGATGCCATCTGGTTTCCGCCAGACCTGTGAAACCCGTTTGTAACGCCAGCTTTCTTGCCGCCTAAACCTGGGCTTCTTGCCCTTGTGGCGTTCTCTCATAGCCAAGACACGTTCTCGGGCTGGTTTTCTTATCTCCTCTGCACTCAAGCTTAGTCCTCCATCCCCGGGCGTTTCTCGTAGATAAAAATGCCGTCTAGAAACACGCGGGGGTCTTTGATTTTTACTTTGGTTCCTTGTTCGATGTTGGCGGCTGTTTGACTCACGTCTTCAAGATTGATTCCCTGAATTACAACATCGTCTTCCTTAACAGAAACTCTAGCGTCACCAACGATTTTGACAAGGCGCGGGCTTCTCTCTCCAGTGAAATTCTCAATAGACACAGCGTTTTCCTTGACTCTCACCGAAATGGGAAAATGCGAGAACACAATTTTCAATTTATAAGTAAATCCTTTTGTCACGCCGATAATCATGTTTTGAATGTGCGAGCTGACTGTGCCCACGAGGGCTGCCTCTCTCTTTCGCGGCCAGTTGGCTTGAACCCTTATTGTATTCCCTTCTCGTTGAATCAAAACGGTGGCCTCGGAGAAGTCGCGGGTCAGGGTTCCTTTCTCTCCCTTCACTGTGACAGCTCTTCCCTCTACATTGACCTCAACGCCGTTCGGAATTTCAATGGCTTTAACAGTTTCGGCAGTCCTCACTTCTTAACGCTCCTCTAATACACGTAGGCTAGGAGACGACCTCCCATGTTTTTCCCTTTTGCTTCACGGTGAGAAAGCACTCCCAGAGGGGTTGAAACCACAAGGATACCGACGTCTCTGGCTGGAAGAAACGTTTTTTCCCAGTTTTCAAAACCGTTAGCGTTGACAGGATGTCTGGGCTTTATGGCGCCGCACTTGTTTACACGCCCTAGAAGTTGCACTTTGAACTTTCCGGCACGCCCGTCGTCAATGAATTCAAACTCACCGATGTAACCGTTGAGTTGAAGCACTCTCAGAACGCGTCCCAACAGCTTGGAAGCTGGACTTATCACGCAGTCACGTCTGTTTCGCAACTCATTGTTCATAATGGCCGTCAAACCGTTTGAAAGGGTGTCCATCATAGTCATGTTCCATTAGTCCTCCTACTGATATTTTTTGAAACCTAATTGTTGGGCAACCTCTCTGAAACACTGGCGACAAATGTTCAGACCGTAACGGCGGATTATCGGCCCGTAAGAACCGCATCTTCGGCATGGTCGGCTGCCCTTACCATACTTGCGCTCTCTCTTTGGTCTCTGTTTTCCCACGTCGCCTCACCCTCTCAATTTTATGTTATTTCAACTCCGAACTCTTCCTTGACGAATATCAACGCCTCTTCCGGAGTCAAAAGTTGCTTAGTTCCAACCGTGGATTTGGCACGATGTCTACGTTTCACACGCTGTCCCGGTCTAGACAAAGTGACACACACGTCCATGCCGTGTATGCCCAGTTCGGGCACATACTTTGTTCCAGGAACGTCAATGTGCTCCTTTATGCCGAATGAAAAGTTGCCCAATCGATCAAAACGTTCCCAAGAAATCTTATTGTCGACAGCGTCAAGGGCTTTCTTGAGAAACTCTCTGGCTTTCTCCTTCCGTAAGGTTACAAGACAAGCGATTGACTCGCCTTTTCTGATGCCGAAGTCTCTCACCGTCTTTTTGGCTTTACGCCTATACGGCTTCTGCCCAGTCAATTGTTCAAGAACCTTCGCTGCCTTCTCCAAGGGTTCTCCAGACTTGCCCACCGCCATATTTACTGTAACCTTTTCAAGACGCGGCTTCAGCATGGTATTCGTCAACCATTTCTTATGCACTTCTTCCGTGGACAAGTTTAACTAGCCTCCGGCAACGATATGTGCGATTTCGTGTCGCCTATTACAAAGACGTAGTCCACAGTTGTTTGGAACCGATTTCCCCTTTCATCTTCAACTGTGACCAAACTCTTGCGTTTCTGCTTCGACTTCTGCTCTATAGCCACTATTTTCCCATGTTTGCCAGCGTTCTTGCCGCCAGTGATTAGAGCTGGAGCACCCTCAACAAGTTTCATGTGACCCAATATTTCTTGGCTTGGAAGGCTAATCTTCACAGTGTCTAATGTACCGAAAACGTCTTCCTCGTGCTTGTTTGGGTCTTTCACCTTGATGAACACGTTTCTTCCGTCGTGAAGGTTGAGTTGCACATTCCCGTCCTTTAACACCGTTTTGTTTTCGATTCTGCAGAGCTTAAACGTCGCTTCGTCTTTGCTCACGGGATGGAAAAACAATCCCTTTTCATGGGGCAAAACACGATACCACTTCTCCACATCGGGTATCGCAACGACATCCATAAGTCCTGTCGGAAACAGTTCCTCCCTCTGAACCTTCCCGTCGACCATTATTTTTTCTTCATGAATTATTGTTTTGGCTTCGCCTCGCGTCTTGGCAACACCGAGAATGTCGCGCAAGACCAGCGTTAGCGGGATACCTTGAAAAATAGGATGAGGCCCAGGGTTGGGTTTGATTGTCCACACAGCTTCTTTGCGGTGGATAGGCCAGAATTCTGGAGCCGGCTTTCGCTTTAGATGTCTTCTTCCGCCTTTTTTACCCACTCTCAGGTCCCTCTTTTTTCGCCTCTTTCACTCTTTTGGTCTTCTTTGTTGTAGGTTTGCGTGGTTTTTTCCTCTTCCGCTCTTCTTTTGGAGCTTCAGGTTCTTTCGTTTCTTCTACTGGTTTTTCTTCGGGCTTCTCCGCCTTTTCAACAACTGCTTCTGCCTTTAAGGATTCTCTGCGCCACTTGTCGTCGAGGTTTAGACTGGTTATCATTACTTTTGAAGGATGAATGGGAACGAGTGTGGTTGTTCCGTCAACTTTTTCTCGGGTAACCCCTTCGATGAAGATTTTGTATTTTTTCTGATCAACACTCGTGACCTTTCCTTCAAACCCTTTGCGGTCGCCTCTCATGACCCTTACCGTGTCGCCACTTCTAATTGGAAGTGAAGTCACCTTGTGAGAATTTCTCAAAGAGGATGACAATGATGAAGAAAAATGCTTGTGCCGTACATGAAGGGGAGCCTGATACACAAGTTTTCGTTGCTTTCTAGGCTGCGTTGTCTTCAATGTGTTTTTCCTCCTAAATGATGATGCTGGCAGCGCTTGCTATCCGTGGCCACCTTTCGGCTGCTTCCCTGGCCACTGGACCTCTGATCTCGGAGCCTCGCATCTCCCCTTCTGGTGTCATTATGACAGCGGCGTTGTCTTCAAACTGAACCCAAACTCCGTCGGCACGACGAAATGGTTTTTTTTGCCGAACCAAAACTGCTTGAAAAATCTTTTTTCTCATGTCCGGGGTGCCACGTCTTACAGAAACAATTGTCATGTCTCCGATTGCAGCTTTTGGGACACGCCTAAGGCGACCCTTGTATTCCATGACTTGGATAATTCTGATCTCTCTCGCGCCCGTGTTGTCCGCGCATTTCACAACGGAACCAGCCAATATCCCTTTAGAGATTTTTGGTCGTTGTCCCATCATGCCTTTGGCTACCAGCGCCCGTCCCTTAGCCTTAGCCGCCACCTTGTTCCTCCCCCAGTTTTTGGACAACTACAAAAGACACTGTTTTACTGATCGGGCGGCACTCAGCTATCCGCACCCTCTCGCCTTCTTTCACGTTAAGGTATGGCGGATTATGGGCACTTATGTGGCTGTGCCTCCGTTCGTACCGTTTGAACTTCCGCACGTAAAGCTGGTAGTCACGGCGTACAACGATGGTTTTGTCCATCTTGGCGCCGATGACTATTCCGTCTAGAACGCGTCCCCTTACCGAAAGATTGCCGTGGAAGGGACAGTTTCTGTCCTCGCAGGATTTTTTGGGTTTCTTCAAAGTTAACGTTGCCGTCACCATCGCCTCCTCAGCTGCTTTTTGACGCGGTCTTCTGGACGCCCTACGATTGTATTGCCGTCAACTTCTATTATTGTACCGTCTGCGGTGGTGAAGTGGAAGACGGAAACGTTCTTTACGATGATTTTATCCTCGTTTTCGTGGCGTAGAATGAGCGTGTTGCGGGTTTCGTCGATTACTTTGCCAGTTATGCCGACATAACTTGGATTTGTGCTTTTTGCAACCTTGGCGTTGAGTCCGATTAATTCGCCTTGGACAAAGGCTGGTGTGACTTTCATGCCTTTTTCTTTCCTTCCCTCGTTGAAGCTGGCGGCGTATTCTCTATGGTGAGCACACGAGCAATTGCCTTGCGGAGTTCACGTACTCGTGCTGGGTTTTCAATTGCACCGCCTGCTTTGATCATTGTTTTCAATCGAACGAGTTCTGTTTGCAGTTCTTTCAGTCTTTTTCTACGGTCTTCTGGCGACATGTCTCGAATTTCTTTGACTCTTAAAATGGGCATGCTATGGTTTCGCCTCTTCAGCCTTCTGGGTGGTCTCTGTGGGTTCGGGTGTCTCTGTCTCTTTCTCTTCAGCTTTTTCTACGGGCTCTGCTTTCTCGGGTGGGGTTTCAGTGGGTATTTGCACTTGATCTGGGAACGTTGCTTCTGGTGGCATTATTCTTACTTTGATTCCGTACATGCCTGGTTTTAATTGGACATGGAGTTCTGCCTTGTGTAAGTATTTTAATGCGGGCTCTCCGCTCTTTGGAATGTATCCATCTCGGAACTTCTCGTATCGTGCTCTTTCGGTTCGGAGTTTTCCGCTTATTATTATCTCTGCGCCCAGGGCGCCTGCTTCCATGACCTGTTGGAGCGCCCAGAAACCCGCTCTTCGGAAGTGGACTCCGCGTTTGAGGGCTGATGTCACTCTTGACGCTATTACATAAGCGTTGAGTTCAGGCACCTCAATTTCAGCCACCGAGATCTGTGGGTTTGGCAGCTGGAATTTCTGTTCGAGGATAGTTGCGAGTTCTTTGATGGTTTCTCCGCCTCGTCCTATTATTAAGCCTGGGCGCATGGCGTAAACAACGATGTGAGTGCCTAACGGGGTTTTTGTTACGTCTACGCCGCCGTATCCGGCTTTTTCGAATTCGTTTCGCAAAAATTCGTCGATTTCGGTTTTTTTCACGGCTTCGGTGACGAAGTGTTTGACAACGGACATTAGGTTGGGCTCTCCTCGATTTGTTGCAGAACCAGTTCAATGTGAGTGAGTTGTCGAACCTTGGGTGAAGACCGTCCGAAGGCTCGCATGGTGAATCTTTCAATTCTGGTGCCCGGGTAGGCGGCTGCGTGGATTATTTTTAGTCTTTCGGTGTCGAGTCCTTTGAATTCTGCGTTTGCCTCGGCGCCTTGTAGGACTTGAAGTATTTTTTGGGATGCTTTTACAGGGTATTTGCCTGCGTAGGTCTTTTCTAGGCCGTGCCTATGCCCCGCCTTTTTTTTGTATCGGCGGAATGGGATTGGTTGCTTTTTTTGTATGACTTTGTTGAGGTGTTGTTTGGCTTGCTCTAGGGTCATTCCTTTTATGGTTTTGCATACTTCTCTGGCTGCTTTGTGGCTTACGCTGAGCTCTCGACCGCTGGCTTTGACTGTGGTTTCTGGATCAAGCCCAGTTATTGTGTATCCCCATTTTGGCATTTTGGCTGTTTTTCTCCAACTGTGCAAATGAACTGCTGAAGCCTAACATATATGCTTTTTTGTGTTTGTTGAGTTGGTGTTTGTGTGTGCGCGCTATTGACCTAGCCCCCGTCTATTAGGCTTCTGATAGGCGTGTTAGGCAGAGACGGATGAGGCGCGTGCATTCTATCTTTTCAATTGAGGATCATGATAGACGCTTTCATGAACTGAATGTTGAATGTTGAAAGAGTTGAAGAAAGTGTGTGAAAAAAGTGAAAGTGTTGAAAGGAAAGTCTTGAAAAAGATGTTAAACCTTTCTACCGAGGATATTTGTGTTTTAGCGCGCGCATCCGTAGGAGTAAAACATGAATAGAGGTGGGGAATTTGAAGAAACATTTGGTGCTGTTCTCTGTGTTGGCTGTCTTTCTCTTTGCTGTTGCAATGTTTGCTCCAGTCTTTGCTCTCACGGGTGATGTGAACCACGATGGAAAAGTTGACATAAAGGATTTAGCTATTGTAGCCAGTGCATATGGTTCGTCTGTTGGAGACCCTAGGTATAACCCAGATGCTGATGTCTATCCTGTAGGCAGTCCAGATGGAAAGATTGACATCCACGACTTGGCAATTGTTGCAAAAAATTTCGGTAGTAGTTGAGCTGGGCTTCAAACCTTTTCATAATTCTTCCTTTCTTTTTTCTTTGTCATTGAATCAAATCTTGGTAGCTAGTTCTGCGTGCATGCATTGAAAATGACATTTTCTTTATGGGTGGTGGTGTAGGATGCCTAACTGTGTAAAAGAAAAGTGTAAGTAGTTGTTAGGTTAGACTGATGCGGAAAATTCAAACATAAGGCTCAAATAGTTTTATTCATGTGGTATGCGTATGACCTTTGGCGAGATGGGCGGGTAGATCAGCTTGGAATGATCGCAGCGTTGGCATCGCTGAGGACGCGGGTTCAAATCCCGCCCCGTCCACCAGTATTGCACTCATCACAAACAACATTTGGGCAAATTCTTTATCCAGCTTCATGTCATAATGGGCTTTCTTCAGAATGGGTGAAACTAATTGTTTGAAAACGTCATAGAAGAAGCCCCTGAGTACAAGGCATTCTATACGGTTGACGAATTGAACACAAGCTCTGAAAAACTTGCCCACAAACATCAAGACAAGGTAAAGATTTTCGACATCGGCAAATCACGAAAAGGAGAAAACATAAAGGCATTGAAAATAGGCAAAGGCAAGAAAACAGCCTTGCTTTTTGGTTTTCCCCACCCGGATGAGCCTATCGGAAGCATGACCCTCGAATATTTGTCATGGAGATTAGCCGAAGACAGCTCCTTAGACAAACTTGACTTTACATGGTACATAGTCAAGTGCATCGACCCCGACGGAGCAAGACTCAACGAAGGATGGTTTAAAGGACCATTCACCCCATTGCACTTCGCTCTGAACTATTACCGCCCACCAGGCTATCAGCAGGTTGAATGGAATTTCCCAATCAAATACAAAACACTGGTATGGCGCAAATCAATTCCAGAAACAAAAGCCCTAATGAGAATCATCGATGACGCAAAACCACAGTTCATGTACAGCCTCCACAACTCCGGCTTCGGCGGAGTCTACTTCTACGTTTCCGATCCTTGCAAGCCACTTTACCCCAAGTTGCAGAACCTCGTCAAAAAAGAAGAACTACCGCTGCACTTGGGCGAACCAGAAGCCCCATTCATGAAAGAACTCGCAAAAGCGATTTTCAACATGCCTGCTGCGGCTGAAATATACGATTTCTTGAAGAAGCATACAAAGAAGGACCCGGCGAAGATTATCAGCGGGGGAACGAGTAGCGACGACTATGCTCGAAGAGTAGCCAAAACCTTCACCTTGGTTTGCGAAATGCCGTATTATTATGATACGAGAATAGCAGACACTTCAAAATCAGACGTCGTAAGAAAAGATGCAGTCTTATACAGCATAAAACTTGCAGAAGAACGCTTCAACTTTGTTAAACAAAAATATTCACAAGTCAAATCAAGCGTCAGAAATTACAAGGAGAAGAAACCGTTCATAGACGCAATTGAAGATTCCCTAAAACGCTTTCCGGACACCATAGCAGCACAGAAACACTGGGCACAGACCGATCCAAAAGCAAAAAGAATAGCAACAATTGCCGAAAAGTTCGATTCCTACACAATCAGCCGCTTCTATGGACTCTTGTCCTATGGATTGTTCTACCGTTGCGTCAAAGACACCAAAAACGAGAACGTTGAGAAGGAAGTATTGAAACGCATCACAGAATGGAACGAAGAACTTGAGAAACAGCTCAACTACAAAGTCATACCGATTCAGAGCTTGGTAAGAGTGCAGTTAGGAAGCGCTCTATTCGCAATTCAATACATTGGAAAAAAACCCTGATGACCCTCACAAAAAAATCAAAACGTAAATATTCAATGTAATTCGGCAACCGAAAAGTCCGGGATACTCGGACAGAACCGCGCAAAAAAGCAATAATCGTTTTCGCTATTCTCCATTAGCTAAAACAACATAAAAAATCGCATACTACTTAGAAAGCAAGACTAATAAAGGAGGTGAGATAACTTGAGCGAAAGTCAAAACAACCAAGAGTTTTCTCTTAGTAAAGGTTCTCTTTTGCCAAAAGAGAAAGTTCTGGGTTCAAATCCCGCCCCGTCTACATAACTCCTTTTCCAGAAACAAGCCCGTATCTAGCTTGGTTTTCTCTTGTCGCTTGCTGGCGACCCTTGTATGATTACGGTACCCTGAACAACTCTCTTACGTGAGCCTGTTCTCAGCCTGGTCATTATCATATCCTCAGACTTTTCCCTACCTATGAACGCTCCAAGGGCGTAGTGCAAACTGAGTCCAAGCAAAGCCAAGAACACGTAATGATAAATTATGGGACCCTTACCTACCCATAGCACACTGTAGATGAAACCCACCAGCGTCAATAACGTGCCTAAGCCTACTATGAGTCCCACCACGAGGAGCAAAAAGTTAGTATGGAATGGTCCGCTGTTGACGCCAGTTATCTTGAACTTTCTGAAATAGGGAAGAGCAATCGAAGGAGCGACCCCAGCAATGCCAATAAGCACCATCATGGCGAGAACAACCTCAATAGGGCGTAATGTAGGGTCAGCAGCTATGGGCTTTGAAAAGATGTCAAGTGTGTGCAACAGCGGATAAAAAACCGATGTTTGCGGGTCGTGCACGTTGTGTACATCCCAAGCCAAAATCAGCGACAATGCGAAAACCAAAGCAGGCATGTAGAGTAGAAAATCTCGCCACCCGGCTCTACGGGCAACTCTATCCGGTTTCTCATCTTGCACTTCGATGACCTGTTTACACATAGTCACACGAGAGATGAATTCGTTCAGCTTCAAAGACATCATACCGCCGAGGATTACGACGGATGCGTATCCTAATGCCAGAGTCCCTAAACCTCCAATGCTGATGAGGATGAATATCACCAAAGGATTAACGCTAGAAACATAGAATCCGAACACAAAGGTTGAGGCTACTGCAAGTAAGTATATGAGCATCCCTAACATGAACAATAGGAGCTTGATCAGGAATGGCTTCCTTATTTTCAATATTTCACGCAAAAACACTTGCTTCAAACGTTATATTTATGCTTTCAAAAATCCTTCTGCTCTGAATGTCTAAACTTCCGTAAAGCAATTACGATGGTGCCAAGCCGTAGACGTGCGCGCACGATTAGAAAAGCTTCTATTTTTTCCTTCTTTTTCTTGGTTTTAGTTTACCGACAATGTCAACCTGTTCTGTTGGAAAATAGTATGGCACAGTGACATAGGAACTTGGGCGCACCTTCTTTGATTTCCGTTTCAAATTCCTAGCTCTCTTTCTCCTGAGGCGCTCCAATTCCAAGTCCTTTTGCCTTGCCTTTAAGATCAACTGATTCAGTTTCTCCGCGAGCCTCTCCCCATCCTCGCGTTCAAGTGGAATGACGATATCTCGATGAAGTGGCAGATTCATCTTGACTCTTCCTGTTTCGTCAACATTCACCGAATCTATGTCTCTCAAACGTATGTGCAATGGAACAAATATGCCAAGTATACTGCCAAAAGTCTCTCTGAGAATCGGTTTATTTTCAAGCGCTTCTTCAATTTCATTCTTGAAGCTCCCTTTCAAGTCTATTTTGAGTAGATTCTCGTAAAGCCTGACAGTGAAATGGGGCTTATCAATTTCCAGAAATGCAATTGCTTTTGGCGTATCTATATCCTTCTAACCTTAGCGCTCACTAATCAATTGCAGTGAACGTTCTATTTTTACCTTCCTAGCACATCATCTGCATCCTATGCCTGCAAGGATACAGGTTTCTGCTGGCTTGAGAAGAAGAGAACACTTGAAAGCGTGTGGGAAACTATTCTAAGAGACTCAACGTATCAGCGTTAATGATGAAAGAATGAGCGGGTTTTCTCCTTTCTGAGTCTTCTTCTCCTTCGAAAAAGATGCAACGAGCCTAAACCCACAACAAACAGGAATGCAGCCACAATCGACTTGGTTAGGAGGCTCATCGCTAACTGTTGACCATAAAAAGTCGTGACAGCCGAATACACGAGCAAAGCCCCTGATGCAAAAACTGCAAGAATTCCAAGCAACAAGAACATGGCAGTGTTAAGTTTCTCTACGAATACGTCATCCTGATCTTCTACAGTCCCTTCTGTCATCTCAGCATCCTCTCTGAGTTTTTTCCACGCGCAAGTGTAACACTCACTGCACACGCAGACTTCTGTTAAAGTTGAGTCAGACCACCACAAGCGGGGCATTTGATCGCAATGTTTTGCACTTGAGGTCTCTGTATTCTCATAGCCAAGATGTAACCACAATTGTAGCATTTAATGTCCTTATTTCCCACCCCAAGGATTGCAAGCACATTTTCCAGCGGAACCAAAACCGTGCCCTCTTCCCCAACCAAACACAGGTCAAAGGAAGGCAGAACAATACTGTTGGAAAGCGTAAACTCGCCCTTCTTGATCAAAACCGCCTTCATAGCTGATGCTCGTGAAGACGTTTCTGATTCTTGCTTCTGCTGTTGCGCGTCCTCTACTGTTTCCACGACGGCATTTGGAATAGACATGGGTGCACCCCTATTATAGTATGAAGTATTGATACGTAATAAATGTGACTGTTTCATTGTTCTGCAAAGATACAATTCGACCGTAAACACGTCCGCGCATGTCACCTACTTGAGGATGACAGCTCAAGTAAGTAGGGATTATGACCTTTCTGCGGCTTTAACACTTTATGAGTAGGTGGAATAGTTTTAGCAAAGTTAAAATGTTAGCTGAATGTGCATTTAGTTGCCATGAAGCCAACAAAATTCGGTAGAAAACATGTTTCAACAATGTTTCTTGCGTGCCTGATAGTTCTTGGACTGTTCAGTATAGGAGTGCCTTCGGTTTTTTCTGCAACAGAGGTTTCAGTGGTTAACCCGTCAACTGGAGACATCAATTTCATATTCGACACAAACACCACTTCATTAGGCACTCGGTTCAACGTTACCCTCCAGGTAACTGGCTATGGCAACCCTTCGGTTTTTGCGTGGCAAGCCAGACTCAACTATGACCCAATCCTTCTCAATGTCACACAGGTTTGGAACTTGACAGTCGATTCGGCTTACATCTTCTATGGAAGAGGCAGCTTTAGCCCGCCTCCTTTCATGGAAACTGGTACGGTTCTCGTCGGTGACTCACTGTTGAGCGGAACGGGTAAGACTCCACCGCCAGACCCCGCGAAACTGGCAACAATTGAGTTTGGGATTATTTATGCTCCGATATCTGGAAAAGTGTCTACGAGTCTAAGCATTGATAATGCAGACACGTATCTCTTAGCGGATACTTTGGATGAAATCCCCATAACCAAGACAAACGGTTACTTCGAGTATGTCTATGCGAGACCCGGGATGGTTCGCAGCACGATTACCATCAATGTTAGTGAGGCTTCTGTAGTGGTTGGCTCCGATGTGACTATAAGCGGCACGATTAGCCCCGTAAGACCTGATGTTGACGTAACGATTTATACCAGACTTAAAGGTGAACAATGGGCAGCCTTGCCAACCGTCAAAACCAACAATGCAAGTAACTATGAAAAAGTTTGGACACCTTCAGTAGCGGGAACGTTTGAACTCAAAGCCAGCTGGCAGGGCGACGATAACACGATTCGAGCAGACAGCACAATAACAACGGTTGTTGTTTCCCAGGTTTTAGATGTAGGCATTATTATTATCTGGGCTATTGTCATTGTCATACTTGTTGCAATTGTCGTAATAGTAGTTATTTATATTAGAAGACGAAGGTCAAGACCAAAGTAGTTCATAAGCGATTGGTTTTCGTCTTTTTTGTGGTTAATTTTTGGTGGAAAACGTTTAAAAAAGTTTCATTTAACGCTTCTGGAAAATTGTTTCATAAGGCATAAATATGGTTTCATTGCTAGCTAACTCTGCCTAGTCTCTTTTAGACGATGAAGCATGACGTAATTGAGAAAGGAGAAAAGATACAGTATGCATAAAAGAAGTATTCTACTGGTTTTGATATTTGCTTTGGCGCTGTTAGTTCCAGCTGTTTCTGCAAGTGTAGGAACACAATCGCCGGTGCCTCCTGGCACAGAGTATACCTACACTGTAGCGACAATCGGTGGACCTCGTAGCCTCGATCCTGCTTGGGCTTACGACACTGCAGGTTGTTCCATTATCATGCAGGTCTATGAAACTTTGATAGACTTTAAGGGATCATCCACTACCCAATTTATTTCAGAGCTTGCGGAGTCTTGGACTATCAGTCCAGACGGCTTGACATACACGTTCAAGATAAGAGCCACACCAGCGGAATATGACATAGTTTCAACCGTGTTACCTGGCGCTCTACAAATCATCGTTGAGCTTTCAGACTATGATCCATATCCACCACCACCAATAGCGCTGCACCCCGGTGACAAGATTCGAGTGTGGGATTCCTACCAGTGGTATAACCTTGGTGTCCCCCACTTTGAAGACCATCACGTCCTGGACGTAGTTGGGGCAGGTCCAACTTGGATAATAATTCTTAGAGAACCCATAACCAGCTCCATACCTTACGACCCTGCCCTCGACGCCAGCATCTTCAAGCTCGCCGGCATCACTCCCGTGTTCTGCGACGGCAAACCACTAGAAACAGAGGACGTTCAGTACTCGATCAAGAGGCACATGGTGCGAGACCGCTCAGGCGGTCCAATGTGGATGCACTATGAACCATTGCTCGGCATGTACAGCAGTCGAAACTGGCCTGGATTGCCGGCTCCTGCTGCAGTAGCAGCACTGGGTCACGCTATCGACAATGCCATAACTTGGGATGCACAGTACGTCACATTCCACCTTGTGATGCCTTATGCGCCCTACATGCAAGTCTTGGCTCAAACATGTTCATCGATAATGCATAGTGAATGGATGGAAAGGCTTTACAGATTCCCAGGCGGTGCAATCGACTCTTTCGACTTCCCAGGATGGGAACCCGACGGCGTTGCCTTCGACGCTTGGTGGCCATACAACAACTACCAGCGAGAAGCGCTGCCTACCTACTTCAATTTCAAACTGTCACCACTGGATTGGTATCCACCGCAGATGATGGGAACTGGTCCCTTCATATTCGTTGAGTGGGTCAAGGGTGAGGGTGGATGGAGAACCCTCAGGAGAAAGAAGGACTACTGGGGAGGATGGCCAGCAGCCTCGCAGCTCACAGGCACTTACCATGGATATGACAGAAACCATGATGGCTTTGTTGACGACCCGTCGGAACATTTCAATCCGGCTGATCCCGTAGACAGTCTCTGGGTAATTCCAGCGCTCACCTACGCCTCAGTATTCCGTATCTTCAACTGGTTAGACATGAATGGTGACGGCGTGTTCGATGCGGGTGACTTGGAATACTGGGGAAGAACCTATGAAGAATCAACATTCTGGCCCGTCTTTTCAATCTCGGGTTCAGGATTAGCTTGGACGCTGGTAAACAAGTCTGCGAGATACGGAGACTTCGCTCCATCTAGAGGTTGGATTGATACATACATTGAGTACCAGATCAGCGATTGGGCAACAAGGAGACTCGGACTCTTAGCATCCACATTCGACGTTGTTTATGTGCCTAGAGCAAACATCGCTCAAGTCTGGCAGGCACCAGGCATACGTTGTAAATATCCTCAGGAAACATTGTCTGTCGACGCTCTGTTCTTCAACTTCAACATCGCCGACGGCATGACTGGCATAAGCCCATACGTAGGAAATGAACAATGGGGAACCGGACTTCCACTCAACGCCTTCAGCGACATCAACATGAGAAAAGGCTTCCTTTACAGCTTCGACTTCGCTTTATATGTATCAACACAGTGGCTCGACGAGGCATTCCAAGTCGCATCACCAATAATACCGGGACTGGCACCTTACGCTCCACCGCCACCACCGTACCCTGCAAATTATCTTAAAAACTGGCACATAGCAAACAGACCTGGCATCAACTGGCCCCTGGCTACAGCCTATTTCTCAATGGCTTGGGGTGGCATAGACGCAAATGGTGACGGCGACGCTTTGGACCCTGGAGACACCCCAGGAGCAGTGTGGCAGAATGGGTTCTTCTTCGAATATGTCTACAACATAGGCAATGAACTCAGACGGATTGAAGGCGAAATGCTAAGGGACACCCTTAGAAATCAAATCAATCCAAGGTTCATCATGAACGTAGTTGGTGTTGATTGGGCAATAATGCTGGATGAAATCTATTATGAACCCACAAACTATCGTTCAATCCTACCGTTGTTCGGCTGCGGCTGGCAGGCTGACTTCGCAGACGCCCACAATTTCGTCACAGCGTTCATGTATACCTACGGATACTTTTCATACGCTCAGAGCTACAGCAATCCAATAGTTGACACATTGATTGATCAAGGAATAGCAGAGACTGACCCCTTACTAAGGATACTCATCTACGATCAGTTGAACAACCTTTTCATACAGGACCAACCAGACATCATGAAAGTTCAACCTTTGGGTCGCCGCTGGGAAAAAGACTACGTTCAAGGATGGTACTACAACCCCTTATCCATGGGTTCAGCCGCCAACTACATCGGAGAACAAGTCTGCTCAAACCTGTACACCATATGGAAAGAAGACCTTCGATGGGAAGACATCGACGCCAACGGAAAAATAGAAATCAAAGACATAGCCTACGCTGCTAAGGCTTTCGGTGGCTACTTCATCCAACGCAACCTGCCACCAGCAACAGACCCACCAGGTCCGAATGGCTACTACACCGCCAACTGGGACTCCAGATGCGATATTGACCAAAACAAGAAGAACGAGGTCAAAGACCTTGCCAAAATAGCAATACGTTTCGGCTACGTAGCAGCTCCTTGGATACCTCCGCCAGACCCGTAGCATCAGACAGTGCAAATCTCAGCATCCCACTTTTTTATTTCTTGAAGAATGCCCAACAACAAAACGGCAACAACCATCTTAGAACCTGTGTTTCTCTTGCAGCATCGAGCACTTCATGTAAATGTTAGACTTAAAATCAGCGTCTCAGCCTTGAGACTCCATACACGAGAAAGAATGCTATCACGAAATACAGCAAGACGTCTAAGATCAAAGAAGCCCACAACACCTCAACCTTGGGATAAGTAGCCTTCGCACGAAGCCACTCCAAGGGAAAACCGTAACAATACACCCAAACGATTACAGCATTTGGTAGTCTATATGGATCAACTCTTATGGGTGGACCTATAAACGACAGAAAACTAAAAAGGTAAGTCAAAGCGAAAATGAAAAGGGCTTCCCTCACGGTTAGGGATAGACGCTCGATTTGAAGCTCGACGAAACCGAAGACCACCCGAAGCCCGTGCCCAACCATTCCCAGCGTCTGCAGCGTTTTCAAGGGACCCTTCATCGCCCTTGATTTCTTACTCGTCAACTCCTTCGACAGATTATTCACAATCGCCTGCTCCCTTTCATCCTCAAGATGAAATTGAATCTTCCTGCTTCCAATATCCTCCAGACAGTGAGGACACGTTTGGACATTAGTTGAAATCAACAGCCCACAAGAGGGACAGAAGGGCGCATACGGAGTCCACATCAAGCTTCTTCCGCAACCAGAACACGAACTTTGGAAAGAGGTCGCACGTGGCTTTCCACAGTAAGGACAAACCTTTCCCCGAAAAAGAAGCGAGGGCTTCGGAGTGGGTGCAGGCACTATTGGCACAAAGAAAAGCTTCAGATAAACTAGGTTTCCTGCAAGCGCTGATATCAAACCAGCCACAACCAAAAAAATACCTATTGACGCAGACATGTTGAATAAGACAAACCTGTTCTGAATAACCAACAGGTAAGACAGAACGCTCATTATTAAGCCGAAAACGCCATTAAACCCAGCATTCATGCCGCTGGAGCCCCACAGAGAAACCGCAAAAAACATGAGAAACGAGAGAACCCCAACTAACAACAGCGCATAAGGAGAATAAGTCCCAGAGAAACTCATCGGATAGGTTTGAAACACATTAGAAACAACCAGCATCACAAGGTATAATGCTGAAAAAACCGCAACAAACATGGCACCGAGTTCGGTTAGAAAGAAAGCTTCCTCTTCAGACAAAATCTTGAACGAGGGTTTCGTGAACGCCCTTAACAACGCAATTAAATTCACGAGGCCTCCAAAAAAAGAAATCAGATAGAAAACTGAAAGCGCCGACAAAACCATGCACAAAAGGCTTAACGCACAGAGAAAAGTAATGCTTGACAAGTTCACCTTTTTAAGCCGAAGTGTTGTGGCAAACAAGTAGCCCACGATGATCAAGACAACGAAGCTCGGAGTGAAAACACCAAGGAAATAGCTCATAACCTCAAATTGGCTGACTCCTAAGAAGAAACTAAAGAGTTCACGATTAAACAGGAGAAACGTTCCCTGACTGAAGCCAACAAGGGCTCCAGCCGCGATTAAGTATCCGCCGATTTTAATGATTTCTGATAATCTTCCTGCCTTTTTTTCCTCTTCCAATGGGAACTCCAGTTAGTTAAGATTAGTGAGAGCAATTAATATCTTCCTCTTCTAGTTAATCATTGATAAGTGCGGGATAATTGCACTGTGGAGGGTAGAAAAATGGAACGCGCATACAGAGAAGATGAACTCCTGGATGCTGCAATTATTGACTCGGAAGGTTACGTGTACGGGAAGCTTGAAAAAATCAACATTAATGAAGACAAAATCGTTCTTCTCGCGAGTGAAGCCAAGCCTGATGTAAGAACGGTTGTGGACTTGAACAGTCTCAAAGAGGAGTTTTTGAGGGGCATAAAACCCACTGTTGGCACAAAACTTCGGCGACAAACTCCTCAGGATATTCTTGAAGAAACCATTAGAAAGGAGCTTGGACTAGAACTTGATGAACAATTGGACGACGAACATTACCTGAAATACGCCGAACGATTAGGTGTTTCAATACCCCAAGTGAAAGCAACGGCAGAGAGAAAGGAGCAAAAAGGCACGGTAGGTCTTAACGAAATAAAAACCATAAGAATCAGCGTGATCGGAAAAGAAAAATGGACAACGGTAATCAAAATCATCCTCTTGCATAAGCCAAAAGAGGCAATGTTCAGGAAAATTCCAATTCAAGAAAAGGTTCCATACCAAAGCACCGAAGTCATAAAAGACAAACTTGTGCTTGACGCTGACGGAAGCGCGCTGGGTTACATTGACTCGGTGGTCCTATTTCAAGACACGCCAGGAATAAGAGTTTATGTATCAAAACCCAGCGGTCAAGTGAGCCTGACCTTACTAGCCAGATACCTCGAAGAAAGCGGCAAATCAGACGCTGCGACCCTAGTGCGAAAACACTTTGGGGAATATCCAGCATCGCACCGTTATACCGCAACTCTGGAGGAGTTAGAGGATTTCATGCGTCAGACGAAACTCAACTTCAGATTGCCCGAAAACGTCATGACAAGTCAAGGCACTAGAGAATTTGTGGCCGACATTCCTTGGGATGAGATTGACAAGATAGGGGATGTTGTCCTGCTAAAGTCAACATTGACCGACCTTCGATCAAAAGGCTACATTTAAAGGTTTTATCACATGAGATCCCTGAAGGAAGTTAACAACCTTTACGAGAACCTGATGAACGAGTTTAGCCACACGGTGATTGGATACAAGGAACAGATGAAGCTCATACTGGTGGGCTTGCTTGTTAAGGGGCACATTCTTTTAGAGGGTGTTCCAGGCATTGCCAAAACCACCATAGCCAAAGCTTTAGCTAAAGGTCTGAACCTCAGAGAGAAAAAAGGTTATCAACGGATTCAGTGCACCCCAGATCTGATGCCTGCCGACCTTGTGGGAACATTGGTTTACGACCCTAAGACAGGCGAGTTTCGTCCTCATTTAGGACCTGTTTTTGCACACTTTCTTTTGGTAGACGAGATAAATAGAGCGGTTCCGCGAACTCAATCTGCCTTGTTACAAGCAATGCAGGAGAGAGAGATAACCATTGGAAACGAAACATACAGGCTTGATGAGCCTTTCTTTGTTATTGCTACCCAGAACCCAATAGAGCAGGAGGGAACTTACCCGCTTCCTGAAGCCCAGCTTGATCGCTTCATAATGAAGGTTAAAATGGGTTATCCCGAAACGCTAGAAGAAGAAGTAGACGTCCTTGACCTGCATGAAACAAGGGTAACTGAGCCTGTGGAGGAATTTGAGACCATACTTAAAGATCCTCATCAAATCTGTGACATGCAGAAGCTCATAGTTGAGAACGTGGCTGTTCCTCCATTGATCAAGCAATACATAGCCGAGATAATAAGATACACAAGAGTGCGCGAAGAAGTAAGCTGGGGCTCAAGCCCAAGGGCAGGAATCTTCTTAATGAAATCAGCTCAAGGATACGCTGCTTTATCGGGCAGAAACATCGTCCAGGTGGAAGATGTTGACGTTGTGGCTTATTCCGTGCTTAACCATAGGATTATTCTTAAAGCCGAGAAGGTGATTGAAGGAATCCCCACCGAGGAAGTCATTGGAGCAGTTCTCGACATAGCTAAGAAAACGGTGAAAAAGTCTGTTTAGAAAGACCCCGGAACAAGTCATATTTGAGATATGCAAGAACCGAAAGAAAGTTCTCTTGGATGTTAAGAGTAAAGTTAAGGGCATGCTCGCAGGTGAACATCCGAGTCGTTACATGGGTTTGGGCATTGAGTATGAGACAGTAAGAGAGTACATGTTCGGAGACGACTACCGAAGAATAGACTGGAACATCACCGCGAGAACGCCTCCTAAACCCACAGGAGAAAAACCATTGTTTGTTAGGCAGTTTCGAGAAGAGAAGAATCTTGACGTTCTTCTAATTCTGGACCAAAGTGGAAGCATGGAATACAGGGAGAAGGTGCCTACCGCCGTGAGAGTCGCGCTTGTGATAGCCGATCTTGCTCAGAGAAGAAGCGATTACGTGGGGCTGGTCTGTTTCAGAGACGAAGCCGAACTCTTCCTTCCGCCTTCAAGGAGTACGAGCCAGGCCTACCGCGTTTTGAGGACGCTGTGCCTATCTTATCGCACTGGAGGAAAGTCGAATCTCAGAACCTTAGCGGTTGAAGTTGCGAGAGCCCTGAGAAAGAGGGCAATTATAAATCTTATAACCGATGTTAATCATGAAGTCGATGATTACGTTTACTTTGCCCATCTGATGTGGGCTCGGGAACACATGACCAACCTGCTGCTGGTGACCGACGAAAGCGAAATAAATCTTCCAAATGTAGGCTGGCTAACCTTGATGGAAAGCGAAGAACTTCAAAGAATAACAATCGACACTGAAGAGTTCAAAAAAGAATACGACGCTGAAACACGAAGTCTCATAAATCGCATGACCAGCGGCTGCAAGACGTACGGATCCAGAATAATGATGTTCAAAAGCCTCCGAGATGTTGACGCCAAAATACTGGAAATCGCAAACCTCTACCGACGAGCCAGGGAGGGAGCGTATCGCTGAAAATGAGAATCTTGCCATTTTTTCTTCTGTTTTCGCTCCTAATATTTCCTATTTTTTCCGTGCCCAAACACAACATGAAGCCTCCGAGGTCTGAATTGATTTTTCACAAAGCCGCTGATCAGAACGGTCCGCGCGTGTTTTTGCCCATATACGTAAGGCTTCAAGCCTTGGAAAAACGCAACGTCACTCTTTGGCAGAGTGTGCCTCGAAATTTCACTGACCGCGTTGCAACAATAGATTCAAAAGTCTTGGCTATGTTTGTCTCCTCCAATTCTTTAGGCTTTAACTTATCGAGGGACAGTGTTGGAAACTTGTGGATGACCTCAAACTACTCCGTTGACGCTGGAGATTACATAAGCACTCTGACATGGGTGTCTTCAAAAACCATCCATGAAAACCTAACCTCTCTCGGTTCTGTGCCGTTTCCTGAAAACTACCGAGAAGACGTCAAAGCGTTCCTAAACCCTGGAAGAAAGATACAAGTAAAAAACCAGACAATACAAGAGATAGCTGCAGGTCTCAACCAAACCCAAAACAACATGACTCAAACAGTGAAAAACATCTTAGATTTTGTCAATCAACAGGAATATGACCCAGATAAAGCAAGACTCTTATTATCTGGAAATCTCAACACAACAGATATTTTGAACTTTTTCAAAGACGCCCTTCAGGCTTATGAAACAAATAGTTCAATTTGCATTGAAAGATCATGGTTTGCTGCGGCTCTTCTGAGGGCGGCTGGTGTCCCAACAAGAACCGTTACGGATGTTCGTCTCAAAACGTGGATTCAAGTATGGCTCACCGACACTGGCTGGGTGGATGCAGAAGCATTGTGCACTGAACCTCCACCTCATGTTGGAATGTTACCCAAACCGCTTTCTACTTCTGTTCCATGGATGGTTGAGAATTCCTCAGACGCTGGATTCCCTTTCACTTGGCTTCCAGACGCTCGGATGAGAGTCGCAAATTTAACGTTTAGCAATGTAGGTCTCTTTGACGTCAACGAGTACGGAACAATTTTGTCTGAGCCCATAAATGAAGAGCTTTTTAACAGCGACCCAACCAAGTTCAGCTTTCCAATACTTTTTGAACCCGAAATGGTTTCTGCCATCACACAGAAAGGTTCGCTTCTAACTTTTTCTCTCTTTAGTAAAACCGAAAATGTGTCAAAGACAATCGTCTTGGGAGAATCAAACAGTGTTTCGCTTGGAGACCTAACAGTTTCGTTCAAGCCCATTCGCCAAGAAAAATTTTTGATCCTGCAAGACTTCACTGTTCGAGGAATATGGAACATAGACACCAGAATTCTCATTCCAATTGCGGCGGTTCCCATTGTAATTCTGGTCTTTTGGCTGTACTGGAAAAGACGAAAACCCAGTCGCTAAAGGTTAGTGACACTTATATTCCTATTACAACGATTTAAAAGTTGAACACTTATGAGAAAAAATCCAAGGTTGAAGATTAGTCCAAAAGTATTGATAATTCCTGCAATAGTTGCAATCTTGGCGGTCTCTGTGTTTCTAACAACCCAACCTGGAGGTGGCGAAGACATTTTAAGCGAAGCCCTAGAGGGCGGAGAGTTGACACTCACGTCCGTCGGCAGAAATTATGAATCCCTGACACAATTTATGCAGAATAATGAAACACAAGCGAGGCAACTGCTTGAAGCGGCTCGAGATACGCTGGAAAACGCGAGGGCAAAGTTGAACTCGGCTAAGCGTACTCGTGACCAATACGTGCTCGGTATGCTGGATAACTATCAAAGATTGGCTCAAGCCTCCGACGTCATGGCGCAGGGCGTAGACAATCTCTTAGTCATCAGCGAAAACTTGACAGATGCCATCTTTTATTATTCTTACCAGGATTATGGAAACGCTTCCGAGAAAGCCTCCTACTGTCTTCAAGTATTAGAGCCTCTGTTAAGCGACTTTGAAACATCAGAAATGGCCCTGAACGGTTCAAATATTTTGTACATTCCTTCCGGTCAGAGAGACCAATTAACGCTTCGTGTCAACCAGTACAAGAGCGAAAATGAAATTTATTATCAATACGTTTGGCTTCTACGAAGCCTCTTAAACGGAACAGACTACCTACAAAAGAACGCGTTACTTGAAGAATACTTAAGACAACTGCAAAGTGCCATAGCCAACCAAGACTTTCAAACAGCTCAAACCCTTCTTCAAAGAATCTCTGACCTTTTACAATCGCTTCGAGACCCACGATACCAAAGCGCTGCAGACATTGCCTCTCAACTAAACCCAGGCTTGCTCAGTGGCAAGGCTTCAGATACGGCTCAACAACTCAAAAACAGACTTAGAAATTTGGGGGAAATCGACGCCTTCGAGAAGTATCTGCAAAGCCTAGAGAAATATCTGGAGGCGCAGAGGCTTTTGGAACAAGGAGACGTTGAGGGAGCTGAGCAAGCCATAAACGAGGGATTGGGATTTTTGGGGCAAGGTCAACCTCAAGTTAGTGACCCAGAGCTTCAAGGCTTGTACACTGGGTTGAGAGAGGCTTACAACACGCTGAGAATGCGCTCAAAGGGTCAGCCACCGCAAGGCTGAGGCACCTATGTTCCCCTTTGATTTTCCGGTAAAGTTTGAGAATCCTACTTACGGCTTACTGGGCATAATCCTAGGGAGCTTCGTCGTAATTCTTTTTTATCTCTCCTACAAGAGGTTGAGAGCAGCCCAGAAACGCTTAGAGCTGGTTGAATGGCGAAAACTAAGAAGAATTGTTAGAATCTTAAACATAGGCACAAAAACAGGTGTGGTATTTGCGCTTTCGTTTCTGTTAGCCACGCCTTACTTTGCCGCAACCATTGAAATACCCGTCAAAGAAGCAACTGAAGAGCAAATGACGCAGTACACAATTGCAGCGATGATGCTTATGGACGTGTCTTACAGCATGAACAATTCTGATCTGAAACCCACACGACTTGAAATCTCTAAGGCTATGGCAAAACTCTTGGTCGACAAAATGAATCCAAATGATCTCGTTGGCTTCATCTCTTTCGCCGGAGAAGTATATGACGCTGTTTTGCCAACAACAAATAGAACAAAGATCACAGAGAAAATCGATAACCAGACCCTTCATCCCTCAACCGCTATAGGAAAAGCCATAGAAACCGCCCTTGGAGGGCTTGAAATATATCCGCCAGGAAGCAAGGCAATCGTGCTGTTTTCTGATGGAAAAAACAACTTCGGAGTGAATGTGACCGACGCTGTGAATGATGCTATCGATCAGAAGGTACCCATTTTCTCAGTTTCGGTTGGAACGTATGGTGTAGGCGAAGCGGATCCCTTAGCCCTGAGAGAAATCTCTAACAAGACTGGCGGAAAGTTTTACGAGGTCAGAAATGAGGAAATAGAAAGCTTGGCAACATCTGTTTCACAGATTTCTCGCGAGGTCAAGGTCACCACATTGGAAGGCACCTATAACAAACTCATTATTCCAGTCAAAGATTACCAGACGCCAACGGTTATATTTTCTGCTCTGTTGGTTGCGACATTGTTTTTGATGTGGTTTACGGGGGTCTAAACAATGGCTTTGATAGAACTTGGAAGCCCCGAATTGCTTCTCCTCGCGCCTCTTTTTATCACCCTAACCTTAACTGGACATTACTTTGCCCAAAGAATCAAGAGAGGTCTAGAAGTTTTTCATTTTCCACCCCTTCAAAGGCTGAGTAGAATAGTTGTGAGAAAAGGTCTGCGAAGGTCCAAGTGGCGCGGCATCAGCCTAGCCTTAAAGTTGACAATTATAATTCTTATTACGTTTAGTTTAGCCAACCCCACCCTTCTCACTTTCAGTGAAATAAGCCAAAAAGTCGAGGTTCCCATGGTCATGAAGAAGGATTTGGCGGGGCAGATAGTGCTAGCTATTGATGTATCGGCGTCCATGGGACTTGGAGATGTTCGTCCTTCGAGATTGGAAGCCGCCAAGAGCATTTTGGAAGAGTTTGTCCGAAACTCCAGCGAGAGCGTGAGATTCGCTGTTGTGGCGTTTGAAAGAGAAACACAAAAAACGCTTCATGTAACGGAGAACCAGAGTAGAGTTGTGTCGATGATTCAGAACCTAACCGCTGCGCAAGGTCTGCCGTGCCTGGAAGAATTTACTGACATTGGACAAGGCCTACAAACATCCGTTGACCTCCTAACTCTGTATGCCTCAGCCAACCGGAGTAGCGCAATCATACTTGTATCTGATGGGTTTACAAATTATGGCTACCCAACACCTTATGACTCGGTTTTTTTGGCTACCACCCGAGCAAACAAGATAGGAGTTCCGATTCATGCGTTATTCATAGCTGGAATGGGACAGGATTCCAACGATGAACTCATGAGACGAATAGCCTACGAAACTCAAGGCAAGTTTATGGAGTCCGCCAACGTGGCCGAGCTTAAGGATGTGCTTGACATTTTAGGCAAATATTACGTGCCAACACACGAGTGGAGCTCCATGGTTGAGATACAAACCACAATTCCCGCAAGAACCCAGCTTGGGATGATGCTGATGTTTGCTGCAACAGCCTTTGTTATCGCACTCTGGATTGGAAACTACAGGCACTACAAAACATCTTTTTAGCCACTGATCCAATAATCCATTGCCGTTACTTGTCCACTTATACCGAATATTGACGTGGGATTTTGATTTGAAGTTCATAACATTGAAATTGGCAGCCCTTAATATTTTTCATCATCTAGGTGAGTCTGTTGCAGCACAGAATGGAAAAAGTGAGACATCTCTACGGTTGGGACGCATTTCACACCACAATGACGCTCGCAGAGAACAACGCCTACAAGTATCCAGACGGAATCGTCTTGACCTTAAAAACAGCAAACCACGCTGACCACTACTTCGTTGAGCGCGCCTACGCGCTTCAACTAGCCGGCTCAATCAAGGAATCACTGCTCTCCAAACTAGGAAAGCGAAAACAGATAAAACCAGCAAAAGAGACGAAACCAACAGAACCAAAACCAGCAGAAAACAAAACTAAACAACAAAAAAAGAAGTAACTAAGCCAAACAAGACGCGGCATTCACGTCTCAGTGCTATTCATCGTTTTGTAATTCTCACTGTTCAAACTTTGTATTGGAAAAAAGGAAAACGCTAATCGCGATTGTTTAGTAGATTGAATTTTTGATTCTTATTTTGAATTCTTAAATGATTTATCCTCACATGCAGAAACAAAGAAAAAAGAGGTGTGGAGAATGTCACCTTCAAAACTTGATAAATATTTGAGTATCCTTGAGGTTCTTGTTCGCCGACCGCAAAAACTCGACCATATTGCATACAAGGTAAACATGGAATGTAGAGCACTGAAACGCTGTGTAGATTTTCTGGTTTCAAACGGTCTCATTGAAGAACGAAGGTTGAGAGCCAAGCGGGTTGTTTACGCCATCACCGAAAGAGGCTTAACGGTGTTTAAAACGTTGAGGACTTTGAAATACCTCGAGAAACTAAAGAAAACTCTACCCGTAATTGAGGAAGCACGTGAAATAACGCCACTGCTGACCAAACGTTCTCAAGAATGGAAAGAACCGTAGAAAGACAAACACATAAACCGCGTGTGCTCATTAAATCGGCGAATTTAAAATAAGCATACTCTTTGGAATTGCTTTATATCTTCGGATGCCGAAAACTGTAGTTTTGTGGTGAGACCTTGCCCTATTGTAGGAAGTGTGGAGCAGAGCTTCAAAAAGACGCAAGTTTCTGCATCAAGTGTGGAACTCCCGTCACCGAACAGGCTAGAATGGAAAGAGAGCGCAGAGAACGTGCTGAATGGTGGCGCTAGAAGACTCTGTCTGTTTTGTTCTCCAAAAGCCTTAAGAACAAAACGGAATTGAATGCTATGAAAGGAGACGACACAAGATGGTTTACTGCACAAAATGCGGCACCAAAAACGAGGACACAGCCTTAGTATGTGTCAGCTGCGGAGCAAGCCTAGAAACAGGAACCCCCGTCACTCGTAGATACGAAAGAAGACGGGCTGAGGCGGAATGTTTCGGACTCCCTCACGGCGGCGCAATTGTGGGCATAGCCATCGGCGTGATAATACTGATCTGGGGCTTCATAGTATTGGCCCAACAGAGTGGTTTGATCACTCGGGCACTGGACGTTTGGCCCATTGCGTTGATCATATTTGGAATACTGATCGTCATTGGCGCCATCTACGGACTCAGCCGCAGACCACCATCATAAACTCCCTATTTTTCTATTCGTTCAGCAACGCCGCAAGAGGTTTGGCTGCATACGGAGCATATTTTCTCGTGTTCCCACTGTGAAATAGATATTCGCATCATAAGCCAGAAAAGTGTGAGAAAAACTACGAAGACATCTAGGAGGAGATTCTGAGCCAATTCATCGATGCCCACAAGAATTAGGAATGTTCCAATGGCGAGAGAGCCGCTGGAAAAAACGCGAATGGAACTCCTACGAACTGCGAGCAAAAGCGGTTGCAGCAACCCAATATTTACCCCTAGGATTCCAACCCAGACCAGGAACGAAGCGTTCTGTTTCATCTGCCAGTTTCCAAAGAAGTAAGAGAAAATCCCAACTAAGACAATCAACGCCCCCAGAAACAACCCTGAACAAGTGGCACAAAAAATCTTGTTACCCCAATGAAAAACATGAGAAGAAAAACTCTCGCAAGCAGGATGGTGCCCACGCAAAGCAGAGAAGTCGTTTTCAGAAACCGTTTTTTCATGCTTGAAACCGTAGAACATGCTTGAACGTTTTTCTCTCTGCCTGAAGTTGAAAGTCCTTGAGCATTGGCTCGGGAAAAAAACAGCCAGAATTCCGAGCATGCAGACGGACGCAAACATCGAACCAACAATGGGTTTTCGCCAAACAAGGTTTTCCTGTGAAACTGATGGGTTGAGCGTGATGATCGCGATTAAGAGCAGTCCGAAGAACGAAACCGTTAAGACAAATATTAGGGTTGAACCGCGAGACATGGAGACACGCGATGGCATAAAAATCGGCTCAGGCTGAGACCAAACCTTTCAGTTGTCGAAGGACGTTTTGACGAGCCATGTACCTGTAGACTCTCCTCTTTATCTCGTTAGTTGAGAAGATTCCCTGCAGTCTTCTGTGCCAAGAGCCGAAGAAGCCGCGGTAGCACCTGTAGAGTTCGTGTTGGACCTGTTCTCTTGTCAGAGTTTCGGTTGGCATGATAGCGTGAACCATATCATAATCCGCCCAGTTCCAGTCTTCAACCCAACCGTTTTGAGTAGCCTCTTCAAACAATTCGGTTCCTGGAAACGGCGTTAGAATCATGAAAATGGCAATGTCAGGATTGATACCATTGACAAACCTTCTGAGATTTGCAATCGATTCAGCCGAGTCTCTGCGTTCGCCGATGATGCAAGTAGCTTGAGAAAATATGCCGTTCTGTTTTAGGAGCCTCACTGCTTTCCTGGCGTCTTCGGGTTTTGTTCCTTTCTTGAAGCTCTTGAGGGAAGCCTCACTGTGGCTCTCCACTCCCAACAACAGCCAGTTTATGCCCGCCTTGCTCATTTTTGGCAGGAGGCTCTCATTTCTCACAACGTCGTCACAGCGGGCTTGCATGAAGCATGTTATGTCGTCTGAAAAGCCCCGCCTGAGGAGTTCGTCGCAGAGGGCGTCCATGCGCTCGCCCAAGCCAAAGTTGTCGTCGGTCAACCACAAGAGTCTGGCTCCGTAGTTTCGGTAACAGAACTCCATCTCGTCAGCGATTCGCTTGACCGACTTATGTCTCCACGTACCTTGCCAGTGTTTCCATTGAGAACAAAAAGTGCAGCGGTGGGGGCATCCTCTAGACGCTTCGATCATGCCGTATCTGGCTTTGGCGCCCGCCATCATGGTGAAATGGTATCTGTGCGCCACCTCTTCGACGAAATGGTATCCTGGAAACGGCAACTCGTCTAGGTTTTCCATCAGTTGACGAGACGGATTGTGTCTAATCTCTTGTCCGTGTCTGAAAGATATGCCCTTTACCCTTGAAAAGTTTGTTTCTTGATTGACTGCTTTGACAAGTTCTATGAGCGTTTCCTCTCCTTCTCCTCGAACGATTACGTCGATTTCCGGGTAGGCTTCAAGGCTTTCTTGAGTCATCGACGTAAAGTGTTGACCTCCTGTGACGGTTAAGACATCGGGTTTCAGTTTTTTGGCTGTTTCAAGTGTGCGAGCGGTCACGTAGACGTTGCATGTGGCGAACCCGCTTGAGGCTACGATGTCTGGGTTGAAGGATTCTAGGCGTTTTTCTAAGCCCTCCCAATTCAAGGACATTGCCTGGCAGTCAACAACTTCGATTTCTACATCTTTCATTTTGCTTTCCAAGAAGGCTGCAAGTTGAAGAATCCCGTATGGGGGCGGCAGGTATTCGCCCATAACGAACCAATAGTCCTTGGGAGGTTCAACAAACATGACCTTAGTCAACACAACTTCACTCCAGTCTACGCTACACTGCAAGTTCTTTTGCCAGTTGCAGAAGCTTTAAGTCTAATGGTTTTGTTGATTTTGCAGATTCTTCAAGGTCAACCGTGGTGATGCTGTCGCCTGACACCCCAACTATCTTGCTTTTCTCCCCGTCCAAAATCAATTCGACAGCCTTGTCCCCGAACAAACAGGCTAAATATCTGCTTCTGGCAGTGGGTGATCCGCCCCTTTGGGCATAGCCGAGAACACTTAATCGAACCTCGCTTCCCACGTGATCCTCAATCTCTTTAGCCAGCGTGCGGGTCTCTCCGACGCCTTCAGCCACCACAATTATGCTGGATTTCTTGCCTCTGCGACGGCTTTCATTTATGCTCTTAACCAATTCTTGAGTTTCAAACTTGACCTCCGGAACCAGAATTATCTCCGACCCGACTGTTAGTCCCACGTTTAATGCGAGAAAGCCTCGGGTTCTACCCATGACTTCGACTATGAAAATCCTCTCGTGTGACATGGCTGTGTCTCTGATCTTGTCTATTTCAGAAACCGCCGTGTTCACCGCTGTGTCGAAACCCACTGTTTCGTCTGTTCCGAAGACATCGTTGTCAATCGTGGCTGGAACGCCGATAATGACCGCGTTGGATTCCATGCTGAGGGCTAGGGCGCCTTTGAAAGAGCCGTTGCCGCCGATGACTACCAGTCCAGAGACATCATTGCGGTCTAGGGTTTCGGCTGCTTTCAAAACCGCCTCTCTCTGCTTGAACTCTGGGCATCTAGCCGTGAAAAGCATGGTTCCGCCCTGGTTTATTATTCCACTCACCGAACGAGGTCCCAACGGTCTAAAAGTGTTTGTTAGCAAGCCTTCCCATCCCCTCTCAAAGCCTAGGACTTCGAGATGCCTTGTGTGTGCGAGTCTGACGACGGCACGAATGGCGGCGTTCATACCGGGCGCATCTCCTCCACTAGTGACAACGCCTATCCTTTTCACACTCTGTTCCCTCTACCCTTGTCTATTCTTACTAGAATAATGAGCTGCGCTTAAGAGTGTTAGCTGAAAACATCCAGGCATTAACACAACTTTGCGATGAGAAGAGCGTTTTTACCTCTTATCTCGCCGAAAAACGACTGTTCCACAGTCTTTGCAGAAGTAAAAATTGCCTTCGGTTTTTCTCTGTTCTTCCTCGTTGATTTTGTTTTTGCAACCAGCCTTTGGACACTTCATTTATCTTTTTCCTTCATGTATTAGTTTCGTTTCTTCTTCTCGCCAAAGAGTCGTTTAGGAGCGTTTGGATGTGGGTGCTTCAAACCGTCACCAATCATTTTCATTCCGTGCGTTTAACTCAAATACCTTATGAACGTGGGATAAGCATTTACAATCTCGAAGACAAAACCATTCTATACCGACGCTAAATCAACAACCACGGCTATAGAGAGACTTCGCACACAGCGCAAAACTCTGTTTCAACATTGGTCTTACGTTATGAATCTGAGTATGTAATCATTCACGTGCTCCAGAAAGTTTTCTTCCAAGTTGATGCCGTAATGTTCAGCCAAGACGAATACACCATAAAGCAAGTCGGATAATTCCTTGGCTAGCATCTCTTTTGTCATGGGTTTCTCAGGCGGCTTGAATCCTTCCAAGCCCTTTACGACACTGGCTACTTCACCTGCCTCTTCCAACAAGTCTGTAACTATCACAAAGGGGTCCCAGCCTCTTCCACGGGCGACGTCTAGTTTGTCGTTTATCTTTTTGAAAATCTTCCAAGAAACAGTCTGCGCCTCAAACAACGTCAAAGGCATATCTTTTCACCGTTCTTGAAATAAGAGCATCATTCAAAATAAAACAGTTATCGAACTTGAACCTCTCACAAGTGTTATATTCAGATGACATTTGCTGTAATAATAGGTGAAGCGGAGTTTGAGTGAGGAAGAGCTTCAAGAAGTAGGCAAGGTTACGCACTTCTTTTCAAAGATAAACGTGGCAGTCGTTGAATTGACAGGGACGCTTTCAGTGGGCGAACGCATCCGCATTCAAGGTCCGACGACTGACTTTGAGCAGACCGTGGATTCCATGCAGATTGAACACGAGAACGTTAAGACGGCGAAGCCGGGTCAGAGCATAGGGTTGAAGGTGAAAGAGCGGGTCAGGGAGAACGACACGGTCTACAAGCTAGCCTAATAATATAAGTCAAAGCTGAGAAAGACAGTCTTCTTCCCTTCTCATACCATTGTTCTCTTCTTTTATCAGTGATAGGCATGAATATCTGAGCCTTCCTAGGAAGTTTTAACCCTATCTTGTTGTAACAGAAATTCAGTCCAACCAACAAAAAACTACGTTAAGCAAGTAGGTTTGATTCTGCGGAAAAGTTATAGCTGAACTAGAACAAACTAAGTTTTTTGGCTGGAAGGAGTGTTAGGAATGGTTGATATAATAGAGATTTCTGCAATGGTGGCAGCTGCTGGTGTGGTGGTCGGTGTTGTCTATTATATTCTGGATATGAGACACAATATGAAAGTGAGGGAGATGGAGATATGCCGATTGGTCGTGTCAGACTACATTTCAGAACAAGCCATTGAGAGGTGGGCTACCATGATAAATATGAATTGGAAAGATGATAAGGATTTCCTCGAGAAATATGGGTTCTCAAATCCCGAGGGATGCGGCATATGGGCTTCATGGTTCTACGCATGGGAGATGATGGGAATTCTTCTGAAAAGCAAAGTTGTTAGAGCTGAAGAAATGCATGACCTCGGTGGCTACAGTTCCATATTCGCATGGGAGAAATTCAAGGATATTATTCAGGGTCTCAGAGGCTTTCTCTGGGGTCAAGATTTTTTGAGTAACGCAGAGTTCTTCGCACAGGAAATGCTGAAGATAAAAATGAAAAAAGACGCAAGCTTCAAAGACAAGCTGGAAGCTTACAAAAAGACATTGAAACCCTGAGTAGATTAATCAGTTGATTAAACTTGTCTTCAGAAACTCCGTGAAAAGAAGCCTAAATCAAGCTCCACTAGAGTGGATTTTCCGAAGAAACTTCGGAATATATATAGATAAATCCTTATGCCTTGATGAATTCTGTCTTGATTTCCTTCAGTGAGATTATCGATATGGTTTTTTCGATGCCTTTTTCTTTGGAAACGACGTTCTTCACGACATTAAAGTATTCATCCTGATCTTTCGTTCGAACTTTTATGATTAACTCCCATTCCCCTGCAACTATGTCCACGCTTTCAATTTCCTTTTGTCTGGCCAAGTTTGCGGCAATTCTTTCTGGATCACCGTACTCGGTAGGAGAAAGAGCAATGAGCATGAACGCGCAGAATCCCTCCCCTATCTTCTTGTAGTCAAATGCAGCTTTGTATGTTTTTATCGCGCCTTCTTCTTCTAGTTTTTTAATGTTATAGTGTATGGTGGCAGAGGGTTCATCTATCGTTTTGGCTATTCGAGAGATTTGTGGTGTACAGTAGCCTTCTTTGAAAAGTCTTATAAGTTTGGGTTTGATGTCTTTCATGATATTGAATAATGTTCAATTTCTTAAGAGTTTTTTGCTGCATTTTCGATTTTTCTTCAGTCACACAATTATCGATGGTGAACTATAGAGGTGTTCAGAACAAATTGGAGGGTGATAAGTATGGGAATAAGATCTAGATTGGGTATAGCGGGAAAGACCCCATTAAGGGCCATCGCAAACTTGGGAGCTAGCATAAAACGAGCTACTCATGCCCTGTTACCAACCTCAAGAGAAAGCATACCCTTGGACATGGTTGCCTCAAATTGCCTCCCTTATCAAGCCTCAAAAACCTACAGAACAATCATGACTGAGTCTCACTGCAGACGCGCACAGATCATTGCAGAAGTGCAGCAATCACTGCGCCGCCTTTAAGATTGTTCTCGTAATCAGAAATCTCGCATGGTTTGATCTTGCTTGCGCTGTCGATATACATTTTTAGAAGATGGGAGAGAATTTCTATCCAACCAACCATTCAATGCGGAAGAGTTATAGCTGAACGAACTCAAAAAATGAGATTGGTGGTGTTATATCTTGAAGGCGTTGATTGCTTACGGCACACGATATGGAGCAACTGCTGGAACATCGGAGGAAGTAGCCAAGATATTAAGACAGGAAGGCATTGATACCAAGATAGTTAACCTGAAAGAAGAAAAAATCAAAGACATATCAGAATATGACTTAATTGTTGTCGCCAGCGGCATGAGGATGGGCAAATGGGTTAGCGACGCAAAGGATTTTCTAAAAAAGTTCCAGAAAGAATTCAATCAGAAAAAGCTGGCTTTGTTCATCTCTTCGATGATAACGTTTGTTGAAAGAGAAGGAAAAACAGAGGAAGGTGGAATTTGCAATGCACGTAAAGTCGCGGAGGACATAGTGGCAGAGTATGGTCTCAAACCAATAACGATGGGTTTCTTCGGCGGAGTCATCGACTATAACAAGATGGGCTTCTTTGAACGTAAAGCCATGGGATTTCTCAAGCCACAACTTGAAAAAGACGGGTTCAAAGAGGTTGCAGAAGGTATTTATGACCTGCGCAACTGGGATGAAATTTGCTATTGGGCTAAGGAACTCGCTGAAAAAGCTAGCTTCCAGTAAGTTGTTAACTTATTAAGTCTGTAAGAAAAAAAGGGGTCATTTGCGTTTTCTGAAGTGTAGGTTTGGAATTAGAATTTCTATCTTTTTATCCCTTCAATTCAACAGAGAGGCTCCTTGCATATTCTTTTGTCCGCTCGATTTCGCCTTCCACAAGCGGTCCCTTTTGCCCCAACACAAGGGCTTTCAAAACTGGCAACAATTGGTTCATCTTCTTCTCCCTGAGCTTTTCAGCGATTTTTTCGGCTGCGCTCCATTCTTTCTTCTCAATGCGCGCCCGCTCGATGTTCTCAGGGTTTTCAGTGTCGAAGGCTGCGAAAGGCTTGTTCATCCATTCCTCACTCTTCACCTTGCCTAAGAAACGTTTAATCGCGAAGCTCATTGTGCCAAATCGGGTTGGAGAACCAAGAACAAGAAAATTGTAATCCTTTCCGCTTAACTTCCTCACATCTTTAACGTCGAAAAGGTCAATTTCTATTCCAGACTCTTTCAGTGTCTCTGCAAGGGTTTCTGCGATTTTCTTGGTGTTTCCGTAAGAGGTGTCATAAACAACTATGCCCTTCATTTTCAAACCCTCCGATTGAAGGTTAGTGTTTTTCTTCTCTTAACACTTGCTCCCATAAAAGGCAAGGAAACTTGCCATTTTTCTGCGGTGAAGTCGCTTCGTGAGGAAGTCGTATCCTTATGATTGTCTTACCTTTTCGAGGAACTTCTTGATGTGGGGCAACACCAGATGACTTTGGAAATCGACTTCGTGGCCCAGACCAGGGAAGGAGACGAATTCCGCATTGGGCAAAAGGTTGGCGCACTTCCTCGCACCAGCGTAGCTTGGATCAGTTTCGCCGACAAAAAACAGGCACGGCATAGTCATGTTGGGCAGAGCATCCTCAAGACTGGCTCGCCACTCGCTCGCTGACAGAAATGCTGCCAACGCCTCTGTATCGTTGGATAGGATTTTGGCTCTCCTGTGCTGCGTCATCTTGATACCCGCTTCTTTCTCCAACATCTCTATGTGCGCAGCCATCCCTTTCTTGAGTTCTTGAAGCCACCAGCGAACGCGTGCGCGCGGACGTGCATACGGGCTTTGGCCGCCTATGATAAAGGAATAGAAGCGTTCAGGAGCGTATTTAGCGAGGGCAAAAGCCATTCGTCCGCCTAATGAGTATCCGAGAAAGTGTGTCTTGCTGATGTTGAGGGCATCCATTACTGCAATCACGTCAGCAACAAGCAATTTTAACTTGTAAGCTTCTGGATCGTGAGGTTTATCGCTGCCTCCATGCCCGCGCATGTCCATCAGAATAAGTGTGAAGTCTTTTTTCAGATAGTCCAAGTATCCCAGCTCGTGCCATTCCTCCAAATAACCTAGGAACCCATGTACAAGTACCAACGGCGATCCATTACCTTCAACTTCATAATGGATACAGACTCCTTGATTGCTGGCGTATGGCACGGTTTCCACCGCGAACAACTTCTTGTGCTAAGCCATATAATTCTTAGGTTCTGCAAAGAGTTCTGCCAGCGTTGACGATGGAAGATGTCTCCATATCCCTCTATTAACTACCATGAGTATATTTCTAATTCTCGCAACTTGAAATCTCGCTGACTCATTTTTCTCCTAACCAGTTCTAATAACTTCTATTCTGATTTCTCTCCAGTCCTTCTTTATTCCCCGCAGAGAAGTCACAGCGCCCTCAATCGTTCCAGCTAGAATCTTAGCCGCGAATTCGTTCAATTCAACAGGCTTTCCATCCACAAGAAGTTTCACATCCAAGAACGTTCACCTCAAAAACAAGTCTAATCGGCAACTCAATTGAAAAAACTACTGGTTTCACCCCAGGGACCAGCAAAATCTCCAGTTGGGTGCAAAACCCACGAAGATAGAACAGGTCTTAATTGTCGGACAAAGAAACCCAATTGTTGGACAAAACAGATAAGCACGGTTGTGGTGCCACACAAGTTTTTCTGTTGTGCCACAGAACTAGACGAGAAAGGCAGTATTGAAACTCAAAGAAAATTCCTCTTTGAAACTCAAAACTATACGAGAAAGGACACATGTCGTCCGACAAACAATTCCAAACGTCGGACAAGACAAACGAGACGGCTACATTCGTTCATCAAAGAATCCCATGATAAATACATAATTGTCTACTAGCAAGCAGAGGCGCCTTACACTGGCGCTTCACTATCCTCCCATAACAAAAACCCAACCCTAACTACAGCAATCTGAAAAAGATAGTCATAGTGCAAGAAACGAACATCTATCGTCTTCTAACGCTGCGTGGCTTCTTACTTTTTGCGTTGACCACTCGGGGCTCCTCAAACTTTCGGCTCACCAACACAAAAACAAGCCAGACAACACACCCATAGACAATACCGTTAGCCACGGCACCAATCAACGGAGCGTACACGGCAGGCACGCTACTAAACCACGAGGGAACAACGCTACCCGGAAAAAGAGGCACAGGAACCGCATAAGAGGCTACACTGAACACAACGAAGAACGCCAGAAAAATCGCCCCGCCCCGCATCAACCTTCACCTCCCTAACAGTATCTGTATC
>Ga0315314_1000095_pt1 | contig 122749 bp, 141 predicted proteins | sample TDP9_MG_FD_203631 | JGI IMG/M metagenome (GOLD analysis project Ga0315314, IMG submission 203631) | Freshwater sediment microbial communities from Lake Towuti, South Sulawesi, Indonesia - TDP9 | ecosystem: Environmental > Aquatic > Freshwater > Lake > Sediment | place: Indonesia: South...
AGCCACGTGAAAGCAATTCAGTATTGATTGGAAGAAAGCCTGCGATGAATTACGTTCTAGCATGCATAACCCTCTTCCACGGCAATGCACCAGAAATAAAAGTTAAAGCTAGAGGAATGGCAATAAGTCGAGCAGTTGACGTCGTCGAAATATGCAGACGCCGATTCTTACCTGACGTCAAAGTAAAGGGCATAGATATTGGCACGCAGCAATTGCCACCACGACCAGGCGAAGAGGGTCGCGGACCAACAAACGTCAGCACTATCGAAATCACGTTGACGAAGTAAACGTGGAAACGCAAACGAACGAAGCGGACACAGCAGACAAGAGACGCTCCGCACTCTCCCTTCTTTGTCTTCGTCAAATCCGTAGAAGCAGCACGCAAAACCATGTATGCGAAATCTTAGCTCTCTGCCACATTAATAGTTTACCGTTAACGTCACTATCTTAATAATTTAAGCACACAGGTTTAAATAGGTCATGTGTCAACTGATTTGACACGTGAGAATTAGAATTCCATGAGAATGCTAGTTTTCCGTTGACTATACATGGAGGTGTAATTCAATTGTCGTATAGAGAAAACCGAGAAATGCACAAGGCTGTATGCGCTGATTGTGGTAAAGAATGTGAGGTTCCGTTCAAACCTGACGGAAGCAGACCCGTATACTGCCGAGAATGCTATTCTAAACGAAGACCCCCGAGAAGATATTAAGCTTATTAGCTAAATCTTCGGTCCTTTTTTTTACATACTTTTTTATTAATTCCATAAGAAGATTACTCCTTAAATTTTAAACCACCACCGAATAACTGCATGCTTGCATGAATTAACGAATGTTGGGTTTGGGTCTGGGCTAAATTGTTAATGCGCACACACATCTGGCAACAGAAACAGCATATGAATTTCTTTCCTTAAACATTTGTCGTTTCCTTAGCTGAGGACTGAAATAAACCAGAAACGCAATTATTATTGTGGCGATGACGATTAGCAGAATCCATCCTGACCTAAAATAGTTGTTCAAGATGAGCAATACTACGACTAACCAGATGAGGATAGCTGCCATTGTTCTGATGTGCAATTTGCAACCCTGTTCAGGGATGCTTGCTACGTGGGTTATTTGAGTCTTCCTAAAATGTGGTAGTTCTCTTGGTTCGCTCATTTTCTATCTTTTTCAAGAGTTTGACAAGGATTTTTCCTTTTGTTCTCAATTCTTGTTCTGAAATCGTCTGTCCCATTGGACATAACTCATCAACCATGGCACCTTCATTTACCAAGTACACGATAGGATAAAGATAACATCCCGAGGGCCTTTTTCCATAGACTCGGCATTTCTTATCAGCGAGACTGTAGAAAAAGCACCATCCGCCAACGTTTCTGAGCCGAGTCACACCGTCACCTATAACTGCAAACTCTTCTCGGCGATAACCCGTTTCCTCTAACCTTTCGATGTCCTCGCTTGAAAGTTCCATCTCCGTTTTTTCACAGCACTTTCCACAATTTGAACAACGCACGAGAAGCAGACTCCCCTTTTACGCCATAACAAAAGACAGCCGAGGTATAGTTGTTTTGGTAGCCCGGGATAGGTTCAAACATCAGTTTAGATAAACGTAGCCAGCGCGCTCAGTATCTTGGAGTCTGTTGCTTTCTCGATAAATTGCCAAAATCGAGTGGTAGCCCGGGATACGTGACTTATCTCATTCAAATTTCTCGTATGGGTCAACGGGCTGGATCTATATCTTGAAGGCTTTAGACGGGAAGTTTGCTCGGTGAAACAGGTTTTAGAAGCGCGCCAACTCTTCAGAGGGATACGGATCCCCTACAATTTTCATTATCAGATCTCCAAGTGTTACGGTTATCTTGTGCTTTGTGAAAAGGTCTCTGCACTGAGGATTCTGGCAGTCCCACAAGACGTAGGGGAGTGCTATCAAATCGGTTATGTGTTCAGGTGAGAGTTCCCATATATTTCTGGTTCCACATTTGTCGCAGGTTTTTTCAAACACGGTTGGTCTTACGATCTGGCTTAGAATTGCCTGCTGGCAGAAAGGAGTTATCTTTTCTCGGACGTATTTTTCCAAGGCTTTTGGCCACTCGTCCAATCTGGCTTTGTTTGCAGCTGCATTGACGTTTGCCCAGAAGGTTTCGTTTAGCCCCGTATTGATTCCAAGGTCGATTTGCTGTTTCTGCAGGCTCCAGAACCATGCTGGCCACAGAGATGGCATGCTCAGAATGCGGTTTACCCTTTCGTTGACCTTCTTCTCAAGCAGATCATTCAACACCTTCGGCATTTCGGAGTCGGATAATTTGAGGTTCCTTTCCAATTCCGCCCTAGCTAGGTTGTGGGCTTCGGCTTCGAACTTTTCCTGAGCCTTACGTTCTATTTCCTCGTGGCATACGCTTAGGGTATGTTCCTTTGTCTTCTTCCTTAGGGTTTCTAGACTGATTTCCTCTCCGTCGACCAGGGTTACTAGTGTCTTGTATTTGGAAAGCTCTTCCATAACCTCTGCAAGTCGGCTCTGGATTTCGACTTTTTCTTTTCTGATTCGATCATACGTTAAAACCGCTTCAGTCTTGTTCAGATAGTCTTCAAGTTGTTCGAGACTCATCTAACCGCTCACCGTCGCTTTCTTCGTTTTTTCTAGGCTTCGCTTCTCGAGTTCTTCTTTTAGCCAAAGGCTTATGGCAGGCAACTTATACGTGTGGAAGTGATAGAATGCAGATTCTCTACTGCGCACAGCTTCTGATGGTTTCGTCGGTAGTCGCAAGTACGACCGTAGACGACCGTAGACGACCGTAGACGACCATCTCAAGTACGACCGTAGCGCCAGCCCAAGCAGCCTCGCCATGTACATCTACAACATCGCAAGATACTCTACACGATTCAACATAGAACCAGACAGCCTAATCACAGAATGCACAGACCAAGAAGGAACCCTCATTCCAAAGGCTATCACTCAAGCCACCCAACGCCTAGACCAATACTACGAGGAACTGAAAGCTCAATCTCTTGCACCTAAAACAGTGGGCGTCTGGGTTGCCATCGTCAAAACATTCTACCGCGTAAACAAAGTCTCATTGCCCCTAACCCGAAAACTTGGCGGAAGAGAAAGAAGCCGAGACCGCGCCCCAACACCCGAAGAACTCCAGCGACTCGTCGACATGGCTGACCTCCGCGGCAAAGTCATCGTCACAATGCAAGCGTTAGGAGGATTCCGAAGAGGAACCCTAAGCCAACTTCAATATCGCCACATCAAACACGACTACGAAAAAGGCGTCATCCCAATCCACATCCACATCGAAGCCGAAATCACCAAAGGCAAATACCACGACTACGACACCTTCATCGGAAAAGAAGCATGCGACTACCTACGCGCCTACCTTGAAGAACGACAGAGAGGAAGCCTATGCAAGAAAATCCCCCCAGAAACCATCACCGACAACACACCACTAATCAGGGATCGACGCTCCCAAACCCCAAAACCAATCTATCCCGGACAAATCTACGACGAAATCCACAAACTCTACTACAAAGCCGGTCTCCTAGGAGAGAAACGCCACAGCAGATACGCAGTCAGACCACACTCCATACGCAAATTCTTCAGAACCCAACTCGCAGCACTAGGCGTTGACAGAGACTACGTCGAATACATGATGGGCCACACAATCAACACATACCACGACATCCAAATGAAAGGAATAGAGTTTCTCAGAAACATCTACGCAGCCAGCGGCTTGAGCGTACGACCCAAAACCAAAGTCACCCTAATCGACACACTAAAAGCCATGATCAAAGCCCACGGAGAAGACCCCGAACAATACCTAGTCAAAGAAGCACTCACCCAACCACACAGAACATACATAGGACCCTCAGAACGCGAAGAAGACCAAATCAAAACCCTAAGCCAAACCCTCAAACAAATAATGAAAAAGGAGCTTCTCAATGAAAACTAAAGTTATAAATTGCCCTCCAGCACCACTCAAAAAATGTTTATAAGGGAATCTTCTTCCTAATATGCCACCATGAAAAAGAAACTGCTGCTCAGCGGCGAACAGGCAAGGTACGAAGCCAAAGAAATCGGCGTGTTCGAACGCCCCGAACTTCTGAAACCAACCTTAAGCCGATTAAGTTGGCGAATTCTCACCCTGCTCGGCGAAGGTGAAATGTATCCCATAGAAATTGCCAAAAAGTTGGGGGTGCACGAGCAGAAGGTTTACTATCACATCCGAAAACTAACCGAGGCAGGCGTTGTCAAGGTTGTAAGAGAGGAGGAAAAGAAAGGCGCCACAGCAAAATATTACAAGCTTGCTTTCCCAGCCTTCGGAGTGGAGCTTCCCTTCGGCTACCATCCAATCTCAGTTCCGTGGGCTCCAAGCCTCGACGAAAAATTGAAACAGTTTCTTGATCCCTTCTTGAAAAACAGCCTGTTTGACGGAAAAATCGTGGTGGGCAGCCCTGACGAGCATGGACCGTTCAAGGCTAGGGCTAGAGACGGACACTACGCAGCGTATCTAAGCCTTTTTCTAGGACAGTTTGTGCAGTTGCCAGAAGACTTCGTCATCAAACTAGACGTGGATGTCAAGGCGGAGAAGGACGAGAAAAACAACTTAATCTTGGTGGGCGGTCCAGGCACAAACTTGCTTACGCAGGAAGTCAACCAGTTTCTGCCGATTCAATTCAGTATGACGCCCACAGAGCATGGTTTCATCTTTGGCGGATTGGTCTCTCAAAAAACTAAAAAGGTTTACACACGCGATTCTGTTGGAATCTTGGCTAAGGTAATGAATCCTTGGGACAAGAACAAAAGAATAATAGTAATCGCTGGCAACAAATCTGTGGGAACCAAGGCTTGCGTGCTGGCGTTAACGAAGTTTTGGAAGGATGCCCTAAAGAACTTTAACGGTGAAGACAGTTTTGCAGCAGTGATTCAGGGCTTCGACTTGGACGGCGACGGCAAAGTCGACGCAATAGAGGTTCGAGAATAATCAAACAGTGAAAAATGGCGTCTACATGAAAGCAATAGAACTCATAAGCGCCCATGGACACAGAAACATTCAATCAACCAACAAGACAACATTCGAAATCACCAAGGAAAACCATCTAACCAAACGCGGAGACTGCATAATAGCTGTTGACGCAACAAAAGGCGCAACAGACCTAAGCCAGAAATTCAAGACAGCTGCTAGCAGCCAAGCCTCACAAATTACAATAAAAATCGAGGTTGATGGAGAAGAAGAAACCGTGACAGCACGGGGTAATCCAAGATTATCTTTTACCCACCACACAGACTTAGTCGTGAGGAAGAGCGACTACGTCTGTAGTCGAACCCTAGCCATAAGAGCCGACAAGGCTGCATGCGACCTTTCAAGAAAACTCGTCAGAAAGCTTCAAAACCCAAACCAAAAGGTTAAGATTACGTTAATCGCCGAAAACGCTACTTGATTCTGGCGTCAACCCCAACCTGCCAAGTGAAGGGCGCTGTGCCTCGTACAATCCTTGAATGCACGATTTTGAGAAGTTTACGATTAGCTTGTTTTATAGCCTCTGTGAGCCTATTTTTGGCGTTTTCAAAGGGCTCTGGAGTGCTTGTAAACTCGTAGTAATGTATGATGCCGCCCCTAGGCTTGATGGCTTCGCAAGCCGCCTCAACGTATTCTATGGCTTTTTCAGGCAGGTTCATGATGACGCGGTCCATTGAACCCCTGAGCCTTTCCATAACTATTCGTTTAGCCTCGCCCAAGACAGGTGTAACCTTAGCTTCAACTCGGTTCACAACGATGTTCTTTTTTAGAAGTTGAATGGCTTCAGGGTTTTTGTCCACTGCGTAAACATGCACCTTCTCGTGTTTCTTGGCGATGAGGATGGAGAAGGGTCCGACTCCCGCGAACATGTCTAGCACGGTTTCGCCTTCCTCGACCAACGATGCCACTCTGCTATGCTCGTAGGATAGCCTTGGTGAAAAGTAAGCCTTGGCTAAATCAACGTGAAAAACGCAGCCATGTTCTCTGTGAACGGTCTTGGTCTTTTCAACACCTGCTATTGTTTCAAACTCTCTCACCCGATACTCGCCGCTTACAGCGCTCGACTTAGTCAGAACGGTAGTCAAAGGCTTGTGGGTCGCAAGAATGGCTTTGCCAACAATAACCTTGTACTCTTCGAGTTCAGGTGGAATCTCAACAACGGCTATGTCACCGACGAAATCAACAGCGTGAGGCAAACTCGCCAAAAGATGCGGGGGCAACTTATCGCTCAGCAAATCGACAAGTTTAGTCGGGCGTTCAACATGTTCACGAAACTCACGTTGAAGAACCTCGAATCGGCGCAAGTTTTTCTTCAACTCTTCAAGTTCATTTCTCTGTGGCTCCCGAATCAAGGGAATACACAAGTAATCTTGCTCGCGCTGAACTCTAAAGTCTCGGTTGAGGAGGCTTAGTCTATTTGCGGCAACTATGGCTTTTTCGCCGCTGGTCTTCTCAACCCTGATGCATGGCGCCTTTGTCACGTTTTTCACCAGAATAGAATCTTGTCTGGCTTCACTTCTATGACGCACCGAACCCTTGAATCAAACAGCGGTATGCCCATGGAGTCGCGTCCATGCTCATCAAGTTTGATGTATTCCACTCCCTTAGTGTTGCGAGCTCTATTGAACAAGCGATTGTACTTGTCGATGTGCTGCTGTGTAAACTTGACAAACTGTTTCTCGTCTTCAATTAGCCTTCCTTTTCCACGAATTATTACGGCTTCTTCTCCACGGTAAACGGCTATGGCTACGTTGTTGTTTCTTTCTATGTTGCCTACTTTCACAGAATTTCTGTCAGTTTGAACGTGAACCTTTCCATCTTCATACGTAAACCACACTGGAACAACGTGTGGCTTGTTTTCAGCGTCAACTGTCACAAAGCTGGCTAGCCACTCCTGCTCCATGAAACTAGCAACATCTGCCAGATTCTTCAGCATGATTGCTTCACTCTCAAAGCAAACTTTTCTGGGACAAACATTTCACTAACGAAGAACCATTTAAAGCGTTATTTCTAACTTTTACGCACTGCTTTCTCTACCTCAACCTCCAATTCTTGAAGCAGAGGGCGTCGCACAGCATAAAATCCTTCACCCGTTCTGTCTCTGGGACGCGGCAAGTCCACCTCAACTATTTTCTTGACCGTGCCGGGTCTTGCTGTCAAGACGACTATGCGGTCTGCAAGATACACGGCTTCATCAACGGAATGAGTCACGAAGACCACGGTTTTTTTGGTCTTCTCCCATATTGTTAGTAGTTCCTTTTGCATGATGTTTCTGGTCTGGGCATCTAACGAACCAAAGGGCTCGTCCATCAACAGCACTTCTGGGTCGGTGGCTAAAGCTCTAGCAATGGCTACCCTCTGTTTCATTCCGCTGGAAAGCTGACGCGGCAATGCCTTTTCAAAACCCTGCAGACCCACTAGCTTGACGTAACGCTCAACGATTTCTAGGCGTTTTTCAGGCAGTATTCCTTTAATCTCTAAGCCGAATTCAATGTTCTTTCGTGTGGTTCTCCATGGAAACAAGGCAAATTCTTGAAAAACCATGCCTCTCTCGGCACCTGGCTTTGTGACCTTTCTTCCATTCAGCAAGACTTCGCCTTCAGTTGGCGACTCTAGACCCGCAACGATTCGAAGGAGAGTTGTTTTGCCGCATCCAGTCGGACCGATAACGCAGCAGAACTCGCCTTGGTAAACATTCAGGTTTAAACCAGTTAAAGCCTCAATTCTGGCTTGGTCTTGCTCAAAGACCTTAGTAAGGTTGCGTATCTGGATTAGAGTATTTCCGCCCATCTTGACAACCGTCTTTCAAGGTAAATAACGATGGTTACCATCAAGAAGCCTATTATTCCTATGAGGAACATGCCAGCGAAAACATTCTCATAAAGACCATAATCCTGGCTCATTATGTGGATGTAAAACCCCAAGCCGCCTTCTCTGACACCAACTAATTCAGCCGCTACAATAGCCATCCATCCTATGCCCAACCCAATTCGAAGACCGGTCATGATGTGAGGCAGGGAAGCTGGAATAATCACTTTGCTGAACAGGTGCCATTTGCCAGCGCCGAGAGTTTTAGCCGCGTCGATTAAGATTGAATCTACAGCTTTGACTCCAGCAACAGTGCTTAAGATGATGGGAAAGAATGCAGCTAAATACACTATGAAGACTGCGTCAAATGGGTCTCTGAAGAAAATTATGGCGAAGGGAATCCATGCGAAAGGTGGAATAGGACGAAGGAGTTCTACGATGGGCTTGCTCACGCTTTCTGCATAGGTTGACCAACCCCACAACAAACCGATAGGTATAGCGACAATGGCACCGAGAAAGAAACCGTAAGATACTCTCATCAAGCTTGCAAGGACATGCTCACTGAAGAGATGCCCTCCTGGGGTTGGATCTCTTTCATTTGTTACTATTATGCGGATCAGCGTTGTGAAAATGTCTAGTGGCTTGGGCAGAATTTGCCTCGCATCCGCAACTGCAATCAAATGCCACATAAGAAAAAATGTGAAAAGCGATAAGACGCTTAACCCAAATTTGATCATTAGTCTACGGTTTTTTTCTTTCATTCAACCACTTCGAGCTTGATTGAGGTAGGATTCATCGACGTATTTGTCTGCGAAATCGTATTTGTCACTGTAGCCTCTCTCTTGAAATTTTGCTGAAGGCACCATATTGAAATCGATTAGTTTACCCGTATACTCGATGAAAGTGCTGAGGAAAGCCAAGTTGATATCATATTTGTAGTCTATTCGATTAAGCGCTTCCTTAATCACCGTCGCATCTCTTGCAGTGAATTCAACCCCTATGTCAACGAGCAACTCGTAATCAGAGGAATTAGGGTTCAGCTTCGCATTGTTTATCCAATTCGTTGCTTCAACGTGTGCCTTTAAAAAGTTGACAACAATGTTGGGATAACGTGCTGCGAACGTTTTGTCCGCTACTACGACACAGTCAAGGTGATGAGGCCAGATATCACTGGATGTAGCCAATATTTTTCCAATTCCTTTATAAACGGCGTCTGAGGGAAAGGGTTCCCAACCCACGAAACCGTCGATAGCGCCAGTCTGCAATTTTAGCTCCATACTAACGCCGGACAAGGGTTCGTCTATCTTGATGTCGCTCATGCTCACGTTGTTTCTCTCTGCGTAGTTGAGCAACAGAAAATATTGAATGGAATTTCTGCTAGGCACACCTATTGTTTTGCCTCTTAGTTCTGAAAAATTGTTTATTGAAGGTTTAACGATTAGGGCTGAGCCGATGTCATTCACTTGAGCTATAACGGTTGTGTTTACCCCCAAGTTGAGATGCTTTATTATAGCGGGCGGTGCGCCCATGTATCCTATGTCAACCTTTCCAGCGGCGAAGGCATCCATTTCTGTGCTCCCGGCTGAGTATCCACCTGGAACGGCGTCTGTGACATTAACGCCGTACTTTTCAAAGAATGATTGACCACCACCCACAACCTTGTTTTTGGCAACAAAGTATGCCACATGATGCAAATCCGCAGTAAGGTATCCGACTCGTACAGTTGTGGATGGAGGTGCAGGTGTTAAAAGAGGAAGTGCAAATATAACTACCAGAAGGACAGCCGTAAGGGCAATAACAGCAGCGATCACGACAGAACTCTTTGATAGATTCATTTGTTCACCGCCTTTTATTTTAAGGGAATATGATTTATTATGTCATGGAATAACAGCTTATGGATTTCTATTAACCTTTTTGACACGTTTTAGTTTCAAAGCGGTTCGAAAAAACACAGGATTCGAAAGAATGGCGGGCCCGGCGGGAATTGAACCCGTGACCTACGGATTAAGAGTCCGCCGCTCTGCCTTGCTGAGCTACGGGCCCGCTCAAACTAACTATACTGCACATTTTAAATCAGTTTATTAAGTTTAGCCTTCGATGAATAAGGGTCGAAAAGGGGAAGTGAAGTTGCTTGGGTGAACTGGTATTTGTTGGCTTAGGCTTGAATAGTGAAAGAGACATGTCGCTTCAAGGCGCAGAAGAGGCGAGAACCGCTGAAACAGTGCTTGCCGAGTTATACACAAGCCTCATGCCAGAGCTGAACCTCGCAAAACTGGAAAAACTCGTTGGAAAACCAATATCAATTGTTTCAAGACACGACCTAGAAGACAATTGTGGAAAAAAGGTCCTGAATGCCGCGGAGAAGGGCAAGACCGTCTTGCTGGTTCCAGGCGACCCGTTAATCGCCACGACTCACGTTGAATTGCGCGTTCGAGCAGAAAGACAAGGAATCAAAACTAGGGTTGTGCACGGAGCCTCCATCGTTTCCGCAGTTATGGGTCTGTCGGGCTTGCAGAACTACAAATACGGACGAAGCGTAACAATACCGTTCATGCATGAGGGCGTGGTCGCTGAAACCCCCTACAACGTCATCATGGAAAATAAACAGCGGGGGCTGCACACGCTCTGCTTCCTAGACATAAGGGCAGAGGAGAAAAGATACATGACCATCCAAGAAGGACTGCAAGCGTTGCTCAACGTGGAAAAGCAAGAGCGGAGACGAGTTGTCACGTCAAATACAGTAGCGTTAGGCATAGCGAGAGCAGGCTCCAAGCAGCCAGTTGTCAAAGCCGACACGATAATGCAGCTGTTGAAATTCGATTTTGGCGCTCCCCCGCATTCACTTGTTTTTCCAGGCAAACTTCACTTTATGGAGGCAGAAGCCCTCATAACATTGGCTGGAGCGCCTGAAAGTGTTAAGAGGATGGTTAAATGACGCTTAGAGAACTTGCATCCAAGTATATTCAAAGCAGCGAGAGAGTCTTAACGGAGATCAAAATGGCTCAAGATGTTGTAGTTATCGATGAAGAAAAAATCAAGGAAATTATCGAAAGCGCCAAGCATTATTTAAACGACGCCAAATACTATCAAGAGAGAAACAAATTGGAGACAAGTTTAGCGTCCGTCGCCTACTGTGAAGGCTTGCTTGACGCCCTACGCCTGTTAGGAGTCGTAGAGTTCACATGGCCCAGCGGAAAAGAAAAGTGAAGAAGAAAGCTAGAATCATTCTCGCTTCAGGCACCTTCGACCTGCTCCACTTAGGGCATGTCAAATACTTAGAAGAAGCGAAAAGAGCAGGAGGCAAAAACGCCAAACTAATCGTCGTGGTGGCTAGGGATAGCACCGCGGAGAAGAGAAAGGGTGGAAAGCCTGTGATGCCTGAAGAGCATAGAAGAGCGTTGGTTGAGTCTCTGAGAGTTGTTGATGAGGCAATCCTTGGCTACGAAAACTTTGACATGGGAAAAGTCATTCAAGAAATAAAGCCAGACGTAATAGCAGTTGGACACGACCAAAACGACATAGAAGGGAAGGTACGAGAAGCTGTAGCTGACAAGAAATTGAATATTCACGTTGTAAAAATCGGAAAGTTTGGAAAACCCGAGTTGAACAGCTCGCTGAAAATCAAGAAGAAAGTAACAGAACTCTACAAAAAGTAGATACATCCTAGAAATAATCGATAGGATTATATTGCAGAAGTAATTGTTCTCTTGAAGTTGATCAAACATGGGTTTAAGATCATTCTTGACCTCGGCAAGCAGAATCTTAAAGCTGGCTAAGAAGCCGGGCGGAGACGAGCTCTGGTTATCGGTGAAAATTTGTTTTTTAGGCGTTATAGTCATCGGAGTGCTCGGGTACGTTATCAAACTGATTTCGGGCATGCTTCAGGGTAGATAAGAGGAAAAAATGCCCATGACAGCCGAGGAAGAGGCGAAGAAACCCATTTCCACTTCAGTCTTTGCAGTTCGGACCACGGCTGGACAGGAGAAGAACGTGGCTGAAATGATAGTGTCCAAAGTGGATGCTCATAAGTTGCCAATCAAGGCGGTGTTTGTGCCAGAAATGCTGAAAGGCTACGTTTTCGTCGAATCTGAAGGCCCCCACTTTGTGGAGCAAGCAATCTTGGGAATCAAGCACGTGAGGTCTAGGGTTCCGGGTCTTGTTAGCTTCTCAGAGGTGGAACGATACATAGTCGAGAAACCCGTGATAGAAGAACTAAGCATAGACGACCTAGTGGAAGTCGTGGGTGGTCCCTTCAAGGGAATGCGCGCAAAAATAACAAGAATAGACAAGACAAAGGCGGAGGTAACCCTTGAACTGTTGGAGGCAACTTTCACTCTGCCAATAACCGTTCACGCAGATTATGTAAGGCTTGTTGAAAGAGCCAAGAAAGAAGGAGAAACAACACATTGAGCGAAGCCAAAAAAGTTGTCGAAGCCCTCGTGGCTGGTGGACAGGCAACAGCTGGTCCGCCTCTTGGACCTGCGCTTGGACCCTTAGGCGTCAACGTGCTGGCTATTGTGAACAAGATAAATGAGGTGACTAAGGATTACGCTGGCATGAAAGTGCCCGTTAAAGTCATTGTCGATACTGAGACAAAAGAGTTCGAAGTGACTGTAGGAACCCCCACTACATCAGCTTTAATCGTGAGTGAGTTAAAGATAGAGAAGGGTTCAGGAAGCCCAAAGGCACAGAAGGTTGGAAACCTTTCCATGGAACAGGTTGTGCGCATAGCAAGAGTCAAACAAGCTGAACTTCTGGCTCCCAACATCAAGATGGCGGTCAAAGAAGTCTTAGGAAGCTGCGTAAGCTTGGGCGTAACCGTAGAAGGGAAAGACCCGAAAGAGGTTCAGAAAGAAATCGACGAAAGAAAACACGACTCTGCCCTTGAGGAGAAAAAATAATAAAAAGCACGCAGCCTAAACTGCGAATAGGGTTAAACTCTTGAGTGAAGTGGATTGGCGTCCGCCCTCATGGATTTATAGGAAAAAACGTCCGCCAAACGACGACAGATACTTCGAAAACATGACTAGGGTTATTTTTCAAGCTGGCTTAGGCTGGAAGATGATCGACAAGAAATGGCCAAACTTCACAAAAGCCTTCGCAGACTTCTCAGTTGACAAGGTTGCCCAGTTCGGAGACGTTGATATTAAACGTCTTCTGAAAGACGAGGGCATAGTGCGGAATCGAGTAAAGATAGAATCCACGATCAAAAACGCTAGAGAGTTCAAGAAAATCAAAGCGGAGCATGGTTCATTTCAAAAATATCTTGACAGCCTGGACAAGTCCAAAAACTACGCCTCTGTGATAAAGGAACTGGGCAAAAGATTCCAGCGCTTGGGGTTGTCTTCATCTCGTATATTCCTCTTCAGCGTAGGAGAAGACGTTCGGCATACTGAAGAAAAATAATCCGTAAACGCTTTCCAAAGACCTAACGAATCTTCTTGCTCCTTTCAGCTATGTTTAAGCGTCGTCGTTGATTGATGCAACTAAAAAATTTATATGGGGGTTTTTTATCTGTGCGTTTGTTAGTTTCACCATTAGGAGGAGACGAATATGGCAACCATTAAGGAAGTGCCTACCAGAGCTGGAAGGTTCGAGCGGATAGGCGCTCACACCCACGTTAAGGGCTTGGGCTTAGACGAGAGCATGAACGCCGTGAAAATAAAAGATGGGTTGGTTGGTCAAGAAAACGCCAGAGAGGCTGCTGGGCTGGTTGTTAAAATGATTAAGGAAGGCAAACTCAGTGGCAAGAGCATAATTTTGGCTGGTCCGCCCGGCACGGGCAAAACCGCCATCGCCGTGGCTGTTTCTAAGGAATTGGGTCCAAACGTTCCATTCATTCAGATGAGTGGAAGCGAAATTTACAGCAGTGAACGGAAGAAGACCGAGGTGCTCATAGAAGCCATTCGCAAGTGCATTGGCGTTGAGATTCATGAGATGCGCAAGGTGTATGAGGGCGAGGTCATAAACGTCAACATTCAGACGGCGCCGCACCCTTACAACCCTTACCAGAAGGTGCCTGAAAGCATCAGGTTAACGCTGAAGACTAAAGAAGAAGAGAAAACCATTGAGGCGGGCGCCACAATTGCCCAGCAAATAATTCAGGAAAGCATCTCAGAAGGAAACGTGGTTCAAATCGACGCTGAATCGGGACGAGTAGCCAACTTGGGGCTCAGCTTGGAGAGCGCTAAGGGCAAAACCTATGACGTTGACACCCGTCGCAAGATTCCTCGTCCAGATGGAAAAGTTATGAAAGAAAAAGAGTTTGTTTACACCTTGACCTTAGCTGACATGGACGAAATCAACGCCCGAAGCCGAGCTGGAGGCGGCATCTTTTCCATGTTCTTCGGAGCGGCTGAATCAAAGGAAATTGACACTGAAATACGCACGGCTGTGGACCAGCAGGTTAAGCAGTTGGTTGACGAGGGTAAAGCCTTCATTCACCCTGGTGTCTTGTTCATAGACGACTCACACCTCCTCGACTTGGAAGCCTTCAGCTTCTTGGGCAGAGCCATGGAAAGCGAACTTGTGCCCATAATCATACTAGCCACAAACCGTGGTGTGGCACGCATAAGAGGCACTGATGTTAAGAGTCCGTTGGGTTTTCCCCTCGACTTAATCGACCGAGCCGTGATAATTGCCACTCAGGAGTATGACCCTGAAAGCATACGCGAGATACTGCATATTCGATCTGAAGAGGAAAAAGTGAAGCTGGACAAAGGAGCCCTCGAGAGACTCACCGAGGTCGGCTCTAAAAGTTCACTCCGCTACGCTGTTCAACTCTTGAGTCTCGCTGCACAAAACGCTCGGAGTTTGGGACACGAAAAAGTAAAAGTGGACGACGTGGACAGAGTTGACTCGTTGTTCATGGACATCGGAGAGGCTGCTGAACACCTGAAGAAGTATGAAGAGAAATTCATGAAGCACTAAACCTAGGCGGCAAGCAGTCTTGTCTGAGCGCAAACGAAAGAGAAGAGGTCCCTTCGACATCTTCGGCTTCGGCGTCGACGAAGCCAACTTCCTCTTGGGAAGCAGACTCGAACCCACTAAGGGCAAAGGCGGGTCAGGATACTCTGTGTCAGTAACATATGATGAAAAAGGCAAGCCTATTGTTAAAGTCGAAACTTATGGAAACGTCGACGTGGCTGAACTGCGACAAGATATCCAACAGCGCTATCCAGGAGCCAAAATAGAAGGATTAGAGAAACAACCATTAATCAGAGTTGTTGGCGAAGAAAAAACTGAGGAGCAGAAGCCTGAAAAGAAAACGGAAGAAAAAAGGCGCAAAGAAGAGAAAAAAGAGAAAAAACAGCCCTTAATACGGGTTGTTGAATGATACAGAAAACCATGAAAAGGCTTCCACCCGCTTTTTGAACAGCCGACCCGAAATTTAAAGGTTACTGCATTTCATGCTTTTATATTTCACCGTTTATGAACAACCACTATTTTTTGAACAACCACTAAGACTTCATCATCCTTCAAATCAATGATGCAATAGCAACCGTTTAATAATGTAAAGTTGCATTAGTGAATTTTGAGGACAAAAATTGAGTAGAAGCAAGGGAGAAGAGAAAGCAGCGTATCGCCCACCCGTGCCACCACCCATGCGACCTGAGAGACCAGAAGAACGGAGATGGCCGTCGCCGACTCCGTTGCCCACTGTTCCAGCCGAAGATATGAGCAGGCTTCTTAAACAGATACTTGACAGACTTGATGCCATCGAGAAAAGACTTGAAAGAATAGAGATGGCGTTGATGCAGAGGCAACCGCCTGTCTGATTGACTCACTAACACAGTCTAAAGTTGACATCGACAATTCGTTACGTTAGTTTGTTGGGTTGTTAAGCCAGAGTTTGCCACTTCTTAATCCGTGTGCCCGTGATTGGAATGGCATGACCGCATCTTGAGCATTTCTTGTTGTCAGTTACCCTGTATTTGATTATGAAGTGTCCGAGGCGCTGGATCAGCATTTCTCCGCATTTTGGGCAGTATGTGTTTTCGAATCTGTGTCCTTGAACATTTCCTATATAGGGATATATGACGCCTTCTTTCTTTGCCATGCCATAAGCTTTCTCAAGTGTTTCAACTCTGGTTGGCGGGTTAGAAAACCTGTAAGCTGGATAATACCCGCTGAAGTGCAGTGGAGTCTCGAGTCCAACAGACTTCAAATGCTGTTTTATTACCCAGCGTAAACACTCTTCGTCATCGTTGACGTCTGTGACCACTAGGTTAACGATTTCCACGTGAAAACCCATCTTCTTGGCTTCACGGGCGTTTCGCCAAACCTTTTCCACGTCGGCTCCGCCACAGTATTTCTTGTAGGTTTCCTTGTCGCCCTTGATGTCAATTTTTAATCCGTCCATACCCGCCTGTTTCAGACGTTTTAGAACTTCCAATGTCATGTATCCGTTTGAAACGTAACACAAGTACAAGCCTTTTTCCCGTCCTCGTTCAAAGAGGGGCAGAGCCCATTCAGTCAAGAGGGTTGGCTCTTGAAAACTGCTGCACAACCCATTGTCTCCGTTGTGCAGCGCCACGTTCAAGATTTTTTCTTGAGTGAAGAAGTGACTCGACTCAGTTGGGTTTGGCTCGGTCTTTGACAGATGATGGTTCTGACACCAGACGCAATCGAAGTTGCAGGACCACGTGGAAAACGTGAGTGCGGACGAGCCGGGCCAATAATGGAAGAAGGGTTTAATCTCGATTGGCCGGCTCTCTAGGGCGCTTAGGTCACCGTAAACCAGCGTTAAGAGTGTGCCGTCAACGTTCAACCTTGTCTTGCATGTGCCTCTGCTACCTGGATGAATGACACAACGCCTTTCACATAAGCCGCATTTGACTTTGCCGCCTCTGAGTTTTTCGTAGAAAACAGCTTCGCGAACAGAGGACGAATGCAGCAATTCTTCTAGGGCTTGCACTTCGAGGCACTACTAGAGCAGAAAGACCAGTTGTGATAAATTAACTTTTTAGTTGCCTTTGACTGCTTTTGACACTCTTCTCAGGCATTCTAAGGCGGATTCGTATGTTGGGAAGCCTCTCATCCCGCATTCTGGTCCAGCGTATAGGACTCTGTTTGCGCCGAAGTAGTCAACTATTTTCACTAGCCGTTGCTTCATCAACTCGGCGCTTTCAACAAAAGTTAGTGGGTCCATACTTCTTCTTGTCAGGTTTTTCCATGTTTCGGCGATTTGCTCGTTTATGGCTGTTTCGCTTAGTTTCTGTTTAGACGATGCGATTACTCTGCTTCTAATCAATTGGTCGAAGTCGGTTACCGCCACGCTTGCCTTCAGAAACTTGTCGGTTGACTCTAAGCGTTCTTTGGTTCTTTTGGCTTGAAAAAATGGGTCGTTAACATGGGATTCTATTAGATTGATATGCTTCGTTTCCCAGAACAACTCGTCTGAGGTGTTGTGCAGATGCAAACACGCTTGTGCCCCTTTAACTCGAATCTTCTGCGTCATGGATTCCCAAGCCTGCAACAGGTTTTCTCTACCCTCTGAACCGCGGTCAAGCAAGGGGTCGTCGACAAAGCCGAAGACGGGCTCGTCTACAGAGACAAGTCGCACGCTTCCTTGTTTTGTGTTGAAGATATTTGTTCCAATTGTCTGTGCCAACACGTTGCCGAGTCGAGTGAAGGTTCCTTTGTCTTTGTAGGCGAAGAGCGAGGACATTGTGTAGGGTCCGGTGACGCAGATTCGAAGACGGAAGGGTTCCCCGAGTTTTTCATAAACCTCTTGTGAACGATTTCGTATGGCTGAGGCTTCGGCGATAGCGCCCTTTCCCTTCTTCAGGGTCAACGCTGCAGTTTCGATGTAGCCTCCGTTGACTTTTCCAACGCCTTCTATCATGTCAAGAAACATTTGATTCATGTCTCTGAACTGCGGATAATTAGCTATGTCGATGCCTGCCTTAACCTTATCAAGAAAGCCTGTCACCACTTTATTCTCAAAAAATTGGGTCGAGTCATTGACAATCTGCCCGTAGTTGGAGGCGCCTTCTAGAAACCTTTGGAGGTCGCCTACGAAAGGTAGGCTGCCAACGTCGCATGATTCTACCATGAAGAAGAATTTCACCTCTCTTTGTTCATGATTCTCCAAGGCTTGATTTAAAGTGTTCCCAGCCGCGTGCCTCTATAGGAAACTCTTTCTTTTCTACTTTCAAAACAAGGTTTTTCCCTTCAGTAACATGTCCAATCCTAATCAGAGACACTTTTTTCGTTGCCTTTCTCCACAACATGGGCTTCACGGTCACGATGAGTTCGTATTCTTCTCCTCCATAGAGACAGAGTTCAGTTGGGTCGAGCTTGTGCATTTTTGCGAGTTGTTGCGCTTCTTCCGCTATTGGCAGCTTATCAATGAGGAAACCCACGTGGCTGGCTCGGGAGATTTCATGAAGGCTCCAAGCTAATCCGTCGCTGGAGTCGATGGAAGCGGTTACGGCGCCGCTCTTAGCTATGACTAAGCCTTCTTTGAGCCTTGCGTGCGGCATCAGAACACTGTCGACAAGCGCTTTCCTTATTTTTTTGGACGGTGCTGAGAGGTTTCGAAGCAGAATCCTTAAACCTGCGGCTGTCTTGCCAAAAGGTCCGGTTACTGCCACGATGTCACCGGGTTTGGCGCCCTTGCGCAGCATAAGACGCCTTTTTTCGCCTATTCCAAGCACAGCGCAGCTGATGATGAGGTCGGATGCCTCGTTGGTGTCGCCGCCGAGAACGTAAGAGTCGTATTCTCGCGCTCCTTGGTTTAGGCCTTCTCCAATCTGTTCTATGTCTCGCCTTTTCAAACCACGTGGAACGCCTATTGACGTAAGAAGGGCTAGTGGCTTCACTCCTTTTGCCGCCAAGTCGCTTATGTTCATGACTACGGCTTTTCGGGCAGCTTGCAAGAGGCTCATGCCCGACGGCACGTCAGTCTTACCCACAAGCATGTCGGTCTTTAGGACAGCGAGTTTTCCATCTTCGATTTCAACTGCTGATACGTCGTCGCCGAAGGGAATAGGCATGTTCGGCATCTTTTCTAAGCGTTTTAGAATGATGTCTATTATCTTGCGTTCTCCAAGCTCGGCATTGTCAGTATTACTATACAGTGAGTATTCCTCCGTCAGTAAACGATATGCTCCCGAATGTCTTAAAAATGTGGTTTTCACTCAATTGCCTTGGTGCCCCGATAGCTCAGTGGTTAGAGCAACGGTTTCGTAAACCGTAGGTCGCGGGTTCAAATCCCGCCCGGGGCTTCAAATAAAGCAAATTAAAAACATGTGCCTACTCCGTTAGGTCAACGGTTGCCGTCGTGAGGAATCGTAAAATATGAACAGACAGAAATATGGCGTGCTAATTCTGGAAGGTAACTGGGGAGAGGAGGATAAAGACTATCTCACGGATTCTCGGTCTACTTCAAGATTCTATACAGCTCTTGAGGACATATTGTCCATTGAGAGAACTCCTATTAAATTCATAAGTCGTCCTCTTTTGAGATGCCGTTTCATTCAAGACATAAAGGATTTTGTTTCCCTAACAAAAAAACAACCAAGGGGCACCGTAATCATTCTCAGCGCCCACGGTACCCGAAGGAAAACCATTACGGGAAAAAGGCGTAGAGTTTTGCAAGCTCTTGACGGCAAACTGAAACTCAGCATGAGATCAAGGAGCTGAGCAGTGTCCTTGGAAAAACAATCCTCGTACTTGATTCATGTGAAATCGGTAAACGTATCTCAGCGTTTCAAAATTCTGCGGATGCTCTTGCTGTAGTGGGGTTCAGGCGAACCGTTGATTGGCTCGACTCCACTTTATTCATATTGGCCCTTCTCTATAACCTAATAAATTCTGGATACTTCTCGAAAAAAGCAAGAATCGAGAAAGTTGCTAGGGAGGCAATAGGATCCGCAAAGGATAAGTCTCCTTACGATAGGCTTGCCAAGAAACTACAAGTGGAAGTAACGTACTAGAATATGCACCGCCCCCAGGCTCCCGAGGCTCCATTCATCAGCAGTGCATCTTAACCCCTCTTTCAAATGATAGATTTCATATTTGGAGCCTATTAGGATCCAAATAGAGGGCGTAGGTCACGCTTGCGCACACACACATAAAAAATCAATATTCACCATCAACATAAAAAACAAATAAACAACAACAAAACATCACATACAAAGCGAAACCAAAATGAACATAATCGAAGCCTTCATCCTCGCCATCGTTCAAGGCATAACCGAATGGCTCCCCATATCCAGTTCAGGACACCTAGTCCTCGTGCAACAATTTCTTGGACTAGACGTTCCAGTGCTGTTTGACGTAATACTCCATGTCGGCACATTGTTCGTGGTTCTAGTAGCGTTTTGGAGAGACGTAACAAAAATTCTTCGTGCCGCAGCAAAATTGAACTTTAAAACGGAAGAAGGCAAACTCGCCCTCTACATAGTTGTTGGAAGCATACCTACCGCCATCATCGGCTTTTCCTTCCAGGACAGGTTCGAATCCCTCTTCTCCAATCTTATCGCAGTGGGTTTAGCCCTCTTATTCACAGGCGGCCTTCTCTTCCTGTCAAAGCTGCAAAAAAACAAAAACAGAACCATAAATTCTCTAGACGCTTTGCTCATAGGCACGTTTCAGGGTATAGCTCTCATTCCCGGCGTCTCGAGAAGCGGCGCCACGATTTCCATTGCCTTACTGTTGAGAGTGAAGAGGGAGAAGGCATTCCAGTATTCTTTTCTGCTCTACGTACCAGCGGTGATAGGAGCAACCCTGGCAGAGACTGTGAAAGAATGGAAGAGCCTGGCATCTGCCAACGTTGGCGGAGCGTTAATTTTTCTAGGTCTTTTTGTAACTATGATTGTTGGTTACGTCTTCCTAAAACTGCTCTTCAAGATAGTCATCAAAGAGAAGTTTCACATGTTCGCTTACTACTGTTGGGCAGCTGGCTTACTAATCATTCTCACCCAAATCTTAACAATTCTTTAGACGCGACGTTCCTAAGTCAGGGTTTCGCCGAACGTATCCAAGACCACACGTCTTCAACCGTTGGAACACGGCTCGGCGACATTTTTCCTTTTTCCACGTAGGTATTCGCTACATTAGCAATGGCACGGCAGAGCTGAACCGGATCTTGATCCGCCAACTCTTTTCTAGAGGTTATACCAACCTTCACAAGCAGTTCTGCATGGTTGGGCTCTATGCCAGGCACCATCAGCAACTGAGCCAGCGCCTGCAGGTTAGTCACGTTCTCAGGAAACTCCATGGTTTTTTCGGCAATAACCGCTGGATGGGTCATCAAAAATTGACCCACGTTTGTTATGCCCATGATCTTCAGTCCCTCTGCTAAACGTGGTTTCACACCCTTAACTTCTTCTAGTCTGCTCTTGCTTGTCAACTTCGTCTTAGCTGGAAGCATAGCCTTCTCTATTTTTTCGACGCGTTTTCTTACGCCTGTCATCTCGGCAGTTTGCTTCCTGATGAGGTCCGTGTTCTGCTTGTTCTCCTTCTGAGCCTCCTGCAGGGCTTTCCTTTGTTTGTCTAGGGCATTGCTTGTCTCTTTTCTTGCCTCGTCTAGGCTCATCTTCATCTTCTGCAAAGCTTGGTCAGTCGCTTTCTCGTTGTCTTCAAGTCGTCGGAAAAAGCCTATCTGCATGTTCTCTAACATGTTTGCGCTTAGAGTCAAATCCGCCTCTACTTTCGAGAGTCTCTGCAACACGTCTGGATCGGCTGGAAGCCCTCGAAACATAAAGAAAAAGGTTAAGCCTAGGAGCACGAACGTTACGATTGTGGAAACCAGAAGGTAGGCGAAGGCGCTTAAGCTGCCTAACTTAAGGTCCATGATCAAGAATTCGGCAATGGAGTCGCTGCCCCAAAGGGTCATCAAGAAAAGTGCATTGAACACGTTTAACCCTGCGAGGAAACTAAAGAAAGCAGAAATCCAGACCAGCGTTCCCTTTGTCTTTCCTGTGGACATTTTCTTATCCCATTTAGAATTAGTGCTATGGTTTAGGCTTATGTCGTTTATCAAGTGCCAATTCATATTCAGAATTCTGAAATAAAACAAGGAAAAAATCGTTCGCATCATCAATATACGGGGTTTTTTGCAATAACTTTTATATTTACATCCGTTTAAGAAATGCTCTACATGGAAGAGAAAAAGAGACTAGGCTTCCTAACACTGCTCATTGCAATCGCTGGGATTATCTTCGCGGCAATCGACGCCATTGTGTCAGTATCCTATGCGGTTGTCCCGCCTAACCTAGACGGTGACATCTGGGATTTGGTTTATCATGGTCCAGTGTGGTGGAAACTCAACCCCATCATAATCATAACCATAATAAGCGTCGGAGTTGTCGCATTTCTGCTGGGCAGCGACTTGAAATTCACTGGAAATCGCGTCAAGAGCTTCTTTGGATTCCTGCGTCTCGCTCTTACTTTTGTCATCACTTCACTTTCGGGACTAGGCGATATAATGTCGCAAACTTTCATCGAGTATTTGAATGGAAACAATCCGCTGAATTGGCTGTACATTGAATGGTATTGGACGAAATACATGCCGCTTCCAGCTGTGATAGCGTTTTTTGTGGGGCACAGTGTTCCATCAGGAATCGACATGGCTGTAGCGTCGACCATTGGAATTGTTCTCTTGGCTGTCATGTGGCTTCACTACTACGGAAAAATCAGCTTCACAAAAATAAGAGACAGAGTTTTGTAGCAGCAGCTTCCAAACGTATGCCTTCATTTAGATAATGTCCCTTTTGCTTAGCAGACGCTCCAATGTGCAATTGAGAATGCAAGTTTAGAAGACTGTAGGCGCCTTATACTCACCATAAATCTCTCGCAGCACATTGCAGATTTCTCCCAAGGTTGCGTACTCCTTCACAGCCTGAACTATCGGAGGCATCAGGTTTTCATCATGTTCCGTGGCGTGACGCAACCCATCTAAAGCATCCGAAAGCCTACTTTGGTTCCTTCTACTTTTGACCTTGTCTAGCTTCTCGATTTGTCTTTTCTCCACTTCTGGGTCAACTCGCAGGATCGGTATGGGCGTCTCCTCCTCCACTGTAAACTGATTCAAACCTACAACGGTTCTTTCCTTGTTTTCCACTTCTCTCTGGTGGCGGTAGGCGCTCTCCACAATTTCTCTTTGCATGTAGCCTTTTTCGATGGCGTTAACCGCTCCTCCCAGGTCGTCAATTTTATCTATATATTTTGTGGCTTCTTCCTCGATTTGGTTGGTTAAACATTCAATACAGTAAGACCCTGCCATCGGGTCGACAGTGTCAGCTACACCGCTCTCATAGGCTATTATCTGTTGGGTCCGCAAGGCTATAGTCACAGCATCTTCACTGGGCAACGCATACGCTTCATCATACGAGTTTGTGTGCAAGGACTGCGTGCCACCTAGCACAGCCGCCAAGGCTTGTAACGTAACCCTCACAATGTTATTGTGGGGTTGCTGGGCGGTCAAGGCTACACCAGACGTTTGTGTGTGAAAACGAAGCTGCCAGGCAGCTGGATTTTTTGCCTTGAATCTTTCGCGCATGATTCTAGCCCACAGTCTGCGGGCTGCTCGAAACTTGGCGATTTCTTCGAGGAAGTTGTTGTGAGCTGCGAAGAAGAAGGAAAGTCGGCTGGCAAAATCGTCGAGGCTGAGTCCTCGTTGAATGGCAGCGTCCACATAGGCAATAGCGTTGGCTAGCGTGAAAGCGATTTCCTGTGTTGCAGTGGCACCAGCCTCCCTGATGTGGTAGCCGCTTATGCTAATGGTGTTCCACTTCGGCATGTTTTTTGAACAGTACTCAAAAATATCTGTGACCAGCTTCATGGACGCCTTGGGCGGAAATATGTACAAGCCTCTGGCCATGTATTCCTTCAAGATGTCATTCTGCACCGTTCCATCCAGCTTCGACTGAGCGACCCCCTGCTTCTCGGCAACAGCAGCGTACATGGCGAGTAGAATCGTGGCTGGCGCATTAATCGTCATTGAGGAAGTTACTCTGTCCAATGGAATTCCGGCAAAAAGGCTCTCCATGTCTTGAAGGCTGCTAACGCTAACACCAGCTTTTCCAACCTCACCCCTAGCCATAATATGGTCACAGTTATAACCAACCTGCGTCGGATAGTCGAAGGCTACACTCAGACCCGTTTGACCATGTTGAAGCAGATACTTGAAACGCTGATTAGTTTGTTCAGCAGTGCCAAACCCAGCGTATTGACGCATTGTCCACAGTCTGCCTCGATACATGGTTGGATAAACGCCCCTAGTGAATGGGTATTCGCCTGGAAAGGCTAAGTCACGGTTGTAGTCCAACCCTTCAATGCTTCCAAGTGTGTAGACGCGATGCAGACTGATGTTTGAGTCGGTTGTGAAATTTTTCTTGCGCTCTGGAAACTTCGAAAGCGTTCTTGCTAAATTTTCTCGTTGCCAAGCCTCTTCTCGCTCTCGAATCTGCTTTAGTTTATGCTCACTGAACATGATGACCAGTTCCTTTTCTCATGATGGCGACTGCTAAATATTCAATGATTATCCTATAAAGAGTTGTCAATAAACTTGATTCTGCTAGGCTTTTTGCTTTCTCATGGACTCAACTAAAAAATAGCTCTTGAATGAGAGCGAAACCTGAGTTTTGCGCCGTGAAACTAAGCTTAGATACGGAGAAGAGACTTTTTCTTAACTGATTCTTTTTCTTCCTTCTTTTGGAGTGCTTCTTCCACTGGGGGAGTCATTGATATCTCTTCAGCAGGTTGTTCCTTCCGACCCCTTCGTTCGTGCGCTGTGCTTGTTAGAGGAGACAGAGAAATCGGTTTTGTTCGCAATCCCTTCTGGTCTCCGAACTTTAAGTATTCCCATTCGTAGAGGTCGATTCTTAAGCCTGTGAGATGTGACGCTATTGTTAGCAGGTTTTTCGAGAAGCTCGGAGCAAGCAGGACGAGTCGCGGTGTTTCGGCGTCGTTAATCTGGAAGTTGCTGTAGTAGAACTTCATCATGTGCTTGACGTTGTCCAAGTAGCTTAGGGCTTTGAGAGCCTCGAACAGCATTGCGTCATTCTCTTCTGTGCTGAGTTGGAAGATGACCAATGTTCCGTTTTCGTCGTGGCAGAGAATGTCGAGTCTTGTTGAAGGGTTTATGGGAATCTGGCTTCCTATGACCGTGAGTCCCTTCTCGAAAGCGTTTATGTCGCTTACCAAGATTTTTTCAAGTTCTCGAGCATTTTGGATGCTGATCGTTTCTATAGACATCTGCTATGATTCCTCGCTGTTCTTCATGGATGGGTAAAAAATAAATGAGTTATGAACCTTAAATCACAATTCAGCCTCAATGTTAGAAATAGAAGGCGAGACCTTTGATTCCATGGCTTGTGGACGATTTGCTTCGGTGCTTGAAGCGTGCCAAGTTTCGAAGGTTCAGTGTTGTTGTCATGCCTGACTTTTTTATCGACCGCCTTGTTGCGTATTCTGGCGAAGCTGAGCAGTTGTCTCAAGCGATTGCAGAAGTTGCTGGACGCTTTGGTGGTAACATTCACGATGTTAAGCAGATGGAGTTGAGGGGAGGAAACGCCGCCAACACTGCGGCGGCTCTAGCCTCTTTGGGCGCTAAGGTTTTTCCGATAATAAAGACAGGTCCGTTGGGGCTACACTTTCTGAAGTTTTATTTGGAACCCTTGGGCGTCGACCTCTCTCATGTTAAAGCCACTGGAGAGGTTGCGTTGACAACGGCCTTCGAGTTGAGCCATAAGAAAGAGAGGGTGAACGTGATGATGGGCGACTTAGGGTCCTTGCCCAACTTTGGTCCAAAAGACCTCTCTGAAGAGGATTTCCAACTGTTAAGAGAAGCCGATTACACCTGCGTGTTTAACTGGGCTTCGCTTAGGCGCTGGGGCACAGAACTGGCTGAAAAAGTCTTCGGCTATGTGAAAGAGAAGGGAAAGGCAGAGACTTACTATGATACGGGAGACCCAACCCCAAATAGGGATAAGATTCCTAGACTTGTGAAAAAAGTTCTCTTAAGTAAGATCGTTGACATTTTGGGAGTCAATGAAAACGAAGCCTTCATGTACGCGAGCCAACTTAACCCGAAGATTAAAGGTCTTCGGAAAAAGCTTGAGCACCACGACTTGGCGAAGGAGTGCGCCCGAATCTTGGCGAGGCATGTCACGGCACGAGTTGACCTGCACACAAGTGCTTTCGCCGGGTCTTTCACTAAAGACAACGAGGTGATTGTGCCTGCCTTCCGAGTTTCAGTTTTGAGGTCGACAGGCGCTGGGGATGCTTGGAACGCGGGCAACATCTTCGGTGATGCTCTTGGGCTTCCAGATTCTTGTAGATTAACTCTCGCTAACGCTGTAGCTGCCTACTATGTTTCTAGCCCAACTGCAGAGCATCCTTCATTGCATGGGCTTATGGAGTTTTGCTCCCAGCAGCGACAACAATAATATCACTTTTCATTGTTTAGCAGCCTATACCAGAAAAATCAGGTTGAGTGGCAAAAGCTCGTGCAGCAAGGGATGGTTACGGTTCGCCTACATAGGTGTAGACTCTTGAAACCTTCATGGATTTCAGTGTAGACAAGCGGCAATAACCGTCGACAAGCATGAAGTCTTCCTTCTTCACTATAATAGGCCAGATGACCAGACTAAACTGTTCGATTCCACGTTGAAGTTCTTGGCTGCGTTTGGCAAGCTCTTCTTGAAAGTTGTAGCCTTTTTTGCTGTCTACGTAGTTCATTATGTTAGGATTGAGTTTGATTCGATCTATCTCTGAGATTTTCAGGCTCCATTTACGCTTTGACAGAGTCTTTAACCACTGATCCTTCCGTGGGTCTCTACCCTCACTTCTCGCGTCTTCTTCCCATTCCTTCCGAATTTCTTTATTGATAAAATCGTGAATTCCGTCGGGGTCTTCAATCACCCAGTATGTTATCCCTTCAAGTCTGCGAATGGGCGTCATCAAGGTTCGCTTCATCATCTAAAACTTCAGCTCTGACATCAGAAGGTTCTTGAACACTTAATAAATTTGATGCATGCAAGAAGCAGAGAAACAAGCTTGATTGGAGAAACTCTAAAGCATTGAATTATCCTAATACCATGTAATAAAAACAATGAAGGTTGAGTGCGTGCTCTATGAACGTAATAATCAAGGCGATTGACGAGTCAAATCTTGTAGACGAAGCAATGTTGTGTGTGCCTAGGCCTGAGTCTTCTTACTTTGCCAACGCGGAGTTTGAGAAGGGTATCAAGAAAGGTGTTGAAGAAAAGGTGGAATGGCTTAGGCAGAGGCTAAAGGATTATGGCTATTCAGGACACATCGCCTACGGCAACGATGGCAAACCCCTGGGCTTTGTCGAGTTTATTTCGTCGAAGGGTGCACCCGTGCCCACAGAAGAGGCGGAGACAACGGCAATCATCACGTGTATAGACGTGCCCAAGGCACCACACGGGCAAGGCATAGGGTCAAAACTTCTCCAAACCACATTGAGACAGCTTTGGAAGATAGGAGTGTGCCAAGTCAAAACGCTGGTTTCCAGAAGTCCTCAATGGATAAATGATGGCATATACCGCAAGCACGGCTTTCAACTGGAAAAGACCTTCTACAAGGTTGGCAACCCCGAACCATTAGACCTGTTAACACTGCGCCTAGATGGACCTCAACCAAAAATCGAAGCGGTTACGCAGCATTTAGAACCAAAATTGAGCGACTCGTTGCCTGTGGAAGTCCTCTACTTCAATTCTCCTCAATGCCCATTCAATCCAGCCATCCACAAAAACCACTTAAATGCGGTGGCAAAGTTCAGCAATGAATTAGTCTCGTTTAAAATCGTTGACTCATGGAAAAAACAAGGAATGGCAAAACGCTACGGAAGCATGCACTTCTTCGACACTTTCATAAACGGAAGAAGCCCATTCTTCGGTCCACCAAAACAAGACGAAATAGAAGCCGAGATTCAAAAAGAAATCAACAGAGTCTCAGCCATAAAGACATAAAATCACGCCTGCACCAGTTTTTGAATCTTTTCCTCTAACTTCTTCAATGTTCCTAGGCGTTCAGTCATCTGGTATTTGAGTAACTCAAATGTTTGGGAAGCCACGGGATTGCGATGGTGCAAAACAGAAAGATATAGGCTTATCATGTCGGCAGTGAAGAGCAGAGAGAAAATCCTTGCTAAGGCAGTCTCGCCCCTCGCATTGATTTCAATTACTGACCTAGCCTTCTTGAAGAATCCTTGCTTCAAAACCTCGATTCGAGTCTTAACTTCTTTTGGCTCCTCGGGTCCACGAAGCAGAATCAAAGTGTAATGTTTAATTATTCGTTTCGAGGCTTCCCAACCCATTATCTCGTTGTGGTCAAGCTCTGGAAAAACATCGCATCGGGCTGGGAGCTTGCAGTTTTCATTTATCTGCGTCTTGAAGCGTAAGCACACACTTCGATACTGAGAGTAAGAATAGATGATTGGAACGGTTCCAAAAATTTGAAATGCAGCCTTCTTGGCGAAGTTTTCTTCGAAGGGCGCTTCGATGGCATATTCACGTGCGAGTTTGCTCACAATGTCTGCGGCTTCGCTCATCTCTTCCTCAACCTTAGTAAGAGATAGAATTTTCAACCTAGCTAACAGATAGGGAAGGGGCGCGAACAAGTAGGGAAAAGAAACCCTAGCAGCAGCCATCTTTGGAAGACCGATGAGAGGCAACCCCAAGGCTTGCGTGACCCTCTGTAGGACGCCGTTTGAGGAGATGGGAATCATTTTGCAGCCTTTCTTAACAGCGTCGAGCATGCAGCTGAGCGTTTCTTCTGTGTTACCCGAATAGCTGATCAAAAAGACCATTGTGCTGCTGTCGACGTAAGTTGGTAAGTGATAGCCTCGAACCGTTTCCATAGAGACTTTCGCTTGGCTTTCAGCCCAGTCTTTGACCACGTCTCCAGCGATTGCTGAGCCGCCCATACCTGCAAAGACAACTTTGTCCACGTCTGCATAACGAATAATGTGGCGACCAACTTTCACTTTTTCGGGCAGACTAAATGCCTTAACGTTTTTGATGGCTTTTTTCAAGTTTTGGGAAAAAGCCAGCTCATCTTTGAACGAACCGCTGGGGTCTAATGCTTGAATCGCTTTTTTGTTGTCTAGGGTCTTTTTTGCAGACGCTTGTGGCATCATGGCACTTGCACCACCACATGAAACGTGTTCAATTGAACAGTGAAGGAGGAGTTAGAAGAGAATGAATATATTAAAGCTGCTACCTCTGCGTCCCAAAACCAAATTAGATAGTTCTTTTTGGTTTTAACCAGCAAGGCTAGTGAAGATTGTGAAAAAATGTTAAAGAAAGAAAGGAAAAAGGACGAAGATTAGAAGAGTAGGTCTTTGTCCACCCACTCTGGGTACCATTTATAAAACTCTGGCGGCTTCGCCTGCCTCAATCCCTTGTAGGTTGCTTTAGCCAGTGTTATGTTGCCTCGTCTGTCTTTGTAGAGTTTGACTAAGCCCTGAGTTTCTAGTGTTGTTAACAGTTGGTTTAGTTGCTCGTCGCTGACACCAGCCAGCCTCCCTTTCATGTCGGCTCGGCTCATGTAGAGCCCAGGGTTCACTCTGTAGTCTTCAGCCAAAACCGTCAGCAAAGACGTCTCGTTGATTTCTTTGACAACTTCTGGTTTTAGCGTGGAGATGGGCACGCCCAATTTGGGATGAATTTGGCGATGAGGCATCTTCAACTCGTCCGCCATGGCTCGCAGTCCTTGGCGATACAAGACCATGCGCATGACTTCGCTTGTTCCCGCGCCCAACTGATTCACTTTGGCGTCTCTCATGAATGTTTCAACAGGGTAGAATCTTGTCCAACCGTCTCCACCCATGACCTGCTGAGCGTCAACAACTAATCGTTCGTAGGCTTCAGAAGCGTAGAGTTTGGCTAATGTTGCCTCCATAACTGCGTCCACCTTCAAGTCCATGAGGTAGGCTGAAAAATACGTGAGCAAGCGTGCCGTGCGCAACTGTGCCAACATGTCGGCAATCTTGAACTGGTTCACTTGAAACTCGATTGTGGGTTCACCGAATTGTAGGCGCCTCTGCGCGTGACCAACTGCGTATTTTATTGCTTCTCGCATGGGACCCAGCATTCCAGCGGCGAAGAGGTTGCGTTCAAAGTTTAGTCCGTCAACTACGACTTTCCAGCCGTCTCCCTCGGCGCCCAGACGATTTTTCGCAGGTACTTTTACGTCGTCGAAGCTTAGGTAACCGTTGGGCAAGCCTATCCAACCGCCCAACTCGTTGATTTTCTCGACTGTGAAGCCTTTCATGCCCTTCTCCACAATGAAGGCGCTTAAATGGGCATACTTTGCCTTGTCTTCGAGCTTTTCGCTGGTCTTGGCATAGACGCAGTAGATGTCGGCTACACCAGCGTTGGTTATGAATCGTTTCTTACCGTTCATCACGTAGGCATCGCCTTCACGAACAGCTGTGGTTTCAATTCCAGCCGCGTCTGAGCCGATTGATGGTTCAGTGATGCAGATGGCTCCTAACTTACCCTTCGCAATCTGGGGCAGCCACTTCTGCCTCTGTTCATCGTTGCCAAACTTGAGCAATTGCTCCACTCCGCCAAACATGGTCACGGAGTAGGCGCCCGTCAAAGCTGAGCATATTCGGGCTAATTCCTCAGCTACTATGCAACAGCCAGTCACGCCAGTTTCGGTGCCACCATACTTCTCTGGAATAGGCGCCCCAAACCAGCCTCTATCGGCAACTTCTTTGAGAAGGTCGGCTGGAAATTGTCGGGTCCATGTTACTTCTTCTCCTCGCGGTAGGTTTTCGTCAGCAAACTGTCTAGCTTCTTCAGCCAGTTTCTTTTGTTTCTCAGTCCACCACGGATAAGTTTCCATCATGTCTGCGCTCACCTTTGAAGACTATCAAGATAACTTCGAAACACACTTAAAACTTGCTTAATCGAAGTAATCGAAAATTCTAAATAAGCGAAGTATGGTTGTCAATTCGGATGGGATTAATCTGACGGTTATTAAAAAAATCAGGAAACGAGACGGCAGAATAGTTGAATTTGACCAAAACAAAATAGCCGAAGCCATCTGGAAGGCGGCTAAGGCGGTTGGAGACAAAGACCATGAGCTTTCGGTAAAATTAGCCGAGCAAGTGGTTGAGCGTTTAGAAAAGCAACTTAAGCCCGGCGAAGTCCCAAGCGTGGAGCAAGTTCAAGACATAGTGGAAACAACACTCATCGAAAACGGATACGCCCGAACAGCTAAAGCCTACATTTTGTATCGGCAGAAAAGGGCTGAACTCCGTCGCACCAAACTGCTTTTGGGCGTTGTTGACGAGTTGAAGTTGCCCTTAAACGCCATTTTAGTTCTTGAGAGACGCTACCTCCGAAAAGACGAGAACGGAAGAGTAATCGAATCCACGGGGCAAATGTTTAAGCGCATTGCTAAGGGCATTGCTGAAGTAGAGAAACAATACGGAAAAAGCGCTGCTGAAATCGCAAAGTGGGAAAAAGAATTCTACCGTATCATGACAAGCCTTGAATTCATTCCCAATTCGCCCACGCTTATGAACACGGGCACCGAGTTCAGGCAGTTGAGCGCCTGCTTTGTTTTACCCATCGAAGACTCGATAGAAAGCATATTCAACACGCTCAAGGCTGCAGCCATCATCCATAAGACTGGCGGTGGAACAGGCTTCGCGTTTTCTAGGTTGAGACCAAAGGGAGACATAGTCAAAACCACGGGCGGAATCGCTTCAGGTCCCATATCTTTTGCCACAATCTATGACACGGCAACAGATGTCGTGAAGCAGGGCGGGCGCAGGCGAGGAGCCAACATGGGGATTTTAAGAGTCGACCACCCAGACATAATGGATTTCATAGTGGCAAAGGAGAAAGAAGGCATCCTACGCAACTTCAACATCTCAGTGGCGGTAACCGACAAGTTCATGCAAGCAGTTGAAAAAGACGACGACTTTGAATTGATCAACCCCCGCAACGACACGGTTGTAAAGAAGCTGAAAGCACGGGCCATCTGGAACCTCATCGTTATGATGGCATGGAAAAACGGCGAACCCGGCGTAGTTTTCATCGACACAATCAACAAGCACAATCCCACGCCCCAGGTGGGCATGATGGAGTCCACAAACCCCTGCGGTGAACAACCGCTTCTACCCTACGAATCGTGCAACCTAGGCAGCATAGATGTGAGCAAGTTTGTTTCCGATGAGGGCAAAATGGACTGGGACGAACTCAGAGAAACCGTGAGAACGGCGGTTAGGTTCTTAGACAATGTAGTCGACGCCAACGTCTACGTCTTGCCAGAAATTGAAAAGATAACCAAAGATAACCGAAAGATAGGCTTAGGCGTCATGGGCTTCGCTGACCTCCTCATCAAAACGGGCATAAAATACGACACGCAAGAGGGCTTAGAGATGAGTGAAAAACTGATGAAGTTCATAAACGATGAGGGCCACAAAACAAGCGCAGAATTAGCCGAAGAAAAGGGCAGTTTTCCAAACTTTCAAGGAAGCATCTGGGAGAAAAACTGGAAGACCATGCGAAACGCAACTGTGACAACCGTTGCGCCCACCGGCACGATAAGCATAATCTCTGGGTCTTCTCAGGGCATTGAACCCCACTTCGCCATCGCTTACGTGCGTGAGGTTGCAGAAAGTCTCGGAAGAAGCCTGATTGAAATCAACCCGCTGTTTGAGAACATAGCTTTGCGAGAAGGATTCTACAGTGAGGAGTTGATGAAGAAAATCTCTAAGAAGACTTCCATCCAAGACGTGGAGGAGATTCCAGCCCACATTCGAAGGCTTCTCGTGACTGCCCACGACATCAGCGCAGAATGGCATGTAAGAATGCAGGCGGCGTTCCAGAAGTACACAGACAACGCTGTCTCAAAAACCATTAACTTTCCAAACTGGGCCACGCCAAACGACATCGAGAAGGCCTATTGGCTCGCCTACAAATTGGGCTGTAAGGGAATAACTGTTTATCGACACGGCAGCCGAGAAGTACAGGTCTTGCGCCCCATTGAAAGCGAAGGCACAGTTGCAGACTACAGTCAGATTTGTCCCACATGCGCCTAAGAAGGAAGATGGGAAGATTGGTTGAAAAAAGGGGAACAGTCTACTTATACACTGGAGAGGGCGCTGGCAAGACCACAAACGCTTTGGGTTTGGCTCTCAGATGCCTTGGACACGGCTACAAAGTAGTGATCATACAATTCTTGAAATGGTGGAAGAACACGGGCGAATACAAGTTCAAGAAACTAATGCCCAAAAACTACGAGATTTATCAGTTTGGGAGAAGGGGTTGGATAGGGCTCAAGAAGCTCACGGAAGAGGATAAACAACTGTGCAGAAAGGCGTTGAACTTTGCGAGAAAGAAGGTGAAGGAAAAACCTAGACTGCTTGTGCTGGATGAGATCAACTTAGCCTTAGACTGTAAACTCCTAGACGTGAAAGATGTCATAGACTTCCTTAAAACCGTGCCGAAAGAAACAAGCGTAGTGTTAACTGGAAGAAGGGCGCCGCGAGAGCTTGTGGAACTTGCCGACTTCGTCAACGAAATCTTAGACATCAAGCATCCAGAAGAAATTCCCACAGTCAAGGGGATACAGTATTAAAAATTCGTCTAAGCCTTTTCCACTGGAACATTCAACTCACTTAATGCAGAGGCTAGGCGTTCTCTGTCAGCACCCTTCATGCCCTTCCAGTCGAAGACCGCTGACTCAACCTTTTCAAGAGTGCGTTGAACACATTGCTCTATCATTTCTGAATCAACGTTTGAAGTGGCGTATTTTGGAATGATGTGTCCGAAAGCCTTTGAAGTTGATAACGCTATCTCGGTGAACTTCTTGTTGTAGTGTGGACCGCCAACGCCCAAGACTGCGGGATAATTCGACTTCTTGAGAACAGCTGCCATGGCTGCGTGCGCCACAGCCTCCGCCGCCTCTAGGTCTCTCCACTGCGTGGGCGAGCTTCCCAGCTCTGCGAACATTGTTGGCACGTCTAGGGATGGGCCGTGATGCGTGCACTCGTATGAAACTTCGTATTTTAGAGACGTTTCCTTCCTTAATCTATCCATTTCTAAAAGAGCGTTTTTCATTGCGTTTGCTGGTGAGACAGAAATTTTTCTGGGTAAGCCGCCGAACTTAGCCTCTTCGCCTAGGTTGCCTGGTATGTGTACAGAAAGCGTGGGGATGCCTGCTACGCCGCTGTGTCTCGAAACAAAGATAACTAGTTGTGGTGTAAAATGGTCAGTGATGTACTGTGCCCAGATGGTTTCTTGGTTGATGAAAACCAGCTTGACTTCCACATCTTGAGTTTTCTTTAAGTATATGGGGTTCTGCTGAAAAGTTGTTTCTGTTTTCTCAAACTGATAGTTGGTGATGATTTTTTGGGCGATGTTCTTGCTTGCGACATCAGTTGTAGACGCGACGATTAGAATCATAAGAGCGCTTCCTTTCTAACTACTTGTGGGTACTGACCATTTATTGTGAAGAAAGAAAAAGACAGTTTCTTGTTTTAAGTTTGGCTTTAACCGTGCTTTTTGGGCTCAACCAGATCCTTGAGTTCTTTGATGCCCTTGTTGAGTGTGATGACGTCTCCCACAGCCTGAACGATGGAGACGGGCACGCAGACGGTTACGGAACCCATAAAAGGCTTCTTGAAGCCAAGTTCTCTTATTGCTTCGTCAGTCAAACTCACGTGTAGATAAGTGACCTGCCACTTCTCTGTCTCTACGTCGGCTCCGTTGACTTCTCCGAGCAGGTAGGCGTTTGCTCCAATCACCCTCTTACCCATCAACTTACTAACACTCGTCACAAACCTTCACCAGCACATGAAAATGCATTGTATACGCAAATAACTTTTATGACCTGCACTTTGTCTTCAAGCACATTTTAGCTTGATTCATGGTTGAGGTTTTTTCACTTAGCCACCATTTGGGTTTTGAACGCAGCAAAATACAGGCATGAGAGACCTATCAACAAAAAGAGTGTATAAGCGAATGCTGAGGGCAATTCATACTTAAGCCACATCCACCATGTGAGTGTTGTTAAAGAGACGTAGATCAAAATTATTAATAACACCCTTTTCCAATCAACTCTCACGTTTTTCAGCCTCGATTACTCTCTGTTCAAAAATAATCTTGCTAGGGGATGTAGAAAAACATCTTTGCATCCTGCAGAAATAACACCTAAAACCTTAAATCAACTCGTTCAGAATTCAAACTAGACTTTAAAGTGATGATGATAATGCATCTGCTCACGTTAAAAGAATGGACTCCTAAGCAAATTGAGGAAGTAATCGACAAGTCCATTGAAATAAAGAAAAACCCCTTGAAATATCGAACTTCACTGAGTGATAAGTCGTTAGCCATGATTTTTCAAAAAACTTCGACTCGGACAAGGGTTTCTTTTGAAGTTGCCATGACTCAGTTGGGTGGACACGCCCTCTATCTGGATTGGAGAACAACCAACCTTGTCTTAGCCGACATAAGAGACGAAACTCGTTACATGTCGAGAAACGTAGACTGCATCATGGCTCGTTTGCTGAAACACGCAGACTTAAGAGCAATGGCTAAAACTTCGAGGGTTCCCATCATAAATGGATGCGACGACAAATATCATCCTTGCCAAGCCATAGCCGACCTAATGACTATCAAAGAAAAGAAAGGCAAGTTGAAGGGGTTGAAACTTGTCTACGTCGGTGTGCACAACAATGTCTGCAATTCGCTCATTGTGGGATGCACCAAAACAGGCGTTAAAATCACAGCGGTCACCCCCGTAACTAATGAGGCGGCGTTTGACAAAGAATTGGTTGGGGCTGCAAAAAAGACTGGGTTATACGAGACGTCTTTAGACGTGAAGAAGGCGGTTCAAGAAGCTGACGTAGTTTATACTGACACATGGGTTGACATGGAATTTTTCCTAGACCCAAAATTCAAGAAGGAAAAGGAAAGCAGAACCAAACTTATGTTGCCCTATCAGATCAATAAGAAGTTGATGCGTGGAAGCAACGCCCTAATCATGCATGACATGCCTATCCACCGAGGTTACGAAATAAGCGCTGATATGATAGAAAGCCCAAACTCAATAATATATGACCAAAGTGAAAATAGACTCCACACAGCAAAAGGAATTCTACTAAAACTGTTGGGTAAAACGGCGACTTAGATCCTCGAAAGATAAATTATCACATCGAATTCTTTCTTTAACTTGGAATGATTCCGATTCTTGTTACCGAAACATTTCTTTTTTCGAGTTCATGAATGAAAGGGTTTATGCCCACAGAATCACTTGCGATGTGTCCAGTGACTATGAGATTTCCTTTGCCTTCAGCCTTCAGTTTTTCTAAGTCTCCAGAGCTTATATGAATATAAATAACTGTTCCAATGCCGTACTTGAAGTATGTCTTTGCAACTTGATAACCACCATTCGTTCCAGCGCCATGCGACACCACAACTCTTCCAGCAAGGTTTTCACTTCGCCCTAAACGAATCTTGATTTTAGTAACCGCCTTCTTAAATTCTGGCAACTCGCTTAAAGCGTGGACCACATCTTGAACAGAGGAATCTTTTCGTATTGCACTGTTGATTCTTTCCTGCATTATCTTCCTTCCAACTTCATCTAAGGGCGTGTGAATGTTCAGGTACGGCAATCTCAAACACCTTGCAGCATCAATCGTATGAGCGTAGTTTCGTGTATGTGCTTCCACCTCTAATTCCTCAAGTCTCTTCTTCACAGCTCTCTCTGCTTCCTCAGATGGAACCCCGGCCGCAACCATTTGCTGAATATGCCTCTTGAAAACCTGATGAAAACTTATTGTTGCAGCCCCGCCCTGCGGATGATGTGCAATCACGGCATCACAACCCAACTGATGCGCAAGGAGAAGTTCGGGAACACCAGCATCTATGCCGAACAAAACCTTGTTCACGTTATCCCCCCTTAAATATACGGCTGAATCTTCAGGAACCTCTCTCAACCCAGCAAGCTTCAACGCTAACTCCATGATTTCCCCTGTATTCACCGCATTCTCACCTCAAATCAAGCAATTCTATTGTATCGATTCCTTAAAAAATAGAATGAAAGCACTTGCATAGCACACTATCTCAACCCCAACATAAACATCGCAGAAACGAAACCCACCAACAACAATAGTTTAGCCCAGCCAAAAGGCTAGACAAGAACACGCCTGCCCCCGTCTCTTTCAAATGATACACTTCATATTTGGAGCCTAATAGGACCCAAACAGAGGGCGTGGGTCAACCAAGCGCACACACACAAAAAATGTTTTTACCTAAACTCAACCCGCAAACAAACATGCAATACACCATTAATAACCAATAAACCCTCAACCCACTTTTCACGCCTTGTAAGGCGTATTCAACACCTGCCTAACCCTCTCAGCAATCACAGGTCCCAACCCATAAGCCTCTTTCCTCCAATTATCCACGTTCAACAAAACATTCATAGGCGTCTGATACGAGCTAAGCAAAGAAATAGCCTTCTCCCGTCCAATGTTCGGAAGGCTAGCAATAAAGAATATCTGAGCGTCAGCCAAGGTTTCAATCTTCTTCATAGCATGCACAATTGGCGCTCTTTTCTCAACAACCTGCTCTTGTCTAGCCGCAGTGTACAAGAAGTCAACTGTTTCTTTGTAGCTGTTCGTGTGTATCATATAAATGCCTTGCTTGGCCAGGGCGAACATGGCACCCCAGACTGAGGATGGTTGTATTCTACTGAACTTGTACACTATGGGAAAATAGCCTTCAATTAGAATGAAGGGTTTAACGTAAACTTCTTTCAGCCTGAACAATTGCTCAAACAAGTAACGCCTAGTGAGCGTGTACACGAAGTCGTGGACTGTCTTTCTCTCGACAGCGCATAGGTCGGAAAGTATGTAGTCGCCTTTCTCAAGCGCCTGCAAACTGATCTCGGCTCCTTGTTCCTTTAATCCTTTTATTATTTTTGGGGCGGCGCTGGCTTCGCGTGTGTCAACTATTATTGTTGGTCGTCCTTCTTTTGTTGGTTCTTTGAGGTAGGGTAGGAGGGTTTCTGTTCCTGACATGGTTTTCAACTCTGTCGGGCTGGGTGATTTAAGTGTTTGCGAAGGTTGTTGAATGGTAAATTCTAAAAGTGATAGCTGAATATCTATGGGTTGAAGAGAGGAGTTTGCTTGGTTAAGATTAGGGCGAGGGTTAAGACGGGTTTCGGCGAGTTGGAGGTTGAGGGTGAGTCGGCTCAGGAGTTGCTTGAGGCGTTGAGGGGTTTGTCGCCTGAGTTTGTGGGTGAGGTTAGTGGTGTGGTTTCGGCGCGTGTTGTGGCGCCTGTTGGGGCTCGGTTGGAGGGTGTTGTTGAGTTGACTACTGAGGGTCCTGTTGTGACTACGAGGGAGAAGCTCTCGCATTATGAGGCTATTGGTTTGGTTTTGTTTGCGAGTGAGAGGAAGGTGGGCACGGCGGCGAAGGTTGGTGAGTTGTTGAAGTCTAGTGGTATTAAGAGTATGGTGCCAGCGAGGCTGAATGAGATGACTAAGAGGGGCTTGGTGTTCAAGCCTGATCCTGTTAAGCCTGAGTTTAAGTTGACTGTGCAGGGTGAGCGCTGGGTTGAGGATGAGGTTTTGCCTAGGTTGAGAGGCGGTGCGACTAGTTGAGTGATAGAGACAGAGACGGGTAGAGGGGGGTCTACAGCCCTCTATTAGGATCCAAATATGATTTGTATCATTTGAAAGGGGTTGAGTATGGTTGGGTGAGATGGAGCGGTTGATTACGGTTCATGTTAAGTATGGTGATGTTGAGAAGACGTTTTCGGGTAGCGTGGATGATGTTTGGGTGAGTGTGAACAGGTTTTTCGGTGAGTTTGTTCCCGCGTTTGACGTTGCCCGTAAGGTGATGTTGACTGTGGATTTGCCTCAGTTGATTGAGGATTTTAAGGATGTTGTTGCCGTTGCGCCTGAGGGACCCGAGGTGCTCGTATCCAAGGAGAAGTTGACGGATAGTGAGACTTTGCGGTTCTATTTGTTGGGTGCTTACATTGCCTTTCGGTTGGGTAAGCGGGCAACTGATGCCATGGCTAAGGAGGAGTTGCAGGCTAAGTTGGGTAAGTCTTCGAAGATTACGAGTACACGGTTGGGTGAATTGGTTAAGGAAGGAAGTGTGGTTAAGACGGAGGAGGGCAACTACAGGATTACGACTGTTGCCATTAAGAAGTTGCAGGACGAGTTAAAGGCGATAAAAGAAGAAATCTGGTAAGCATGTTATTATTGTGAATCATTATTGTGTGTTCATAAACTATTTTCCCTGTGACTGATAGCGTTGATGTGGTTGGATGAGGATGCGGGAAAGCGGGCGCGCCATGTTGTGTGCGGGCATAGTGTTTTTTGCACTGGGCACGATTTTGTTTGTTGTTTCTGAAAGAATTACGTTGCAGGTTCAGCTGATGCCGGTCTCTTTGATGTTGATTTTTATGTTGGTTGCTGGAGCCATTCTGTTCGGAAGTGGCTTACTGCTGTTTATAATGAACCGCTACTGGAATCCTTAACACGTGCTTACTTAGTTGTGCTTCATAAATCCTATAATCGTGCTGTCATGAATGGAAAACTATGATTGATGCCGCATTGATTGTTTTTATTACTCTTTTCTTCACTTTCGGGTTGCCAATGATATTCATGATTGTTTATTTTTTGAAGGTGCATAAGCCGTTGGAGCAGGCTAAGATTACTACGCCTAGGGAAGTGATTGTTAAGGAAGTGGTGATGGTTCCCTGCCAATACTGCCATGGGCTTATGCCCACAACAGCAACGCAATGCCCACACTGCAAAGCACCAAGAAAGACGTAACATAAGAAAACAGCCCTAAAGAGGACGCAGCTTTAATTGCTTCATATGTTATTTCTTATTCTGCGGTGACAAAACTTTGAGTCCGCTCCGACGCAACATTCGTTGTTGGCTTGAGTCTGACTCCATGCTAAAAGATAAGATAGGCTCACTTGCAAATAGCCTTCGGTATCGAGATATCGTGAACTCCTATCTCAGAAGAATGCAAGCAGATAGACAACAAGCGATGGAGAATAGATATGAAAGTGTTTTGGCCAGCATTACGAAGTTGTGGGTTGATTCATCCAAGAATCCATCAATCTTTAAGGATGCAAGAGATTTCGAGCCAATACTGCAAAGAAACCGAATGTATCGAGACCATTTTATACATTCTTTCAATGTTTTTTTGTTGGGATATTATATCATCAATAGGCTGAACGAGACTCATCATAACAAAGATTTCTTCAAGGCTAGAGAGCCCAATTTCAATCTCACATGGATGCTAACCTCAACCTTTCATGATGTGGCATATCCTATCCAAGAGACGGAGTTTTGGCTGAACGAGTTGTTTGAGAAATTCTTAGGAGTGAATCCAAAGTTTTCTCTAAATATTACGCAAATAGTGCCCATGGTTTACGTTGATTTCATTCGCTTGATTAGTTGTTGGCATAGACAACCGATTCAAGGGCCTCTGCAAGGTGACAAGCTAATGTCCATGGACTGGACCTTCTACAATGAAATTGGTTCGAAGCTGATTGAGAAGGAACATGGCGTTGTAGGGGCACTTATGCTAAGCCATCGAATGGCAATAAGAGAAGGCTTTCTTGAAGAGCCTATCGATTCTACAAAAGCGAGAAATCCTTGGGATTTCTTGTACCTTCATCTACCAGCATGCCATGCTATAAGTCTTCATCACCTTCAGTCTATTCCAGTGAGCTTTAGCAAACATCCGTTTGCATTTATGCTGATTCTTTGCGATGAGCTTCAGGATTGGGGCAGGCCATCGAATCGAAGAGACCGAGACATAATAAGTCTTAAGAATGTGAAAATCACGGAGACAGATCCTCCAGAGATTCTATTTGAAATAGAAGCTTCTGAATATCGAAAAAAGGAATTGAATGAAGTTCTTACACGACGGCTGCTGGACGATGGGACGATTAAGACTAATATAAAGAATGCCCGCGAGACTAAAAAATGATGCTCGTGCGCTACGGGTGTTCACAAGCGACTTGGTGGTCTTTTCTGCACGTATTGATAGCGCCTTGGTCTTCCTTCTCTGTTAAGTACTCCGTCTTTGACTAGGTCTATTAGTGCGTGGGCTACTGCTGTTCTGTCGTAGTGGAATCCTCGTCGTGCCATTTCGCTGTGTACTGCTCCTAGTCCTCTTGGCTCAGCGAACCATCCTTCTTCCCATAGGCGTTGGATGATTACTTTGCATGTTTCTGCCCTGGGCGCTGCTCCTTCCCTCTCTGCGCCTATCAAGGGTGTTTCTTTGAGTTTTTCTGTTACTGTCTGCAGGAATTTGCCCACTGCCTCGTTGGCTTGGTCCACTGTGCCTTCTATCTCGAATTCTACGTTGCCCACTTTCATTTTTACTTTGATTGGCTGCTGCTTCTGCGCCTCTCCTTCTGCTTCTGTCATGCGGATTCCTTATTGTTTATTGTATTGCACATCTTGTTCATGCGCAACACTTAAATACTCACCAACATGCCATATAATGCCTATTGGTGAATTCAATTGATTCAACAAACACAATATACACCAACAACCAGCAAATATAACTTTCCACAAAGCACCCTCGAAGACACTACACTGCCAACACGATTCATAGAACTCAGCCTACGCAGCATAAAAACCATACAAAACAACGAGGCAGCGCTCTACCAACCATACGAGGCCATGACAGACGAAACAACAGAAGAAGTAACACCCATCTTCCAAGGACAAACAAAACTACGACTCAACACCATCCCATTAAAGCCTTCACACCAAGAAACACCAGTAGTAGCCATAGACGTTTCCAGCATAAAAATAGGCGAAACCTCAGCGGGCATACTCCTAGCCATAAGAGGAGCCATAGTCTCAAAAAAACAACGCCAAAGCCACTACCACTACCTACGCATAGGACCCTTCCCCTTCCACATAACCGAACAAAACAAAAAAGAAATCTACCAACTCTTCCGCCAATACAGCCTCGACACATTAGCACCTAATACTACGAGTACACCAAGCCTCATCCACATGCAAACACGCATAACAACCCTACTCGAACGCTGGCTACAAACGGGCGTAGCAACACAAAGCCAAAACACCCTCATCCTCTGGGACGGCTCACTCACAGCAGGAACAAGCGACTCACCGACCCACATAATGATGCAACTACTGGAAACAGCACGCAACCGCCTAAACACGGTCCTAGCCTTCTCAAAAATAACCCGCCTACGCCTCTCAGGACAAAGACTCACCGACCTCATCGAAACCAGCAAGCCACCCTGCCTCCTCCAGATAGAAGGCTACCCAACCGCACCCACAAACACCATACACTTCTTGGGCAACATACACGTAGCCAAACTAACCCAAGGAAACTGCAGCTTCCGCCTAGACACAGACCGCCAACTACCAACCGAACAAGCCGTAGAAGCAATCCAACGCCTCATGGGCAACGACCAACTGTCAGAAAGCTACCCCGAAACACTCCGCCTAGCCCACATATACTCCACCTTCACAGCCAACGAAGTCATAGCCATACAACGCCTCCTAGCGCAGACACACGGAATCAAAACAGTAACCAGACCAAACATACGCCGCTTGCTGTTCGGACCATACGGCAAAGGACCAGACGGAGCCTAAACAACCATGCGCCTCTACAAAAAAGAAGGCAACACCGTTCAAATCCTCAGCTTCCCAACAGAAAACGCCGAAAAAGGAGACTACCTCCTCATAGAAGACACAAAACCCAACAACAAAGCGTTGATAACCCAAGTCATCGACGTCCAATTCGCCAACGTACCCGGCATACTAGAAGAACTACTGCGCGACTCAACAAACGGCGACAGCCTCAACGGCCAAGACTTCGACCCTTTAGAGGTATCCTCACACTTAACCTACATTCAGGACGCCCGCCTACTAGTGTGCAAAATACGAGCGAGCCTAGAAAACGGAAAACTCAGCCCAACTTCAGCGTGGCTACCCTCCCGCAGTCATTCCACAATAAAACCCTTGCCAACAACTGCACTGCTCAAGCTGATAAAGATAAACCACAGCCTGCCCGTGCAGCTGGGCGAAACCAAGGACGAATCGCCGCTCAACATCGACGCTACGGCACTTGACGGCAAGCTCAACATCGTCACTGGAAAGAAGGAAACGGGCAAGTCGCATCTGTCCAAACTCCTCGTGCTCAGCCTCCTAGGCTACGGCGCACCCGTGGTTGTGCTCGACCTCAACGGCGAATACGCTCACCTGGGTTATGGGGCAGACGGAAAAAAGAACGAGTACAGCAGCAGAGTCAACGTGTTAACGCCGAGTGAAAACTTCAGAGTTGCGTTGGCGCAGATGAAGCTACGTGTTGTCTTGAACATTCTCATCCACGCGTTAAACCTGCCGGGCACATCGGCTCGTGAGTTCCGTCGCATCTGGCAGTTCCTCGACGAACGGGCTACTTTGACTCTTCATGAGTTGGGTGAGGCGATTAGGAATTGGCGTTGCAATCAACACGTGCGCGACGCTTTGTTCAGCCGTTACTACGCCTTGGTCAACTCGGGTTTTTTCACCGACAACCCTTCAGACGCTGTCAACCTTGAGGATTGTTTCCAGAGGGTTCGAAGCGGCGGCGCCTTAGTGGTCAACTTGCGGGACACATCTCTGGTTGACCGACAGATCGTGGTTGAATACCTACTGGGCAAACTTGTAGACTTGTTGACTCAGCATAAACTGCGTGCTGTTTTCTTGTTTGCCGAAGAAGCACACTTGTACCTGCGCGAGACTTATTGGGATGACATAGTGACTCGTATGCGCCACTTCGGCGTGTTCACAACGTTTGTGACGAATCAGCCTGACACTATACGGGAGAATATTTATCGTCAAGCCGACAACGTCTTCCTCTTCAACTTCACCAATGAGCATGATTTAGAGGCTGTGAGCAGAGCTGCCAAGGTGGACGCTGAAACGGTTAAGTCTATCGCACGGGATCTGCCTGCGCATCACTGCTTATTGTTGGGGACAGCGGTGAAGGATTTTCCAATAGTTGTGAGAGTGAAAGCCCTGAACGTTCAGACTATGGGGCAGACCAGACTTTTTTTCACAGAGAAGAACTGAGCTTTTTCAATTCATTTTCGTGTTTTTCGAAAAATAAGCGAAAGGAGTTGGTTAAGTCGTATTTTTTAACTTCGTCGAGGGGGACCCATCTGGCTTCGGCTGCGTCTTCGGCGGCTTTTAAGGTTCCGCCTTTAGGTATTGCCAAGAATTCGAGTAGGGTGAAGTGATATTTTGTGCGGTCTCTTTCGTCGGTTATGATGCTGTCGAAGACGTCTAGGGGTCTGTCGTCTACTATCTCGATGTCTAGGCCGCTTTCTTCCTTTGCCTCTCGGATGGTAGCGTCTCTAACTTTTTCTCCAAGGTGAACCGAGCCGCTTGGGATGCTGTATCTGCCCTTTCCAGGTTCAGCTCTTCTCTTCACGAGGAGAAGTTTGTCGTCTTGAAGTATGACTGCGCCTACGCCCACTATTGGGCGCATCGGATATTCTCGTTTCACTCTTGGAGCCTCAACTCAAATACATTTTCACTATCTTATATTTAAGAGAACGTTTGCAGCGATCTCATTCTCATCAAAAAGTTGTTGTGTTGAAATCCGAGATAGATGCGCAGAAATCGAATATGCGCAGATAGCAGCCTTAATGGGCTAGGAAAAACTGAAGTTGTACATCTGTTTAGAAATACTACAAGGTAGGCGTAGCTTTCATGTCGATACTTGCGGAGATACGTTGCTCCACTTGTGGCGCACCACTTGATTTCAGTCCAGGAGAGATTGTTGCCACCTGTCGATACTGTGGTTTTACGCAGGTTATAAAGACCGGTGAGGCTTTCGAATTTGAACACTCCATGATTTTGAACAAATGTAATCAAGAGCAGGTTGATGATCTAGTGCGTAATTGGATGAGAGGCGGATTCATAAAACCAGGTGATTTGGCAAGGTCATCTAAGATTAAGGAGAAGAACCTTACCTACTTGCCTTTTTGGGTTGTTTCCATCTCTGCAACCAGCACGTATAAGGGTGTCTTTGAAAGGTTGACGCCACCAGTGATGAAAGAAGGAAAAACTGAGAAGAAATACAATTGGCTGGTTTTGGCTCGGAAAGCCACGGATTTCCCAACACGCGAGTATGAAGTGCCGTTAGAAGGCAAGGTGCCCTACGACTTCAGAAAGATTGAGCGCTTCGCCAAAGTGCTGAACAGCGAGATCGAGAAAAACGAGGCAATCGACATAGCGAGGCAACAGATCGAAAACTTGCACGAGTTTCTAGTGAAGCAAGATGTTGACAAGGTAATCGAAATGAAAACCAACCTGGAGGTCAGCGATGCGGTTTACTTGCACGCACCCGTCTGGTTTGTTGTGTACGAGTACAAGGGCGAGCGATATCGCATTTTTCTGGACGGCGGAACTGGCATGGTCATCAAAGGCGACATACCCTCAGCAAAGTTTGGGTTGGTTTAACTTACCGTTTAGTCTGTTTTTTCGCTTTTATTATGAACCAGAATGGGACAAGCCCCATGCTTTGGTAGTCTTTTCTGGCTTCCTTAGATACCCGTAGTTTCTCTCGGTCAAGTTTTGGCAGTCTGCTTTTTGCAAGCCTTTCGGGCTCTAAATACTTCAGAATCAAGAAACCGTTTTTCAGCAAAGCCTCAAAGTAATCTTGTAATGGACGATGGTAGCTGAACATTTTGACTCTTGTTCTATCTTGGAGTTTGTCGACCCAGAAGACTTTTCTCCGCTTAAAGTAATCTGCCACCGCATAAACACTCTTGCCGTTGTATCTAATGAGTTTGCCCTCTGCAAACGGGTGTCCCTCGCTGAAGACAAAAACGCCTCCATCTCTCAAGACTCTGCTAACTTCGGCGAAGGTTCGGTCAAGGCTTTCAACATAAAGCAAGGATACAGACGTGATTACCACATCAAACGTGTTGTCAGTAAATCGGCTCAAATCCTGCATGTCGCCAACGGTGAAGTCTACATCCACTTTTTCCTTCCTTGCCAATGCTTTGGCATATGCTATCTGTTTCTCTGAAAAGTCTATGCCCGAAACGATTGCACCCTGCTTAGCAAGAGCTACAGAGATTTGTCCTCCTCCGCAACCGATTTCGAGTACTCTCTTTCCTTTTACCTCGCCGATCAGTTGAAGTTCTCTCTCACTGGGAACAAAATCTCCGTAGTAAACATCATCGGTGCGTATCATGCTTCTCCTCTGGTAATCCTCAGATATCCTGTTCCAACTTGCCTTCAAAGAAACCATTCTATTCCCATCCGTAAACCATAATTTCCGAACATCTTAAAAGCATCTTGCTAAACTCTAAAAGAATAGCCTAATCTAGGAGAAAAAAGGCTTGAGCGAGAAAAAAGGAATGTATGAAAAAGCCAAGGAGGAAATGCGACTCTCAGAGCGCATACTGGCAGAGTTACCTGGGTTTAGAGGATACAAGGAGAAAGAACTGCGACGGGAAAGCGACAAACTGATTAGAAATCATCTCTATCAAAGGCTAACCAAAGCCAGAAACGACCTAAAAGAGGTTTTCCAGAAACTCTCAGACAATCGCCTTCATGAAGTCCTCACGGACATGGACCGATTCATCATGAGGTTTGACAGAGTTTCAGAAAAAATCAACCATGCCTCTTATGGTTATGCAGGCTTCTTCAACGTGGTGAAGGTTGAAGAAGGAAAACTCGACAAGATGACTGAATTCGACACAGGGCTCATGGACGATGTGGACAAAATCGTCGAAGAAACCACAGCGTTCAAGAAAGAGGTCATGAAACAGAAGTTTGAAAAGGTGAGAGACCACATCCAAAACCTAAGCGACACGTTAGAGGAGTTAGAGGAAGCGTTCGACGGCAGAGAAGAAGTAATCATGGGAGTGAAATGAAAATGGCGCAGGTTATTGAATGGAAGAACCCGGGACCAGAAGACATAGTTTGGAAGTACCCCGACGAAGAAATCACATGGGGCGCACAACTCATCGTGCACGAATACGAAGCAGCAGTCTTCTTCAGGGATGGAAAAGCCTACGACGTCCTCGGTCCAGGCAGGCACACGCTCACAACCCTAAACCTACCATTAATCACAGGCTTATTGTCGAGAATCGCAGGTTACAAAGAGAAACCATTCAAAGCAACCGTGGTCTTCATATCAACCAAAGTTTTTGCAGGCAAGTACGGAGCCAGGGCGCAGACAACCGAGCTTGCGCCTCTTCAAGTCCACGGCACCTTCTGGTTCAAGGTGGACAACCCCCAACTCTTCGTCATGGAGGTGGTTGGCGGACAGAACGCTTATTCAAGCAGTGACGTTGACAACTACCTACGAGGCTATATAAACGAGAGAATAATCGACGAACTCTCTCACTACGACCTTCTGACAGTGTTCACCAAACTGGACGAAACCAGCATCTCAGCCAAGAACGCAATCTTAGACGCTTTCAAACGGATTGGACTAGACCTCACAGACCTACGATTTGAGGGAGTAGACACCACACCAGAATACAGGGACAGATTGTTCTGGCTCAAACAGACAAGAGCAGCTGAAGAAGTATTACGAATGGAAACAGTGAAAGAAGCAGCCAAAGAACTAGGCAAATCGCCTGGAGCCGCGTTAGGCGCTGGAATGGTTCTAATCCCCCAGATAATGACGCCGACTGGTCCAGCGCCTGCACCAGCAGCAGCGTTGCTGATTTGTCCAAACTGCAGCGCCAAGGTGCCCGCTACATCAAAGTTCTGCCCTGAATGTGGAATGGCGTTCACGGCTCCTGCAACGGGAACAACCAAATGCCCCAAATGTGGACATCCAGTGATGTCAACCGCCAAATTCTGTCCAGAGTGCGGTCACAAGCTCAAAGAATAAGGTGGAAGGGAGAGCATCCATGCCACGCCAACAGTTGGGTCTGCTTTCCTTCGGCGTGCTAATTATATTAATCGCTGTTCTGCTCGTGGCTTTCTCCCCAGACTGGGGCACGATTCTTTCGCTGACACTCACGCTTTATGGGCTCTGGGTCATAGTCCTAGCGGGAATAAGGGCACGAAACCCAGTGAAATACGAGCGCGGAGCCTTCAGCACACTCATCTGGGGAATCTTGCTAACCGCGATTGGAGGCGCCTGGCTTCTTTACATCCAGACACCCAACCCAATATACGCGGTGGCGCTGGTTCTCTTGGTAATCGGAATACTAGCCGTGGCTACAACGTTTCGAACCCGAAAAAAACCATAGGGACCAAACATTCGAACAAAAAACATTGGCCGTTAAGGCTGACGCCTACTAGCGCGTGCTTGCTTGTCCAGAATTTGATGGAAGAAGTCAAGCTTTAGTCCATACCTCTCACAGACTTCAACGATGCTGGAGGAGTACAACTCAAACAATTCCTCGATGGTTTTTCTTGCCAAGTCTGAGGGGATTTCATCGGGGTTTTTCAGAAAAAGAATGAACCATCTGCCTAGTTGAGTGGGCTTATACCATTTAACCCATATCCGCTTCTTCTCGGTTGCGACCTGTTCCATGCCGTCGTCTAAGATGCCTGCCAAAACCATCTTTTTAAGGTACTGAATTATGGACTTGTTAGAGTAGGATGTTTGTCGGATTAGCTCCCGCTGATACGTGCGCCCGTCTAACCTCAGTCTAGTCAGTATGCTCATTCCTACCCTTGACTGCAATATGCTCCAGACCAATCGACGCTGTTTTGCGTCAATTGGAAAAGGCAGCACGTAGGGCCACACGCGCTCTTCTCTCAATTATGATTCAGCCTTCTCAAAGAGGTTAAGAGAACCCTCTACATCAACAACCACTTTTCCTTCCTTTATCACTTTTTCCACCAAGTTCACGCCGAATCTATAGCCTAAAAACTTGTAACTTGGGACATTCAGAACAACGATGTCTGCCTTCTTTCCATGTTCGAGGCTTCCCACCTCACGTGCTCGTTTTATTGCGTGAGCAGCGTTTATTGTTGCTGCAGTCAAGGCTTCAGCCGGCGTCATTCGCATCTGGCGACAAGCAAGGGCAATCACTAATTGCTGATTCTCCACCCAACAACTCGGATTAAAGTCTGTTCCCAAGGCGACTGGAACGCCTAGTGAAATCATTTTTCGAGCGTCGGCGTATCTGGATGTCATTAGAGTGAAGGCCGCTACGGGAAGTAGAACGGCTACAACTCCACGCTTAGCCATCATTTTTAGTCCTTTCTCAGAAGCAAAGAGCAGGTGCTCAGCAGAAACAGCGCCCACTCCTGCAGCCAACTCGGCTCCGCCAAACGGGGTTATCTCATCTGCGTGCACTTTAGGTGTTAAGCCCTGCTTTTTACCTTGTAGAAGAATTCGCTTGGACTGGCTTCTGCTAAACACACCCTTTTCACAGAAGACATCGCAGAATTCTGCCAGTTTTTCTCTGGCAACCGTTGGAATCATCTCGCCTATGATTAGGTCAACGTATCCATCGGCTTGCCCTTTGTACTCGGTTGGAACCGCGTGTGCTCCCATGAAGGTTGGCACTACGTCAACTGGATGCGTTTCGTTTAAGCGTTTCACAACTCTCAAACACTTGACTTCATCTTTTAGGGTGAGTCCGTATCCGCTCTTCGCCTCAACCGTTGTGGTTCCATGTTCTAACATGACGTTGAGCGTCTTTCTGCTGGTTTCCATCAATTCTTGTTCACTGGCTCGTCTTGTCTCTCGGACCGTTTTTAGGATGCCGCCCCCCTTTTGCAGAATCTCCATGTAAGAGGCGCCCTTCAACCGCATTTCAAACTCGTCTTCCCTTGAACCCGCAAAAACCAAGTGAGTGTGAGGGTCAACAAAACCTGGAACAACAACCTTTCCCTTAGCATCTATTTTTTCTTCAGCCTCAAAACTTCGTTTGACTTCTCGAGTCTTGCCCACAGCCAATATCTTTCCATCTTTAACTGCCAAGCAGCCGTCTCGCACAATCTCCAATTCTTCCATCTTGCTGCCGATTAGCGGTTTTTGGCTTCCGCCAGTCAGAGTAACCAGTTCGTTGGCGTTTTCAATAAGGAGGTCGGCTGACTTCTTAATCACTTGGTTTTCGCCTTCGCCTTTTTCTCAACAATGTTATGAATGGCTATTTCGAGCACATGATCCACATTGAGGTTGCTTATTTTCATATAATATGAAGCAACATCTACAACAGCACGTATTGGTGCTAATCCGCAGAACTCTGAACTAACAATAGAAGCATTGTAGCGCTCGGCTTCGATCTTGATCAACTCGAAGACTCGATACAGGGGCGTCTTTTCAAAGTCAGTTATACTCATACCGATCTGAGTCAAATTTTTCTCAGGAATGGAGGCAGCCATGGCTTTGACGAAGGCCAAACCGCCCTTCTTGGCGTGCACAGCCTTGGCGATCTTCTTGGCTATCGACAAGTCTGAAGTGCTCAAGTTGACGTTGAAGCCTGCCATGATTTTGCGAGCGCCTGTTATGGTTGCGCCTGCGGTGGGATGGGGATAATTGGGTCCAAAATCGGGTTTTCTCTCGGGTTTCTTCATTGTTTCAGTCAATTTTTCGTATTCTCCCTGTCGTATCCAGTCTATGTCGCTTCTTTCTGGCTTGGTGGCAGCCTCACCATAGAGGTATACAGGAACCTTGCTTCTGTCAGAGAATTCTCTTCCGAATTTTTTGGCTAGGCTTATACAGTCTTTAATATTCGTGTTTTTTATTGGAATGAAGGGCACCACGTCTACAGCGCCTAGGCGGGGATGCTGCCCCTTGTGTTGGTTCATGTCGATGAGTCTAACAGCTTTAACTGCAGAAGCAAGGGCAGCTTTGATGACCGAGGTTTTGTCACCAACAAAAGTTACCACCAGCCTGTTGTAATAGTCGTCAAAAGTGTGGTCGAGGAGATAGACATCGTCTATCCGCCTTATTTCATTAAGAATCGCTTCCACAACCCTGGGCTGAGACGTGCTAAAGTTGGGAACGCATTCAACGATTTCTCTCAAATCATTTCCCCCAAGCCTTTTGGCAGACATTTACATGGAAGATAGAGAATATGTCAAAATTAACCTTCGCATGCATTTTTAAGGTGCACAGTAGACCACGGTGACACAACTTAGGATTGATTTTCATACTACAACGAAAATTGCATGATTTATAAATGGTAAATGCACTCAATGATGTTTATAATTTTTTAAAAAAACAATGGAATTAAGTCAATGATGTGAAAAACTGATGGTGTTTCTATTTATCTCTAGTTAACAAACGATTTATACTAAATCATGACAATAGGAAAGGCTTCGAGGTTGAACAAATGAGGAAAAATGCCATAGTGCTCTCTACTCTCATATTGACAGGGATAATTTCGACATTAATGATACATCCTAGCGAAGCAACCATATCGATGACCAAATGGTTGCAGCCAACCTTCAGTGGTACAGACGCCTTCTACGGTGGACCAGCCGTCGTAGCCTACAAAGAGGGCTCAACGGTCAAACTCGCAGTTTCCGTGACCCCCGCGCCTTATTCTTGGGTAAATGTCACCTGGGTAAGAATCAGTTTCGGATGGGGCAAAACCTACAATTCCACGGAGGCAGACGGAGTCAAGCCTGCTACTGAAATCGACGCTGAACGCTCTGTGTACGTTTTCAATATCTTATTCACGGCTCCTTCGACAGCCGAGGCTTCAAATCTTGTTAAACACAGCTACACCGTCAGTGTTAGCTACAATTACAGTGGAGGAACCGACAAATGGACGTCAAGCGGCACAGACTTCGTGGTCTATTCAGACTTGCAAGCGGAAGCACAGGCGCTTAATCAGCAAGTTGACGCTTACCCAACCACCTGGGGTTTCAGCAGCTCCGAAGCCCAAGTCTTGTGGGAAAAAGCCAAGAACATAGCGGCAAGCGGAGACACATATTACGCAAGTGGAGACTTCACTAACGCTAAAGGAAGTTACCAATCAGCCCTAGATTTGTTTGACCAAGCCTTTGCCGCCGAAAAAACATATCAAACCGCTGTCGACACAGCCGGTAACACAGCTTTATCGAATTATTACAACGCCTTGGCTGACAATGCTGCCACACAAGCAAACGCTTCAAGAACAGAGGCAGAAGCCGCCCAAACAGAAGCCAACGCAGCGATGAAAGAGGCAGACTCGGCGGCCAAGCAAGCTGAAGCAGCTTTAACTAACGCTTACGGATGGGTGACGTTTGGTGTTGGTTGGATATTCATCGGCATTGGCGCTATAGTCTATGGCCTACGAAAACAAAAACCCCCAACCTAACTAGCCGTCTAAACTGCTAGCCTTTTTCTCCTTCTTTTTTCTTATTATAAAAAACCATTTAACCCTCCCCATTTCTAGTTGATAAACGAATAAAGGGAATATTAGGAGAAGCTGTTCGAGTGCCGCAGTCACGTTTTGACTGGAAGTTTGAGATTCCAACGTGGGAAAAAATTTATGACCTATTGCTCAACCTCGCCAACAAGATTAGAAAAACAGGTTTCAAACCAGACGTAATCGTGGGCATCGCACGAGGCGGATGGCCTCCAGCCCGCATCCTGTCAGACTTGCTGGAAAACCCAGAGTTAGCCAACGTGAAGGCTGAGTTCTATCTCAGCGTGGCCGAGACCAAGGGTGAACCAGTTATAACGCAGCCTGTTTCGGTCTCGGTGAAAGGTAAGAAAGTTTTGGTTGTCGACGATGTGGCTGATTCGGGCAAAAGTCTGGCTTTGGTGAAACAACACTTGGAAGAACAGGGCGCAAAAGAGGTCAGAATCGCAACCATTTATTATAAGCCATGGTCCATAATCACGCCCGATTGGTTCGAAGAAGAGACAAGTCACTGGATAATCTTTCCATGGGAACGAAAAGAAACAGTTAGACGCATCTTGGAGAAATGTCAAAAACAGGGCAAAACTGTTGAAGAAGCCAAGAAAACGCTGACAAGCTATGGATTCGACCGCAAACTTGTAGAAAAATTCATTCAAGAGATTTCAGAGGAAAAAACGTGATAGAGAAGCTGGAAGACTTCGACCAATACTTGGTTGTAGCCGGCTTCAAGAGCATCAGAATCATGAATATCGACAAGTTCTTCATGGGCGTTAAAGAGAAAACAGGAGCCGCTTGTGTCCAATTTTTCGACGCCACTTTAATCGCTGGAAAGGACCACCTGCGTTTCGCAGCCTTGAATTCGTTGAACGCCTTTAAAAACAAACTTAACATTTCAAATAGCTTAGCTATGGAAACTCTTCTGTACGCCTCGGCTCAACACCAGATAAAGGATGCGTTAAAACTGCTCGGAATCAAACCAAACAGCTGGCGAGTTGCCGTTCTCATTCTAGACAAAACTCAGAATCAAGCATTATCTATTCTGGAATCAGTTTCAGGACTGCTCCGAGGTGAGCGAGACGACTCCGTGGTCGAGCTTACGGATGAAAAAGTCGATGGATTGAAGGAGCTGTTTCAGATTTCTGATTTAGAGTTGGAGGCGAAGACCGAAAGAAAAGGCGCCGAAAGAGAAGCGTTATTGGATTTGGTCATCGAACACATGGCGTTGTTGGCTACTGAGCGTTAAAATTATGTCTTTTCCTTCATTATTGAGAGAATGTCATTGGGTTCTACTACAGAGACTCCTGTAAATCCTCCCACGACCTCTACCAAGACGATTTTGTCCGGGCGGTTCAGGTCCACTCGACGTTCTATGGTAGAGGCTGCTGCCTCGATGATGTTGGTGGTCGACATGGTCGTGAAGCGTTTCTCCACTGTTACTCTGAAAGATTCGTTTTCTTTTATCTTAAAACTAAGTTCATTAGCCACACGTTGGATTTCGCCTAGGTCTGTGCGTACCACTCTTTCCACGGGGATTATTCTCAGCGAATAACGAAACTCGTAGGGTCTGTCCTTCAAGATTTCTCGGAATTTCTTGATGACCTCGAATGGGTCAAAAGCCGTTTTGGCGGCGATCAGACCAGTTATGCCTGTTTTGTCCACTTTTGCGGCTGAGTCACCGATTTCTCCTAGTAAGTACCAGATTTCTGAACAGGCGTCTTCTTCATTTCCTCGGGCAGTGGTCACCAGCAAATTAAAATCCTTCAGCACCATCTCTCACACACCCCATTCTTTGAGAACAATAGAATTTGTAACAAAGTTACCGTAGAAATGTTTTCTCTCTTCTTCATTTAGGATTTTCTATAAGATGAGAGAGTGCATGTGACAAAGACTGCAAAAACAGTCAAACATAGTTAAGTTTATATTTTAGTGGAAAACTGCACTAGGTAGATTTGAAGTTTGCTTGTTAGGAGATGATTGTATGGCGTATCTAACAACTCAAGCCGGACAACCTGTCCTTATCCTGAAAGAAGGAACAGCGCGAAGAAGAGGCAGAGAGGCGCAGAGAAACAACATCATGGCAGCACGAATCATAGCCGAGGTGTTGCGAACCACGCTTGGACCCAGAGGCATGGACAAAATGCTCATCGACACGTTAGGCGACATTACAATAACCAACGACGGCGCAGCCATCCTTGACGAAGTTGAAGTTGATCATCCCGCAGCCAAAATGATGGTTGAGGTAGCCAAAACCCAAGACGATATGGTGGGCGACGGAACCACAACCGCTGTGGTTCTAGCCGGCGAACTTCTACGAAGGGCAGAAGAACTTCTAGACCAAAACATCCACCCAACAGTAGTTATAAGTGGCTATCGCAAAGCCGCCCAAATGGCCGTGGACACTCTTTACAAAATTGGGATTCCCGTCGAAAAAGATGACCGAGCAACCCTTAAGAAAGTCGCTGTAACGGCAATGGCGAGCAAGGCTGTGGGCGTTGCCAAGGAGCATCTTGCTGATATAGCCATCGAGGCTGTAAAACAGATAGCCGAGCAACGTGGCGAAAAGTGGATAGCCGACATTGATCAGGTTCAGATGACCAAGAAAGAGGGCAAGAGTCTCTTCGACACGCAGCTTGTGAAAGGAATAATCGTTGATAAAGAGGTCGTGCACCCAGGAATGCCAAAAAGGGTTGAAAACGCAAAAATAGCCCTACTCGACGTGGCTCTTGAAGTAGAAAAAACCGAGTTCAGCGCGGAGATAAGGATACGCGACCCCACGCAGATGAAGGCTTTTCTGGACCAGGAAAACCGCATGTTGAAGGAGATGGTTGACAAGATCAAGGCTTCAGGTGCCGAGGTTGTGTTCTGCCAAAAGGGCATCGACGACATGGCACAGCACTTCCTAGCCAAAGAGGGCATCCTCGCCGCACGCAGAGTCAAACAATCCGACATGGAAAAACTCGCTAGGGCTACGGGTGGAAAAGTTGGTAGCAACCTAGACGACTTGAAAGCCCAAGACTTAGGCAAGGCTGGAGTGGTTGAAGAGCGCAAGGTAGGCGAAGACAAAATGGTGTTTGTAGAAAACTGCAAGCACCCACGTTCGGTGGCTATCCTGATTCGTGCAGGACTTGAACGAATGGTTGACGAGGCAGAGAGAGCAATGACCGACGCCTTGTCTGTTGTCTCCGATGTCATCGAATGCAACAAAATAGTTGCTGGAGGGGGTGCCATCGAATCCGAAATCGCCAAGCAACTGCGGGATTACGCCACAAAGGTCGGTGGAAGAGAACAACTGGCTATTGAGGCTTTCGCCGACTCACTAGAAATCGTGCCTAAAACCTTGGCTGAGAACGCTGGGTTGGAACCCATCGACATTCTGGTTGGGTTGAGGTCAGCACACGAGAAGCCTAAAGGTGAGGTTTGGGGCGTCAATGTTTACACAGGCAAGGTCATGGACATGTACGGAAGCGGTGTGATAGAGCCTTTACGTGTCAAAGAACAGGCTATCAAGTCTGCGGCTGAAGCAGCCTCGATGATACTGCGCATCGACGATGTCATAGCGTCTACGAAGCCAAAGGAAGAGAAAGGCGCTGGGAGACCTAGCGAGGGCATGGAAGAAGAATATTAGCACAGAACCTTTTTTTTTCTTCTTCTCCTTTTTTTACTATTGCTTGGTTTTAATGAAACTCGCAAGTTTAATATACAGTTTTGTCATCAAATCGTAGAATTCTTAGAAGGGAAAACAGATGAGAGAGGGCTCGATTAGAGAAAGGTTGAAAAGTTTTCAAGCCTTGATGGAGAGCAAAGGCATAGACGCCACGATGATAAGGAACATCTACAGTTTCACCTACTTCACAGGCGTTCCATGGTGGCAACCGTCGATTCTTATCCCAGTAAGGGATGAACCCATTATTTTCGCTTTTGAAGACGAGGTGGAAGAACTCCGAGAAAAAACATGGATATCGAACATTCTGGGCTACAGAAGAATCGAGGAACTCATGAGAGAGGTGGTTGACTCCATACGCAAACTCGGCGTTCAAACCGTGGGTTTTGACGTAGACATAGATGCCTCTGCATTGTTGTATGAACAGTTTAAAGCCATGCACCCTGGCAAGAAAATCGTGGACGCCCACGGCTTGATCATGCAACTGCGAATGGTTAAGGACCAAGACGAAATTGAACTGATACGAAGAGCGTCCGAATGTGCCCAAAAGGGATTAAAAGCAGCGGTTGAAGCAGTCAAAGTCGGGGTAACTGAGACAGCCGTTGCAGGTGCGGCGCAAGCCGAAGCTAAAAAGAAAGGTGCAGATTCGGTTCTTATTTATGTTAACGCAGGAAGACCCCGTGTTCATGCGCACCCAAGGAATAAAGGAATTCAAAGGGGAGACACGGTTATGATTGATATCATGCCCTCTTTCGAGGGTTACTTTTCCGACCTTGCTCACACAGTCTTCGTAGGCTCGGCGACTGAGGAGAAGAAGAAAGCCTATAAAGCGTTTCTCGAAGCCCAAACAGCTTACTTAGCGGCGCTTAAACCCGACATGCCCTTAGACGAGTTAGAAGGAATCGTGCAAGAAGTGTTTCGACGTTATGGGGTGGAAAAATATTATGTTTACGGTTTCGCCCATGGTGTTGGACTGCGTTTTGAAGAAGACCCGATAACAACCATAGTTGTGCCCGAGAGAAAGACAAAAACTTTAGCGAACATGGTCTTAAACGTGGGACACGCCCCATTGTCTGGTAAGGCAATAGGAACCATAAAAATGGAAGACACTGTTCTGGTCAAAAGGGAGAAAGCGGAAAAGCTCACTGAATTTAAACGAGAATTATTAGAAGTGTGAGAGATAAACCACTGCTTGATCGCCCTTGACGTACTCGAAGTCGACTACGGCTCCATTAGTCTTTTGCCTAACCGACTTTATTTTGAACTTTAATCCTGTGGTTTCTTCAAGCAAAACTTGAAAGTCTGTGTAGTATTCATCTGGGGCGCAAGAGAGGCAGAAAGGTCCTTCAAACCGCACTAGCAAATGACCTTTACCTTTCCCTGATTGTTTCTGTCTTAACACCTCGGCATGCGCCTCTAATCCATGATACTTGTTGTATTCCTCAATCATTTTATCTAACAAACTTTTCTTAATCAATGAAAAACCTCCTTTTCAGATCAAACTTTTAATTTCTCAAGTATGATGGAAGGACAGATTTTTTTGACGCCTTCAATCGTCCCAATCTTCCCTGAAATGATTCTCGACAACTCCTTGCCATCTCTAGTCCAGATCTCTGTCATAATCATGTGATCTCCAGTGGAGGTCGCCACATACTTTGCCTCAGGAATCTCGCACAGTTTCTGCGCGGCTTCCAAAAGTTTCGATGGGTCAACATCAACGCCCACGATTGCGACAGTGTTAAGACCGATTTTAGTGGGCTCCACTACTGCCGTGAATTTCTGGATCACTCCATCGTTTTTGAGGGCCATTACCCTCTTTCTGATAGTTGACTCATTCAGTCTTAATTTTCTGGCTATTTCAGTGAAAGACAGGCTTCCATCAGTCTGGAGAAGTTCCAGGATTTTTAAGTCGAGCTGGTCAACCATTTTTATTCGCCTCTTTCGCTCCGATTTTCATACGGTTTCATTACATTTTTATCCGTTTTTCGTGCATAATGTTTTTAAATTCAGACAAATTTATAAGGTTATCGGAATTTGAGTAAAAATAGCTGGCATGCGAGGTGAGAACGTGAGAAAAATGAGTGAAGACAACCTGAAAAGCGCCTTCGCCGGCGAAAGTCAAGCCCACATGCGCTATCTGATTTTCGCTAAGAAGGCAGAAGAGGAAGGTTTCCCGAATGTTGCTAGACTTTTCAGAGCCATATCTCATGCGGAACAGGTGCACGCCACAAACCACTATGACGTCTTAGGCATGATTCGCGGCTCTTCTGACAACCTGCAAGTGGCCATCGACGGTGAAACCTACGAAGTGAACGAGATGTATCCAGTGTTTAATGCAGTTGCCAAGCTTCAGGAGGAAAAGGGTGCTCAGAGGACAACAGATTGGGCACTTCAAGCTGAAAAAGTTCACGCAGGCATGTATCAGAAAGCTAAGCAGGCGGTTGAGAACGACAAAGACCTCAAGTTGGGTCCGATTTACATCTGTGACATGTGCGGATACACGGTGGAAGGTGAAGCCCCCACTCGATGTCCCGTATGCGGCGCATCCAAGGAGAAGTTCAGAAAATTCTAAGCCAGAGAAAAAGTTTGGTTGGGGATAAATCATAAATAGTGTCCTCTCGGATAACATTGGAATCAATGAGGGATTTGCATGAGTATTCTATTGAGTAAGGCGGACAGGCAAAAAATCATTAAGGCCTTGAACATTGACATCGGGCTTGAAATTGGCGCAATAATTCAGTACATAATGCACGAAGTGATGGCTGAGGGCATGGAGAGCCCAGCCATAATGGAGAAGTTTGAAAACATCGCCAAAGAAGAAATGAAACACCTAGAGAAATTCGCTGAACGCGTGAATTACTTGGGAGGAGTGCCTAACACTAAGCCAAATCCAGTTAAGGTTGGCGGCACACTTAAGAAGATGGTTCAAGACGACCTAGACGGCGAATACATGGCTATCAAGACTTACAAAAGCCACGTCAAAATGTGCGAGGAGATAGGCGACACCACAACAAGGCTGATGCTGGAAGAAATCCTCACCGATGAGGAAGAACACGCTGACACATGGGAGACAGTTCTCCAAAAGACCGTAAAATAAAGACGAATCCCAAAAACGAGAATTCCTCTTCTTTTTTCTTTGATTTTTCTAACCTTCAGAAAGTTTTCTAAACCCTAAACTTACTGCACAGTTTTTATATCGTTGAAATAGCGAGTGTATAGCACCAATAATTTAATCGCGGTGGAGGAACCTGTGAAATGGCATACGATGAATCATCCGTACTCGAAGTAGTCGAGAAAGTTAGTCAAAGCGTAGTCAACATCAACACGGTTAGACTTCTCCACGACTTCTACTATCAGGTCGTTCCAGTTCAGGGAATGGGTTCAGGAGTCATAATCGACTCGAAGGGCTTCGCTGTAACAAACAATCACGTCATAGCAGGCGCCGAGAAAATCGATGCAACCTTGGCTTCTGGGGAGGTTTTAGCTGGGAAACTCGTGGGAACATGTGCCAGCGACGATGTCGCTGTCATAAAAGTCAAAGGAGAGAATCTCCCAAAGGCTGAACTCGGCAACTCAGATGAGTTAAGGGTGGGGCAGACAGTCTTCGCCATCGGCAACCCATTCGGCTTGGCTGGAGGACCCACCGTCACAAAGGGTGTGATCAGCGCTGTCAAGAGGTCCATACGATCTGAAAAAGGACTCATCGAAAATCTCGTTCAAACCGATGCCTCAATCAACCCTGGAAACAGTGGCGGACCCCTCGTCGACATTCATGGAAGAGTTGTGGCTCTCAACACGGCGATTGTTCCCTTTGCGCAAGGGATAGGCTTCGCCATACCCGTTAATTCAGTAAAAAGATGTGCCTCCGACATAATCACACATGGACGAGTTATACGACCTTGGCTTGGAGTAAGTGGCCTAAACGTTACACAAGAAATCGCCTCATATTACAACTTAGCCGTGGATAAAGGCGCACTCATCACCGAAGTCTGGTCTGATAGCCCAGCGGAGAAGGCTGGGATGGAAAGGGGCGACATCATCATAGGGTTCGGAGACAAAGCAGTCAACAGCGTAGACGACTTGGTCAAAGAGATTCAGAAGAGAAAAATCGGAGAAAAAGCAAGAGTGCTCCTACTTCGCGACGGCCAAAAATGGATAGCAGACGTTAAACTAGAACAAACACCATAAAACCATTAAAAAAACTGCATATCAACGAAAGGCAAACCCGAAACAAACCATCCTTGTACACAACAAGCACAAACCCTCCTAATCAAACTAACACAGCCCTTTCAAATGATAGATTTCATATTTGGATCCTAATAGGCTCCAAATAGAGGGCGTAGGTCAACCCAGCGCACACACACGCAAAAACAACAATTACTCGCTAAATCATCTGTCTCAACAGGTCGTTGATGGCTTCAGCACGATACCCAGTGACGCCACCAGAAGCATAACTCCTCTTAACCTTCCCCCTGAACCCTCTACTAGGCGGATGCAAACGAAACAGAGGCTTTACGTTGGGCAAGCGGCTATATTCCACCTCTCCCTTAAATATGGCTTCAATCAGTTCATTCAACGATTTATGACCCACCTTCTCAGCGTACTCATCAGTTAGCTTCTTCTCACCCACCAACCTGCCCCGCTTCCTGAGAAGAAGAGTCAAAGTCTCCTTAGATATTTCACCCCACGTCAAGTAATTTTGAGCCCTCTTTAACATGCCAAGATAAGCCGAACGATTGTCAACCAAGGTCGCATGGCAGTTGCGTTCCAAGTGCAGCATCTTCATGGTTTCACTAATCTCTCGAAAAATGTCACTGACACCCCGAACACGAACAACCGCCAAACACTTGCGCTCTTGCCCCATCTCCTTTCATCTCACCCATTCCGAAGGCGTGACCAACCTGTAAGTCTTTCTCAAAGCATCAAAAACCGCAAACGCAAAAGACGGAATAGTCCTGGTTGCACCAAAACTTCTAGTCCAAATATCCTTCACACCAGCTAACCCCAAAATAACCTTAGCCGCCTCACTGGCCACTATACCCAGTCCACGAGGACCAGGAACAAGCAATATTTCAACTCCGCCACACTTCCCCCGAACCCGAAAGGGAAGAGAATGCGGCTTGCCGCATCCGCACTCCCAGCTACCACAGCCTCGACGAACCTGAACGACATTCAAACGGGCGTCCATGGCAGCCTTCTCAATTGCTGTACGCACCTGTTTGGCTTTGCCTGAGCCTAGACCCAAGTAGCCATCACGGTTGCCAACTGCCACTATAGCCTTGAACCGAGATTTTTCACCGGCGTCGGTCTGTTTCTGAACAAGGTTTATGTTGATAACCTCTTCTTGTACGTCAGGAAGCAAAACGTCCACGATTTGAGGTTCTCTTATCTTTTGTCCTTCGGCGAAAACCTCTTCGATGGAGGAAATTTTTCCTTCTTGAATCATTTTTCCAAGTTTAGTGCGAGGCACCCAAGTCTCGAGTCTAGCCTCCTTTCGCTCTTGGAATCTTGACTTCGCCCTACTCATTTCTTTTCCTCCATTTTTTCTGATTCTTTCGGTTTTTTAACTCTAGGCTTGGCTGGTTTTCCGGCAGCGACTCTTCTGCGCGGCTTCTTCTTTTCAACCTCTTCTCTTGGCGGTTTCTCCTCTTCTTCTCTTTCCTTCGGCACTTCAACTCTCTGGAGAGCTGAAGAGATTTTCTGTTTCACTTGGGAAAAATGCTCAGTGATTTCCTCTGGGCGTAAGCTCCGGGACAACTGCTTCGAGAATAGCTTTTGATAGGATTCGGGAGTGGAAGACAACTGCTTGGCATATTCCGAAATGTGTTCTCCTCGAACGCGTTTCTCATCGGGCAACTTTTTCTCATCGCGAGGAACAATGATTCCTGCATCAAGGACGCCCTTAAGAGCTGCAAAGATTCGCGAACCCTTAGTAGGCGCGTGCAATCCCAGGTCTAGAACAGCCTCTTTCACACCGCTTGCGATTGCTCTATAACCGCAGATGAGCCCAGTTAGGTGAGCAGCCGGCAAATTACCTTCGCCGCCTTGCCAACCAAACTTTTGAGTTAGTTCATTAGAGTGAGCAGACGCAACCACTCTGTCGCCGTCAACCTCAGCCCTTATCAGCTGAACTGAAATGTTCCTCAACGAACCTCTGATAACCATGCGTGGCAAGCCCGAAAGAATTAGGCTGCGGCGCTGTTGATAGTCGGTTTTGCCTTCTCTGCGCCTTCGGAAAGCCACACGATAGCTTGGACCCTGAGCCATCACCGTTTCCTCCACAAGCCATGGGTTTTGGCGTAGCGTTCCATATCTGCTATTGAGCTGAAGGTTCCGCTTCCAGCTATCATGTAAAGTTGGCGATACGCTCCCTCTGTGAGGGCACGATTAGCCTTCCACTCGCGCAGCGTCCTCCTCAACGCTCGAACTCTCTGCATCCAAACCTGCTTCTTAGTAGTCTTTGCACCACTCGACCCCTTTCTTGTTCCGGGTCCCCTTCTCAACCCTTCTTTTTTCTTTCCATGCAAGACACGGGCTCTGGCACGACTGACACCTTTCTTGGGCGCTGGCTTTATGGCGCCTTCATGAATTAGTCTCCGAATCTCTCCTCTAGTTATAGCCACTTCTACATCTTCTAGGCGTTCGGGGTCGATCCAAACTCGGTTTGCACCCACTTTTAGAATCTGAGAGGCGATGCGTCGCTGGCTTCGAAGGCTCAACTCTTCTTCGCTTCCTCCTCTTTCGCCTCACCAGCTTCCTCTGCCTTGGTTTCGACTTCCGTTTCTTTCGGGGTCTCTTCTGCCTCTTCTTCAGGCTTCACTTCTGGCAGTGGATTAAGAATGAGAATCCCTCTTTCTCCAGCCCTAATCGAGACCTCCGCCCGTTTTTTCATTCCAACGGTATGAGCAATTCTGATGGCTTGAGTTTCGGGGTCAATTTTGCCCAAGTCGTCTACGTTATGGACTATAACCTCAGTATAACCGGATGGATGAAGCCCCCTTGCCACTCTGGGTCCACGGTAGCCTATTCCTGCTGACTTAGGCCAGCCCCTCATTCTTTTACGCATCTTGCTGTCCAAGCCGTCGGGTTTCCGCCAGACCTGAGAAACTCTTTTGTAACGCCAGCTTTCTTGTCGCCTAAACTTTGGCTTCTTGCTCTTGTGGCGTTGTCGCAGGGCCAAGGCTTGTTCTGTGGCTGACTTCTCCATTGTTTTTTCACTCATGTTTAGGCCTCCATTCCTTCATGCTTTTCATAGATGAAAATACCGTCTAAAAATACTCGGGGGTCTTTGCTTCGCACTTTAGTGGCTTGTTCAATGTTGGAGGCTGTTTGACTTACATCCTCAAGGTTGATTCCCTGAACGATGACATCATCCTCTTTTATTGAAACCCTAACGTTACCAAGTATTTTGACAAAGCGTGGGCTTCTTTCACCAGTAAAGTTCTCGATAGAGACTGCGTCTTCTTTAACCTTCACAGAAATCGGAAAATGAGAGAAAACTATCTTCAACTTGTACGTAAACCCCTTAGTCACACCAACTATCATATTTTGAATGTGGGAGCTGACAGTTCCGACCAGAGCGGCCTCCTTCTTTCGCGGCCAATTGGCTTGAACCTTTATGGTTTTGCCTTCTTGCAGAATAGAAACAGGCGCTTCAGAAAAGCTGCGGGTCAAGGTTCCTTTCTCTCCTCTAACCATGACAACTCTCCCCTCTACCTTCATATCCACCCCGTCTGGAATTTCAATGGCTTTAACCGATTCGACAGCCCTCACTTTTCGACGCTCCTCTAATACACGTAGGCTAGAAGGCGACCTCCAACATTTTTTCCGTTGGCTTCTTTGTGAGAAATCACTCCCAAAGGAGTTGAAACAACAAGGATGCCGACGTCTTTGGCTGGAAGAAAAGTTTTTTCCCAGTTTTCAAAACCATCAGCACTAACAGAATAACGTGGCTTTATGGCGCCACATTTGTTCACTCGCCCCAACAACTGAATCTTGAATTTTCCAGCACGACCGTCGTCAATGAATTCGAACTCCCCAATGAAACCATTTAATTGAAGAACCCGAAGCACTCGCCCAAGCAGTTTAGAGGCTGGGCTTATGACGCAGTCCCGTTTGTTCCGCAATTCGTTGTTCATTATCGCCGTCAAACCATTCGCAAGCGTGTCCATAGTGGTCAAGTCAAGCAAGACCTCCTACTGATATTTCTTGAAACCCAACTGTTGAGCAACTTCCCTGAAACAATGACGACAGATGTTCAAACCGTATCGGCGGATAATAGGTCCATATGACCCGCATCTTCGACAAGGTCGGCTGCCCTTGCCATATTTGTGCTCTTTCTTGGGTTTCTGTTTTCCCATGCACTTTCACCTTAAGTTATCTCAACTCCGAACTCATCCTTGACAAATATTATGGCTTCTTCAGAAGTCAACAGTTGCTTTGCGCCTACTCTAGACCTTGCGTGATGCCTACGCTTAACACGCTGTCCTGGTCGAGCCAGAGTAACAGACACATCCATGCCCTGAATGCCCAGTTCGGGCACGTATCTTGTTCCAGGAATGTCGATGTGCTCCTTAATGCCGAAGGAAAAGTTGCCTCGACTGTCAAACCGCTCCCAGGAAATCTTGTTGTCCACTGCCTCAAAGGCTCTTTTAAGAAACTCTTTGGCTTTTTCTTTTCTAAGAGTTACCAGACAAGCGATGGATTCGCCTCTTCTTATGCCGAAGTCTCTCACTGTTTTCTTGGCTTTTCGTCTGCATGGCTTCTGTCCCGTTAACTGTTCGAGAACCTTCGCTGCTTTTTCCAAGGGTTCACCAGATTTGCCAACAGCCATGTTGACTGTAACTTTTTCGAGTCGCGGCTTGAGCATGGGATTCGTCAGCCACTTCTTGTGCACTTCTTCAGCACACATTGTTAACTCGCCTCCGGCAACGATATATGTGACTGGTTATCGCCTATCACAAACACGTAGTCCACTGTTGTTTGGAAACGATTCCCCTTTTCGTCTTCAACAGTAACCAACGAGCCTCTGCGCTTCTGCCGCTGTCTTCGCTCAATAGCTACAATTTTGCCATGTTTCCCTGCGTTTTTGCCCCTTACGATTAGGGCTGGCACGCCCTCAGCCAATTTCATGTGGCTCAAAATTTCTTGGTTTGGCAGACTGATTTTCAATGTGTCTGAAGTTTGAAAAACGTCTTCTTCGGGTTTATTCGGGTCTTTCACCTTAACGAGCACGTTTCTTCCATCGTGGAGATTGAGTTCCACGTTTCCTTGGTTTAAGACTGCTTTGTTCTCAATTCTACACAGCTTGAATGTGGCTTCGTCTTTGCTAATGGAGTGAAGAAACAATCCTTTTTCATTAGGCAGAATACGATACCATTTTTCCACATCTAGTAAGGCGACCACATCCATCAGTCCCGTTGGAAACAATTCTTCTCTCTGAACCTTTCCATCCACCATTACCTTTTCTTCGTGGATTATGGTCTTAGCTTCGCTTCTCGTCTTGGCAACACCTAGGGCATCACGCAAAACCAACGTCAACGGTATACATCGGGAAATTGGATGAGGACCCGCGTTGGGTTTAACTGTCCAAATCGCTTCCTTGCGGTGTATAGGCCAGAATTCAGGAGCGGGCTTCCGTTTAAGATGTCGCCTTCCTCCTTTTTTACCCACTCAGAGATTCCTCCTCTTTCTTTTCCTCAGTCTTCTCCTTCTTTCTAGCCACGGCTTTGCGGGCCTTCTTCTTTCTCTTTTGTTTTTTTGGTTCCTTGGGTTTTTCTTTAGGTTTTTCTGCCTCGAGGGCGGCTACTCCTACTTTTAGTGATTCGCGACGCCACTTGTCGTCTAAGTTTAAGCCGGTTATCATCACTTTAGACGGATGGATGGGTACAAAGGTAGTTGTGCCATCTACCTTTTCTCGTGTCACTCCTTCAACAAATATTGTATATTTCTTCCTGTCAACCCTAGTAACCTTTCCTTCAAGGCCCTTTCGGTCGCCTCTCATAATACGCACGGTATCGCCGCTCCTAACAGGAAGTGAACCTACATTGTGAGAAGCCTTCAAGGAGGGCGACAATAATGCAGAGAAAAGTTTGTATCGTATATGCAAGGGAGCCTGATACAACATTTTTCGTTGTTTCTTGGGTTGCGTTGTTTTCATTGCCTGTTTCTCCTCCTAAACGATTATGCTGGCGGCGCTGGCGATTCTGGGCCACCTTTCTGCTGCCTCTTTGGCTACTGGTCCCCGGATTTCGGAGCCACGCATCTCGCCCTCTGGCGTCATGACAACGGCGGCGTTGTCTTCAAACTGAACCCAGGTCCCGTCTGCCCGATGATACGGCTTTTTTTGTCGAACCAAAACAGCTTGAAAAATTTTCTTCCTCATGTCGGGAGTGCCTCTGCGAACCGAAGTAATAACCATATCACCCACAGAAGCCGAGGGAACACGTCTCAATCTTCCCTTGTATCCAATGACTTGAATGATTCTGAGCGCTCTGGCACCTGTGTTGTCTGCGCATTTCACCACAGCACCAGCCAATATGCCTCTAGATATTTTTGGTCGTTGCCCCAGCATGCCCTTGGCTATTAGCGCTCGCCCCTTAGCTTTCGCCGCCACTTTTTTCTCCCTCCAGTTTCTCGACTACCACAAAAGAAACAGTTTTGCTCAATGGGCGGCACTCGGCTATCCGCACCTTTTCACCCTCTTTCACGTTTAAGCAAGGCGGATTGTGAGCATTGATGTGACTGTGTCTCCGCTCAAAGCGTTTAAACTTGGGCACGTAAAGCTGATAGTCACGACGAAACACAACGGTTCTATCCATCTTGGCACTGATGACAACTCCATCTAAAATTCGGCCTCTTATTCTAAGATTGCCATGAAAAGGACAGTTTCTGTCGTCGCAAGATTTTTTGGGCTTCTTCAGAGCTAGTGTTGCCATCACCATCGCCTTCTAAGTCGTTTCTTGACACGGTCTTCGGGACGTCCAAGGATTACGTTGCCATCAACCTCAACGATTGTGCCATCTGGAGCGGTGAAGTGAAACACAGCCACGTTCTTAACAATTACCTTGTCGTCATTTTTGTGTCTAATTACTAAGGTGTTCCGAGTTTCGTCGATAACCTTGCCACTTATGCCAATGTAACCTAGATTTGTGCTTTTCACAACCTTGACTCTTAGTCCAACGAACTCGTTTTGAACGAAGGCTGGTGAGACCTTCATGCTTTCTTCTCTCCTTCCTTCTTGGGACGTGGCGGTTCGCCCTCTATTGTAAGAATCCGAGCAATCGTCTTGCGAAGTTCACGCACTCGGGCTGGGTTTTCAATTGCGCCACCTGCCTTTATCATCGTTTTTAGTCGGACGAGTTCAGTCTGCAGTTCCCGCAGTCTTTTTCTGCGGTCTTCGGTCGACATGTCACGGATTTCTTTGACCCTCAAGATGGGCATGTTATTATTTTTCCTCCTCTTTTGTTCCAGTTGTGTCGGTTTGGGGTGTCTCAGCAACTTCTTCCTTTGCTTCTGGTTTTGCTTCAGTCTCTATTTTTTCTGTGGTTTCGAGTGGCACTTCCTCTGTGATTTGCACTTGATCTGGAAACTTGGCATCTGGTGGCATTATTCTTACTTTAACTCCATATATGCCGGGTTTTAATTGAACGTGCAACTCTGCCTTGCGCAAGAATGTGAGGGCGGGGTCTCCACTTTTTGGGATGTATCCGGCTCGAAACTTTTCGTAGCGTGCTCTTTCGGTTCTGAGTTTTCCACTTATTATTACTTCTGCGCCTAAAGCACCAGCTTCCATAACTTGCTGAAGAGCCCAGAAGCCCGCTCGGCGGAAGTGTACTCCACGTTTGAGAGCGGATGTAACACGAGACGCTATAACATAGGCGTTGAGTTCTGGGACCTCGATTTCAGCCACCGATATCTGTGGGTTTGGCAACTGAAATTTCTGTTCAAGCAGGGTTGCAAGTTCTTTTATTGTTTCGCCGCCTCTCCCTATCACTAGACCAGGGCGCATGGCATAAACAACAATGTGTGTGCCTAAGGGCGTTTTCGCGATGTCTACGCCCCCGTATCCTGCTCTCTCGAACTCGTTTCGCAAAAATTCGTCGATTTCGGTTTTTTTCACGGCTTCGGTCAAAAAATGTTTGACAACGGACATTTACGTTGTTTTCTCCTCGGTTTGTTCTAAAACTAGTTCAACATGGGTGAGTGTTTGAAACTTGGGTGTGCTGCGTCCGAAGGCTCGCATTCGGTATCTCTTGATTTTTAAGCCTGGGTAAGCGGCTGCGTGTTTGATTTTTAATCTTTCTAGGTCCAAGCCTTTCGACTCTGCGTTTGCTTCGGCGCCTTCCAAAACCTTAAGTATTTTTTGCGCTGTTTTCACGGGGTATCTTCCCGTGTAGGTTTTTTCTAAGCCGTGCCTATGCCCTGCTTTCTTTGTGTATCGGCGGAATGGGATTGGTTGCTTTTTTTGTATGACTCTGTTTAGGTGTTGTTTGGCTTGGTCTAGGGTCATTCCTTTGATTGTCTTGCAGACTTCTCTGGCTGCTTTATGGGATATGCTGAGCTCTCGTCCGCTGGACTTGACTGTTGTTTCTGGGTCTAAGTCTGTGATTGTGTATCCCCGTTTTGGCATAGGATGGTTTTTCTCCAACTGTGCAAACAAACTGCTGAACCGTAACATATATGCTTTTTGTGTTTGTTAGGTTGGGGGAAGAGGGAAACGGAAACGTTTTTTGTGTTTGTGTGTGCGCTGGGTTAGCCTAGCCCCTCTATTTGGATCCTAATAGGTTCCAAATATGTTTGCTGAGAGAATTGAGCGGGTGATGTTAATGAATGTGTCTTGAAGGTTATGTTTGCTGCGTTGGTTTTGTGACTATGGGTTCTTTCTTTGTGAAGGTTTCGACGAATTTTATTGTTGCTGTTTCTGGGAAGAATTTTTGTATGTCTGTGGCTATGCCTCTCTTAGCCAGTTGGATGCCCTCGACGTAGAAGGCTTCTTCGGGCACGTTGATTTCGATTGCTTTTGATGTCTTTTTCCCCATTTTCAATGTAAATTTTGTTATGTCGACTGCTGGTATTCGGCGATGAATGAGAGCGTTAATCTTTTCTTCTTTTGTCTCGAGTTTTTTCTGCACTGTGACCTCGTAGATGAGGGTTTTGCCCGCTAGAGGTGGGTTGAAGTCCAGTTGGATTCTTCCCGCTCCCATGGTTCTCACGACGGCTAGTTTTCCGTCAACCTCGACGCGCATGCCCAGTTGAGGTGTTATTCCCTTGGCAGTGAGGCGTCTAAGAGGCATCAGCCTGACCTTCTCTGGGTCGCGGTTTCCAAACGCTTTTTCTGGTGGAACCTCCACGGGGGTTGTTTTGTTCAGTTCAAGGTTGGTTAAGTTTTCATCTAATGCTTTCAGCATCCAGCCTTCGCCTAGAGCGACGAGTTTGGGCTCGTAGATTTCGCCTTCTTTGTAGAGTCTTTCTTTTTTGGCTGTGTCTTCTCTGGTGGTGTCGAAGACTTCGCCTGTCTCCTTCACTTTGGCAACGTAGTCGATGAGGATGAAATCGCCTTTTTCAAAGGGCATGCCCATCATCTCTTGAACCACTATACATTATCGAGTCTACTTTTAAACTTTAAAACTCGGCTTCAGCATGCCTAATGATTGGTCTGTCAGTCTTGCGCTTTCATTCCTCGAAATCTTGGTTGTCATTGCTCGGATAGCGTCTATAACATCGGGAATATGCACACTGTGGGGGTCAACCGCCTGAGTCAGTCTCAATGTGTTACCATTAACCTCGATTTGTTCCTTCCAAACACAAACTTCATACATATCTGCAGAAGAAGGTCGAGTCCTTCTGAAAAATTCAAACAGGGTGTCTGTGGAGAACAATCCTTCATCGCTGCTTATCACAGATACCCTCGATGTTGTCGAGAGTAAATTCGTCACTGTATTCAACCTCACTTTTTCAGCCAACTCGAAGAAGATGGATTGAACATCAAGAAGAATGGAAGGAACTTTAACGGACGACAAGAGAATCTCTGTTTCACTAAATATGTGGTTCAATTCCCATTTTATTCGCTGCAGATTTGCAGGTGGCTCTGGAATTATCGTGTCTACAGGACCTTGATGAGCCCTCGTGGTTTCGGAGCCTGCTCTCACGAATGTGCACAGCACCCTCTTGACGCCAACTTTTTGTAACAGCGCCCAGAGGGTTCGTCCAGCAGAAACCGCGAAGGGACTGGCAACTCTTACGAATTTTGCTTTAAGAGCCTTGTTATAGGTAGTTATTGAGAAAAAGGCTGGGATGTCAGCATTTGCGGGGTCTTCTCCTGCTTGAAACACCACTTTGATGTTGTAGTTTCCATAAAACCTGTCTTTGTTTTGCTTTCCAACGCCAGCGGGCGTGCAGTCCACTACGGCTTTCACTTTTGGCAAGAGGTTCTCAATTGTGCCCTTGCAGGATATTCCTGCTTTTTTGAAGACTGACATGGCTTTTGGCTCCATCGAATATATGGGATAGCCGACGCGAGATGCTAGATGTGCTGAGAAGTCGGGTTGACTGAGCGCAACACCCATTACTTTCATGTCGTTTTGTCTTGCGACGGCTTCAGCCGTTCTTCTTCCTTGAGAACCAAATCCAACTATGGCTACAGGAATTTTTTCTTTCATGAGAATCATCTCTTTTTCATGTCACAGAGTATCAAGTTTCACGTTTATCTCTTCATTGAAGTCGGCTGTGGCACAGTGGCCGTGTCTGGCTGGTCCAGTGTTTGCTATTATAGTGTTGCCTATGTGGTCGATGCCTCTTGCCTCGTGAATGTGCCCACAAAAAACCACTGAAGGCTGTTTCAGTTCGATGAAGAGTCGCAGGCTTGAACTACCAACATGCCCACCAAAGTACGCTATGTCAAGTTTAGTGTTTAACGGAGGAGAATGCGCAACCACAATGAGATGCTGTCCAACCTTACATTGTTTAAAGCCTTCATTCAATGCGCCGAGAATTTCTTCCTCCGAAATGTCGAAAGGAGAAGGATGCACCTTATTGAGGGGTACGCTTCCAGCACCGATAAAGGATAAGTTTCCATGAGTTTCACACAAACGATGGATGCAGTTTGCGCCCTCGATTTGTGCTTCGAGCAGAGAAGGAGGGTCGCAGTTTCCAGGCACGTAGAGAAGAGGCAGTTTAAGTGCGTTTAGTGGCGACAAGATCTTCTCAGCGTCTTTATTTGAGCCGAAGTGGGTGATGTCTCCGCATACAACTACGACATGGGCGCCAAGCTTTTTGGCCTTAAGCGCAGCCCGTCTCGAGGCTTCAAAGTTTCCGTGAAAGTCGGCAGTTGCCAAAACCCGCATGGAGCTTCACCGATACGGTTGAATAGTGATTATATGCCTATGTTATTAATGTTAAAGAGCTTGACGCTGGCTAAGTGAAAATGGGCAAGATACTGCTAGGATGCTCAGGTTGGCATTACAAGGATTGGGTTGGTCCCTTCTATCAAAAAGAAGACAAGAGCAAATTGGCTGCCTACTCACGAGTCTTCAACACTGTAGAAATCGACTCCACGTTTTACCGTTACCCTACAAAGGGCATGGTATTCGGCTGGTTAAAATACACTAAGCCAGATTTCATCTACGCAGCCAAACTGCCCAAACTCATAACACACAAGAAGAAACTCGACCCAGCTAAAGGTGTTGAGGAAGACTTGAACAACTTCTTAGACTTAATGGAGCCCCTACAATTAGATGGCAAACTCGCCTGCCTGCTCGCTCAGTTGCCACCCGGCTTAAAATTAAACCTAAACTTGCTGGAGACCTTTTTCAATCTGTTTCCACCCAAGTTCAGGCTGGCTGTCGAATTCCGCCACGGGTCTTGGCTACAGAACGAAACATGGCGGTTGCTCGAAAAATATCAAGCAGCGTACACAATTGTGGATGAACCTTTGTTGCCGCCTGAAGTACACGTTACCAGCGACCTCGCCTATATTAGGTGGCATGGAAAAGGCGAGCATCCCTGGTACAACTATCATTACAAAAAAGAGGAGCTGCAGCCTTGGGTTCCAAAAGTGAAAGAAGTGACGCAAAAAGCTGGCAAAGTCTACGGATACTTCAACAATCACTACCACGGCTACGCCGTCAAAAACGCCCTAGAAATGGCAGAGATGCTAGACGAGATAACACCTGAGCAGAGAGAAGTGAAGAAGACGGTTGAACAGTACCTTGAAGCCAAAGCCAAGGCGCCTCCACCAAAACCAGCATTAGCATTGACTGCATTCATGCCCGAAAAAATTGGAACCATGCAACTAGAAGAATTGCTCCATCTCTTCATGGACAACACACGATTCAAAAGAATCAACGACATCAAAGACAACGAGGTCAGGGTTGAAGAAGCCACTGACCAGAGCGTCAAGGCGCGAGTCCGAGAATACCATGTTGCCATCGACGTCCCAAACAAGCTGATACTACACGACTGCGCCGACTGGAGCCGATGCGCACCCGTCAAGCAGTTTTGCAAGCACGTGGGTAAACTCATGACAGTTGCACCAGAAGAGAAAGCAATCGACATTCTCAGAAAAATGAGTTCAGAACGAGAAAAATGGGAGTTCAAACCATACGAGCCTTCTGCTCAAACATCAGGCATAACGTAAAAGAATGAATGCAGCCGAGCAAAAGGAAAAAACTAAAGATTTATACTGAAAGCTAAGCTAACACGAAAACAAGAGGAAACCAAATTGAGCGAAAAACAACCCATCTTGGTGGTTACCACTCCAACTGTTCCCGGCTACGAAATCGTGAAGGTTCTGGGTGCGGTTAGCGGCATAACCGTGCGAACCCGAGGCGTGGGCGGCAAAATAGTGGCTGGAATAGAAGGTATATTCGGCGGCGAAGTCACCTCCTACACGTCAGAGTGTGAAAAGGCGCGAAGAGAGTCACTGCAGAGATTAACTGAAAACGCTCAAAGAATGGGAGCCAACGCCATCGTGGGCGCAGACTTTGAAACAAGCGACATACTGCAGGGAACAGCCACAACCTTCTCAGCCTACGGAACAGCCGTAGTCATCAAACCAATCGAAAAGTAAGAATAAAAACTCCTTCTCCACCCGCTTTGCTGCTTAACCACTAGCTGAAGCATTTCCAATACTTTCGGAGAAGACGCCTTAGATTCCTAAGCGTGTCCTCAACCTTGGGGCGCACATTATCGGGCTCAACAGGCGGCGTGTAAGGGTCACTCACATCGATTCCTTCCAAGCCCACCACCCCAGCAGCGAGCGCATACCAACACTGAGGCAACACAGCTGGGTTGTATCCGCTACCAGGCATGAGCACAACCTTGCCGCCGCAAACCTTCATCGCGGTTTCCACTATCGTGCGTGAAACCTTGAAGAAACCTTGAACCGTCAAGCCTAGGCTGCCAAGCATGTCGGCGAAGTGGGAGTCGCTGCCCCCGTTGCCCACGATTATCTCAGGCTTGAACTCATGGGCTAAGGGAACAAAAACCTCCTTTAAGGTATAAAGGTAGGTTTCATCGCCCGTCTGAGGAGGCAAGGGCACGTTAACGTTGTAACCCTCCCCGACGCCGCGTCCTATCTGCTCGATGAACCCTGTTCCCGGATAAATGGTCCGTGGGTCTTGATGGATAGAGACGAACAAGACGTTGGGGTCCTCGTAGTATATGTCGCTGGTTCCGTTTCCAAAGTGCACGTCGTAGTCGATTACCATTGCACGCTTGAGCCCAGATTTTTCTCTCAAAAATTCTATCATAATGGCTATGTCGTTGAAAAGGCAGAAGCCTCCGCCATAGTTTGGACCTGCGTGATGATAGCCGCAGCCCAACGCCACGGCTCGGTCAACTCGTCCTTCGTAGATTGCTTTTCCAGCTTCTATGGCGCCGCCGATGATGAGCATCGTGGCTTCAAGTATCTGAGGAGACACGGGCGTTTCGATGTCGTATGGGCGACTTTGCTCACCCAAGCGGAAGATTAGGTTAACGTAGTCTTGGTCGTGAACCCGCAACAAGTCTTGCTGAGTCGCAGGCTCAGGTCTCAGCACGACCACGTTTGGGTTGCTGAACAGTCCTTGCGTTTTAAAGAAGTTGATGGCGTTTACGAAGCGGTCTCCTCTGAATGGGTGACCGGGTCCAAGGTCGTATTGGGCGTATTTTTCATGATAGGTTAAGCCAACTTTCAGGCGTGATCATCCCCGATATGAATTCTTTATTAGTGCTTATTTTATCTTAAGCGTTTAATTGCTAAAAAATTGGCTCTTGCCTCGACTTCGCGCCAAAAAAATTGGCAAAAAAAGAAGGAGTTTCAGGGGAGAAGATTGTTGAGTTTATCCTTCTTTCTTCTCCTCTTGCGAGGGGGGATTTTCACCTTGGTCTCGAAAGGGTTCGTCGGCTCCTTCTGAGGAAGGTTCTGTCTTTGTTGATTCCACAGGTGTTTCGGTTGTGGTCTCAACGGCTACATGACTCGGCTGCTCTATGGTGGTCTCTCCAGCTACTGGGGTAACCTCAACAGGCGCTTCGATAGGAGCAGTAGAGGTCATTTGAGGTGTGTTTTCCACGGCTGTTTGATCTGATGTGGCTTCAACACTTTCAGCTGTGGAGGGTGCGAGCGCATTGGGCATGGTTTCTTTGGGCACAAGCTGGATGATCACTTCTTTTATCCAGTTCAATTCTTGCCTTGTGGCTTCTATTCCTAGGTTGAGTGCACCACTTTCCTGCGTATACAGTTCGGAGTTGATTTCACCAGCTGCGTAAGCCATTTCTGAATTGGCTAGAAAGATCTCTAAAGCCTGCTTTTGCTCCTCTAATTCGCTGAGTTTGGAAGCCATTTTCTCCGCCAAGGATTTGCGGCGAAGCTCGATCTGTTGGATGTCTTCCTCTATATCCTTGCAGAGACGTTCATAAGTGAACTGGGAGATTCTGTTGGTGCTGAGCAGGTCGTCGAGGGCTTGTTTCTTTTTGTTTGTTGAATCGAGTTCTAGGTTTATCTTCTCAAAAGCGTCTTTCCACACGACCATTGTTAAACATCTCGTTGGGAAATGCGCCGAAGCCTAAAAATAATTTTGTTAACATGCTGATATATCGCTAACAGAGAAAAAGAGCCTTTCTTTAGGTTTCTTTCAAAAAATACGTTTAAATAAATGCGGCACTGCTTCAAGAGAATAGGCTTAAACATTTATATTTTATACTCCTCAGACGCTTTTGACTTTTGACAACTTAGCGCCTTTTGCTTTTCTAACTGCTGTGAAGTTTTGGTTGTGCATTAGCAACTCCATGGCTTCTTGGTCTGATTTGGATTTAGATTTTTGTTCTGATTTCAGATATTACGCCTGAAGTTTATTTGGAATAGAAAAGTTTAAATCTGATTAGACATGATTACACATGATTCGGTGAGGGTTTGGAGACATCTGTTGTTCTCAAGAGGATGCACCGAAGAATCATCAAAAACTTCTTGGACGTTTTGGTGCTGGCAGAGTTGCGCAACGGTCCAATGAGCGGCTACGACGTCATAGCTTTCATACATAGCAAGTTCCGTCTTTTGGTAAGCTCAGGTACCGTCTACTCCCTGCTATACTCGCTTGAGAGAGACGGATTGATAGCTGGTTCTTGGAATCAGCGAAAGAGAGTCTACAAACTCACGGACAAAGGCGAAGAAACAATTAAAGCTGTAATGAACGCCAACGACAAGATTCAATATTTGATGACTAGCCTGCTGAAAGTACAAAGATAAAATGCGCAAAAAACTACTGTCCAGGGTTCTGCCCAAAAAGTTGGGGCGTGAGCCTATCTACAGCTCCCTTAACTTTTTCCCATTCCTGTGGGTTTCTGATCTGAAACTTGTGTTTTCGTTTCCATTTTCCGTCTCGGTTCTGCCACAGGTACATGGCAATTGAACGTCTTCCAAAAGATTCAATTATGACGATGGCTTCCCACCATTTATCACTTTTGAAAATGGTAACGTGGTCTATAACTTTGTAGAAACTGGATAAGGGCAACAGCTCACTCTGCTCCGGTAGTTTGTTTTGTTCGGTCATTTGGATTATTCTCCGAATAAAGAAGGTTACAGTTTGCTTTTAAGAGCTTTTATTCTAAATGCTAAGAAGAAGTAGCAGCCTGTAAGCGTATAAGAGTTTCAAGCAAGTAGCCATAGAATGCGTAGCACGTATGGAAAGTAGAAAAAGAAGAGGTTTGTGATTTAATCCTAATCCCAAACGCCTTGGAGCCAGTCGTCGATTTTCCATTGATTCCCTGTTTTTAGGAGCTTAAAGGTGTACGTCTCGCCTCGTGCGCCAAGACCCGTTTCAGTTATCTGCAATGTAACAACGAAACGAGCGGTCGTTACACCGTTTATTGTCGAGATTTCCTTAGTGCTGATGTTTGTAAGCAATGCTTGCCAGCCTGATTCTTCAAGGCCGCTGAGAATGCTGCTGTTAAACTCTGCTTTACTTCCGTAAAAATCCTGCAAAGATGTAGACATCAAAGCCCATGAAGCATCCAAGTCATAGTTGTTCAAGGCAGTAATGTAAGACTTTATTGCGTCTTCAACTTCAGCAAAGGATGCAGTGAAAGACTGCATGAGATAGACCCCAGCGACCGCAACCACCGCAACTACTACTACGATTGCAATTATGAGGATCTTCTTCTTTGAGATGGTAGTTCCCCCCAGAGTTTTCAAGATGTATATATCAATGGTTAAATTCTTTGCGGTAGTATTCCATTAAATGGAAACTTTCTCCACAAATCATAAGTATTTAGTATCCGATTCATTTTGAGGAGAGATTGGAAATGTTTGGCATCCCAAAAGAAGTGTTCAGAGACTTAGTGGCGCACTACCAAAACGCGGGTCTAAATGCAGTACTGCTTGAAAAAGACAACCCCGAAACCATAGAAAATGAAACAGCAATAAAACTAGGCGGTCGAAAGTTCGACCTCGTGATCCTCAAATTTGCTGGCGGCTCCATTGCAGCAGGTCGAGGAGGAGGTTTTGAACCAACCATATCAAAAAAAGTTACGAAAACACATCCCAACCTGCGGTTCCACCATGTTGTCAGAGGCATGGGAAAAAGAAGTGAAAATGATTTAAAGGCTGAAGTGAAGGAGAAAAAAGAAGGCTTCATCTCCAAAAAACTCGTCGACATTAAATGGGAAGGTGGAAAACTAGCCGACCTTCTGAACAAAGACGCTGAATTAAAGAACATGATAATGAGAACAGGTTCCAGCTCACTAAAAGTTGAGCCCGACAGAAAAAACGACTGCATCAGGATAATTAACGAAAAAGAAATCGACGTAATCGTTGAATCAGGTGGAGTGTTCATCAAAAAAACCGAAACAAAAGCAGGAAACTTTCCTCCCATCGAAACACTGGACATAATCGACAGAATAGCTGACCATGCGAAATCCATCTAATCGCCATCGCACTTAATCTTGCAGTATCACGCAATCCCTTTTTTTCTATTTGACGCTGTGAGAAGAATAGTTAATAATCGGTCTCAGAATTGTTAACCTGACAAAGAGTCGACAGGGTTCTGAAATATGGCTACAGTGAGTGTCAGCGATGCCTTCTCGACTGGCATAGGCTTGGCTTTAGGGCTCACCATGGCAGGATACATGTTTCAAGCTATGCGCCCACCTGAAAGGATAATCAAACAAGTGATTGTGTGCCTAAAGTGCGGGAGCAAAAACCCAATAGAGAACAAGTTTTGCGGACAATGCGGGCAACCCTTCTACATGGGTCCGCCTACTAAATGCCCAAAATGCAGCTCGCTCATGCCCAGAAACATGAATTTCTGTGGAAATTGTGGATCACCTTTACAGAAGAAGAGAAAAAGAAAGGGTTAAGGAAAGTTTTAACCGACTGCGCTAAGCCAGTTTCTCTCCACAGTTGCCGCAGAACTTTGTTCCCGCAGGATTCTTTGTATTGCACTTTGGACAATCGATTTCATTACCCGTTGACTGAGCTAACGGTTTGCCGCAGTTTCCGCAGAACTTCAAGTTCGCTGGATTTTCAGCCTTGCAGTTTGGACAGACTATCTTTGCTACCGGTGCCAAGCTTGCTCCACAGCTGCCACAGAATTTCACTGTGGTGGGGTTTTTAGCGCCGCAGCTTGGACAGACCACAACCTGTTGTTGGGCTTGTGCTTGGGCTTGCTGCATCTGTTGCGCCATTATGTATGGCATGGTTAAGCCTAGACCTGCACCAACGCCTGCCGCGGCTGCTCCTCCGCCTTCGCCTCCCTTGAGTTCGGCTGCTGTTTCTTTCATGTACTGCATCGCCATGGCTTGGGCGCCCACTCCAGAAGCGAATCTTCTGGCTTCTTCAGGAATCTTGACGCCCTCAAAGACACAGTCGATAATTTTTAGACCAACTCTTGCGCCTTCGTCGCTGATTTTCAAAGCCACTTTGTCGGTGGTCACGTCTACGTTTTTCACTAGGGTGAAGATGTCGAAGTTGCCGAATTCGTTTATGATGCGTTCGTTGATGAACCCTCTGATGTAGTTCTCGACGTCTTTCGAGGTGCTGGCTCCCCTGTTGCCGAAGAACTCTACGACAAACAGTTTCGCGTCCTCAACCTTGTAGAGCAGGTAGCCGAAGAATCCTATCTCGGCTTGATACTTTATGTCACCGCTCGGCGCTGAATAGGCGTTTCCTCCAAAGTTTCCTCGGAATTGGCTGTTGCTTACAAAGACCACCTCACAATCGAAGATGTCGCCGATGAGACCGACAGCTCTCAAAGCGGCTGTCAACAAAGGAATGTTGTTGCTGGTTATGGTGTGTCTTCCAGGTCCAAAAACATCGTAGGCTTTTCCATCCCTGAAGAAGACACCCCACTGGTTCTCTTTAACAATTACTTGACTACCATACTTGAGGTTGAGTTTCGGAAACCTGTACGCAATGTCCTCTGCTCCCGCGTAGTCCCATGCAACTTTTTCAATTATAGGCATTTTAATCAAACCTCCAAGGGTCTGAACTCTTTCTCTCTACCATCCCATTTGGACTCGAAACCGAGTATTAAAGATTTGATGTTTCTAACTTTTGTTGTTGCTTCAGCCCATTTTTCAGCTTCGCTGTCGCCGTAGAGTTCATCAACGGCTTTTATTATCCCCTGAACCTCGTCACCCAAGGCTTTATCGTAATTGAACACCCTAGCGAGTTCTGTTTCTCTGACGTGTCCCTTCCTATCCATGAGACCTGCGTATCCGTAGTCTGCACGATTGACTTTTTCAGCCACTCTGTCCATAGTCTGTATGACCTTCTTGAAGTCGTCGCCTGCTGCTTTCAGCCCAGCGTTCAAAGCTGCTAGGTATATTTCCTCCCACTTGTGACGCAAGCTCTTGAAATCGGCGTAGTACAAGTCTCGAAGCTTCTTGTCGAGTTCGCGCAAATCTTCCTTTGTGGCGTAGCCTAAGCCAACCACGTCTTGAATCTTTGCCAGAATACCTTGCTTATCCTTGACTTTTTCTATCGTTTCTCTTTCTGACATTTTGGAACCTCTAAGAGAATTTGATCAATGGTCGACCGCCGCCCAAGACCTTGCCTTCGCAGCCGTCTACGACAATCACATAGTTCTCTCCTTTCAACGTGTAGTGAACAAACCAGACTGGAGCATGCACTAATTCTCCGTCTCCAAGCGTAACGTTGACAGAACATGTCTGCAAAGTGTCCACCTTTCCGTTTGCGATCAGCCTCTCTTTAGACTCGACCTCAGATTTAACTTTAGTTTTAGCTTCGACTTCGTTGAACTCGGTGTTCAGAAACTCGGCGTCGGCTGGAATCTTTCCAACATCAAAGGGCATCTTCCTTGCGGCTGGCACATCGTAGTAGCTTATTTCACCGATCATAGTCTTCCTGGCTAGGGTAGGCCAAACGTAGTAGTTAGCAAAGGACGAAGAAACAGTTGTAGGTTTTCGCTCTTTTTGCTGCGTTTCCATGTATGCGCTGACGCCTGCCTTGACAAGCTTCCCAAACTTGGAGAGTTTGCCCGCTCTCTTATCGGTTAAAGCCTCCTGTGCCTGATGTAGCTCCCCCATAAGTCCCGCTCCTGTTACGCCACTGTAGTAAGTGTTTGCATTTGCTGGAAACACCCAGAAAGGAATGAAACGCAGTTTCACGAGGGAAATCTGAGCATCCCTTGCAACGCCTGCTCTGAAGATTCCCTTGTCCATGTATTTTTGCGCTGCTTCCACGGCTTGTTGACTGAACAGGCGGTTTTCAAGCATACTATGCGTCTTGATTTCCTCTTGGGTTGCCAAAGAAATGGTGTACCCGCAATATCGACACGTAACTATCAGGTCTTCTTGACTTGGGCTTATCGGAGCGCTGCATCTAGTGCAACTTGTTATCATCATTCTTGCGGGCGCAGGTGCAGGAGCAACCGTAGGCTGTACTGGTGCAGCAACTGGCACGGCTGAGACAGGAGCAATTGGCGAGGGTGCAACAGCTGGCGTTGGAGCAGAAACCAAAGAGATTTTAATGTCCCTTTTCGATTCAACATCGGGTCTTCCTCCAACACCAACCACGCCTTTCAAAGTCCATGTTCTCTCAAGCCACTGACCGTCTCGCCTCATGCCTTGAAAGGTGGGTCCAAAACCGCCTAGAATTGTTATTTGGAAGGGAAATTGCTGGCTAAATCCCTTTGTCATTCTCAGTTTTTCGCTGACTTTGGTTTGTCCCTTGTACATGGGATATTCTATAGTGTCTCCTCTTTGAGTGTAAGATGTCGTTGAACTGTAGATTCGTGTTTCAAGCGTCTCTGAACTTGGTTCTTCGATGACCTCTCCACCCGTTTTCAGTTTTTCAACGCCCTGCAACTCAACCCTTACTTCATCTGCATCAAATTCTTCCTGTGAAGTTACAAGCACTTCGCCTGTTATCGTCTCCCCCATGACAAAGTTGTCTTTGCCAATGTTGATTGAAATCGCAGCGTTCGGAGCTTTAAATGCCTTAAATAAGGGCAAGGAATCTCTACCTCTCTCTTTCCTACTATGCCTGTATATACGGCAAAAATACGTTGTATTTCGGCAATCCAATTTAAAACTTGTGGAGCATAACTCAATGGTTCATCGTGTTTCCCATCAAACATAAGAGAAAGAAAGATTGCGAAGAAAGAATTTTAAAACGCAGCAATAATGAAAATTGGGACTTACAAACATCCAGAGCCGCTATTTCTTTTTGATCTGCTTCAGTATGATTTTGAGTTGATCCTCTTCTATGGCGCCCAATTCGTAGAGTTTGTTCGCCGCCTCGTTGGCTGTCAACAGATAATGCAGTGTAATGTTGTCTTTCGTTAGCCTTTCTTTTCCGCCTTCTTCTCTGTCGAGCATGACAACTGCATTAGTGACGACTCCACCTTCAGCCCTTATAGCCTTGGCAGCCTTTCTCAGCGACAACCCAGTTGTAACCAAATCGTCAACGAGCAACACACGGTTGCCTGGCATGAGTATTCCCTCAATTCGGCGTTGCCTTCCGTGCAGCCTCACCCTAGGACGTGTATAAAGAAAAGGCTTCTTCAGATGATAGGCGATTACCGAAGCGAAGGACATGCCGGCAGTCGGGATTCCACCGATTCTTTCAAAACTGTCCACACCGAGATCCTTTTCAATCATTCTAATGTAGAAGTCGCAAACTCGCTGAAAAGCCTCTGGAAAACTGGGAACAATTCGCAAGTCAATGTAGTAAGGACTGGTTCGCCCACTTGCTAACTTGAAAGCACCGAATTTTATGGCACCGATTTTATGGAGTATTCGGCTTAACTCCGCCTTCTCCTTTTCAAACGATGACAAAGCGTTTCCCCTTTACGGATACTTGTACGGCTTGTCGCGTTCAATGACCAAACATTTAACATTTGCCGCTTCTTTCGAAACAAGCTCAGAGAATCTTTTGATGTCCGCATCTGGCGCATGATAAGGAATAGCCATCTTGGGCTTGACGAGTTTAACGATTTCTAGACCTGTCTCTGGGGAGGCGCCTGGAGCTGGGGTTCCGACCGTGCAGAATACCAGGTCTGGTGGACGCTGCTCTCCAATTTGTTTCATGTTAGGATAAGGCAGACTGTCGCCTGTATGATAGATTTTGACGCCGTCTTCTGTTGTTATCAAGTAGGATACAGGTGCGGTTGCAGGGTGTCTGAAACCCTCGGCTCTAACGGTTACTTTATCGAGTTTAATTTCTTTCCCCAAGCGCATCTCATGCAACTTGCCAGAAGGCAAGACGTCTCTAAGCCTTGTTGCCGAGGTGGAGTCAGCAATCACGGAGCATTGCGTCCGCCTAAAGATTTCTCTAACCATGCTCTCATCGAAGTGGTCGTGGTGTTCATGCGTGATTAAGAGGGCGTCAACCTTCTTGAAAATTGTTGGGTCAACATCGGCTGGGTCAACAACGAACGTTTTAGTCGGCGTCTTGATGACAACGCCTGAATAATTATTGAACCAGATAAAACCAACTTCTCCTTTTTTGAGGGTTAGGCTTTCAATTGACATGGAAACAAACCTCGCATAATGCGTAATGTTGCCCGCTTTAAAGAACTTGTGCCTAACAACAAATCTCACAGTGTTCGGCAAAGTTTAAATGCACTCTAAGAGAACCACACATTCCAAAGCCTATAAAAAGAGAGAGATGGAGAAAATGAAGGATACTTTTGTCACTGTCCTAGACAAGATGAAGAATCAAGGTGCAACATACGCCGAGATAAGGGCACAGAAAAACAACAACACCCTAATCAACGTTGTGGACGGACAGATTGAAGCCGTAACCATCGCCAGAGAAACAGGCGCTGCATTGCGCATTTTAGCACAAGGTGCCTGGGGCTTCTCAACAACAAACTCCCTAAGTCAAGGAGACTTGGAAAAATCAGCCCAATCTGCTTTGAAAATGGCGAAAGCCGCGGGAAAGAGTGTGAGAGAACCTGTTAAATTAGCCCAAGTGAAGCCAGTTGAAGACAAGGTAAAGGTTCGTATCAAGAAGGATCCCAAGGAAATTGACATTAAAACCAAGATAGACAACCTCTTGACCATCAACAAAGAATGCCTCAGATTCGACAAGCGAATAAAAAGCGTAACCATAAGATACGCTGACCTAGCCACAGACCAGACACTGGCAACCTCTGAAGGCGCGTTTATCGAACAAGAAAAAAAATTTGTTTGGAACTACTGCTGGGTAACAGGAAAAAGCAACGGAAACATGGCGAGCGCCAGAGACGAGACAGGAATGCATGGCTACGAACTCTTCGACTTGGAACCCCCTGCAAAAATCGCGCAAAGAGTCAGCAAAATAGTTGCGCAACAGCTGGAGGCAAGGACCCCTAAAGGCGGAGAACACCAAGCCATCATCGGAACCAACATAGTAGGAGTCTTAGCTCACGAAGCCCTAGGACACATATGCGAAGCCGACCTAACCCTTTCAGGCAGCGCCTTAATGGGCAAGCTTAAGCAGAAAATCGCCAATGAAAAAGTCACAATCTATGATACAGCTCTTCTTCAGGAAGGATTCGGAGCCATCAAATACGACGACGAAGGCGTGCTTGGGCAAAACACAGTCTTAATTAAAAATGGGTTGTTGGTTGGGTTGATGCACAACCGAGAAACCGCTGCAAAGATGGGCATGCAGCCAACTGGAAACGCTCGTGCACAAGACTTCAGAGTTCCACCGCTTATCAGGATGAGAAACACTTGTTTTGACAAAGGCGACTACAGCTTTGAAGAACTCTTAGAAGGCATCGGCTTCGGGTATTATCTAGAGGCTTTTCGAGGAGGTCAAGCCAACCTAGACGGCACCTTCACAGTTGGTGTCCAAAGCGCCTTTGAAATACTAAAAGGCGAGCTTGGACAACCCGTCAGAAACGTAGGAATCTCCGGCAACACGCTTGAAACCTTGAAACAAGTCGACGCTTGCGGAAAAGACTTCGGACTTGAGATGGGACGCTGCGGAAAGGGACAATCCATGTTTGCATCTTCAGGTGGACCACCCTTGAGAGTAAACAAAATCTTAATCGGAGGTGCCTAAGATGAGCCACATTGAACTCTGCAGGAAAGCCGTTGAGACAGCACGAAGAATCGGAGCCAAAGAGGCTGAAGCGTTCATAACGGGTGGAAGAACGGTCAGCGTGGAGATAGAGCGAGGAGAGATAAAAACTTGCAGCGACGTCACTGACATTGGAATGGCTATCAGAGCCATAACTGACGGAAAGAGAGGCTTCGCCTACACCAACGTTTTGACGAGAGAAGAAGTGGAAAAAACAGCCAAGCAAGCTGTGGCTGCCAGCTCGGCAAGTCTGAGAGACAAGAATTGGACGCAGCTTCCAGAGAAGAGTAGATATCAGACAGTGCAGAAGACGTATGATAAGAGGATTCTTGAGGTTACTTCTGACAGGGCTGTGGAGTTTTGTCAGAGGATAATTGGCTCATGCGGTGAGGTGGACAAGAGGGTTTTAGCTGCCTTTGGTGGTGCTGAAGTTTCGAATCAGCAAATGGCTTGTGCAAACAGTTATGGTGTTGAAGTGGAGGACCGAGGAACAATTCTCGTCTGCAGTTTAGCCACTATGGCGAGGTCAGAGACCCAAGTTACGCCGATTTGCGTGGAGTTTAAGGCTTCAAGAACCTACGACCCAGACCCGGAATGGGTTGGAAAAGAAGCGGCAAAATTAGCTTCAGAAGCATTAAACGTTGGAAAAGCCGAGGCTGGAAAATTTCCTGTGCTGCTTGACCCTTTTGCCCTCAATTCAGTTTTGATGTTTACTTTGATTGAATCGGTGAAGGGGGACATCGTGCATCGGGGGAGAAGCATCTTAATGGAAAAGGTGGGCAAAAAAATCGCGGCGGAAAACATCAGCCTTCATGATGATGGCACTTTGGCGGGAGGTCTATACTCTGGGAAAGCAGATTTTGAGGGTGTTCCACGACAGAAGACGCCTTTAATAGAAGGTGGAACCTTGCGTGGGTTCATTTACGACAACTATTGGGCTCGACTAGAGAAGAAGTGGAGCACGGGTAACGCGGGTCGAGGGGGAGGAGGACTGAATCTTCCAGCTTATTGTACAGTGCCATCCATCAGTCCAACCAACTTAAGGCTTGAACCAGGCACAGCATCCGAAACCGAGCTGATCCGCGAAGTCAAGAATGGCTATTATGTTCGTTCGGTTCAAGGCGCGCATCAATCTAACCCCGAGACAGGAGACTTTTCAGTTGCCATCACGCCTGCTTGGCGAATTGAGAAAGGAGAGATTAGGCATGCTGTGAAAGGAGTGATGATAGCGGGGAACATCTACGACTTACTCAACAAGATCCAACTACTGGGAAAAGAAACCAGACAAGTAGGCAACCTGATCGCCCCAAAAATCGTGGTCAGCAACCTCAACGTAATCGCGAAATAATCTGCGACTCTCGTACTTTTCTTTCTGTTTTTTTGGGTTTCGATGAAACTTAATAAGTCAAAGCTTTAGTAGAAGTTTCAGAAGTAGTATGGGCCGGTCGTCTAGTTTGGTAGGACATCTGCTTGACGTGCAGAGGGTCGTCGGTTCAAGTCCGGCCCGGCCCACTATAGACCGTAAATGGTGGCAAAATGATATTCGAAAATGAAAAGGAATTTGAGTTCAACGTTTGGTGTGATTTGAAGCATAAAGGAATTTCAGTAAGGCCTGTAGGAAAACCGTTCGACTTGAAAATCGATAACACTTTTATTGAATTCAAAATATGTCGCTTTGACCCAATAAAATATCATGAACCTGAGATTAGATTTACAAAAAGACAGACACAAGCTATGCGTAAAGGTATAATTCCAATCGTTTTGGCTTGTGCTGATGATGTCTTTTACTTTTTACCCCAAGAAAAAATTAAAGAATTAATCGAGCGACCAGGAAGAAAGAACAGAGAAAGAGTATGGATTACCGCAGGATACTTCGGAGTACCAAAAATAAGCTACGAAGAAATGATAAAAGGATTGGTAGAAATCATCCATGTCACCCCTAAGTGAGTGTATAACTACTTAGGCATGACTGTCTAAGAATTTCACTCTAAACTCACGTGATTTTCCAATTGCATACGCCCAAGACACCATCTGAGGGCAACCTGCGTTTTCCGTTCCTTCCCTTTCAAGGCACGCTAAAACTCTTCCATGTCAAACGATGAGTTATAACTTGATAGGGTTAAGAATTTTGACTCCGTGTTCTTCAAGTTTTTTGAAGTGGTCTTCATCAATGGTGTAGATTAGGTTGGCTTGCTCAACCATGTTTGCGCCTATCATTGCATCGTTTATTGGAATCCTCTTTTCTTTTGCCCATTCAACAGAATTTTGGCAAGCCTCTCTTGAGATTGTCAAGAATGCGATGCGTTTCGAAAGCAGAAGTGAACCTGTCCTAAACTCTGCCTCATTCCAATTTAAAAGTCTCCTAAGAGCGGAAAAAACTTCAACAGCAACTATCGGATTTAAACTTAAGATGTAGTCTAATTCTCCTTTAAGTCCTTTCTCCAATAAAATATGACATCTTCGGTGATACAATTTGTTAGGGTAGTCTGATACCATCGAATAAACTATCACGTTTGAGTCTACTATGGCGAGAGGCTTGGCTTCTGCTTTGCCTACTCCCGCCAAACTTTGTCCTCCATTATTTCCTCAAGTTTCTTAGGCGAAATGTATTTTTCAGCCTTAACTGGCGTATGAAGTGCCTTCCAAGCTGAATCATCTTCAAGTTTTTCCTTGGCGAAGCTCATTACAGTAACTCGGAAGCTGTGGTCGCTCAACGGTTCAAGTACCACAACATCTCCAGCCTTAATATTCGTCTTACTTCTGATTCGTTTATCAACTACAATTCTATGTCTTTGGTCTACTTTCGTCACAGACATATTTTTCCCACATAAATATCCCACAAAATATCTAATAAGGTTTACGTCTCCTAAAACAAAGGACATCAACCTAAAACACCAAAAATCCAAGCCTTCTACGAACTCGAAACCAGCAAACCAGCATGGAAGGACATCTGCTCGACGTGCAGAGGGTCGGTTTAAGTCTGCCCAGCCTACCATACAGAATGTGCTCAAAAAACACCATTAAACCACCCAAAACAACAAAGAAAGTGGCAAGAAACCACCCTAAAACCACGCCAAAAAAACCCAAAACAAACCCTAAATCAAAAACAAAACCCAAAAAACAAACATCTCGCAGCCCCTCCCACACAAAAATTTTTTCCACACCCCATACTAACCCTAAGACCTGCTAAAAACAAAAACAGAAAAGAGAACGAAAGCAAGGGGAGCAGACCATCAATCATCTTCGAATCGTTTCTGTTGTGGTGCAATAATGATTTGGGATTCATAATTCTGAAATGGCTTCATCCTTAGTTTCTATGTTTGAGGTGAGTTCATGCATCAAAAAGCGATAAGGCTGAAACCCTTGTACGGCTGGAACACTTCTCACACCGCTATGACGCTTCCAGAACCAAACTCTACTTACAAGTATCCCGATGGCATAATCCTGACTTTGAGAACCAGCAGCAATGCAGACCATTATTTTGTTGAGCGCAACTTTGCCCTTCAACTCGCCAATGGAATCAAAGAAACGTTGTTTGCTAAAAAAGGAAAACTACAACATAAAACATCGGAAGCTAAGCAGGCTAAACAGTTAAAGAGAAGCAGCAAGGGAAAACATAGGGTTGACTAGGTCTCAAAATATCCTTCATTTCTTATTAAGAAATTACGTAAGAGTAAACTCTGTCTAGCTTTAGGCTTGCCCTTTTGCCAGCCAACCTAAGCAAAACATAATGCAGTGTTTCATGCACGATGATGTCTTCAATCTCGTTCTCATGAAGCTCACCGAAAATGTACACAGCTCCACAACCCGTGTCAAAGGCCCCATAAATGGGTGGAAATTGAAAAATGAACTCTAAAGACCTAGCCATTGTTCATCAATTATAACTTATAGAAAATTTTAGTATAAGTACGATACTTCAACCCACGAAATATATCAAAAACTTTCAAACAACTTCCCAACCACAACAGATAAAACATCGTGATTCACACATTCTGGAAAAGCGAGGCGAATCTAAACATGCCCGAGGAAATATTCGACGCCGATAAATTCGTCCAATTCTCTGAACGCGCAGATTACTGCAACATAAAGCGATTAAAGAAAACAGTGAAACTGAAGCTTCGCACAGCCAAAAAACTTTACACACTGAAAGTGGACCCAACAAAAGCAGAGGAAATAATCAAGAAACTTCACTGCGAGATTCGTGAAGTTTAGAAAACTCCTTCTTGAAGAGCTCCAAAACAGATGCGAAACATCTTTCACAAAAGGTTGAATTCTTTCGGTCAGTGTCCAGAATCGAGTTTGAAAAGAACATGACGCAGGAGGGATTTCTGCAGTGCCCAAGACCCAAGGTGTGCCCAACCTCGTGAACCGCTTCCTTAACCGCTCGCTCATAGAAGAGTCGTTTGTCGGCAGTTTGTCCGTAAAATTCTGGCTTCAGTCTAAACAAAGATATTAACGCAACTTTACCTGAGCTTGAAGCTTCGCCGAAGACAAAGTTGAGACTCGGAACATAAAGGTCCACTGCAGTCACACCTAAAACAATATCGGCTTCTGACCCCTTAACGAAATCCATCGTTTTAGCTAATATACGCGTTGAATGGTACTGACCCCTTTCTTGATTGAAAGTATCCTCGGGAACCGACATAATGCTCTCTGAAAGAGTACATTGAATCTTTGGAAAGGCTTGACTCAGACCATGCAAAACATGCTTGACTGCTTCTGCGTCCACGCTTCCAATGCGTAGGAGGGTTAGTTTCATTCGTTATCACTTAAACGGTGAAGGTGTCGCCTGGCCTAGGTGCTAAGGCTTCAAATCCCGTCTCTTCTCGAATCCATTTGGCGAAACGTTCACAGTTGCCCTCGGCTCCATGAATCACGTAGACCTTTGGGTTTCCTTCCAGCTTCTTCACGGTTTCTTGAAGTTGACTTGCGCCAGAATGCGACGAGAAGTCGAAGCGGTCCACCTGAGCCTTTATCCTGCGCATCTTACCATCGATGACACAGTGCCCCTTCTCAAGAAGTTCACGACCAGGCGTGCCAGGAATCTGGTAACTGACCAGAAAGACAGCGTTGCGACTTTTCTTCCCAATCTTCTGGATGTAAAAGACTGCGGGTCCACCTTTCAGCATTCCCGCAGGCGAGATCACTACACCGGGTTTACTCAAAGCCAATCGTCGGTCTCGCCAGCTCTCAACAGCGTAAACTGAGTGAACAGTGTCCATGAAAAGGCGGGGATCACGCAGAAAGCTTGCGTGATTCAAGATTAATCGGTTGGCTTCACGCGTCATGCCGTCTACTGTAATGGAATGCTCAAAGTGATAAGCGGTTAAGACACATGCGATTTCTTGGGAGCGACCTACACTGAAGGCTGGAACTAGGACTGTTCCTCCGTTCTCAACAACATCGGTGACTTTTTCTACAAACTCTCGTTCCAGACTCGGCCGATCTGGGTGTTCTTCATCAGCGTATGTGCTCTCAATCACAAAGGCGTCGATGGGTCCGTAGTTTCTGTCGGCGCCCCTCAGAAGACGAGTGTCTACAGTGTTGTAGTCGCTGGTGTAGAGAAGTCTCTTTCCATCGGCTTCAACCAAGGCTTGGGCGCTTCCAGGCAGATGCCCAGCGTCCAAGAGTTGAAGTTGAATGTCACCGACGACTCGTTTTTCCCTGTAGTTTAAGGCGATACTGCTGTGCATCATCGACCGCAACTCGATGTACTCGAAGGGAAGATAGTACCCAGATAGATGGACGAAGTCTGAGAGTAACAACTGCGCCAAATCAAATGTCAACCGTGTGCCAAACACGGGCTTTTTCTCTTGAATGTGAAAGATGGGAATAGCACCAGTGTGGTCTAAGTGTCCGTGGGTCATGACGATACCATCAACTTCTTTGGGTGGAACATGCATGGGAAAACCTGGCTCGTGGTTTACCATGACGCCGTAATCCAGCAAAAGTTTGGTTTTCTCGGTCATGGCGATTAATGCTGACCTTCCCACTTCTCTTGTGGCGCCTAAAAACTGAACTTTCAACGGAATGATGTTCACCGTCCACAAATGTTTGCAGGCATTGACCTCGTATTTTTCATTGATTAGACGCTGTTCAGACATTTAAACAATGCCTTGTCGACACAGCCTTCACTCGCCCATTTTTCACAGCGCTTAAGACACTGCCAACCTCTGGTTCAGCGTCAACCTCTGTGTAAGCTGTCCACAACTGCTCGGGTTTGTGAGCATCGCTGCCAGCCACTCCAGGCAAGTTTCTCGCCCTAGCCAATTTTTGGGCCAATTTGTTCTCTCTCGATGAAGCCCAGGGATTCACTGTTTCGACGGCGTCCGCTGGTGTCTTCTCCGCTGCGTCGCTGATGCCTCTCACTCGATATGGATGTGGTATGATAATTAACGCTGCGCTTTCACGGGCAAAATCCACCACGCTTTCAAGTGTTGACATGTAAGCGGGTTTTTCTTCTATCCCCAAGAGGATGATGTCCCCTTGTCTGGTCGTAACTTCTATTCCAGGAATAATCAGCAGGTCTTGGTAGACTGTTGCCAGTTTGCGTACTTGAAAAAAGCCCTCGAAGGTGTCGTGGTCTGTGATAGCAACCGCCTTGATTGTTGAGTGCGCATTAAGTGCGTCGACAACAAACTTGGGATTTATGGTGGCATCGCCTGAAAAACTTGTGTGCACGTGTAAATCAACACGTATCATTTTTTCTCCTCTCAAAGAAGTGTGTGCAAGTGGCAACAAGCTTGTCCAGAGCAGATTGGTTCCAAGGATAGTTAGCCCGCATCACTGCAAAAGCGACGTTGTTTTTTCTGCAGATTCGTCTACAAACTGAAGCGATTTTTTTCTGCCATACTTCGTCATTCTCCGCCAAAACCACTTTCTTATAATATTTCTTAGCGATGTAGTCTGCCACCTGCATAGCCACATAGTTAATTGTCTCTATATCCAAGGGAGTGGCGGTTTCGTGTTGAGAAAGAGGATAAACCTCATCGAGTTCAGCTGGAATCAATCCGAAAGGTGCAGCATACGTGCAAACATGCACTCTAAGTGCCTTGGCACCCAGTTTTTGCTGAATCTTTTTCCAGACTTCTTGATGTTCCCGAGATTTGTGGAAGGGCTTGGTTCTAGTCTGTGGCAACAACACAAGCAGTTTTGCGGTTTTGGGCGGTGAATACCTTTCAGAAAGCCTCGTGGCGTGTCGAAGAATCTCGGGTCTTGATAGGTCTAGAGAATCGAAGAAGAAGAGTCCGCTTTTCTTGGTCACAGGACTGCTCTCTTCCAAATAATGGCTGTATTTCGACAGTTCTTTAACAGCTCGAAGGAGAGCTGGATGCCCATGAGCCCTCATTTCCAAGTGTTCCCATAATCTCCCTTCGACTATCGACTGCTTTATTCGCCTTATCTCAGAAAAACAAGCGTAAAGATTGTGTCTCGCCAGAAACTCTTGCCTCTCAGTTTTCGGCATGGCTACGGCTTTTTCTGGGCTCGTTTTTGTGCAGGAGGGACACGAGCAGGGTAAGAATTGGAGTTCGCTTAGCCTTGTTGTTCCAGTTTCAGTCATGTAGCGGTCTTGCCTTGCGAAGATGGCGTAGGCGGCTGAGTCGAAGAGGTCGCATCCCAAGGCGACTGCTAAAGCAAACATGAAGGGATGCCCAGCACCGAAGAGATGCAACGGTCGTTCTAGGGGCAGATTCATCTTTGCGGTCATAATCATGTTGACAAGCGTGTCGAAGAGGTACTGCTCCATGACGGGTGTGGGGCTACCCAAGGCATGAACTTGAAACGGCAGTTTTCCCATTTTTTTCGCAGATTGTTCAACTAAACTTAAGTGGTTTCCTCCCTGAATTGGTCCGACCCAAGCGATGTCGTCTCTTGACTTGACTTTTGCTAGTTCTTTGGCGCGTTTCAGGGTCTCTGCAACCGTGTGTTGGGCGTATTGTTTGGAGACTTGCCATCCTGTTGGCACGTCGAGAATGGTAGCTATGTCGGTGTTGATTTGTTCTTGGAATTGAATTATTTCTTTGTTGGATAATTTCACTTCTTCTCCGTAGATAAGAATTTGATAGGCGCCAGAGTCTGTCATGACCGGTTTGTTGAAGTTTAGGAAGTCATGAATGCCCTTTTTGACAGCTTCGTCTTGGAAGTATCTTTTTACGATGTAGGCGTTGGTTATGAGGGCTTCGCAACCGAATTCTGTTCCTATTTGTTTGGACGAGATTGGTTGCACGTTTGGGTTGATGACGGGGAGCAAGGCTGGTGTCTCGAATACGCCGCTTTTGGTTGTAAACCGTCCAATGCGGGCGAGGAGGTCTCTGTCGCGAATCTCAAAGGACATGGAGGTCGTCTGCCTGAGGCATAACTTATTATCAAGTCTCCTTCTTTAATTATGCAGTTTGCATCTAGGGGCATTTCATCATCATGGTCAGTGTTGTTCAAGTGCATGAGAAACCTGTTCTAAACGACCCTGTGCTGATTGAGGGACTGCCAGGAATAGGCTTCGTTGCCAACATCGCAGCGTTGCATTTAATTCGGGAGTTGAAGGCAAGACTCTTCGCTGAGGTTCGGTTGTCGAGCTTTCAGGACATCGCTGTTACGGCTGATGAAGGAAAGGCTCGATTCCCATCAAACGAACTGTATTATCACAAGGGAAGAAACAGTGAAGAACGCGACCTTATCATCTTGTACGGAAACACTCAAGCTCTAACCACGGTTGGACAGTACGAACTCTGTGGACAAGTCTTAGACCTTGTCAAAGATTTCGGATGTCGCTACGCAATAACGCTGGGCGGGTTTAGGCGAGACGAAAAAATAACCACACCGAAACTGTACTGCGCGGCTTCAGACGCCGAAACCTTAAAAGAAGCATTAGAATTGGGCGCTGAAGTCATGGAAGGGCAAATCTTTGGCATAGCTGGACTACTTGTGGGTTTGAGCAAACTGTGGAACATGAGGAGCTTCTGCTTGCTCGCTGAAACCCCTGGCTTTTATCCCGACGCGGCTGCTGCCCGCGAAGTTCTGAACGCAATCTGCAAAATGTTGCATTTAAAGGTGGACTTGAGTCGTTTAGACGTGGCTGTAGAGACCACACGGGAAATCTTGGGCGCCTTCGGCATGGTCGCTCAGCCTAAAGAGGAGAAAACGGCTGAAGAAGCGCCTCGACGTAGCTGGCACATCTAGCTCAGCCTTTTATCATCGTGTAGCTTCAAGTTGCGTCAAAAAAATTTAAGGAGAAATGTTCCTACGTCTCAATTTGTCCGAAATTTTTGTCAGCAAAGCGTAAAGTGCTACTGCAATTAATATCACAAACACTGCACGAGAGTAACCCCAGCCAAACGGAATGTCCATCAGATTCAAGAGAAAGGTGACGACTACTCCGATGAATATTGCGAAGACAAGGAACTTCGTTGTTGGTGACACTGATTTCTCTATCCTTTCTTAATCTGGTAATGAGTTCCTGAGGCTCTGCTAATAATATTACAGCATTTCACACATTTTGAGGTTTCTAACGGTTCATGCATAGGAATCAAAAACCTTAACAGCTGACTCTGAAGTCTGTTTTCAGACGCATACCATGATGTTCTAATACGTAGAAATATATTACACAATTCAAAAATTATCATGGGGAGAATATGCTCTTAAAACATGTATTGCTTCTTCTCATTCTTTCCATTTTATCCAGTATGACCTTGACTGTTGCAGGTTTACTCTACGTAGAACATGTAAATATGGTAGACTCCGTGTACACTAAGTATGGTTTTCCTTACTGGTGGTTAATACATATCGGAGTAACTATTGCTGGCGTAACAGACGTTTGGCGCTTTGATACATCAAATTTGGTCAAAGACATGGTACTGTTCTTTCTGCTAAGTCTTGGATCCTGGCTTCTAATTCTTCTCTCAAAACAAAGAATGACTCTAACAACCAAGACTAAAAGTAAAATGGTTAAGTCATAACCTTAACCTTAAGCTCCCGGAGAAGGTTGTTCAAAGAAGATCTTATATATGAAACCCTGTTCCCATAACCACAATGATAACGTTCATTTCTGGGTTCTTTTTTCATGGATTCTTCCAAGTAGAAAAATGTTTCATAAGGCATAAATGTTGACTATGGCTGTCTGTTTAATGGCGCTGAGTCTCTTTTTTCGACGATGAGGCAACAATAGAGAGAGGAGAATTTGAAGACGAGAAAAAGAAAATCTCAGAGTAAAAAGAAAAAGTCAGTCCAACAACATAACCATTTAACTAAATACGACAGAAAGTTTGGCTTGAAAGAAGAAAAGAAGTTTAGGGAAGAGTTTAGTTTCCTTTACACAAGAGCTTTCAAACTTTCTATCTTGCTGTTAATAATCCTCGTCGGTTGCGTCTTAAGGTTAGGCACTGTTCAGGTGTTGTCAAATCGTATGTTTATGGGGGACGACGAGTATTGGCATCATCATATCATAGAACAAATGGTCAAACTTGGATACCGACCCCTTGTTGATTACCAATCGTGGGTTCCACAAGGGAGAGAAATGGTTCATCCCCCACTATACCATTATCTAGTTTTCTATGTTTGGAAATTATTTTCCCCTCTTTCAATAAGTATTTTTGACGTTATGATCTGGCTCACTTTTTTCATGGGAATTATCGGCACGTTTGTGTGGTTTAAATTATGCACAGAAGTTTATGGAACAGAAGTTGCTGGCTTTTTCGGAAGCGCACTGTATTCCATTGTTCCATCTATGTCGAGCAGATTTTCAATCGGAGGCGCGAGACCTCAACCATTAGCCGAATTAGTTTCAATTTTTGGTTTGTATGTTTTCGCTCGCACAATGAAACACTCAAGAAAATTTTTGTTGCCTTTGTCCGGCCTAGTTTTAGGCTTAGCCTGTTTGTTCTGGGAAGCAGCCATGTATTTCTTACCATTAATCGTTGTTTATTGGATATTGAACACCTGCATAAAGAAATCAACCAACGAACTTCACTTTAAATGCCTGATTACAGTTTCAACGGCTATTATTGTTGCACTAGTGTATTTCTATCCTATATATGTGAAATACGGCTTGTACGACAACACTCCCAGCTTCATGCTGAAAGAGACGATGACTTTTTGGTTAGCAGGGGGAACATTAAACATGCTATGGGTGCAAATCTTACTACATCATGTATTCCTTATTGGAGCTCTAATCTCTTATCCTATTTTGATATTTTACGATTTTGGCTCAAAAGAATGGTTGTTAAAAGATTATTTGGCGTTAACATGGATGACGTTGGGCATCATTGGATTTTTTGTTGGCTTACGTCTAATAGCAGCTTTCTTACCATTTGGCATAACTATGATTTTGGTAAGCTCTTTTACAAGGATTTGGCAATATTTTCGAGGTTTTGAAAAAATTAAATTTTTAATCGCTATATTTCTCTGCATTCTATTAATAGTTAGCGCAGGATACACATTTTATCTGGCTAGAGAACCCAAGCCAAGATACAGTGAACTATCATCTTTAAGAAGTTTGAACGGAAACGAGGTTCCGATAAACTCCGTCATATTATCTTGGTGGAGTGAATCAAGTTTCTTTCTTGGACATGGATTGAGAACACTTTGGGATGGATACTTAGAGCACATGCCAAGTTGGACATGGGAAAGAGGAAGAGAAATAGCGAGTTTCTATTTATCTGAAGATGAAAACAGTGCTCTAGAAATTATCAATAGACTAAACGTTTCTTTTGTGTTTGTTGAAAAAACGTATGCAGTTCCTAAACAGTTCAAATCTTTTCTTGAAGCTTATGGACTGAATGAAGATGCAGAATCATTCTTTGGCTTCAGGATTATAAGAGAAGGCGACCAAGTGGTAGGCTACGAGTTTGCTCCTAAAGAGAAAGCAGAAGATATTATGCTTACACGGTTGATTTGGAATAACATGACTGGAAACCTTCTCGAAACAATGCCAATGCCAGCCCCTACACAACATTTTCAGCTTGTCTGGAAAAATGAAGATGCGATGTTGTACAAGGTGGTTTAAGTGAAAAAAGCAGTCGTTGTCACTCCAGCTTTCAATGAAGAAAAAGATGAAGGAAGAGTAGTTGAAAAAGTATTAGATGTTGGAATTGTTAAGGAAATTGTTTTTTTGAAAATGGCTGATTAAAAACAGCCAGATAAGCGACAGTGAAATGCTGATACGCAAGATTAAAACGAACCTAAGAGGCCAGAAGGGACCCTTCTAAGACCCTTAACCGACTCTAGACCCCCCCTCTATCCGTCTCTCTGTCTCTCCTCCTCCGCGCCTATTAGGATCCAAATAGAGGGCGTAGGCTAGCCCAGCGCACACACAAACAGAACAAACACTCAACTTAGCCTTTTGCTTCACTGAGAAACTGATCATAAACTTTTTGAACACGCTCAGCCGCTGGCCCAGTGCCTTCTATCACGCCTTTTTCCGTGACCTTAACCTTATCCATCACCCAGATGAAACCCTTGTCCTCATACAATTTAACGAGAGTGGGAAACACCTTTTCCAAGCGTTCCGCAAGCGCCCTCAAGTTGAAGGGTTTCTCAACAGCTAAGATTTGAGCCACAACGTTTCCATTCAAGAAAACCCGATGAATACTTTTTCCCTTGTCATCCTTCGCTTCAGCCAAGCAAAGACTCAGATTATCGGGATTGATTCCCACGAGGCTTCCAGTGTAAGACCTGCCGTCCATGGTCACAACCATAACGGCTTTGTCAATTAAAGATCCTACTTCAGTGAAAAATCTTCTCTGAGCCACAGACAAGCAGTTCTCACCTTTTGCAGTAATTATCCCCTATCCATATAAAGACTTTTCATTAAATTCTCACTTTTTCATTAAATTCTGGATGCCACTTCAACTATCAGCGCAAAGAATTTAAGAAAAGGCATTAAGAGGTCTATTGGGATTCAGGTGAAGAAAGCAGCGTTGGCTATAGGCTCGCTTGAGTTGATGCTGACGTTGATGGCTCTGCTTTCGTTTAATGCAGAAGCAAGAGTTGAGCAGTGGGTGCCTTACGTGCCGTTCGAAAAACAGGTGGAATTAGCGTTTTGGATGAAGGATGAAGTAGCCTACATTAATGTTACAATAACATTCTACAGTGGCGGGTTCGAAATCAGAAACTGGGGATTAATCATCAAGGAAGGACATGAACTGTGGGCAGATTCGGAAATTTGGAGATGGACAGGACCTGTCATTCTAGTAATATGGAAAATAACTCACACGTACAATCTTGGATATCTAAAGGGCGGTAAGTATACATTCACCTTTAGGGCTTGGGGTTACGATGTCAAAAGCATAGAGTTCATAGTTACTGGATGGCTAAAACGTGGAAGCTCCCCCTACTAAGACCAAGGACATAGGAAAGAATCAAGCATCCTCAAGTCGCGAGCTGAATAGTTTCAAGTCAGAAATATGTAATAGATGAAAGAAGCCAAGTTGACGAAGATAACACAGAATCAGTAGAATAAGCAGGGTGAATCCACGAACAAAAAGATTATAATTGGATCGATTTCAATCTCGGTTGTTGCAGTTGCCTTAACGCTCTTTGTTTTCTACGCGACACGCCCGACTGGTGGAAAGTTCAGCGTACATCTTGAACCCGAAGAAATCGTCTTGAGAGTCGGGGAATACAGAAATCTCACTTTACAAATTGTTTCAAGAGGGTATGAAGGCAATCTGCATATTTCTGACCCTAATTTCACTTGGATTGGAGAAGGACCTCAAAATGCTTTAGAGTATCAGATAATTCCAAGTAGCGATGAATCAAGCGCAAGATTCATCCAAGCCGCAGGCGAACTGACATTGACGTTGCGAATCAGGTGGACGGGTTTGGCGGGAACGATCTATTTAAGCGTCGCGACTTATGGAAACTACCAAAGAGAAAACGAGTTTAAGGTGGTATCAAACTCCGTAAAAGTAACAATAACATTGCCGCCTTAGGGTTAGAGACACTTTTATTCTTTCTTCGTGGCAACGCCAACGATAGCAATAAATAAAAAGGCTAAATGAAGGGCTTGATAAGGCTGGAAGATGGTGAAATCCAGCTTGCTTTGATTGACAAGATGATTGCTAGGGATCTCTTTTCCCGTAGCTTCTTGCGCTAATTGCCAAGTCGTAGATGTCTATGAAATCATCGTCGTTGATATCAGTGTTTGGGTTCCATCTAGGCTCATTCGGTGTTGATCCGTAGGCGACCCCTATTATGGCTAGATCTAGGATGTTTACGATGCCATCGGCGTTTATGTCGCCTTTCATGGCAACTGTCACCATGCCGTCAGTGTATGAGTTGTCTTGTTGGTCAGTTTCGCCAGAGAGTGGATTCGTGTAAGCGCTTATGATGTATTTGGCTTTAGCATAGTTTGTAGTGTCCCATGTGAAGGTTCTAATAATGGTAGCTCCGCCTAACAGAGTGATGGATTGAGTTTCGATGATGGAAACGTTAGCGTAGACAGCTATGTTGAAGCCTTCGATTTTGTTGCCTTGATTTTGAACTGTTACATTTATGTACAGAGGGTAGCCTTGACCAACAACGGTTTTTGATGTCTTTACGTCATTTATTGCTATGTCGGGTGGAATCCATTGGTTTATTAGTGGATAGTTGTCTTGGTCATTTGCATCTATAACGTAGGGTGTGTCGCCTATGCCGTCGCCGTTTGCATCACCGCCTGTGTAGTCGCTCCAATGGTTTCCAGCTGACGGATAGCCGTCGTCCCATGTGTTGCTCGATGTGGCGCTGTCCACTTGAAAGCCGTTGTTGACGAAGTTGTTGTGGTAAACTCTATTGTTACTAGAATACCAGAGAAACAGGCCCTTCCAGTTTTGGGTGATGTTGTTTGCCCAGAAAACATTGTTGCTGGAATAGTCCAGATAGATGCCGTATTCCCAGTTGATGGTTATGGTGTTTCCCACAAAAATATTATTGCTTGCATGATCGATGTATACTCCGGTCCATCCGTTCTTAAGTGTGAACCCACTGACTTCTACATTGTTTGCAGTTATGTAGACGACCTCTCCTGTTCCCATGCTGTCGATTACTGTATTAGTGGGATTTTGCCCAATGATTTTCAAACTGTTCTTATATATTACAACGTTTTCAAGGTATGTGCCTGCGTCCGCTGTGATTGTGTGACCTTCGAGGGTCTCGGGGGCGTCTATCGCCGTTTGGATTGTTGCGTAGTCTAGACCTGTGTCGATGTTGTGTACTGGTAGACTGCCCATAACGGGTTTTAAATTCAATATGGATAAAAATGTAAATATTAGAAAGAGAATCAGTACTGTTCTTCTCATTTTTCTCTTCCTCCCTTCTCCCTTGATTTATTCATTTATGTTTACTTTACATTTAACGCTTTCTTTACGGCACTTTGCTTTTTTTAAATAAAAGGGGAAGTGAAGCCACTTGGTGGTGGCTTTTAGGCTATCATCACGTTATTACGGTGACGTACATTCTTGCGTTGGGGTTGCCGTAGGGTCCTGAAACGAAGCTTAGGACTTCGGATGCTACTGTTTTGGTGACTGTGGTTTGGACGTGTTTCTCATCCCATTCGACGTATCCTGAGGCTATTATGTTCTTTTTAGAGTCGTATAGGGTTAGCAGCGGATAGTAATCGACGGTTTCTCCGACCAGAACTTCGACATCTTGTAGCATTGAAGGCTCTATTGGAACTGGCACGTAGGTTGTTGTTCCAGAGGTTAACCAGTTAGCTTCATCAACGCTGATTCCTGTGATTTGGTGTCCGAAGCCGTCGGTGGCGGTCCAGTCTATTTGGACGTTTTGACCGTTCTGTGTGGAATCGATGGATCCTTGGATTTGTCCGGCAAATTGATACTCGTATTTTTTCCCTCCACTGAGTGTTGCTATTCTGTCGGGGTACATGAAGTAGTACCACCATGAGCCATAGGGATCGATTATGTTGAGCATGTGTCGGAACTGGTAGGTTTGTGGCGTAACAACAATTGCTGTTGGGTCAGTCTTGTAGCTAGTGAACGGCCATATTACTGGAATTCCGTTGTATAGTAGCCACGTGACGCCTACATGTGGGAATAATTCAAGTGCCCTTGAGTTTGGTTTTGAAACAACTCTTGCTTCTGTTGAGTATGTTGGTGCGTAGGTTACTTGGCCGTCGGCCCTCCATCGATCAAGGTATTTGGCTAGTAAGTATTGCCAGCCTAATGGTGTTTTGTCGCCCTTGTAAACGAACAAGTACATGTCTACGATGGATGCTGGGGAATCGAAAACTAGTTGGCCGTTGGCGTCGGTCGTGCCGAAGTACTTGAAGTTCCAAACGTTGGTTGGTGCCCCTGCAGCAGTGTACTTGAAGATCCATTCTTTGCCTGGACCCATGCCTACGATGTCGCATGATTTGATTTCGTTTAGGCCGTCACTGTCCATGTCTCCTATGATTGTGCCTGCGAGTAATCCTTGTGTTGCGGTTATTGTTGCCTCTTCAACATAATAGTTGTTTGCGGTTGATCCTATGACGTGTACGTAGCCTCCTCCAGCGACGAATTCATTTTTGCCATCGTTGTCTGCGTCACCTATGGCTAAGGCTTCTATGACGGCGTATTCACTTGGCCAACTCTTTTCCCATACCTTCTCGTAGGAGTCGCCGTCCCATTCGATTAGAACTGCGCCTGCTCCAACGTATCCTGCAACGTTGTTTCCAATTCCGATTTCTGGTGTTCCGTCTCCGTCAACATCTCCAACCACAACTCCGTAGTGAGTGCCGCCGTTTATGAGTCCCGCATAGACTTGTTGCGCGATCCATTGTCCACTCATTGAGTCCCAGTTGAGCGCCCATGTTCCTTGAGTGCTTGCGTCTCCAGATGATAGGCAAGTTATGATCTCGGTTTTTCCATCGTTGTCAGTGTCTCCACTCCATAACATTGGATTTTCCATGTATTCATAGCCGCTTAGTGTCCAAGTTGCTTCAACCACAAATCCGGTGCCTGGTACCCATGTGAAGGCTGCTACATGCCAAGGCTTTGGATGTGTTGATGCTATTTGGGGAGCATTTGCGATTAATACTTCGATGTGGCCGTCGTCGTCATAGTCGGCTGAATAAACATCGAAGATGAAGCCTGCATTGTACTTGCCAAGTGAATAAAGGGTGGTTCCGTCCCAATCGTAGGCGTAGATTCCGTCAGAGCCACTGTATGACCAGGAGACTACAAATTCGAGGTCCCCATCTTCGTCGAGGTCCACAACTGTGGATCCTGATGGAGAGTGGTATGAGCCGCCTGGTTCATACCATTCGTGTTCTTGTATGTACGTGCCTGAACCTGTATCGTACGACATGATGCGGGCTCTACCCCAATTGGGGGAGTTTTCATAGCCGCCGATTATTATTTCGTTTACTCCATCTTCGTCGATGTCTCCAACTGGCTGTGCATGTTGTGAGTGTCCGTATCCTCCATATGTTTGGCTCCATTGGGTGAAGTATCCTGGACCCGTGTACGTTTGGTAGTATCCGTAGACGTCTGCGCCTGCAAGTGGTGGTGAACCGTACTCATATGCTTGTAAGTTGATTTGGGGTGGTCTTACTCTGAAGGTTTTGCTCAGATACTTGACTTTCGCCGTGTATGTTCCAACGTCAAATCTGGACACCTGCCAAGATAGGTAAGTGTAATCTCCTGATCCCAGTGAAACAACTTCGGATCCCTCAAGAATTGTGTCAACGTACATTTCAATTGTTTCTGAGCCGGCTACCCCTCCAACGTTCTTGACTCCCACAGAAACGGTGCGAACGTCGGACCAAAGACCAGTTTCTGGCACAACGTCTAGACCAAAGACTACAATCTTTGCATGGGGCACTGCAGGTGGAGAGACCCAGTTGATTGCGTTCTTGAACACTAATTTGGTGTCGTCGTGCCAATAATCTACCATCGTCCATGGAGTGTTTGCATGCATTGACAGTAGTACCCACTTGTTGCCAGTGTCTCTGGTTACTTTGATAATGCCTTGAGAGTTAGCGTGGTCGCTGAAGTACGTTGGATACTTGTCTCCAACGTTTGTTAACCGTTTGACTGTTCCGACGCCTGATAACCAGCCGTCAACCACACCCGTGTAGTATGCGTGGTCGTGGTCTGTGCCTACGCCCATGTCATGTTTTATGATGTAATTCATGCCCCATGATGGGTCGAAGAGGTCAGTGTCCGTGGCATAGACGATCTTGTAGTAGGTGTATTGAATACTACTAGAATAGTGTGTGTATCTGTAGGGTGGCCATCTGGGAGATTTGAGATAATAGTAGAGCCAGTATCCACCAGTGTAGGATGCCCAAGAGTCAAGCCACAATACGCCTATTTTGTTTGCGTCTGTTTTAGCAACGAAACTCGCAAAGTCAGCGCTGGTGCCCGTGGTGGGCCGATTCACGATAATTGCTCCATAGTTTTGTACTACAGGATTCACAGCTGCAAAAGTCGCATACTCGTATGCATCGTAGCCTTCGGCTTTCAAATAGTTTGTTACCTTGCTTAAGTAGTCGCCCACAACGGCTACTTTTGGCGGCTGCGTCAGATAGAAGTTCACTGTGGTCGTCATGCCTTCATAAACATCGACATTTTCCTCAGGATCACTCTTGAACCCATAGGCTGACGCTTCAAGGTCGTATTGCCCTGGCGGTATCGCCAAAGTGTATGCGCCCGTGACGTCTGTCTCGGCTGTGATTGTAACTGGAACGTCAAGGACTTCCACGGTGGCGCCTGGAATTCCAATCATGGTATCTTGGTAGTACACAGTACCCGCTATGTAGCCTGGAGGTACAGGCGTTAATTCTAAGCTGAGCCATGTAAACACATTAGGCGTAATAGCCACACCTCTGAATGCGTCCTCGTAGCCGAATCTCGAGAACACCAAAGTATATGGGCCTGGCACAAGGCGCAAGTCATAGTAACCATCCTCGTCGGTCTCAACGCTCCTATCAGCTTCGACAGCATAGACCTTCACTTGAGAAATCGGGTCATGACTGATTGCATCGGTTACGTAGCCCCTGACGCCCTGTGGAAGAGCAACCATCATCACTGCTTCATAAGCATCAATTCTACCCCAACCGTATCGAGTATCGGGCCGCTCAGGGTAGTAGTAGTTGTACCACACACCAGTCTCTTCCAAAGTCTCTCCGATTTCGTCAGGGTTGAGCGACGGATTGCCTGAAAGCATCAGAACCGCAGCGCCACCAATATGAGGCGACGAGAAGCTCGTTCCGTACCAACTCGTTGAGTACGTGTCTGGCGGGTAAGGAATCACTGGAAAATCGCCAGGTGCTGAAGCATCTGGTTTGATGTAGGGTTCAGGATAAGACTCAGGCCAGTCCTCTACATTGCCACTGCTCCAACTTGGCACGTAGTCGTTGATGTCTGTGGCTCCAGCTCCAAAAGCACGCCAAACGTTTCCAGGGCTTCTCGTTGACCCCTCACCTTCGTTGCCCATAGCAGCAACAACGAAGTGCCCAGACATGTACATGTTTTCTATAGGCTCAATCAATTCGTTATAGTGTCCGCTTGCACCCCAGCTGTGGCTGCTCACACGAGCCCACTCACCAGCAGGATTGCCATATTGATCCACTGGATCAATAACCCACTGCAAGCCAGCTATCACTTGGGGGAATGTTCCGCTGCCACCGGGCAGGTTTAGTGCATGCATTCCTTGGCCCGCGGCTCCAGGAGCCATTCCAATAGCCCCGTAGGGTCCTGCTGCATCGCCAACAATCAATCCATAGGTGGCTGTTCCATGCCCGGATGTGTCGTGGGGCACAGACCCTGGCACTATGGCACCATTGCCATCGAATTCAATCCAGCCTCCTGGATAAGTTGGGTCGTTGTAATTGTCCGAGTACAAAGTGCCCGCTAGGTCGGGATGCGCCAGATGGATGCCAGTATCGGTTGTGGCGAACCTGACGCCTTCTCCAGTTATTCCTAAATTCTGCCATACGTCTGGAGCTCTCACCTTCAGTATGTTCCAAGATGCATCTCCTTGTGCAATTGTTACCTCTTCTGGAGGCTTCCCTTTTTGGCCAAGCACACTAACAGTGAAGACTGACATTATTTTGCTGACGCCTGTAAATGTTGCCATTTCCCTGATTGTGGTCACGTCGGCCTCAACCAATATCAAATTGGAGAGCCAGAACGTATTGATGACTTTAGCGTCTGGTTTTTGGCCTAGGTAAGCAATCAAAGGTGCTTGCGTCGCCGCAGCTTCAGCCTTCAGTTCAGCGACAACGGCATCATGGTTGAACTTAATAGGCTCTAAGTCGGGATTCCAGTTCACCTTTACGAGAACCTTACGAATGCCACCTTCGTCTAATGGAATGTCTTCGTCTATCTCAGCTTGATATGCAACAAAAGAGAACACTGAAACAGTTGTTGACAGCACCAAGAACAACGCAATAAACATCACCCATAGTTTCTTCTGATACTTAGACATCTTTCCTTTCTCCTTTTTTTCTCGGCATATAATGGGTGCAAAGGACATAGCACTTAACAATTGAGAAGGTTTCTTCAGAAACTTTGTTTCGAAAAGAAATTACTGAACACCATTTTGAAACTATATTTAGGATTTAGCGTTCCGAATCCTTAAAAATTAAGGTTTCCTTCTCTTTTGCCATGGGTAAAATCGACGAGTTACTAATGTTTCTTCTAGACGGTTCTTGGCATGCAGTGGATGAAGCAGCTAAAAGCCTTCAAACAACTCAGGAAAAAGTAGAAGTGATGGCAAAGTTTCTCCATGAGTTTGGTCTCGTACAATTTGACAGGCAAAGTTTACGAATTGTCGAGGATGCAAAGAGATTCATGGAAGAAATCTACACGAAATCCAAACGAAGGACATAAACAGTTATTCAATCAGTTTGACGGTTTCTCCATATTGCCTCAAGAATTTTTTTCCCTTATCTGTTGTTCTAAAAACCTTTCGTCTGCCTTGCGAATTGTCCTCACAGACTAGTCCCTTATGCAAAAGAAAATCCATGTATCTTTTTGCAAGCTTAAAGTTCAAATTCGCTTTGTACACAATCTCGGTTTTCATTGCGCCATCGGAAGCAACAACAAGCATATCTGCTAAAATATTAACCACATCCCGCCGTGAAGTCAGTTTCTCTCCCCTGCGAATCAGTTCCACTTCGTTCATGAAGCGCGCATTCTATTTTTTTCTTGATCAGAATGCTATAGATACCTCACATAAGATATAGTTAACATCTTCAAAAGCAAATGTATTGTCAATGTTTTTTTACAAGAAATAGGCAATTTTTTGTATAAAAGAAAATTTTGCAATTGAAAGAAAAAATTGTTGATTCAATTAAACAAATAAATCCCAAAAAAGGACTTAGACTTCGATTCTTTTGACAAAAAAATGTATATGAACTACTAAAAGTAGCGGTAGATTTACTGCTTTTTTCCAAAAAAAAAGAAAATGAAAGTCTATGCGTTCACTTACTCTAATCTTCATCGAGCGTGGTCATCTTCCAGAAATTTCTCAAAGAATGAACAATCTATTTTAGGCACCATATCTGCAATGTGTGGTGCATTTTTTATAACATAAACCGATACCGTTTCGCCCAACTGCTTCAGAAACTTTTTATCTTCATTAAAGAGATTAGCACTCATGACACCCCTAAGGATTTTCCGAAGAAAAGAAAAGGAAGAAAAAGAAGTCAGAAAAAAGGCGGTGGAGGCTTCAATGCCAACCCAAAAGACCTTGTTGGAAGATTTATGTAAGGGCGACACTGAATTGTACACCGCTCTCTCAAGAACTCTACTCTTAAACCCTGAAATGACAAAAAATGCTGGAGAAATAGACGCAAGGGCTGAAAAAGCGCAAGAGTACGAGAACAACAAAGATTTCGTGAAAGCAAGAATCGAGTTTCAAGTTGCAGGCGAACTCGCATTATACGAAGGAAAAACCGCTCAGGTTCAAAAATGGTTCAAGAAAGCGGCAGAAGTAGACCCTGCCTATGCCAATAAAAACGTTTTTGACTACTTTGCCAAAAAAGAAAACGCTGATAAGGCCATCACTGTGGCTCAAGAGTATTATGCACGCGCGGCAAAACCATCCCAAAGCGTATAAGGTTCAAGTGTCAATAAGGGGGCTTCACACGAATGAAATTGCGCAAACTGCTTGGGCTTTAAAAAATAATACCACAGCAGATCGGTTACATTTCTTCTTTTCCATCTTTCTCTGAGAAGATAGGAATTTTCTTAAGACTGTACGCAACCTAGACTATGAAAGAAATAGATGATTAGTGAGGAATAATCATGTCTAAAAAAGCTTCAGAGGAAATCAAGTTTGGATATGAGTGCGCACCTTATCCTTGGGAAACCATAAACGAACTGGCGGTTTACGCGGAGCATGTGGGCTTCGACTCGTTTTGGATGCCTGACCACACCGTTGGCTTCGGCATAAGGAGATGGGACGCTCTCGAAGCATGGACTGTGCTGTCCGCCGTTGCCCTGCAAACAAGACGAATACAGTTGGGCACGTGTGTGAGCGACACGTATAGGCATCATCCAGCTGTTTTGGCTCAGATGGTCACGACATGCGACCACATTTCTAACGGTCGGGCGATTTTGGGCGTGGGTGTAGGAGAAGCCATGAACCTGACGCCCTACGGCATTCAATTTGATAAACCAGTCTCAAGAACCATCGACGCTTTGCACGTGATTAAACGTCTTTGGACAGAAGAATACGTTGACTATGACGGCCCCTATTACAGACTTAGGCAGGCTTTTCTGCAGCCTAAACCAGTGCAAAAACCTCATGTTCCAATCTTTATTGCGGGCAATTCACCCAGAACAATGCAAATGGTGGCAGAGTTCGGCGACGGATGGGTCCCTGCGTCTGTTCAACCAGACGAATACAAAGAAAGCTGGAACTACGTTTTAGCTGAAGCCAGCAAAACTGGAAGATTCTGGGATGGCATGGGAGGTGAAAACCCCGCTGAGATCGAGCCTGCGCTTTTCATATACGTGGTTATAGCCAAGGATTACGACACTGCTCGTCAGCTTGTGCTGTTGCCAGCCAAGTTGTATCTGTTGTCGAGACCCAGAATAATCGAACGACTCGGCTATTCTGTGCCCACTAAAGAGTTTGACATGACTTACGACTTGGTCTTCAACCTCAAAACGGGAGAAGAATTTCTCAAGAAGGCGCAAGAAATCCCAGATGAAGTTGTGGACAAGTCGCCGGTGATTTTTGGCTCACCAGAAGACGTGGTTGGCAGGATTGAAAAGTATGTGGAGGCGGGGGTGCGCCACTTCATTTCGCCCTTCTTTGTTCCCCCTAAAATGATGAAAGAATCTTGCAGTCTTTTCTCGGAAAAGGTGATATCCTACTTCAAACATTGAAAAACACTCTCTACAAAAAAGGGAGAAGCATCCATGAAAAAAGTTGCCATAGTAGGCGTGGGTCAGACAAAGTTTGGCAGACGACCAGACGCATCGATTAGAGAAATAGCATTCGAAGCCTTCAAGGAGGCGGTTGAAGACGCGGGCATCATGAGAGGCGAAATCGAAGCCTCAATAATCTGCTCGGCTACACACTATGATAAGCAGCGTACACCTGCTGGAGTAATCGCAGAATACTTGGGTTTGAATCCGCAGCCAACCTACAATGTAGAGGCTGTGTGCGCCTCAAGCGGAGTAGGCGTGAGAAACGCATGGGCGCTCATAAGCGCCGGGCTTCATGACACAGTGGCGGTTGTTGGCTTTCAAAAAATGACAGAACTGCGTTCAGATGAGATTCAGGAGGTTATGGGAAGGTCAGGCGACGTAATGTGGGAGTCACCGTTTGGACCCACTATGCCAGCTTACTTTGCAATGTACGCTAACGCTCACATGAGCAAGTATGGAACCGATGAGGAGCAGTTGGCAAAAGTTGCGGTGAAAAACCATTTTTATGGAGCAAAAAACCCCAAAGCCATGTTTCAAAAAGAAGTCAAGGTTGAGGAGGTTTTGAAGTCGCGACCAATAGCCAGTCCGCTCAAGCAGTTTGACTGCTGCGCCAACTCTGACGGCGCCGCCTGCATCATCTTGGCCAGTGAAGACAAAGCTCGAAAAATAACTGACAGGCCAGTATGGGTGGCGGGTCTGGGTTTGGGTTCGAGCCCAATGACTCTAACTAGTCGAGGCACTTCTCTGACTTCTTTCTCATGCGCCGTTGAAGCCGCCAAACAGGCTTACAAGATGGCTGGAATCACGCCTGCAGACGTGGACGTAGCCGAAGTGCACGACTGCTTCACCATAACTGAAATCATCAACTACGAGGACATGGGGTTTTGTGAGCGGGGTCAAGGCGGCAAATTCGTGGAGGAAGGGCAGACTTACGTTGGGGGCAGAATCCCAGTTAATGTTGATGGAGGGCTCCTTGCGAAGGGGCATCCAGTAGGCGCTACGGGAGCGTCTCAAATACGCACGCTTGTTCAGCAGCTGAGAGGCGAGGCTGGGGAGACGCAGGTTAAGGGAGCAGAAACAGCTTTAGCTCATAACCTAGGCGGAATCGGCATGTACTGCGCTGTCACGATTCTCAAAAGGTGAAAGGCAACATGAGTTTTGGAAGATTCGGCAAAGTCAGTTACGTGTCTGAGACCAAGCTGCAGGATTTCATGAAGTATCTGGAACAAGGCAAGATAATGGGGTCAAGGTGCAAGAACTGCAAGCGCCTGTATTTTCCCCCTCGCGCTGACTGCGACTGCATGTCTGGCGAGCCCGAATGGGTTGAATTCAGTGGCGAATGTCGATTAATCACGTATACAACTGTGCATTTTGCGCCCGCCAGCTTCCGCTATGATGTTCCCTACGTGTTAGGTGTGGCGCAGTTTGAGGAAGGACCTACTGTTTTTGCGCCTTTGAGCAAGGACATCCAAGAGGGAGAAATAAAAATTGGAATGCAACTGAAACTGGTGCCAGTGAAACTTTTAGGGGACAAAATCATCTATGAACTGAGAAAACCTTGACTTTGGCGTCATTATGTCATTTGTTTCGCATCGAGTTTATTGCCTTTAAAACCGCAGCCGAGGCACTTACTACAGCCTCACTTGTTCTCATCGGTTGCTGCACCGCTCCAGCCAAAAAAATTCCTCTAATCGGTGTCTCGTTGATTTCGAGTGGTGGGTTCTTCTCCACATAGAAGCCGTCTTCGTCTAGGGGAAGTTTCAACACGTCTCTTAGGTCTGTTTGGGGTGGCAGCCCCACTTCTAGCACAACTAAGTCGGCTGTTAGCGACATGAGTTTGGAGGTTGATTGGTCGTAGACGTCAAGGGTCAGGGTGCCGTCTGGCGATTCACGGACCTCTGAGGGTTGGCCGTGGATGAACTCGACTTCTAGGGCTCTGACCTTGTTGTAGAATTGTTCCCCTTGCTTTGTGACTGCTCTCACGTCGATGTAGCAGACGTAGGCGTCAACTTCTTTGCCATACTGCTCCCGCAGTAGGTAGGCGTGTTTGATGGCGTTTAGGCATCCGATGTTGCAGCAGTAGCGAAGGTGTTTCTCGTCTCTGGAGCCCACGCACAAGACGTAAACGACGCTCTTTGGTTTTTCTCCGTTGTCGAGGCGGACGATGCTGCCCTTTGTTGGACCGTTAGGATTGCACATCTGTTCGTATTCTAGTCCGGTTATCACGTTTTTGTAGTGTCCATACTTGTATTGAGCCACTTTTTTGGCGTCATACTGTTGAAATCCAGTGGCGACCACGATGACGTCGGCGCCGAGTTCTTGCTCTTGCTCTAGCTGTTGTCCAGCGACCTTCACCTTAAAGTTTCCAATCGAGCCTTGAACCCTTTTGATTTCACTGCTTGTAAGAATCTTTATGTTTGGATGAGAGGCAACGTTTTCTGTCAGTGGTTTAACCACTTCTTCAGCGTTTTGCATGGTTGGGAACAATTTGCTGAGTTTGAGTGCTGTTCCGCCTATTTGCGCTTGCCTTTCGATGAGAGTGACGTTGAATCCGTTGTTTGCTAGGTCCAGGCTGGCTTGAAGACCAGCTATTCCCGCTCCGATTACTACTGCAGAGTGTTCTTTAGACATTTTATCTCAGCTTTTATATTGTGTTATGAAGAGTTAAATTCACAACCAACTCAGAAAAGCGTTGCTATGTTCAGCCATCTTCATCTTGTTTTGGTCTGCCCAGCCTCTCGTTCTTCAGAACGACTTTGTCTCCAAGAGATATTGGGACCCGAATGGTGAACCCACGAAAAGGTGTTTCTACACTGACCACTCCGTGGGAGACTTTAGGGTTCACTTTTAGAAGTTGATTTGGACCTACCTTGATGAAGTGGTTATCAACCTGAATCGTTAGGCTGCCTTCTAAGGGTATGTAGTATTCCTCAGCCTCTCTGTGATAGTGTAGATAAGGGTCGGCTTCTATCCAACCTTTCTCGGTTTCATTGTAGTGCAACGACATGAAATCCGAGTTGTAGAGCGCCTCCTCCTTCCCAAACAACCATCTGACACATTCTTTTAATCGTCCCAAGTTTATGTGCACTACATCCTCTTTGTATTTTGCCACTTCTAAATCACCCATAGTTTTGACATTCGCGCTCTTTGAATTTGACGGCATGTTTTTTCTCCTGCTTCTTTCTGCAAGATTCCAGAGAATCTTAAACTGCAACTGTAAATGATAATGCCTATAAGGGTTTGTTGGCACTTTCGTATAATTCTATGACAGCCACAGACCTTATGACCTCTAAAAAGCCTGATTCGGCTCTTCGCCTACGAGTGTTGAGCAAGATCGGTGAGCAGAAGCCCCATCAATGTTACCAATGTATTAGATGTACAAGCGGTTGCCCATCCATGAAGATGTTGGAACTGAAACCGCATGAAATCGTGGCTTTGACACGCGCAGGTTTCATAGACGAGTTAATCAACTCTGGCATACTGTGGACATGTGCAACGTGTCTAAAGTGTAAGGAAAGATGCCCCCAAGCAGTGGCGCCTGTTGACCTGATTCTAGCTCTGAGAAACCTTGCAGTTGAAAAAGAAGTCAAGGTGCCCGAAAGTTTTCTCCAGTCGTTAAGCATGATCTTGGAATGCGGACACATATCTCGACCGCAGCCAACCGTTACTCGCAAACTGGAAAAAATTGACCGTGAAAAACTTGGGTTGCTTAAATTCCGTGAGCCCGATGAACGGTTTAAGGCAGCGTTCATGAAAGCCTTGGAAAAGAGTTCTAAGGAGGGCGCCTGAGAGCTTTGAAGGTGGCGGTTTATTGGGGCTGCGTCATCCCGACCATGCAATACGCCTATGAAATGTCTGTAAGAGAAGTCATGCCTCACTTGGATGTTGAGCTGGTTGATTTAGAAAACGCCTCATGCTGTGGAACTCCTGTTCAAAGCGTCAACATGTATGCTGCAGTTTATCTTGCAGCCCGCAACCTAGCCATCGCCGAGAAAATGGGCTTCAAAGACCTCCTAGCAGTGTGCAACGGTTGTCACCTCTCGTTGTTTGAAGCAGCCCACTTTCTTAGTCACGACACGAAACTGAGAGAAGAAATAAACGAATTATTGAAAGAGGAAGAACTGGATTATTCTGGAAAGGTGAAAATCTGGCACACGATAGACTTTCTTCATGATGTGGTTGGAGAAGCCACGATAAAGAAGGCAGTAATTCATCGTTTGAACGGTTTGAAATTAGCCGTACATTATGGTTGCCACATACTTCGCCCCAGCAGCGTAGGCACAGTTGACGACCCAGAAAACCCGCAGAAACTCGACAGATTAATCGAATGGTTAGGCGCCCAAAGCGTTCAGTATTCCGAAAAGCTAGACTGTTGTGGCGCCATGCTGATGCTTTCGCATCCCGACGCAGCCTTTACGTTTACGGGCTTAAAACTCAAGGCTGTGCAAGACTTGGGTGTTGACGCCCTAGTAGACTCTTGCCCCTCATGCCAAAACATGTTTGATATACGACAGAAAAGCGCAGCGGCAACAACGGGCACTAAACTCAACTTACCGATAGTCTACTATACGCAGTTGTTGGGGTTAGCGATGGGAATCCCAGAAGAAAAACTTGGACTAAACCTGAACCGCAGCCCAATTGATGAGCTTTTACAGAAGTTGTGAGGCTTTAAAGGTAGGAGGCTAGTTACGCCTTCTGAATCGTCTCGGCATAGATTGTATGGGCATAAGAATCTTCGGCTCAGAATCTGCCTATCACCGATACATAATCTCCATTGTTGAATTGCGATATATCTACGGTGATTTCATCGTGAATAAAGCACACCCTTAATTTTTCATCTAACATAAAGTAGGGTCCTCCGACAAGACCTAAGTGACTCACTGTTCCAAAAACATGAATTCTGTATCGATGATATTTAGCCGGGTTCCTTAGGAGTTCATCAATGTCCACTGAGTAAGTGCCTACTTCTGGTTCAAAGACACCAGAGTCCAACACCCACGTAACGCCATACTTTAGTTTCGCATATTCACTCCACATCTTTGAGGAAAAAAGTATCTCCCACACACCGCCACCCACATATAAACCCGTAGCAAGATGCTTTTCCACAAGTGCACGCGCAGTGAGATCTTCCACTGGATCGACCAATAGAACCCTTGAATCTGATTGCAAAGTTTTCACCATCCCAGCTTTCAGAAGCCCTTCAGATGCGATAATGCCAACAAGTGTAAAGCCTTCTTTAAGATACGTGAAGTCTTTGACGAAGCTTGGGTCTAAGGGGTTGGGCCCAGAGGAAACCGCGCCTAAGCTTCCACTTGTCTCGTTCTTAAGAAGAATTGCGTATAGGTTGGGTTTTTCCAAGTAATCCCTACAGAGACTCTGAAAATCGACAGGTTCTAGGGGTGTATTAAAGGTTAAGGTGACTTGTAAGGACTCGTTAGGGTTGACAAAGCCCAACAACTCATTCATGGCTTTTGTCCTCGACTCTACGTATGCCCAAAGGTCGCTTTCAGACTTGATTGTATGAAGCACTTTGATAACTATGGAACTCTCACTGCGTGGAGTTTCCTGATACTTATACACCACATAGACGCCACCGTGGAACTCTATCCTCTCCATCTCTTGCATTGTAACCCAACCGCTCTCGTCAAAATCACTCTTAAACGCCATTGGAGGCAACAAAACTACAGCAACCCCAGCAGTAAGGAGAAGCCCCCCAATTATAATCGAGATGTATAGTGGTGTGGTAAATCTTGTAAAATTCGTTGAAACGGGGCTTCTAGGCCTTGGGCACCAATTCCAAAGCCTTTTACGAATGCTCACCTTTCATTCACCCACAATCTTTGAGAATAGAATTTCAGCCAACTTAGAAGGCAACATAGAGTCCGTGTTTTCAGAAAGCTGAATATTTCGATCTTCTGCTTCGGCGAGCAGAATTGTCCTGCAGACTTGGAGTTGATCGCAGTTCTCGCAGTCTCCCTCATGTCTGAACCAAATTTGAACACCGCTTCTAGCTGAAAAGGTGATCATGGCTTTAGTTTTGAATTCGGGGCTATATCCTATCAAGATTCCCTTCGTGGGATCAACAGTTTTAACCTTTATTTTGTTAAGCTTCGCTGTTTCCTGAAGTGCTTGAGAAACTTTTGTGTTAGCGATGTTGAGGGCCTTATGAATGGTCTGGCGGGTTACATTTAATTTTCTGGCGATGTTTGCCTCCACGAGACCCTTGCTTTTTAGGTTCCAGATATGCTTCTGCTTCGAAGTAAGGTATGCGGTGCTTAAAGCCATAACCTTTTCCTTGAGTAAGCCTTTAAAGGCTGACAAATATAAATCTTTTTAGAAGAAAAGCTAATGGCGGGGAGCATGCATCCGCCTGTCCAAGCAATTGTAGGCGCCACCATTGGGCTGATATTTCTCGTGCCCCTTACCCTTGCGTGGAAAAGTCTTTCTTGAGTTTATGGGCATACAATCCCTCAGCCAGAGATCGACGAATTCTTGAAAAAAGCGCTTGCCCATTAGTTAAAGTGTTCTTTTGTCTGGCAAGATTCAAACAGTTGCAGACGTGGCAATTCGGTCAATCAGCGCCTTGATTCCTGCGAGATGCTGTTCTTTTGAAACCCATACGGTTATGGCTCGATATTTGCCTGAAACCTTCTGAAAAGAAGCTTCCCAAATGCTGACCTTCTCAACTGCAAACTTCTCGTCTTTGCTGAAAAGTGCACCCGATGAAGGCTGAAAGTATATTCGCAGGTTGCTTCGTGTCACGTTGATAGTTAGGAACTCTTTTCCTTTCGAGAAGAAGGCGATAGCGTCTCTAGACGTCTTAACTTGGTCGACTCTTGACTTTAGTCGCTTAGTAACGTGGTCGACTACTTCTCGAAGAACTTTCAATGCCTCAATATCAGTGAGTTTGGTGGCAATTTGATTCCATGTTTGCTCATCAATCTTTGCACCCATAAAACTCACCTCATATTTCTTAGGGTTTGAGAGAACTTATAACTCTAGTGCAACACCGATACTCATCTAGGGAGTAAGTGAAAGTGACAAACAGGTTCAATTGGGTTGAGATACGAGTTAGGGATTTGGAGAAAGCCAAGAATTTTTATGGAAACTTGTTCGATTGGAAAATCAGTGGCGATGAAAACAAAGACTATGCCTATTGGCTTGTAGACACAGGTGAAAAACCGGGCGGCGGAATGTGGCAATTCCCTCAAGGAAAACCCTTAGGCATTCTAGTCTACATTTTAGTTGACGACATTGACAAAACTCTGGAAAAAGTTGTGAAATTGGGAGGAAAAGTCGTGGTTCCAAAGTCGAAGGAGAACGGAAATGCAATGGCCACGTTTGCCGACCCCGATGGAAACTTATTTGGACTCTACGAATACACTAAAAAATGAAGACTATTGGAAAAGTCATGTTTCATCCTAAACTAAAAGGCATATACTAAAAGTAGAGAGACTAAATGCACATGAGAGAACCAAACACGACGTCTTACCTGAAACAAATCAAGGTCACGAGAATTGAAGAACGACCCAACGACGCATGGTATGACATGAACCTACGCCAACTAAGAAACGGCGAAGTACGTTACTACCGAACCAAAGACTTCCTAACCGGTGGTTGGCTTTTCAAAATCTGCGGAGACAAAGAACTGGGCAAGGTTCTTGTCAAGGCTGTAAAGTGCCCCCCAGGAACCCGCTTTGCTCAACTTGAAGGAAATACCATGGTTTTTCAACAAAGTCAAAGAGAAGGCTGGCTTTACGACATCATATCCTTAACTCAAGCAGACCAAAACGACAAACTCTCCAGAAAGGTAGTTGACTCTCTAGACAAGGTTCCAGACGTTATCCGAGAAAACTACGAGATAAAGCCCTACGACGAGGCCACGGGAAAAACCGCTCCAGGCAAACACTGGGTCACGTTGTCAAAGACAGACGACGAAAAAGCCATGATAACCCTATTCCTACTGGAACGAGCCTGGACACTCTCAACCACAACCCCAGAAGAGAAAATCAAAACCATACAAGAACAAGAGACACTGAAACCCAAAGAAAAGAAAAAAGAAATAGACACGGGTCAAACCTGGACATGCCCAATCTGCGGCGACCAATTCCGCCTAAAACACGTAGAAAGAGAAACAACAATCAAACACAAACTCAAAAAACCCTAACAACCCCCTTTCAAATGATACACTTCATATTTGGAGCCTAATAGGATCCAAATAGAGGGGCTAGGTCAAATCTGGCCCTCGGCACTTCCATGTTATTTTTATTAAGCCCACGACACTTCACTTCCTCTTTCTGAAGAACCTCTGGCTGTCTAGGTCGCAGATGTATTCGAACCCGTTTTCTATCAGTTCTTGGACTTCATTGGGTGTTCTGGCAACTTTGCATATGAACTCGTCGTCGTTCTGGGTTTTGATTAGCTGGGTATATATGAGGGTGTTTTGGATGTTTTTATGTCCTAGGAGTTGCATTACGTGGAGTATGTCTTTGGTTTTGTGGTATTCGGTGGTTGCTTTCCAATGCCTTAGAGTGTGAAGAGTGATGTTTAGAATTCTGGGGTTTCCATATTTGTAGGCTGTTCTCTTTCGATATCTGTCGAAGCAGAAGACTAAGTTCCCGTAGGGTTTTACTCAGGGTGCCAAGGTGAGGTGACAGGGTAACATCAAGTGTTCAGGGCAACTATTAGGGTTGTGGTGGTAGGATTCGAGGTTGTCGAAGCTGAAAAAGCAGGGGAAATAGGGGATAGACAAGGCAATAAAGATCAAGGAAAATCAGGACTGCAAGGTAAGGATAGCCAAGGAAGTTAAGGAAGTTTCTTAAGGACAGTCAAGAAAAATCAAGGAGAAGCAGCTCCAGTTTGAACACAAGTCCTGTACAGAGGGGTCCGATTATCTTGCTGAAATATCTCAAGCAAGGCGCCCGCTGTTTTCCCATCATTAACGCAGGGTCCTTGACATGTACGCTCACCTTAACCCTCTGTAGCAGAGGGTCACAGGCGTTTTAAGGCGTTTCGATGTTGTCGAAGGAGAAAACTAAGGGGGTTCAAGAGGCTCCCGTCAAGAGGCTTAAGGCAACAGTCTCAGAGGCTCAAGAGGCTAACACAGAGGGTGGTGGTAGATTTCGAGGTAATCGAAGACGAAAGGGGCAAGGGTTCCAGAGGCTTCAAGGGGCTTTCAGAGGCCTTAAGACAGAGGTTAAAAGGCAAAGTTTAAGAGGCTTCAGAGGATAATACAGGCGCAAAATAGGTTTTTCGATGCTGCCGAAGGTCTCGTGGACAGGCTCAGACAGAGGCGTTTTCAGAGGACTCAGGCACAGAGCCTACAGAGCTCCAAAGGCTTCAGGTACAGAGGCTCAGGCAAAAATCATTGCGATCCAAGCTATAAAACTGAATAAGTCGTGCATTCTATTTGTGAATGATGCAAGGTTAGATGAATCCGAAGGAAACAATGCTGCCAACACATCTGCGGCGCCATAAATGGTCATTAAGACAAGACCAATTTTGAAGTCCCTTCCTTCACTTATGCCACGGTGAAGCCCAAAAGCAAAGGCAAATATGAGTATGCCCCTCAGAGCAAACCCTGCTATATTCATTGTTATGGCATTTGGAGCACCAACCCTGCCGAGTTTGCTCAGTGTGTCTGTAACATGATTGTAGCCAAGCCACATGGACGATAGGATGATCACTGTGACTGTGAAAGAGATAGGGGCAATAATGCCACATGTGGCTAGCAAACTTAGGGCTCTGTTCGGTTGACTTTCGGCATGCTCCTGACCCAACTGAGTATTTCAAATAAGTTTATAAGACTATTTCTTGCAGAACTTCAACGCTTTACCTGCGCAAAGAATCCTCAAACGCCTTTCCAGCATCCAAAACAGCCCTCATACCTAGGAAAAACCTCTAGAACCAACAAAAACAAAAAAGAAAGAGGTGTTGCGGGAGACATCGCCACCTGTCTTGAGTTCAACCGTGCGCACACACACAAAATTTGATTTCACTCAACAAAACCAAGAACCTCAGCCAAAACCTCCTCAGGCTTAAACTCCTGCCTAGACCGAACCGAAGCCTCCTCAACATACAACTGCGTAGCATACTTCAGCGCATCTTCACTCACAGGGATATAGTCCAAGTCTGAATGAAAATAATTGAGAAGAGACGCAGCACAAGCGAACCTCATGGCGCGGTCTTCCAAACGAGCCGAAAACGTCACCACTTCACGCGGAATCCGCTCCAAGATGGCGTTCCTAGCCTTCTCAATAATACCATATGCTTGAGGCGTTATCATCACTGGCTTACACGGAAAACGAGCCTTCACCAAGGGATGCCCAGTTTCAACAGCGTAGACTAGGGTCAAATGGTCCCTAATCTGTTTGGCGCCTTTCTCGATGTCGATTTCGCCGAAAGCCAAACGCATCTGACTCTGAGCTATCTCTACAAAGCGCTGTTTAGTCAGACGGTGCAAGCGGCAAAGCATGCGGTCCTCGATGGCGTTGAAGTTTGGATCTTGAACCGTCACCTCGTAGCCTCTGCCATACGTTGCTACATTGTAGTTAACACTGAAAAAATTATTGAATCGATAGGGCCCAATCACCTCACGATGCAACTCGTACTTGATTTCACCGCGCTCCATAGCCAACTTCAACGGCTCAACCATACCCTTATACTTGAACCAGTCATTAAACTCAGGAACAATAAAGTTGAAAATCCGACCAACATAAGCCTGACCAATTCTAATGAAACGAGCAGGCGTCATACCACCAGCATAACGGTTACGCCCAGGAATACCATGCGGAAAAACTTTAGCGTCAGGTCTTCCCAAAATCATGTCCCGAGTCGAAAAACTCTTCCCTGTTCCAGGCTCACCGAACAAAGACAGATTCCAACCGGTGCGCATCCCAGTTTTTCCACGTTGATGAACAATCTCCACGTCGGCTAAGCCATATTGCTGCGTGATGCTGAGCAAACTGTCAAAATACAAAATGGGTCCAAACAGATCTTGAAGATAGCTCGCCAAAGTGGTTATGGAAAGGTTTTTTCCAAACTTGATTGTTGAATACAATCTATTTCTCAACAAAGTGTTCAAATAATCGTTAAATGCTACGTCCATCTTTTCTATTTCTTGCCTCTCTAAGGCTACATAATCGACTTCGACCCCTTCTTCTGTGGGAGCAGTTTTTAAAACCGTGGCAGTGACAGATATAGGCTGAGACGATGGCTCATGTGGTGTCATTCCCAACTCTGAACGAATAAGGGGAGCCGTTTCTTCCAAGACCTTCCACTCTTGATAGTGGTCACCACGGTAGGAGACCACAACTATCTTCAACCGTTCAAGTTCATTCAAAATGCGAGCAGGTTCCAAGCTAGGCTTAAGGTCAGTGAATACTTCCTTTAATCCACAGCTCTTGCTAGCACCTACAAGCCTCTTTAAAACTACAAGCTCATTTTTACCATGCTCCTTTCTAATTTGACGAAGATTGTTCTCGATTGTTTTCCATGAGCCTTGAAATTGGAATCTGCCATCTTCGAAAGTGTAGTGTTTACCTCGAAACACAACCCATTCACGAGGACTTTGCCTATCAAATGCTTCCTTGAGTTGAGTGTCACTTATCACAGACGCTATTTCTAAGGCGGCTTGATCCTCGTCGATGTCCCATTCACTTGTAAAACGATCAAAGTAGGCGATGCCCAGATTTTTCCCGATTTCGAACAGTCTAGGGCGTGAGAAGACACGCTTTAGAAGAATCTTTCTCTCCACCGTCTTGTCTTCGACGCACATTGAAATCATCCTACGCATACGTCTTTATAAGGAAGGAGCCCTCTTCTTGTTTAATCCATCCCTCAGCTCTTAGTTCTTCAACTCCCGTAGTTAATGCTTCCTTGAAGTCTTTTTTAGTCAGAAGATTGTTTGACATGCCTAACTCTCGCAAGCTTTCTTCAATGGTCTTGATGGTTTTCATCTTTTCTTCAAAAACAATGTTAAGCATTTCGCTAAGTGCTTTCGACCTCGGCTGCAATAGAAGTTTGATTCGAGATGCAAGCCTGAAGTTTAGAAGAGTTTTTTCAATTTTCTTAACTATACCGTCGGAACTCATGACTCGAAGAGGCGGATACACGTTGAGGCGAAGTTTGTTGTTAGCTTTGTATCCAACAAGATAAAAGGGCACACCGAGTAGAGTGACTTCTTCAGCTTGCCATGGAATCGCCAAACTCCTAAGCTCTTCTGCCTGCAACTTTTTTTGTTCTGCGAGCTTTTCTATGTTGCTAATAATGCGTGCAGTCCCTAAGCGTAGCTTCTCTTTTTCGATTTCTTTTGCCTTGACAACTGAACCATGCGACTCTTCAATGCCGACAATTTTTTTTCTCTCACGGTCAATCAACTCCTGATAACCATACTTTAATTTGTTTACGTCTTCCTGGTTCTGCTTGCGAATTTTTTCAATGTAGTAAGAAATGTCGTGTATTCTTTCTTTAACCTCAGACATCTTGTTCTCACAGGTCCTTATGGTGTGCTCCCAGCGGGCTGTGCCTATCTTATCGTGTCTGTTTCTTCGAACATCCAACCTCCGTTTGTATTCGGTTATGTTAAGTTCCAACCTCGCTTGTTCTTGTTGACGTCTCTCCTTCTCTCGCAATTTTACATTTAACGCGGCTTCAGCGGCTCTACTTATTTTTTCAATTTTTGCGTCTCGCTCCTTCAGCAGCAACTCCACTTTTTTCTCAACGACGGGTTTTACTCTGTCTATTTCTTCTTTGAAAGTTTCGTTTGCAAGCTCGATTTCATGAAGAATTTTTGATTCGTGAAAAAGCGTCATCTCGTTCAATATATTACTGGCATATTCTAATCCCTTAATATCGGATTGAACCCGCTCATACATGTCGAAAACTTTTTTCGCGCTCTCGCCCGCTGCGCCTTCATCTAGTTTGGGAGGAAGTAGGACCATGTTTCCTGTAATGTCGGTTTTCAAGGCAATGGTTTCTTCAATGTATTCTGCAACATCTGATAGCAACACCTTGTCTTCAACCACCGATTTCATGGGGATACGCAGTGTTTCTGAGAAAACTGCAAAGGTTTTTGTGTGTTTTTCTAAAGCTTTTCGAAATTGCTCTCTAAAGGTTTGGCCTAGTTCAACGTCTTTAAAAAAAAGTTCTAGGTATGGCAACGTCATGTAAGAGAGCGTTGAAGAGAGAAGCTGTAATCCGTCGATGATTAGGCTTCCATTCATCCAAGGAACGGCCCATAAAGGATAATACAACTTAGAAATAAACGAGATTTGTTCAGAGGAAAACCCAACCATCACACGCTTTTTGCGTCTTGCTTCCGCCAGACAGAGAACTGCCGCAAGTTCCATATTTCCAATGAACTTTTTCTTTCTGCTTTTCTCGGGAACTGCGAAAGGTAAGAACAGACTTTCAGTGAGCATTTTCGCTTCCCAGTCGCGTGTTCAATTTTTTGGGCTTCATCAAGAGCCAGAGTTACCTAGTGTTTAAGATTTATTATTTCTTTGCCTACTGGAAGGTCGATGCCTTATTGGAAGAGATAAGCAAAAGATTTGTCGACTGACCTGTGGTCTAGTTTTTCATAGGCTTCTGTGCTGCCTACATCATACCAGAAGGTTTTGGAAAGATAACCATAAACAGGCTTGCCGTTTTCAACTAAATTCGGAATTAAATCTTTCATGAGATCCACTCGGCGCTTTTTTCGATGTAACTGTTCAATGTCCTTGAGGGTTTCTCCGTCAAGCACCATTATGCCAATGCTGACAGGTTTTTCCAGCTTGGGTTTTTCCACAAACCCTCGAATCTTGCCTTTTCTGTCGAGGTCAGCAAGTCCAACTCGCACGGTGAAGCCTAGAGCAAGTGCAACGGTGGCTAGAGCATGCCTGCTTGAATGATAGTTTAGGAGGTCTTTCAAATTTATTGTTGTGACAATGTCTCCGTAATATACTAGCAGAGTGTCTTTGATGGTTGCGGCTCCTTGCCTGTACGCGTTGAGCACTGAGCCAGCTGTTCCACCGAGTTTTGGGGCATCGTGGATGTAGGAGACTCTTACGCCAAACCTTGAACCATCGTCGAAATAGTTTACGATTTGTTCAGCTTTATAGTTCACTAAAAAGGCTAAATCGGAGATTCCGTGGAAGCTGAGGAGGCGAATCACATACTCGAGCAAGGGTTTCTGTTTCAATCCGATGGGAATCATGGTTTTTTGAAAGTAATAGGTGATGGGCCTTAGTCTTGTGCCTGTGCCGCCGCAGAGAATCAGTCCTTTTACTTGTTTCATTTATGATGCACTCTTCTTTTAGAGAAAATAGACTAAAAGAGAAAGAGGATTACTAGCGGGTCTAACAGTCATTACTTCTCTTTCTCTTCTTCTGCTGCTTTTTCTTTTTCTTCTTCCTTCTTTTCTTCGGCTTCGATTTCCTCGATGGGCTTTGGAGGCGGAGTTGTTGCCATGGTCCAGCCTATCCAAGCGCCTATGCCGAGTACTGCGATGAATGCGATGAATACTGGGAGTGCGACGAGCCAGTATGAGACGCTGCTGCTGCTCCATGGTAGGCTGAGTGCTTTCTTTATGCTGATGCCTAGTTTTGTATTGTCGTAGAAGAATAGTGTGGTTATGTATCCTATTATTACAATTGCGCATACGAGGAAGATCAACCCGCCTATTGCTTGATCTTTGCTTACCATTTTGCTTCACCGATTTAGGCATGTTTAGAGAATAACCCTATTATAAGGTTTATCATTGAAATCAAGATGTTTTTTTGGTGAATTCAATTTGTACGTGTGTGTGTGCGCACGGTTGACCTACGCCCTCTATTAGGATCCAAATAGGCGCTGTAATAGAGAGACAGAGAGACGGGTAGAGGGGGTCTAGAGCCGTCTATTTTTTGGGGCCAGATAGGTTTTGTGTTGTTTGATGTGTGATATTTGGTTGGAGCACCATCTAATCATGTATGAGTTTTGATCTGTTCTGAGTTTTGGACGGTGTTGTTCTGAAGCGTGGGTTTATTTTGTTGGGTCTTGACACTACATTGTTGGTGAGATAAATTTGCGTGTCTTCTCTCGCTTCGTTCTGTTTTTTGCATTTCTGCTTCTGCTGTTTTTTCCAATCCCCGGCTGTCTTGGAGATAGAATGATAATTCCTGTGGAGCCTGACATTTCGGTTTATGAACCCGCACAAAAGGCTATAATAGCTTGGAACGGCAGAGAGGAAATTCTAATTTTGTCGACCGATGTCAACAGCGAGGCAGGTACACTTGCTCTGGAGATAATGCCTCTTCCGTCAAACCCGAAAACGATAGAGAAAGTAAGTTTTGAATCGTTTGAGACTGTTCAAAGCTTGATGTGGGCTAATGTTCCAAGGAACATGTACAACACCTTTGGAGAGCGTGGCGAGGCAATGAGTGACATTGAGATAACGTTTCATGAGAAAATAGGGGCTCATGATATAACAGTAGTGAACGCAAGCGATGCCTCGCAACTCGCCAGATGGGCAGAGTCTTTCCTTGAAAGCAACGGGGTTGCTGAAGGGGTTTCCATGGAAAAGTTTGAGCCTGTCTTAGGAGATTATTTGAACAGTGGTTTCAGTT